>Ga0082335_1006407_pt1 | contig 15195 bp, 10 predicted proteins | sample Subgrocontami58m_FD_72375 | JGI IMG/M metagenome (GOLD analysis project Ga0082335, IMG submission 72375) | Subsurface groundwater microbial communities from S. Glens Falls, New York, USA - GMW37 contaminated, 5.8 m (SPADES assembly) (version 2) ...
CCCCGGGGGCGCCCCGCGCCCCGACCGGCGGCACCCGCCCGGCCCCCGCCCGGACAGAAAGACCGCCGCGCCCGCCAACCCGTGTGGGGGGCTCCCGCCGGCGCGCCCCGATCGTCCCGCGCCCGCCACTCAGCGGATCGCTCCCGTCTTCCCCAGGAACCGCCGCAGGATCCCCAACTGGCCCGTGTGGTACGACTCGTGAAAGTGGAGCGTGGCCACGTTCTTGGGGATATCCTCTTGCGCCAGGGAGGCCGCCAGGTCGGCGTCGGAGATGCGCCCCAGGGCGGACTCGATCGTCTTCTGCGATGCGTTGAAATCGGCGAGGATCGCATCGAAGCGGATCGCCTTCGCGCGGTCGGCGAGTCCGTCCGACCCGCGCTTGTAGTGATCGAACCGCTCGGCGGTCCAAACGGGCTTTTCCCCCAGCGCCAAGAGCACCCCGTTGCGCGACGCGACGATGTGGCCGAGGACCCAATTCATGCAGTTCCCGCCCGCAGGGGGAGCCTGCAGGCTCTCCTCGTGGGTGACGCCCGCCGTGTTGACCGTCACGGCGTAGTGGGTCAACTGGAATAGCGTACCGAGCAGTTGCTGGTTCACGGGCGGTCCTCCGATGGCGAGTGCCCCCTATGCCGGACTGGCCACCGCCCCGAGAGCGACCGCAACCGGCGTCGCGGGCCACGGCTGATACGGGTAGGCGAAGTTCCCGTCCCGGGCGAACTGGAACAGCCCGTACGCGTACTCGCGGAACGGCGCGGGGGACTCCCCCAATTCCTTCACGATGCGCGCATTGTCGAACACGGTGTTGAAGACCAGATAGGGCATGAAGACCTTCATCAGCGAGGCGGCGCCCGAGATCCCCCAACCGCGCGGCGTGTCGGCGAGCTGGTTCACCGCCCAGGTGAACGGCCCCTCGAGCCACGGCCAGAACCGGTTCCGGCGCCCGCTCGCCTTGGCCATCGCGTCGACGATCTCGCGATAGGTGAGCGACGCCGTGCCCGAGCTGAGGTTGTAGGCGCCGTGCTGCGGCTTCTCCTTCTGGTGCACGTGGACGATCGCCCGGCCCACGTAGTTCGCCGGGACGATGTCGGCCTTCCAGTCGGCCCGGAACGGCAGCACCGGCATGCGCGCCAGGAACACGAAAGCCCGCACCATGTCGAACTGAGTGGTCCGCGCGAACCGGCTGTCGCCCAGGACGATGCTCGGCCGGAACACCGTGATCGGGACTTCCGGAAGCAGTTCGTGGATCATGTGCTCGCAGAACTTCTTCGTGCGCGCGTACGGGTCGTAATCGCTGCGTTCCCAATCGACCGTCCCGTCCTCCGTGACCACCTCGTTCTCCCGCCTGCCGCATACCGCCACGGTCGAGATGTCGCTGAAGCGTCGCAGCCCGTGGTGGTCCTGCGCCGCGCGCGCGAGCTTGATCACCTCGAGCGTGCCCCGCAGGTTCACGTTGAAGCAGGCCTTGTCCGACTTGCGGTTGAGCGACGCCGCGATGTGGATCGCCGAGTCCATCGAGTGCGTGAGCTGCTTCTTGTCCTCGGGGGAAAGCCCGAGGTCGCGCAGCGTGATGTCCCCCAGGTAGATGTCGATCCGCGACTTCACGTAGTCGTGGAACCGGTCGAAGGGCAGGTGCAATTGCAGCGACTGCCAGAGGCGCTTCTCCGCGTCCTCTTTCGTCTTCGCCCGCACCAGAAGCGCCAGGCGGTCGCGATGCCCCTCGAGCAGCCCGGCGGCCACGTACGATCCGATGTACCCGGTCGTGCCGGTGAGAAACACCGCCATCGTCTGGCGCCCTCCGTGGGTTGGAGAAGGGGGGTCAAGAGCCCGTGGCGGCCGCCGGCTCCCGGGCGGGCGTCGGCGGGGGCAGCAGGCGGAACGGGATCGACGGGCGGTCGGGTTTGAGCTCCTTCCCCTCGAGCTTGGGGAAGCACCAGTGCCGCAGCCCCGGCATATGCACGTCGATCCAGTAGGTGCGCCAGTCGAGGTCCTCCGGCCGGAAGCGGAATTCCTCCTCCGCCACCGGGAAGGCGTCGAAGGCCCGCGCCGTGAAGATCGGTCGATTGTCGTGGATGAAAGGACGGAAGATCTCCAGCGCGCCTTCCACCTGGTCGAGTTCCCGCACCGCCTTCTCCATCCGGTGGGCGAAGTCGTCGAGCGAGTCGCGCAGCCACTGGGGGCAGCGCTGCGAGCGCAGGAACTCGCCGGTGCGGCGGCACCAGTCGCGCATGTTCGCCACCGAGAAGAACGTGTCGTCGTCCACCGTGACGCAGTCCCAGCGCGACAGCAGGTGCTTCTCGAGCGCCCCGGCGCCGTTCTTGCGCAGGTGCTTCCGCTTGCCCAGCGTGGTCAGCTCCGTGGCGCGGCCGAGCTTGAGCGGGTTGCGGTCCGACGTTCCGCAGTGGTAGACGGGCGCATGGCGCCCCTGCATCAGCGCCGCCCCGGCGATCGTCATGCCGTTGCACACCAGGTCGACCGGCACCACGTCGAAGGGGACCTTCGGGTCGGCCGGCAGGTGGCGGAACCAGGTGCCGAGCAGGTAGATCAGCGGCGCGGTGGTGTTGAAGCCCTCGTTCCAGCCGGCGAGGGGAAAGGAGACGGCGCTTTCGACCACCGCCGGCCGCAGCACCGACATGCGCGTTTCGTTCGCCCGCGCGAGCAGGAGCGATTCGGCGAGGCTCTTGCTGTACGTATAGGTGTTGGTCCAGCCCCAGCGCCTGGCCCGGTCCATGCCTTCCTGGATCAGGTCGTGCTTGGTGCGCATCCGGCGCCCGCGGTCGACCATGTTGCGGACCAGGCGGGCGTTGTGGTCGTCGCGCCCGCGGCCGTGGATCCGCTTCATCGCTTCCTGGGTCGCGGCCTCCTCCGCTTCCGGCGTGTGCTCCCAGGCGTGGATCCGCTCGACCGCCTTCAGGACGTCGGCGTACTCCGCCTCGGCGTCGAACGGCAGGCCCTTGGGGCAGTAGTCGCGGGTGAGCGTTTCCGGGATCAGACCGCTGCGATTGCCGCAGACGAAGCATGTGGAAATGTGGAGCAGCGCCGCGCGCCGGCAGCGCTGGACGAAGGTGAGCGCGTGCAGCGCCCCGGTGGCGTTGGTGGCGATCGCCTCGTCCACCCCCGGGGTGAAGTCGACCAGCCCGGCGCAGTTGACCACGAGGTCGAGGTCCCGCACCAGCCGGTCGGCGACCGCGGGATCGAGCCCCAGGTTCGGCTCGGAGATGTCGCCCGCCACCACCTCGACGCGGCGGCCGAGGAACTCGCCGAGCGCGGGACCGTGTTTCTCGTGCAAGGGGCCGAACACCGGCGAGGTGCTGACGATATTCTCGAAGCGCTGGAGCGCCGTCTGCTGGCGCTTGCGGCGCGCGAGCACGTAGATGCGGCCGATCTCCGGCAGGCGGTCGAGCGCCATGGCCAGCCAGACCTTGCCCACGAAGCCGGTGCAGCCCGTCACCAGCACATGGCGCCCGGCATAGGCTCGGCGCAGGGACTCCGCTTCCATCCTAGACCTCGTACACGACGATCGGCCAGTCGGCGTCCTTGGCGGCGCTGCGCAGCGTGAAATCGGGATTCACCGCGCACGGCTTTCCCACCACGCCGAGCAGGGTCAGGTCGGGCCCGTGCGACGCGTAGGCGAGCGAGCGCCCGAGGTCGATCCCGTTCTCCGCCGCCCACGCGACCGCCCAGCGACCGCCGTTGTAGCCGCCCACCACCGGGTCGAGCAGTTTGCCGGTCGCGACGCCGTCGCGGAATTCGAGCCGGTTGCACACCAACCGGTCGACGTGGCCCAGGCGCACCGCCAGCGGTTCCGCGAGCGGGGCGATGAGTTCGGAAAGGAGCACGATCCGGTGGCCCTCCTCGCGCGCCCGCTCGAGCAGCTCGCGACCGCGCGCCATCACCTTGCCCTGGAGGACCTCGGCGAAGTACTCCTCCGAGAGCGAGAGTACGCGGTCCTCGCTCATGTTGCGCAGGGCGAGCCACGCGACGCGGTTGGCCAGGGTGCGGTCGTTCTGGCCGAGCACGGCGTAGAGCGGCGCGGCGAGGGCGACCTGGCCGAGGCCCAGCAGGCGCTCGGTGATGCCCTGCTTGTTGGCCGCGAAATACGCGGACGTGGCGAGCGCGCCGCGGGAGAGGAGGGTGCCCTCGACCCGGAAGAAGGCTGCCGTCGGCTTCGTCGATTCGCCCATGTCGCAGACCACACCAATGCCGCGCGGAAAAAAGACCGGGGCCGGATCCGAAAACCTATCCGACCGGGGCCGGAATTGGAAGGAAAACCGGCGCGCGGGGCCGTTCCAGGCGGGTTCAGACGCGCCCGACGGGGGCGCGCGACGACGCTCTGGCTGGGCGGCTGGGAAATCCCGCTTGGGGGAAAGGTCGGGCGGGAGCTACAATCATCCCGCGCGCGGCGCGCGGGGCCGTTCCGGGGCAGGTTCGGCCGAGGACCGCGGATCGCTACCGGAACCGGTTGCTCGGCACCGGCGAGCCGCTCCAGTGCCGGCGGCGGGCGCCGGACGCACGCAGGATCCCGGCGGCATGCTCCCCTTGCACGGCGCGGGCGGCGCGGACGAGGGCGAGCAGGTCGGGCAAGTCGGCCAATGCGTCAGGCATCATGCCCGCCGACATCACGCGCCGCGAGAGCGACTCCACCGGCCCCTCGACCGCCGGGGTCTCGCGGGCCTCCCCGGTCGCCGGATCCACGCTCAAGTGCTTGTCCCACGGCGACGCATTGAACTGGTGGAGGAAGGTCGCGCAATCCACGGCGAATGGCTGGTCGTCCGTCCAACACGAGGCGTGGGCCCACAGCACCTGCCCCGTGTCGTGGAGGCGGAGCGATTGCAGGACCGGGGGTTCCAGGGCCCCGAGGTCGTAGGCCACGATCAGCCCCGGCTGCGGGCTGCCGTGCGTCGGCCATGGCTCCACCGCCACGCCGAGCACCTGTCCGGCGGCGTCGGCCAGCACCGAGCTCGCGCGTTCCGCGAGGGCGAAGACGCGCGGCGGCGTGAGCCCGAGCTCGGCGAGGATCGCCTGCATCCGGCGGATCCCCTCCAGGCAAGTGGCGTCCGAATCGTGGGTGTAGGCATATCGGCCGTTCATCCCCTCGGCGCGGCCGTAGGGAGAGACGTGCAGGAGTATGGTCCCGGTGACCACGAAATGCCACCCGCGCAGGTCGCGCCGGTCGAGCGGGGTCACTCCCTTCACCGCGTCCGCCCGTTCGATCATCCCCTCGATCTGGCGGGTCATCAGGACGGCATCCACCTCGCGGACCTCTTGCAGCCTGGGAAGCAGGCTCCGGGTCTCGCCCAGGTCGCCGCACATGAGCCGGTTGAAGGCGAGCAGGTAGCGGCAGAGGTAGCTCTGCTCCTGCAGCTCGGGCTCGCCGAGGATGACCTCGCACGCCTCGACGCTCCGGCCATCGCGCTCCAAGGCGCAGGCGAGCTCGGTGACGATCCGCTCGTCGCCCGGGCGGAGGGAATGGGCGCGGGTGAGGACGGTCGCCGCGGGGCCGTGGAGGCCGTGGTCGATCAACTCGTAGCCGAGATCGTAGAGGAGGAAGGGGTCATCGGGATCGGCGGCGACGCGCCGGAGCAGATCGGCGAATTCCTCCCCGGCAATCGGCACCGCGATGCGCGCGAAGGTCTCCAGGGCTTCGGTCCAGCGCTCGCGGCGATCGAGCAGGCCGGGATAGTCGAAGATCCCGCGCAGAATGCGGAAGGCCTGCCGGGTCTCCCCCTGCTCCAGGGCGGCCAGCGTGTCGGCGAGTATGTCGGCGTAGGTCTGCGGCATGGGAGTCCGGTTCGAGCAGGGGATCGGACGCATTGTGCGCCGCCCGCGCCGCCGACCGCAATGGGCAACGGCGGCGGCACGGCGGCGCAGTCCAGGCTACGGCGGCGAGGTCGGCATGATCCGCACGTAGTTCTGCTCCTTGCCCGCGTCGACCGGCACCAGCGTCAGGTCGTCGCCCATCTCGTCCTTGCGGATCGTCTTGCGGAACTTGGTGACCCAGCGCCCCTGCTGCAGGTGGCCCTTGAGCCGGCTCAGCCCCTTGACTTCCTCCGCCGGCGCCTCGCGGTTGGCGTACCACATGTACGGCGTGGGGGTGAAGGCACCGCCGGGCTTGGGGATGCGCACGATGCTCCCCTTGTCCGCCGCGTACTGCGCTTCCATCTCCTTCATGCGTTGGCGCGCATACTCATCGTCGCCGTCGCTGCCGCGGTTCTGCTCGTACTCGGTCCACGCTTCCTTGAGGAAGTCCTGCAGCGAGACCGCCGTCGCTCCCGGCGGCAGGTCGCCCCCGCCCGCCTGCGCGTAGTTCTTCAGCGGGTCATCCAGGACGGCGAGTTCGGCGTCGCCGAGCTTGCGCGCCCACTCCAGCTTGGTTGTGTCGAAGCGCGGGTCGGCCTGCTTCTTCGCCGCGACCCAGCGATTGCGCTCCTCCAGCTCCTTCTGCTCCTCCGGCGAGGCGCCGCAGCCCACCAGGTACGTCAGATACATCGTGCGATAGGAGTGCATCCACGACCAGTCGCCCTTCAGGTCCATCTGCGCCGGCGCCTGGACGTAGAACAGCGCGTCGGTGCTTTCCTTGACCGAGAGTTGCGTGATCTTCAGCGGGTAGATGCACTCTTTGGTGGAGAAGGTGAACCGCGTGGGCGTGACCTCGCCGAGGTACGACCCGTCGGCCGACTTCTTCATCTGCTTGGAGTCGATCTTCATGACGGTGAAGAACCACTTCTTGCGGATGTAGTGGTCGAGGGTCGACTCGTCGCCCGCGTACGCGTACTGGTTCGACTTCAGCCAGTCGAACAGGCCCGCGGCCTGCTCGGCGACGATGATCTTGTAGTCGAGCGAGCCGACCACGCCGGCTTCGAGCACTTTCACGCCGTGCTGCCGGTCGTCCGCGCCCTCCGATTCCTGCACGCCGCCCGACCCGAACGTCATGTTGTCGTACTTCATGGCGACCAGCTCGGGGTAGATCGCCTCGGGCAAGGGGAGGAGGATGGTGTAGATCGCCAGGTCGGTGAAGAAGTCGCGCGGCATCTCGTCGAGCTTGGGCTGCGCGGGCGTGGGGATGACCATGCCGAAGTCGAGCGCGTTTCCCTCGAACTTGGGCTGCACGGTGAAGGCTTCGATCCCCTCGTCGGGATTCCATTGGACGAAGGCCTTCTGGCCCGGCTGGGTGATGTCCTTGTCCTTGGCGGCGAAGTAGCAGCAGGCGCCCTCGAGCCGGGGCGCGAGCGGCGCAAGCGCGGCGAGGCAGAAAAGCACAGCGGCGCAGCGGAGCGATTTCATGGTGGCCTCCTCAAATACGTCCCCGGAAGATACCAGGGCCGCCGCGTCCGCCCACTTCTTTTTGGCGGTCGACCGGGCCGGGGCGGTACAATCTCTCGCGGTCGGGGGGCTGATTGACGGAGGAAGAGCCATGGGTCGCATCGGCGGGTGGCTTTCTGCGGTCGTGCTGGTTGCGGCGATCGGGGTTTGCGCCTGGGCGGAAGACGAACTGCGCTGTCCGCAGTGCGGGCGGGGCTACCCCGCGGGGGCGCGTTTCTGCCTCGATGACGGCAGCCGGTTGGCGCCCCGCGCCGAGACCTGCCCGAAGTGCGGCATCGTGCGCGCGGGCAGCGCGCGCTTCTGCGGTTCGTGCGGATATGACTTCACGCCGAAGTCGGTCAACCCTCCGGCAGAGAAGCCGCCGGCGGGGGCCCCGCGCGAGCGCATCTGCCCGAAGTGCAACCGCAAGGCGCTCCCCGGGACGAAATTCTGCGCCGGGTGCGGCGGTCCGTTGCCCGCGCAGGAAGCTCCGGTCGCGGGCGGCGGGGGCAGTTCGGGCGGGTCCGGCGTGGACGCCGCCGCGGGGGAGCGGATGTGGGTGTCGAGCATTGTCGCGGTCAGCAGCCAGGGCGGCGCGAAGACCTTTTCCGCCGGCCAACTGGTGGGCCCGCCGGACGTCGAGCGCCCGGCGAAGGACGGCAAGGCCTGGTGCCCGTCGCTCGCGCGCCGCGGGATCGAATGGGTGATCGTGCGCTTCCCCCGACGCGCGGTGCCGCGCGCGATCCGGATCCACGAGAGCTCGGCGCAGGGATTCGTGGTCCGTCTCGACGTGGTGATCGACGGCCGCGAGGTGCTTTGGTGGGAAGCCGAAGACCGGGCCAATCCGCGCCAGAACATCCTGGAGTGCATGTCGACCGAGGATGTGGGCGCGATCGACACGCTCAAGATCACGATCGACACCAAGAAGGTCCGCGCCTGGACCGAGATCGACGCAGTCGAGCTGATCGCCGCCGCGCCCAAGGGGACGGGCGGCCGGCGCGACGTTCCGCGCCGCGACGACGGGGCCACGCCCGGCGACGACGGAGGCGCCCGCCGCGATGATACTCCCCCGGCGCGCGAGGGTCTCCCGACGACCGGCGGCGGCTTCGCTTCCCCCGACGACTGCTTCGACGCCTGGAAGCGCGCGATCCTCGACTACGACTCGAGCGCGCTCGCAGCCTGCTATATCGCCTCGGAGCGGCGCGCGATCGAGCAGGAGCCGGATGTCGCCCAGGCGATCTTCTCCCGCTACGGCGAGGCGATGCGCCGCGATGACTGGTCGATCGCCTCGCGCACCAACGAGGCGGGCGAGCCGGTGTGGGTCCTCGACGTGCGCGTGAAGGAGGCGACATGGACGCACCGCGCGAAGGAGAAGCTGCGCTTCCGCAAGGAGAGCGGGAGCTGGCGGCTTCAGATCGAGCGCGGGCAGTAGCGGGAGCCGGGGACCGCACCGACGGCGACCGCGCGCAGGGGGCTCCCGGGACACCGCCGGTGGCCGCTCCGGGCGGGTCCGAGCGCGGGGAGGCTCCCGCCGCCACGGTCCTGCGGCCCGGAACGCCCGCGCCCGGCTTCCCCGTCGACGCCGGCCCGGAGACGACCGTGCCTCCGGCCGGAGCGACCGCGACTCCCGGCCTCGGAGACACGGTCCTGGGGACCCCGCTCGCGTCCGGGGCGCCGGCCGCGGCTCTCGAGCGCTTCGGCCGCTACGAGTTGCGCGGCGTGATCGGGCGCGGCGGGATGGGCACCGTCTACCGGGCCTTCGACACCCAGCTCAAGCGCGATGTCGCCCTCAAGCTCTTGCGCGTCCACGCCGGCGATCAGGCGGAGCAGTTCCTGCGCTTCCGCCGGGAGGCCGAGGCGGCGGCGCGCCTGCGCCATCCGAATCTCGTGGTCACCCACGACCTCGGAGTCGAAGGGGAGCACCATTTCCTCACCATGGAGCTGGTCGAGGGCGGAAGCCTCGCCCGCCGACTCGAAAGCCGGGGCGGCCGCCTGCCGCCGCACGAGGCCATGCGCCTCGCGCGCGACGTCGCCCTCGGCCTCGTTTGCGCCCACGAGCACGGCATCGTCCACCGCGACCTCAAGCCCGAAAACATCCTCCTCGAATGCTCCGAGGGCGCGCTCTGCCCCAAGATCTCGGACTTCGGCCTCGCGCACACGGTCGGCGAGGGGAATGCGCGCCTGACCCTGAGCGGCTCCATCGTGGGCACGCCTTCCTACATGGCTCCCGAGCAAGCGGCGGGGAAGCTCGACGAGGTCGACGCGCGCAGCGACGTCTACGCGCTCGGGGCCGTGCTCTACGAAATCGCGTGCGGGCGACCGCCGTATCCGGGGGCCGACCCGATGGTGGTGATCCTGCGGAAGCTCGCCGAAGACCCGCCGCTTCCGCGCTCGGTGCACGCGGGGATCGCCCGCGACGTCGAGACGATCATCCTGAAAGCCATGGCCCGCGAGCGCGACCGCCGCTACGGCTCCGCGCGCGAACTGGCCGAGGACCTCGACCGCTGCCTGTCCGGCGAGGCGATCCATGCCCGACCGGAATCGGGGTGGGCGACGGCGCTCCGCCGGTTTCGCCGGCACCGCGGGGTGGTCGCCGCCGCCGCCCTGGTCGCGGTCTCGCTCGCGCTCGCGGGCGGCTCGGCCTGGAGCGCTCGTGCCGAACGCCGCGAGCAGGCGCGCCTGGAAGGGGAAGCGCTGAGCCTTCTGCGCTCGGTCGCGGAGACCAACCTGGACGCAAGCCTCGCGCTGCGCCGGGCGGGCCTGCCCATTGCCGCGCAGGAGCCCTTCCTCGCGCAGGTCGAGGCGGCGGCGCGGAAGGCGGCGGCACGTGGTCCCGCTTCGGCCGAGCCGCACTACCGGCTCGGGCGGCTCTACCGCGCGCTGCTGCGCTTCGACGCGGCGCTCGCGGAGCAGGAGCGCGCGCTGGAGAAGGAGCCGGAGCACGCGCTCGCCCGGTACGAGCGGGCGTTGCTCGACCTGCGCCGCTGCGAGCAGCGCCTGGCGGAGCTGCGCGCCGCCTGGGTGCGGGACGAGGGCCGGCGGCTGGCGGAGAGCGGCCTGCTGGCGCGCGCGGGCCTGGGCGGGGAGAAGCTCCCGGAACCGCCCGCGGACGTCGAGCTGGCGGCCGGGGACGCGGAAGCCTCGCGCCTGCGGGACCGGATCGCCGGCGACCTGGCGCGGCTGGAGCAGGGGCTGCCGGAAGGCGCGGAGGCTTCGTGCCTGCGCGGTCTGGTGCAGCTTCACGGCGCGACGGAGGCGGAGCGCGCGGAAGGCGCGCAGCGCGTCGAGCGCGCGCTGGCGGCCGATCCTTCCTTGGAGGAAGGGTACGAGGGCCTTGCGCGAGCAGCGCATGCGCGTGGGGAGCTCGCGGAGGCGGCGCGACAGTACGGGCGGGGAATCGAGGCGGACGCCGGCTACGTTCCCTTCCGCCTGGGCCGGGCGGCGGTGGCCGCGGCGGAGGCGGATCGGACCATGTCGCTCGGCGGAGAGCCGATCCCCGCCTGCGAGCGCGCGGCGGCGGACCTGACGCGGGCGCTCGATCTCGAACCGGACCTGCCCGCGGCGCGACTGCGCCGGGGCAAGGTTCTGGCCCTGAAGGCCGACCGACTGGGGGAGAACGGCGCGGATCCGGAACCCACCTTCGCGAGCGCGCTGGGGGACCTGACCGCGGCGGTCGAAGCGGAGCCGGAACGCGCCGAGGCATGGCTCGCGCGCGGGTTCCTGCAGAGCACGTGGGGCTACTGGATGAGCGACCGGGCGCTCGACCCGAGCGGACGGTACGCGCTCGCGGTCGCCGACTTCGGCCGGGCGATCGAGCGGGAACCGCTCGCCGCGGCCGGGTGGGGCGGCCGCGGGGACGTGCGGCGACACTGGGGGTTGAATACAAAGAACCGCGGCGGAGACCCGAGCGCGCTGTACGACAAAGCCCTCGCGGACTACGCCGAGGCGCTCGCGCTGGATCCGCGCTCCGCCGACCTCTGGAAGTCGCGGGCCGTCGTGCGCCAGGCGCTGGCCACCTTCGCGCGGCTGCGCGGCGAGCCGTTCCAGGTCGGGCTCACCGAGGCGCGCGCGGACCTGGACTGCGCGCTCGAGCTCGAGCCGCGCTCGATCTGGATCCTCGGTCTGCGGGCGCAGAACGACATGCTCTGGGGGGGCTGCCTGACGCAGGACGGCGAGGAGCCCGCGGAGAAGTTCGGGCGCGCGCTCGCGGACTTCGATGCGTTGCTGCGGGAGCAGCCGGCGCCGTTCCCGCGGATCGAGCGCGCGAGCTGCCGGATCCAGTGGGCGGAGCACGAGCACGGGCGCAGTCGGGATGCGGAGCCGCTGGTTGCGCTCGCGCGCGCCGACCTCGAAGCCTCGCGCGCGGAAGCGGCGGGCTCGTTCGGCTTCGGGTTGGCGCTCGGCCGGCTGGAGCTCCTGGAGGCGCAACGGGCGCACGATCGGGGGGCGGATCCGCTGACCTTTGCCGCGCGCGCGCGCGAGGCGTTGGCGCTGGCGATCGCGCTGAACCGGGAGGCGACCGAGGCGCACATGCGGCTCGGCATGGTCGGCCGACACGAGGGGGTCTGGCGCGCCGGGCGCGGGGAAGACCCGGAGCCGGCCTGGGCCGCCGGGGAAGCCGACTTCGGGAAGGCGCTGGAGATCAACTCCCGCTGGGAGCAGGTGTGGCTCGGGCGCGGCCTGCTGCGGCTGGAGCGGGCGGCGTACCGGGCGGCCCGCGGCGAATACGCCGGAGAGGCGTTCACGGCGGCGCTCGCGGACCTGGCGCAGGTGGTGAAGGTGAACCCGAACTACGTGGACGGCTGGCGGGCGCTGGGGGAGGCGAAGCGGCGGGAGGCCGAGCACGCCGCCGGGCGTGGCGAGGATGCGCATGCGCGGCTCGAGGAAGCGCACGCCGACCTCGATCGCGCGCTGGAGCGCGGGCCGAACCATCCCGGCGCGCGGCTCGAGCGCGCGCGGGTGCGGCTGGCGCTGGGGGACGGAGCCGGCGCGGAAGACGACCTCGAGCAGGCGCTGAAGGTGGCGCCTGCGTGGCGGGACGTGTGCGCGCCGCTCCTGGAGCGGGCGAGGCGGCGATGAGCGGAGCGGATGGTGAGGGAGGTCCCGGGGAGGTCCCGGGGACCGACTGCGCTTGCGTGATCCGTTCGTCACGGAGGTGCTGACGAAGGGGAGGGTTCTCTACCGCCGTGGCGCTGCTCGACGAATGGGTCGCAAAGGCCGAAGGTGCAATCCGTAGTTCCGTCGGTTGCGGCCGACGGCCGCGCTGGGCAACCCACCGAATCAAGATGGAAGGCCGGCTAGCCCCCCGAACTCCAGCTCACGTCCTTGTCCATGAAGTACGAGAAGCCCTGCCCGTCGCCGCCGACGTGCGCATCGCCGTCCTTCGTGTGGTGGCTCCAGGGTCCCTTGCTGCCGCCGCCGCCGGCGCGGCGCGCGGCTTCGACCAGATTGAAGATCGCCGGGCCGCCTTCGTAGCCGCCGTTGCCGGAACCGTCGACCCAGTATCGTCCGGGCATCACGCTGCCGAGCCGCTGCAGGGCCATCACGTCGTACGGGTGCAGCTCGCGGCCGTTGATGAAGACGCCGGTGCCGCCGCCGGAGGCGTCCGCCGCGAGCGGGCCGCCGAGGTCCAGACCCGCCGGGATCGCCCCGAGCATCGGGCCGCCGGCCACGCCCCACCCCCCGCAGGAGCGGTCGTACCAGTACGCGCCGTCCCCGATGCGCACCTGCGAGCCGCGTTCCAGGGCTGCGAGCGTCTCCTCGGGCAGCTTGCGGCCATTGATCACGACACTGCGCGACGAGGTCGCGTTGCGCTCCGCGTTCCCCCCGCGCTCCGCGTTCCCCCCGCGCTCCGCGTTCCCTTCCGCGCCGACGCCGGCCGGCGAACCGCCCGAGGCTTCCGCCCGAGCGAGCCGGAATGCGCCCTGCCCGGACTCGAGCACCAGGGAGCCGCCGTCGATCCGACCCTGGAAGGGAAAGGCTTCTCCGCCCTCGCGCAACACTCCGCGGAACCCGTCCGGCCCGCCTTCGAGTTCGACGGGAAAGGCTTCGCCGCCCGACTCGAGCCGGCCGGAATACCGCCCTTGACTACCTTCCAAGTTCAACGCGACCTCTTCGCCGACCCAGCTCCCCGCAAGCGGATCCGCCGCCGCGGGCGCGGCCTTGCGCGCAAAGGGATTGCTCGGCTCGCCCGCCCCGGGCCGAGACGCCTTGGGGGAGGGAGCGCCGGGGCCGGGCTTGCCTTTCCCCGAACCGGGCTCGAAGACGAGTGAGCGCGCGGCGGACCACACCGGACCGCCCGACGCGTCGAGTTCCGCGAGGTCCACGTGGAGACGCACGTCTTCCAGGTAGGCCCGCAGGTAGAGACTCTGCGGACCGAACGCGATCGTGCCGATGAGCAGGTCCTTCTCGAGCCGGCCGCGGATCGTGCCGACGGAGCCGTTGCCGCTGAGGGTGCCCTCCACCTCGTCGCCGCCGCGGCGTTCGAGGACGAGGGTGACCGGTCCGGTCGGGGTCTGCAGCGCGTAGCTGCCGAGGAGCTCCTGGGCGAATGCGCTAGCGCCGAACAGGGCGCTGCCGACGATCATGGCGGGAAGGCCGTAACGCATGGTGGTCTCCTTGGGTCGAAGAATCGGGCTATCGAGTCATGCCGATCCCATAGCAGCGGGCGTGCCTGCTGTGACCCATCGCCGAAGAGATTGCGGCTGGGGAGCTTGCGAGAGTCGGATCGGTCGGGGCTGTCGGGTCGGGACGACATCGGGTCCGGAGGGTGAGGGATCCCGCCGACATTTCTCGACGTCGCGCGGCGTCCGATTGACGAGGTGAAGCGATGAGGAGTAGGATCGCGTCAGGATCGACCGATGGATGAGGCTGCCCATGCCCCTGCACGAATGGACGCGGGTGGATGCCGGCAGATTTCACGCGTTCCACACCGCGTGGATCACGCATCTCAGCGAAACCTTGAACGGCGGACTACTGCCGGCGGGCTACTACGCCCTGCCCGAGCAGCATGCGGGGCGGCTGATCGCCGACATCCTGACCCTGCAAGCGCGCCGATCCGCAGAGGAACCGGAATCGAAAGGCGGAGTGGCCGTCGTGCAGGCTCCGCCGAACGTCCGACGCAGGCTGACGGCATCCGCGGCGGCCCGCGGGACTCAGCGGACACTGGCGATTCGCCACGTCAGCGGTCATCACATCGTCGCCATGATGGAGATCGTTTCGCCTGCCAACAAGGATCGCGCGGCCCACGTCGATGAATTCGCCGGCAAAGCGGAAACCGCCCTCTGGCACGGCATCCACGTCCTGCTTGCCGACCTGTTTCCGCCCGGGCCGCACGACCCACGGGGAATGCATGGGGCGATTTGGGAACGGTTCGACGATACGGCGGGCCCTCCTCCCGCCGATGAACCCCTGACCCCGGCTTCCTACGTCGCCGGGCCGCGGCCGGAGGCGTACCTGGAGAGCTGCGCCTGCGGCGCCACCCTGGTCGAGATGCCGCTCTTCTTGAATCCGGATCGCTACGTGAATGTCCCGCTGGAATCGACGTACATGGCTGCGTTCCGGGGCTTGCCCGGGTACTGGCGCGATGTTCTCGAAGGTCCCGCGCGCGCATCGAGATAGCCGACCGGCGCCGACCCCGGCCCGAGCTGCATACCCAGCTGGTTACGCCTGCGGACCGCCGGCTTCCGCCACCGCGCGCAGCGCCGCGGCGCCGTCCTGCGGTCGCGCGGCGGGGTCGACGGCGACCAACCGCGCCACCAGGTCGATCACCGCCGCGGGGAGGTCCGGGGTGGTCTCGAGGCGCGCGGTTTCGCCCGCGAGGAGTCGATCGGAGAGCGCGGACCAGCGGATTCCGTCGAACGGCGGGCGGCCGGAGAGGAGGTGGACGAGGCTGGC
>Ga0082335_1006408_pt1 | contig 15194 bp, 30 predicted proteins | sample Subgrocontami58m_FD_72375 | JGI IMG/M metagenome (GOLD analysis project Ga0082335, IMG submission 72375) | Subsurface groundwater microbial communities from S. Glens Falls, New York, USA - GMW37 contaminated, 5.8 m (SPADES assembly) (version 2) ...
TGATGTAACGTTCCGAGGTGGAAGAAAAAACGGTTTTGTGGGTTGCGTCCCAGAAACAACGTTCTCCTTTTTTTATTGTGCGACCTGTTTCGCAGCAGATGGATGAAAATTTTGCGGTGATGAACATTGGTGGTGGTTTATTTTTGTATTCTAGTAAATGTTACTTGTGTGTTTTTATTTATTGCACCGTGAATATAATCAGTTAGCGTTTTTCTTCCTTCTGATTTTCTCACAGTCAACTCCGCATTCGGAATTTCCTCTTGTGAGTCCTTGTCAACTATAATTGTTTCTTTCTCAATCCATTGATTAAATGCGGCGCATGATTCGCTAACAACTTCTCGGATCATTTTGTCAACTTGTGCTTCTGTGAAAGTTTTCATGGTGGTGGTTTGTTTGATTTGATATTCAAATGTACACGTTATAACCACACCTCCAAATCTTTTTACAACTATTTATTAGAATATGGCTCAACATACTGGTTATCAGCACAATTATTTTCCTGCATACCGAACCATTGCCCGATTGAATTCATATAACCGATTCTCAGCGATCAGGACATCCACCACGAAGGCGCCGAGGTTCATTTATATGATTCACCTTGCCGATCCTCCGTTAAAACGATTGTAGGAGATTAGACGGCTCCATAGACCAACCATAGACCGCCAGACCGTATATGTTTGGTAAGTGCCATTACCGCTTATCTCCTTAGAGGTCAAAAATTCAGATTTTTCAACGGTTCTTTTTCGTCCTTTTTTGCTATATGCGGTAATTACTCTTACCAAACATATAAGGTTATTGTGACGACTGGGGAGGTTTAGTGAGGTATTAGATTTTATTTGGATTGATTTCCAGCAACTAAATCCAGTACAGAAATCTCTTTCCCTTTATCACCAGCAAATAGCATTATTGATTTTCTTTCGAAAAGAATAGCAAAACGATATTCCATATTTTCTGGAAGAGGAAAGTGTTTTTCAAGATTAGCTGCTTCGTTTTCTATAAAGTCATTCCAGTAAATTATAGGCTGTTGATATTCGAATTGATGTAAAATTTTTCCGTGACAAGTTTCTGGTTTCATATCATTTATTATTTGTAAGTGTCGGATGAAATGTTTTAGTTCAAATACAAGACGTTGCTGCTGTCACCTTTTTTTATTTCAGGATTTCTTTGTAAGAATTCGTCAACGGTAATTTTCTTATTATTCAATTCTTTTAAGTCTTTTTTCATTTCCCACATCCACATGAGAAATTCATATTGCTTTTCAAAGAATTCAAATATTTTTTCTACATTATCTTCATTCGTCTGTAATCTGAAATAAGGGCGCAAATCTTCAATCGTTCGGGTATCATAAATAGATGGGAAAAAATACTGCGGCTCGTTGTCTGTAATTCTAATAACAATTTTCGCCGATTGCATGAATTCAGACAGTGAGGGAGGATTGACTCTGGTATTCCATTCCGTTCCAATTTTATTTAGCTCTTTAAATATTTCTGTAATTTCTGCCATATTATTTGTAAATATCGGATGAATGTATGTTTCACTCAGCAACTACCCAAGTTGGATTTTGCACATCAAATGACAGGTAATAGAATTCGTTTTTATTCCCCTCTTGGGAATGCTGATTTGTGAATATGCCATTCTCGTAGAGGCTTTCACATATTTCTCTTATACCTCTATCTGATATTGAATTGTTTTCGGATTGTTTTCGGAAACAATTAATTATTTGATCTATGGTAAAATGCCTTTGCTCCTTTCCCGAAAAGGAAATGGCAAAATGAATTATTAATGCAACATCTTGTATTGCTGTTTTCGTTTCGTTTTTCATAATCATTATTTAGTGTTGTATTATTTCACAACTTGTGTTTAAAAAACAAGCCATTGCATAATGACTTGCGCCTGTGTATTCAGGACTTTGGGGGTGTGTTTGGTTTCAAATATAGGTTATTTTTTCATTAGAAATGATTTCATTTCGGATTTTTATAACTAATGATAAAAAAGAACGCGCAGACGTTATTCCTCAATTGTAATTCCATTGCAGAATGATGTAACTAATAACATTTATGCGATATATTCGAATCACGCAGTTGTAATTCCATTGCGGATTCATATAACTAACAAAATTGTTCGATCATGGGACTGCCTGTTCCGTTGTAATTCCGTTATGGAATGATGTAACTAACAATTCCAATGCTAGAGCCGTGCGTTGCTGGCGGTTGTGATTCCCTTTCAGATTCATGTAACTAACAATTAATTTTTCGATTTCGATATCGCCTTCAGCGTTGTAATTCCCTTTCAGATTCATGTAACTAACAATTACCAAGGCGCTGAAAATAATTGCACCATCGTTGTGATTCCCTTTCAGAATGATGTAACTAACAATCGGCTTTTTGACTTTAATTTTTGTGCCAACGTTGTGATTCCATTGCAGAATGATGTAACTAACAATATTGCCTCATTAAGTGGAGGGGCCTTCACGGTTGTGATTCCATTGCAGAATGATGTAACTAACAATTTCGGGTCATCAACGCACGCAGCAATCAGAGTTGTGATTCCCTTTCAGAATGATGTAACTAACAATGTCTCCCACATTAGGAAGCTCTTTGCCGTAGTTGTAATTCCCTTTCAGAATGATGTAACTAACAATCAAAATCAAAATCCCAATTTCCTTCGAATAGTTGTAATTCCCTTTCAGAATGATGTAACTAACAATGGGATTTTTTTCCCGATCTCATATACGCACGTTGTAATTCCCTTTCAGAATGATGTAACTAACAATCCGTCTCAAGTCTCCCCACCGTTCCAGTCTGTTGTAATTCCCTTTCAGAATGATGTAACTAACAATCGAACCAACTACCAGTCGTTAATAACAGTGGTTGTAATTCCCTTTCAGAATGATGTAACTAACAATAATAACATGAGAATTCTTTTTTGATTATGGGTTGTAATTCCCTTTCAGAATGATGTAACTAACAATATAAGCGCGGTGTTCCTGCCTCCTTCTTCTGTTGTAATTCCCTTTCAGAATGATGTAACTAACAATTCTTGCCGTAGAGTGTGGGATGGAAGAATCGTTGTAATTCCCTTTCAGAATGATGTAACTAACAATCCATTCCAGTATAAACATTAAGTCCGCCTTGTTGTAATTCCCTTTCAGAATGATGTAACTAACAATCGTGATTTGTTGTTGTGTAACGGTGATTCTGTTATAATTCCCTTTCAGAATGATGTAACTAACAATAGGAGGTCAGACTTCAAAATCAATGCTCCAGTTGTAATTCCCTTTTAGAATGATGTAACTAACAATCCTTCAGCGTTATTATACATTTCCCTATAAGTTGTAATTCCCTTTTAGAATGATGTAACTAACAATTCATTTGACCGAGGAACAATGCTGTCGAGGTTGTAATTCCCTTTTAGAATGATGTAACTAACAATTGCCGTTGTGTCATGATGCAACCCACCGTTGTTGTAATTCCCTTTTAGAATGATGTAACTAACAATTTAGATACAATTCAAAGAGAATTATTCGACGTTGTAATTCCCTTTTAGAATGATGTAACTAACAATTAAACCTATTTCAGAGTTTGTTAAGTCAATGTTGTAATTCCCTTTTAGAATGATGTAACTAACAATATGTCAAAGAGCTTAACGCTGAAAATCAATGTGTCTAAGGCATTTTTCAATAAAAAAAATAACATTGGATCACCCAGCCTCACTCAATATTGCCGTTTTTTCGGTTTCCATTTTCACATAATTATTCCTGTAAAGATGGTGATTTTCCGTTTTGTAGATAGTGCCGAATCCAGCACCAGTTGATTGACCTATTCCAATGTTGTGTAGCAACTCCGCAACTTTCCTGTTGCATCGAATGCTCAGTTGGCACTGGTTGGCAAAGTTCAGTATATTGTTCACATAAACCTTTTTTACCTTGTGCTTGTTGTGTTTGACACCATTTTGGAATTCATCAATCTTCACATCGAAATCAGATAAATCAAGTGATTCGTTTATTTTTTTCAGCTTGTTGAAAATATGTTCCTTCACTACATTTTCAAAATCATATCCTTCCTTTTTTTCAACATCCCACTTACCATCAACCCTCTTGTATTCGCCAGCCAAAGTCATGAAGCCATAATCATTTTTTCCGTAAATCCCCTTTATGATGAATGGCGACAACACTGCAAAATGATTCCACCCATTCATGAATTCCTCATTCATATGTTCGAAGTTACGGAACTTCATTCCATAGTTCAATATAGGATTATTCAATAATCCTACAAGGATTTTACCCATGAACTCATTATCCAACGAGGAAACAATTATGTATCCGCCATTCGGATAACTCAGTGTCTTTGGATTGTGGCTATTTATTTCCCCGCCATATAGATGAGAGATGTTGTATGAGCTTGCTATGTCGTGATACTCATTGTCCCTGCCCAAGCAGCGGTGGATGTATTCCAAGACAACATTATTGTTGTTTGGGACATCAGATGTGCTTTTTGAAAAATTAACCTTTATTCTCATGATTGTTTTTTTAATTGCCGTGAAATTCCTTAATATTTTTCCAAACTGATTTCAGATACCTTGACGTGTTTACAGACATCTATTTCGTTCTCGTTGAATATTCCCTTTATGAATACCAAACCGCCATCCAATATCGAGGCGCAACCTTTATGACTGTCTAATTTCAATATGTCATCATCGGTAACTGGAATAATGATTTCACCGCTGAGTTTTGTTATGGACTCGGTTGCAGTCGGAACTGTTACCTTGATATTTGCCGCCATGTTCATTTCACTTCTCCGTTTTTCCCCGCCAATGAAATGGGTGACTATCGCTGTTTTTTTTGTTTTTATCATCTTGGTGAAAAAATAATCCAGCGGAGTGCCTTTTTTATTTTTCACAAGATCATCATAAAACAAATTCAAGTCCAGTCTTTCTTTTTTGGATTTGTCGTCGTCATTTGTCAATGGCGCTGGAGGTACGGTTGCTATCCCCATTGACAATACCTGTTCACGCAATTGTATGAAGGAATATTTATTGGTAATGTCATCCACCTCAAATAATTCTGACAACAATTTTTTGAACTCGTTAAATAGCTCAACACCCAAATATCTCGAAACGCGTTCCCAATACATGAAGTCGGTTTTACTCCAAGAATCATTAACAACTTTTTTCGTTTGCAGGAACTCGCTTACGAATTCCTCCCTCTCGATATTGCTCTTCTTGTCTTTTATGGTTCTCTTGTAAGAAGTGATATGGAGGTATGACTGCGAAGCCTTTTGATAATAATAATCGACATTTCCAAAATGCACACCCCTAAGAGATGGCACTGGTCGTTCACCGAATAACACATGAATCACATTTGATATTTGATGCGCCGTAATGGGTTCTCTGTAACACAGAGAATCCTTACGTTTGCGCTTGCCCATTATATCAAAAATGAAATCCTTTGTATCCTTGTGTTTCTTGAAGAACCCAGCATTCCTGAATTCCAAAACCAGATATTTTTCCATTTTTAGTTTTCCCTTTCTTCGGTGTGCAATTCTTCAACAACAACTTCGTTTTTCTTTTTGTTTTTCTTTTCTTTCACAAAATCCTTTATCTCCTGTTTTTTTGCAGAGGATTGGGTATCCTGTTTTTTACTGTTTTCCTCAATATCCTTTCGCAATTGCAGCGCCTCTTCATCTTTGTGTTGGACATAAAAATTCTCAGGCTTGAAATTGATTTTGTCAATATCCGAAATGTCCTTGACCGACACCCATCCCTTTTCATCGTACTTCGTATCTTCACTTGGAGTGTAAACAAGTTTATATTCAAACTCACTTGTCATTGCCGAAGATGATTTTCTGCGGATGTTCATATCCAAAATGCTTGTGAATAAATGCTTGACCAAAAACAGGATATTTTCATCACTGAATTTGAAACCGCGTTCAGGTATTGCGTTGATGCTGTTTTTCATTCGGTAATACCCCAGCTCCGAATTGAAATCCTCCATTCTTGTTTTCAGAAACCGTGAAAAAAGATTGAATTTATCATCGGAAAATGCAAGTCGGTCAAAAATAATATCCGTGCTTACGAATTGCAACTGTTCCAAATCAACATTCCCTTCGGTAAAATATTCAATTTGACCAACGGTTTCTTTTTTGAAAAAAGTGTTGTCCGCCTTATCGTCAATGGTATTGTCGGTTCTTTTTTTTCCGCTTCTTGAAAAGGTTTCAAGTTGGCTTATCGGCTCAAGTCCTTCGGAATTTAAAACCTGCTCGGCATCATTCAGCAGAAAAGGCGATTTTCTTTTGAATGCAGTTCCTCCTTTCCCAAACTCAAAAAAACCACCACGTAAAATGTATGCAGGAGACCCTATGAATGAATATAGAACGGATTCATCGTGTGATACGTTTGGGCTTTGGAATGGGATTTCCTTTTCAAATATGGCGTGTTTCAAACAGTCTGAAGAAATTTTAATTTTGTACACCGTTTCTCCATCTACATCTCTGTAAAAATTTCTTTTGCCATAAGTTACATTGTTGTGAATTGTTTTCATGTGGTTCAATTCGGTTTTGCCAAATATCCATTTTTGATCGCCCCCATCGTAGTTGACGATTCCATTTCCCTTGATTTTCAATCTCAAGAGGATGTTCTTGACTTTCTTTCTTGTGTTTTCCATTTTTTGTGTTTTTAAAAATTGTTTGAATTATTATTGATTTGTTTTGAATTTAAAACTTATTTAAGACTGATTTTTTTATCACACCGTAAACGGGATGATATACAACATCGAACCTGATGTAGGGTGTGTCGGAATATATTGCCGCCTCCTTCATGGCACTAAGGTCATATGTTTTCTTATCATCAATCAGTGATGTGTAATCATATCTTTCGTCACCGCTGTCTCTTATTGTTTTCATGGCTTTTTTCATTCTGCCGAAAGTTTTCCCATCCTCTCCATATCCAGTAAAGTGCGAATAATTATTCGCTGAAATAGCATCGCTGTATTTTTCGGAATTATGCACCTTGCAGATGAAAAATATCTCATTGCCGCTACTGCGCAGTTTATTGGAATTTGCCGTTATCTTTTGCAGCGATTTTGGTTTTCTGTTATTATAATGCCTTGGAAATATATTAATGAAATTCAAGAGGCTTTTATCATGGCAGTTTTCAATGTATTTGTTTATTTCGATGGAATTGATCTTGTGAAATTCATTGTAAATCCCATAAAACTTATCCAAGTTTATTTCCTTTCCGTTGTACTTGCTGATGAAGCTGAACCATTTGTCCGACAAACTCTCGGTATACAGAATCCCCTTCATTTTGTTTTCCCCTTTCTCATCATCGAATTTGTAAATGGCTATTTTGGAAGTCTTTCCATAATCGCCAAACCTGTCGCATCTTCCAATGCGCTGTAATGTGGATTGTGGGGATAATACCGATTCATGCAGGTTAAGAAAAGATATGTCAAGGGAGGCTTGTATAACATGTGTTCCAGTGATGTTTTCCTTTGACATGATTCTTGAACTGTTCTTGTCGAATTTATCATAGATGTAATCAAAAATCTCGCCCTTGTCCGCTGGACAAAAATTACTGTGGATCAGTTTCCCTGACGCAATTTGATTATGGATAATTTGGGAATTGCTTATGCTATTCAGGATAACGACACTGCTCGTTTTGGGCTTCACGCCAAAAGCTGAAATTCCTTCTGATACAAATGTTTTCAACTCATATTTTCTCTTGTGGGCTGCGGGGTAATGTGAATCGTCAAATGGAAGGATTTTCGTCGTGTAGTTTTTCCCGTTATCCCAAAGGCTGTTTATTTTCAATGGTGTTGCGCTCAACAATATTGTCTTGCTGTTGGCAAACCTACTTCGCACATTCATTATGTTCACAAACCCAGAAAACAGCGCCTTATCCCCGACAAATTCATGATACTCATCAAACACGACATCGCAGTTGATTATAAAGAATAAGCGTTCCGCATTTTTTGTGTTTATTGAGGGACTTAGGAAATTGTCGATATTGGTTACGATGATATCGGAATTGAATTCTTCAATAAACCGTTTCAAGTTTGTTTTCTTTCTCTGTCCTGTCAAATACAATTCAACACTGATGTCATTCAGGATACCCAGCGAATTGAGTTCCTTCAGGATATTGATATAAACGGATTGTGCGACATCATTTCTCGGACAAACCCAAATCATCTTCTTGTTGCTCGACAAGAGATTCCATAAAACCCCGATAAGACTTTTCCCAAAGCCAGACGTGGCATTCACAATGGTTGTTTTATCACACGACCCAACAATATCTTTTTGTATCTGTAACCTGCTTGGATCGTAATTGACAAAAGAAAGCTTACTCTTGTCAAAATCACGCCTTGTTAAATCATCGATGAGTTTTTTTATTTCATTCGAGTCCTGACTTTCTGATATTTCCGTAAGCTTATCCACGTCCAATGAACAAATCAATTTTTCTGCGGATATAACACAGGTTCTTATAAATGTGTTTTTGGCATTGGCGATGCGGTCGGTTTTGGAACAATACATCGGGGCATCTGTCTTGATGTCGCGGGAATGATGGTTATAAACGGAAAGCGGAAGTATTTCATCCAGATACCCAAGCATTTTTGATTTATCTGAATCATCAACGGAATCCATGACATTATTGTTGTTATAGCCACCCACTTGCTTGTTTTTGTTGGTCTGTATTCCGTTATTCCAATAGATGCAGTCCAAGATTAATTCAGAACCTTTGTCATGTAAATGTTTTGTCAGGAAAGCCCATCCAACCTCATTGTATAGATATTTTGAATGCTCCTTCTTGTCTGGATTGCCTATGGCTTTTTGAAAAGTTGTGCAGCATTTTCCAATATCTAGCAATAGTGCGGAAAACCTGACGGCATCAATAATTGATTCATCTTGATATGATAGGGTTAATTTTGCTATCTCCACTGCAAAAAGAGATCGCAATCTGGAATTATCCACAAGCGCCAGTCTATTGTTGTCTGAAATCAATTCACGGATAGGTGTATTTAAGATATCACCAGTACTCTTCATTGTGCTTTTTATGATTGTACATAGACCGTTTTCAAAAGGCTTATTGAAATCCCATTTATCAAGCTTGGATTTTGAAGCCATTAAATCCTTATTTTCTTTACAGAGCGCGGACATGCTTCCGTAATACCTGTTTGACTTGTTCATCTTCTTATACAGGTGAAATATTTTTTTCATATTACTATTTTTAATTTTGGTAAATATATGGCATATATTACCGTTTATGCAAACTTAATGCTTATTTTATATGTAAGCTATTGACATTGAGGTTAAAAGAAATACTATAGCCTTATTTTCACAAAAACAAGTAAGTTGAAAATTATTTTCAGAAATTAAACACACACCCAATTTGTTTTCGTTACAGCCCGTTTCGCCACGGATCGCGTTTCTCATTGGTGATTTTCGCTTATTTTACAAATGAATGTAAAGAAAAACACAAAAGAACAAAGAGGATGTAAAAGAAACGAAAACGAAGTAACGTTGTACGATAAAACAACCAACAAACCAGTTAGCTGCGGTTAGCTCAAGTTAGCTGCGGTTAGGTTATCCAGATGAATTGGTGTCAAACGGATAATCCTGAAACTTGAAAACGACTTCCATGATTGCGTCAATCGTGATGTCAATATTCCTTACCGCTATCGGAAGCATAATTTTTCTCGACCCCGCGTCCTTGATTACATGTGATACAATTCCCCTTACTTTAAGCAACTGTTCCATAGCGTTTATTAGCTGTTGGCGGTCTTTCTCCCAGTTGGTATTGGTATTTATCATTTTTTTTAGAATTTCCTGTTTATCCCGCAATCCTTTACCTGATCCATAACCTCTTCTGATTTCAAGAGTGTACAACAACCAATCAAACCGTCACCGCTACCACGGAAGAACGGGCAGCACTTTATGGAATATCCATATTGTCCATCCTTCATCTTCTTGAATCCAGACGTAGCGGTATAGCAATAAACGCCTTTAGGAATCTGCTTCTTTTTCTTGCGGGGGAGTTTCATGGTTTCAATAATTAAAGATTACACTTTTGATTTTATCTAAGGCGCTCTGTAATTGAGACGCTAACACATAATTTTTCAGAAAGAGTTTGATTTTTACTTCCTGTATTTCAGCCATAGCTTCTTCTAGCTTTTTCTGATCAGGATGCCATTTGTTGTTTTCGTTTGCCATTTTTTATTTTATATGTTTTTATAAATTTCATACAATTCCGAAATGTTTTTCTCCACATGCTTCCCATTCTCAACGTAGAAATACTCGTGCGTATAACTTAAGATAACGTGTTTGAAATAACATGTAGTTGTATTATGACACAACCACTTCTCGAATTCAGCACAGATTGTTTCGCCCAACTCCTCACCAAGTATTTTAATCCTCTCCCGCATTCTCGTTCCGTGAGGATCATACGCCACCTTCTGTTTCGAGAAACAATATTCCATCCAGTTTATCTGAACCATTGCGCTTATTCTTTGTTCTTTCTCTGTGGCGTTCATTATATTGTCATATTGAAAATATCTTCATATTCCTTGAATCTGTGTTCCCTTATTGGTTTTATTTTAGGTTCTGTTGTGAAATACAACAACAGGCACGGGCTTATTGATTTGTATTTATCCACATACTCATAACCTTTCAGTTCGCGGTTTTTTATTCTCTGTTTTATCTTGTTGTGGTATGGATACATTTGTCGGTGAATTACAGAAGTTTAATCATTATTCTTAATTAACTCATTCATCTTCTCTATATGCTCAGCATCAAGCCCCCAACGCACATCAAACGGCATTTGCTGGATTATTTTCCTGCAAACGGGAATTGACATTATCTTCAGCGATAGTTCACCGAACGTAACTTTCGCCGTTGTGAAAAACACCGACTTCGTTCCATTGCGTGTATCGTTCCAACTCCCCTCTATATAGCAAATGGTATACTTCTTTCTTCTGAAATAAAACACATCCCCTTTCTTTCTGCTTTTTTTATCATCCGCAATAGTTTCTGGACAAAATTCGTCACGCCAGAAATCGTCGTACCTGATTCCAGTTCTGCATAAATTATTCCCGTCACATATCCAAAGAAAATACCCCTTACTATTCAAGCTTGTTCCGAAATAGTACATGTTACAAAAGTTCAATCGTTAATATTCTTTTCTTTTCAAACGTGAATGCGTTTTGGTTGTTCAATGCTATCAACAACCATTCGTTTGAATAATGATATTTTTGCTGGCGCTCATCCCAAATCCTAAATTTTATTTCTATCACTATCATGTTTCTAAAAATAATTATTATCAAAATTAAAACATATCCCATTCGGTTTCCAAAGACTTCTTGCCCAGATCATAATTCATCTTTAAGGGAATTCCATGCTTTGGTTTTCTGATCGTGACTATTGCATCTCCGATTCGCAGTGGACACCATTTCGGGATGGGAACTTTGATTATACTGTGTGAGCTATACTTTCCCGTTATTTTCAATTCGGTATTTCCCATGCGCCTTCTATTGTGTTTGATCGCCCTATCCAAGTCTGGCGCATCACAACGACCGCTGGCGGAATTCCCATGAGACTCAAAGATGAAAAACGGGCAATCCAAACAACTATCCTTGACTTTAAGAATCATTGGAATGTGTTTCTCCTTAAATGATCTCATGGTTTTCATTTTTGCTGAAATTTGAATTTTGTTTTTTTAATGTGTGGACGCTGCAATAAATAAATCGCAAACTCAACGTGATCTTTTTCGATAAGATTTTCGTAGCGCTGCCTGATATATCTCTTATGTTCCTTATCTGGCAAATCAGGGTACTCTGGATGTGCCATTCGTTCGGCGTAAATAATTTCGCATTTGCGCGTCATTATAACGTAGCTCTTAAGCATTTCAATTGCTCTCTTCATTTTCTTTTCCAATTTTTCAGTGACCAAATACCCCGACCAAGAAAATAAGTCATGATGCCCATCGCTATGAGCGACATGGAAAACAATAGCGGATAAACCCATGTAGCGGTGTGTTCCTTGAACCAATCAAGAAATTTCATTACAAATATTATTTGTGTCACCTCAATGACAGCCAACGCTGCCAGTGCCAAGTAAAATTTATTTCTGCTCATTGTTTTTGTTTTAATTACCATTTCTCAACCTCAGACAAATCCAACTCTTTTTTAGTCAAATGGCTGAAAACCCTTACCGCTGACCCTATTCCTGTTGGTGTAAAAATGTAGTCGTAATGACCATATTCACCAAACAAATCCTTGATTTTGTTTTGCCACTCTTTTAGTTTTTCAGCTTGGCTTTCATTTAATTCGAATTTCATACTTTTTTTAGTCTATTGGTTTGTGTAAGCGCACACAGGTGGTATTGTCCCATAACTTACCCGTCCCCTTGAAGCCTGTGTTGATAATTAATGCTCCTTTGACATGCTCTTTTGGTGGCAGCGGTGCTGGCTTCGGCGACAAGTGTTCGAAAACATTATCGCAGAAAACAGTATCACCCATTCCCCATTCGAACGCTGTGAACTTTATCGACTCTGGAAGTTTCTCAAACATCTCCATAAGCTTTTTCTGCGGATGGCTTTTGTCGGTTGCAGACAGAATCACATCGTGAAAACACGCCCAGTCGTGAGATGTGAATGTTTTTGTAATGAATAATGTTTTATCCTTAAATTTTCTCATTTTTTGAAAGGATTACGTGGATCGGGCATTACATATTGTGTTGTGACTTGTTTGATGTCTGGTTTCGATTTATTATACGACTCCACTATTTCATTAAGCGAGAAACCTTTGCTAACCCATCCGCCTTTAGCATCAGCGGTACTGAACCACACCGTCACTTCTGAGCGCTCTGGCTCAATGTAAAGCCCATTAAATGGCATTCGAAGCTCAACTATGATTCCAAGTCCTAGCGGTGTTACAACTTCCTGACCCAAATGAAAATCGGGAAGCGTGGAAACGTGTTCCAGTTGTTTTTCGTAATCTGTTTTCATTGTATTCTTTTAAACCATTTCCAGCAAGCGATGAAACCAACCCTTGCTGCGCGGTGATTTTCTGGAAGACATTCGTATGAATAATCCAGCGCTGCCCTCTCCACCTCTGAATCGCGAATGTCAACTTGTTTCATGTGATACTCTTTTCCTAATCGCGTGATATAAATTTCACCCATGATTTTCGGTTCGCTCGGTGACACTTCTATTTTTTCGTATAGTTCCATTTTATTTTTTGATTTTTATTGGATCGTAGTTGTCAGTTTCGTCATTGTATTTTAAATTTTCCTTTCTCCATTCCTTGTAAACATCGTACAGTTGCAGTGTGGATAACATCTTATCCAAGTCCCAGTCCATTTCAGCTTCTTTTTCCAAATACCAGCCCTCAATTCCATTTTCGCAATATTGCGGAACCGCAAAATGTCTTGCCCACTCAGCGAATTTCATATTAAGGTTGCGCTCTTCAATGACAACAGTGGCGAGATAAATATTTCTCCATTCAACTAGCTTTGGATTTGGTGTAAATACATCTATGCAAAATGGCTTGATTGTTTTCTCGGCTTCATTATTTATCCTTCCGCGCTCATCGTCACGCGCAGCCTGAAGAGCATCAAGAATGTTTTTCTTGAAACTCCGTTCATCTGTATTAAGCAACTTCATTTCATTACGAGATATCTCGTCTTCGAGAATCTCTTCGTTCGATTGAAATTTTATTTCTTCGCTCATGGCTTAGATTTTACTGATCCTAGAATTAGGTATTGAAGTTCTGTGATAGGAATTTTCTGGACTTGGTGTTTTTCGATCAAATAACAAACTGAGTGCGCGGTTCTCTTGTTAAGATAAAAAGCGATTTTCTCATCGTATGTGCGTATTTCACCATTTTCAGAATTCACAATCACGTAAAAATATTTATTTTTCATTTTATTTCCGTCCCTTCCTTTTCCGTGAAAACACTTCCAAGAATCTTGCTGTTGTGAAACATATAAATACCTCCATAATAATTCGTATGATTCAATTTAAGTCCGAATCCAGTTCCATTCCAAACAACTGTTGTGATGTATTTGCCCCGCTCCGATTGCCTTGAACTTCCAGAATATCACCGAAATAAATTTTCTTATCATCCCTGTCATTCACTCCAATGTATTGCACAATTGCCTTTACGTGCTCAAGATCAGGACTGAAATTCTCATTCATAAATTTTCCAACACTGTAACCTCCATCAGGGAAGAAACAAAGTTCTTCCACGATATACCATTTGTCGCGGTACAGCGCTTTGAATTTCGGTGTTGGGGATTGTATCATTTTATTTTTTTATTGATTTATTTATGCCGCGATACACCTGCGTCGTAAGTAAGGTGACTATTAATGTCAACGTCAATTCAGTAATACTAATTGTGTTTTGCCCTTCAATTATAAAAAAAACAAAATACAGAACAAGAACGCTGCTGAATAGCCATTGTGCCACAAAACTATCAAACTTGTTTTCCATTGTTTTTATTTTAATTCCCAAAATTACAGTCACAATCCTTGCAAATAAAACCATTGTAACCGCGCGAATCATGCCACGCGATTTGCCAATAACTTTTTATCGAATTTATTTTCCATTTTTTTGCTGCGCAAAAAATTACATTATGAATGCCTTCCACTCTTGCAGGAGAATTTTCCCCTGATGAGCTGCGAGTTCTCGTGTTTTCGAGCAAAGGCGAGAAGCGGAAGCCGTATACGCACACGCGACACCGTAAAACGCATTGTTGAAAACGAAGCCCGACGAAACATTGAAATATGGGTAGTAGCGGTATTCTCCCTTCTTTGGAGTCCAACCTTCATTAAGCACCGCTATAGTGAATTTAAGTTTTTTGTATGCCGCTTCGTCTGGCGTATCGCATGAATTGAAAATGCTGGAGGGTTTTACCTTCTTGTATTTACAGGCGTCCACAAAACTATTAACAATATCCATGATGGATTTTGGCTGAGAGGCTTTCTTCTCCGCTTCAATTTTCTTGCGCAGCGCTGCCGCTTCTTTCTCTGCTGTCGCTATTTGTTTTTCTTTCAACTGCAATTCCTTTGCAAGGTTATGTTTCTTGTTTTTCATTGTTTGTGTTTTTAAAAGTGAATTGTGGGGGCAGGAAAGTTCGATTTTCCTCCCTCCAGATTACTCTCTGGCGCTCTGCCAAACTGAGCTTTACCCCCCATTTTGCCCG
>Ga0082335_1006409_pt1 | contig 15194 bp, 8 predicted proteins | sample Subgrocontami58m_FD_72375 | JGI IMG/M metagenome (GOLD analysis project Ga0082335, IMG submission 72375) | Subsurface groundwater microbial communities from S. Glens Falls, New York, USA - GMW37 contaminated, 5.8 m (SPADES assembly) (version 2) ...
GTGCTCGTGCGTGGTGATGGTGTGCCGTCCGAAGCCGTTGTTCGCGGTGATGTCGATGGGCAGCGCGTTGTAATTGCGCATCAGGGTGGGTTCACCGTAGCGCGTTTGGAGGAGCTTGGGCGGCAGCGTGCCGTCGAAGGTCCAGACGGAGTTCGGGTTCTGGACGGGCATGTTCGGATGGAGCTTGATCGCGACGCCGCTTGCGGTCCCGGCCGGCAGCCCGGGAAAGACCGTGTTATAGAGCCCGCCGGGCCCGAATTCCCCGACTGCATACCCGTGCCGCTGTTTTGTATTGCGGAAACCGCCGTTGTCCCGCGCAGGGGCCACCGCGGTCTTGAAGAACTTCTGGGGAAAAATATCGTTCCAATTCTGGTGGGCCCAGTCTTCTCCCGGGGGGCGGCCTTCGGCCGGTCCCGGTACTCCCTGGGGGGGCGCAACGAGTGCGCGGCCGAGGAATGCTTCAATGGGGGCTTTCCAGGGGCTCGTGACATCGACGTTCGCGAGTCGCGAGGGGTAAGGCGCGACCCCGGCCTGGGCCAAAAAGGACTCCAGTTGCGCGGGGACAGGTCCGCTCCGGGCATTCTGGGGTTGCGGGAAGGCGGTGAAACCCGCGGCCGCGCCGGCGGGCATCGCCTCGGGGCCGAACTCCTCGAAGCGCAGCATTTGCTGGGTGAAGGCCTGCGCCCCGAAGAGCGGAGACGGCGGGGCTTCCGTCGGCACGTCCGAGGCCCCCCGCCATTCCACCAGCTCGAAGGGGAAGGCGACGGCGGGCGGGGCCAGGGCGACATTAGTCCAGGTCCAGGCCTTGCCCAGTTGGGAGTCGAGGGTTATGTTCCCCAGGAGCACGTCCGGGGAGCCTTCCGGGATGCTGAAGGAGACCCTCCCCGTCTGTCTGTCCGCGATCAGGGGACAGATGGTTGGGCCCGTCGGGGTTCCGTTACGGAACAGCAATACGTAAGTGTGGCCCCGGGGGGCGACGAGGATAAACTTCCCGTCGGTGGCGGTTACGGTCTGGCTGGCCGCCACGTTCTTGGTTTCATCCACCAGCACCACCGATACCGGACCGGTGAGAGGGACGTACGCGAGGGTCCCCGGGTCTGCGGGTACGCCGGCGAGGGGCGCTCCCGTCTCTGACGCCGCCGCGTCGCCCACCAGGTTGCCCTGCACCGTGAGGGCCGTCGCAGCAACGGGGACCGGGGTGTCCGGGGTGGCGGGCTCGACCGGGGCGCCGGGCTCGATCGGGGCGCTCGGGGCGCCGGGATCGACCGTAGGGCCCGTGGCAATGGCGGCAACACCAGCATCTTTGCCGGTGCAGCCGGCCACTAACAGGGCTGCCAGAAATATGGCTGTAAACCACCAGTGTTTTTTCATTATGTGCAAGTTTTTCATTGCCCACCTCCATTTTTATATTTTAAAAGCTACTGTTTTCGGACCGGCAAAGGCTGCAATAAATACTTCCTGAAATTGCCGGGCCTTTGCTTTCGCCAGCTCTTGTTAACCTTCCCCTTGCCGCATCATAAGGGTTGAGACAACAAGGTTAAAAATTCACGCCCCCACCTCCTTTTCGCCTGTATATTTCGCAGGCCCGGAAATTTCCGCCGCAAAGCCGGATGACTGCCGCGGCGCTTTGACTCGTCGTGCCGGAGCTGAAGCACTTATCGTCCGGTTCGCCCACAAAGGGGCACTGCCTTCTGGAGGGGCTCGAGATATTTATCGTTGCTTCTTTATCTTCCCCAGCCGTCATTGTCCGTCCACGCCTCAGAAGTCAGGGGCCCTTGCCTTTAACTTCCGCAGGGCAATCCCCGTGCCATGATCTTCGGGAAGGCATAGTTCAGTCCGGCAGTGGGAAAAAGCATAATAAAATTAGTGGGAAATATTAAGAGGTGCTTTGGTTGGTCAGCTCAGATTATTCTTTGGGGAGCTTCCTTAAGTGTAACATGTTACAGATGTGTAGCAGGCAACAGTGTGGCTGTTTCATCGTTATTACTTTTGATCGCCGCTGCCTCGGTCTTCCGGTAGATGGTCTGTCGGCTAATTCCAAGCAGGCGGGCGGCCTTGGCTTTGTTCCCGGCCGTCTTTTTCAGGGCGCTCTCGATCGCCTCCTGGTCGGGAAAGCTGCCTTCCCCAGCCGGGCGGCTTGCCGCTGCCGTAAAATCCCTCAGTTCGGGAGGCAGGTCGGCCAGGGTGATTACGCCCCGGCGGCACATGATAAAGGCATGTTCCAGGGCGTGTTCCAGCTCCCGCACGTTGCCCGGCCAGGGGTAAGCCAGAAAGAGGCGCTCTACATCGGCGGTTACGGAGGCGATTTCTTTATGGAACCTCTTGCCGAATTTGTCCAGGAAGTGTTGTGTGAGGCGCGGGATGTCTTCCTGCCGCTCCCGCAAAGCGGGCAGGTGGAGTTCCACGACCTTCAGGCGATAGTAGAGATCGTCCCGAAACAGGCTTTGCCGCACCTTTTCGCGCAGGTCCTTGTTCGTAGCGGCGACGACGCGGACATCCACCTTGATCGGCGAGGAGTCTCCCACCCGTTCGAATTCCCCTTCCTGAAGCACCCTCAGCAGGCGTAATTGCACGGCGGGCGAGATATCGCCGATTTCATCCAGCAAGAGTGTGCCCCCGTCGGCCCGCTCAAAGCGGCCGATCTTTTTTTGCAGCGCCCCGGTAAAGGCCCCTTTGACGTGCCCGAAGAGTTCGCTCTCCAGGAGGTTCTCCGGCAGGGCCGAGCAGTTGATCTTCACAAAGGGCTTGGCACGGCGGTCACCCTGAAAATGCAGCGCCGCCGCCGCCAGCTCCTTGCCCGTGCCCGTTTCGCCCGTAATCAGGACCGTCGTCGGCACCTTCGCCAGTTCTTTGATCAGCGAGAAAACCTGCTGCATCTTTTCGCCCTGGCCGACGATATTATGGAATTGCCCGCCGGCCTGCCGGTACTGTTCCGGGCTGTCCCACGGGGGTTCGTCCTTGATGACCAGCATGGCTCCCGAGATGGCGGCCTGTTCATCCCGAAGAGGGGATGTGCGGATGGTCACGACACGCGTCCCGCCGTCCTTTGACGGGGACTCGCAGGAGAGCGCCTCCTCCGCATGGCCCGCCCTGATGGCCTGTGCGAGACGTTCAAGACAGTCTTCCCGGAAGCACCGCGGGAAAGAACCGAGCGATTTTCCGACACTGGTCGGGGATAATCCGCAGACCGAACCGGCCGCCTCATTCACCCCGGTGATGATGAGGTCCCGGTCCACGGTGACGATTGCATCCGGGACGCTGCGGAAGATTGCCTCCAACCGGCAGTGATAGCGCGCTTGCTCGTCTGCCGCCGCCTTGTGTTTGAGGGCCCGGGCGGCCGTATCCAGCAAGGTACGCTGCCGCACCGGTTTCGGCACATAGTCGAAGGCGCCGAGCCGGACGGCCGCCGCGGCGGTTTCGAGGGTGGGCTGGCCGGTGATCATGACGACGGGACAGTTCGCGCACCCTTCCCGCAAGGTGCGCAGGATATCGATTCCCTGCCCGTCCCCCAGGATGATGTCGGCAAAAACCAGATCGAAATCCGTCGCGTCCAGTTGCCGCCGGGCCTCCGCCACGCTGCCCGCCAGGGCTACCGCATGACCCTCGTCCGTAAGGAAGCTCTCGAAGGTGAACCTGATGTTTTCCTCGTCGTCGACGACTAATATTCTTGCCATTATCCTGCATCCAGGAGAGGCAATTCCACCGCCACCTCGGTGAATGCTCCCTCCACGCTATCGACCGTAAGCTTACCGCCGCAGTCGGCCACGATCCCCTGGCTGATGCTCAAACCCAGACCGGTTCCCTTGCCTTTCGGTTTCGTCGAAAAAAAAGGATTTTTGACCTTGTTCAGCACCTGCTCCGGGATGCCCGCTCCCCGGTCATGAAAGGCGATGCGCACCAGGGGCCGGCCGTTGGCAAGAGTCCGTTTAGCGGTGATGCTGAGGGCCTTTTCTTCCACTTTCTCCGGATATTTCTGGTTGAGAGCGTCCCGGGCATTATTGATAATGTTCAGAAAAACCTGTTCCAGACGCTGGGGCTGCGCGCTGATGATAAGCGCCTCATCGTCGATATCCACCCGGAGGGTTATGCCTTCCTTCCGCAGCTGCGCCTCCGTCAGCGTGAGCAGGTCCGCGAGTATCTCCCCGACCGGGACGGGGACCTTTTCCCCCGGCTCTTCCCGGGCAAAGGACAGGAGGCTCTGGGTGATAAAGGCGATGCGGTCGCCCTCTTTCAGGATGCGCCTGCCGAGATCATGCTCCCTGCTTCCGGGTGCGGTTTTGTTCGCCAGGATCTCCGCGCAGCCGATAATCCCGCTTACCGGGTTGTTGATCTCGTGGGCCACGCCCGCCGCGAGTTCACCCAGCGCCGCCAAGTGTGCCGCTCGCTCGGCCTCTTTTCGGAGGATGTCCTTCTCCGCTTCCGCCTGTTTCCGCGCGGTCAGTTCCCGGCTCAGTTGCTCGTTCGTCACCTGCAGCTCCCGCGTCCGCTCTACTACCCTGACTTCCAGCTCGCCCTTGGCGTCTTGCAGGTCTTCCTCGGCCCGCTGCCATTTTGCCTCGTGGTTCCAAAGGAGGGCAGTTGCCGTTACGATAATGAACAACCAGGCGATAATGACGCCGCGGAAAAGCCGGGTCACCATGACATTGCCGCTCCGCAGGGTTTTTCCCGCAGCATCTTCCAGAACAAATGTCCGGCTGCTGATTTCCTTGTGAACATTATCGAAACGCTGGTCCAGCTCCGAACCCAGGCCCGCTGTTTCCGGATGGGCATACCGCTGCTTCGCGATCGCCTCGAACTCGGACAGCAGCCCGCTTACGGCTTCAACTGCGGCAATAAGATTCCGGTCCCGGGGAACGGGGAGCAGGAGGTTGCTTCTGACTTTTCCGCCCTGCAGGATCACTCGCGAGAGCCTCTCGGCCTCGGCCATGCTTGCCCAGGCCAGCACGAAATCGGCACTCTGGTCTCCCGCCAAGGCCTCTTCGAACCAGAGGTGCGCCATAGTAGTTTCGGTATGGATGCGTTCGAGGGCGTCGGCGAGGGCGTAATGGGCCAGCTGTTCTTTGTTGAGCGCAGACATCCACAGGAGCGTGGCGATGGCCAAAAGGCCCAGCACCAATAGCGCTACCGGCATGGTGAGCCATCGCCCGGATCTCCGGTGATCGCCTGCGGTTGCCGCTTTCTCGGTGGCGTCGTCAGTCATCCCGGACCTCTCATCAAAGACAAATCCCCATCCTTTGTTCTTCCTTTTTAGTTCGTAACGTTAGGGAAAACAATGATGATAAAATATAAGCATAATGGCAGGTGTGGACTATGGGTCAGTAAAATAGATTACCTTGAAAAAAGCAGCAAAACATGCCAGAAATAAACGGTGGCTAACCCATAAAAAGTCCGATAATACCCCATGGCATCATTCCGGTTTCAACCGGGGTGACGACTTACTACAAAAAAGGACGTCAGGCCGGCCCCCACGGGGATAAACTCCGGCCGGAATGACATAATTTCTGGCACTCCCCCGGTGGGAGTTGGAGGATTCATGAAGAATATCGATCTTTCCCTGACGAATTTGGACCAGCTGTTCCCTGCCGGCTTCACGGAGGAGCAGCTGGCGGAGGCCAAGACCGCCTTTCTGAAAGAATTATCGCTGGCGGCCCATAAATTTTACGGCGGCAAGATGCAGACGATGCCCAAGGCCGGGTTGTATGGTTTCAATTGGTTCAATGTGTGGTACACGCCGGGGGTTTCCCAGGTATCCACCACCATCCGCGACGATAACGATTCTTCTTTCCAACTGTCCAACCGGGGGAACCTGGTGGCCGTGGTTTCCGATTCTACCCGCGTTCTGGGCGACGGCGATTGCACGCCCCCCGGCGGCCTGGGGGTGATGGAGGGGAAGGCCTTTCTGATGAAATACCTGGGCGGCGTCGATGCCGTGGCCCTCTGCATCGACAGCTACAATGACCAGGGCCGGCATGATCCGCAGAAGATCATCGATTTTGTCAAGATGCTCCAGCCCAGTTTCGGCGCCGTGAATCTGGAGGACATCTCCCAGCCCAATTGTTATAAGGTGTTGGATACCCTGCGGGAAGAGTGCGACATCCCCGTTTGGCACGACGATGCCCAGGGGACAGGTTCCGTGACCCTGGCCGGTTTCATCAATGCCCTCAAGATCGTCGGCAAAGACCTGGGGAAGGCCCGCATCGTTTTCTTTGGCGCCGGGGCCTCGAACGCCACCATCGCCCGCCTGATCATCAAGGCCGGTGCCGATCCGGAAAAGGTAATCCTCTTCGACTCCGCCGGTGGTTTGCATGCGGGCCGCGGCGATCTCGAGGACGATGAACGTTTTTACTGCAAATGGGATTTGTGCCGGATCACCAATCCCGGACGGATCAACGATATTGCCGCGGCGCTTAAGGGAGCCGATGCGCTGATCTCCCTGAGCCAGCCCGGGCCGGATGTGATCAAACCCGCCTGGATAAGCAACATGGGCGACAAAGCCATTGTCTTTGCCTGCGCCAATCCGGTGCCGGAGATTTATCCCTACGCGGCCAGGGCCGCCGGGGCCTACATCGTCGCCACGGGCCGGGGAGATTTTCCCAATCAGGTGAACAACTCCCTGGGGTTTCCCGGTATTCTGAAGGGAGCGCTCCTGGTGCGCGCCCGGAAGATCACCGACGAGATGGCGATTGCCGCGTCCTATTCCCTGGCCCGTTTCGCCGAGCAGGGCGGTATTAGTCCCACCCGCATCATGCCGACCATGGACCAGAGCGATGTCTTTGCGCAGGTCGCCGCCGATGTGTCCCAGGAAGCCGTCAGGAACGGCGTGGCCCGCACCCCGCTCAGTTGGGACGAAGTTTACAATCGGACCCGGCAGGACATTCTCGAAGCCCGCCAGGGGATCGACCTGCTGATGCAGCACGATCTGATCAGGAAGCCCCCCTTGGACATCCTGGAGGCCGCCCTGGCCAAGGCGCTGAAGACGGTGAAAGCTAGCTGATGTCTGGCCAAAAGTTACGGAAAATCCCTTTCCTTCTCTTCCTGTTGCTTCTGTTGCCTGAAGAAAGTTTTCTATACATTTATATTCATACTAGGGATTGGAGATGCGGGATAAGACAGTTATTTGTGTTGTATAAGATACTTATCGACCGCCAAGATTTATGCCTATTTGTAACATAGTTATTTGTAATGATATTTGCCATGGTCACGTAATTGGCATTATCCATGCAATCACGAACCCGCAATAAGCCAGCGATGCTGCCCGAAGGTAAGCACGATGCGTTTCTTGTCAGTAACATAGGTAGAGATAGGGAGGACCGGCATGAAAGAAATTACTTTACATGTAAACAGGCAGGATTTTAGGGCGTCCGTAGAGGACCACTGGACCTTGCTCGATGTGCTGAGGAACGTCATCGGTTACACCGGCGCCAAGAAGGGTTGCGATAAAGGCGAATGCGGCGCCTGCACGGTGATTATGGATAGCCGGGCGGTTCAGTCTTGCCTGGTGTTGGCGGTTCAGGCACAGGGGAAAGAAATAGTGACCATCGAGGGGTTGGCCAGCGAGGGCCGGCTGGATCCGATCCAGACCTCCTTTCACGAGTTGGGGGCGATTCAGTGCGGATATTGCACCCCCGGTATGATCATGACCGCAAAGGCGCTGCTTGCCAGGAACAGCCGTCCTTCCCGTGATGAAATCAAGGAAGGGTTGTCCGGAAACCTTTGCCGTTGCACCGGTTACGTGAAAATCGTCGAGGCCGTTGAGCATGCCTCGCGCCTCATGCAGTCAGGAGATTAGGGAGGGAAAATGAAGACGGACTATGTGAACATCGGCAAGCGCCTGCCCCGCGTCGACGGCATCGTCAAGGCGACGGGCGAGGCGAAATACGCCGGCGATCTTTCGCTGCCGGGAATGCTGTACGGCAAGATCCTGCGCAGTCCCCACCCCCACGCCAGAATCATTGACATCGATACCTCCCGGGCTAAAGCCCTGCCGGGGGTGAGGGCCGTGGTGACGGGGAAGGACACGCTGGGGTTCAAGGCCGGCGGCATTGCCGTCCAGGGCGACGAGCCCTATCTGGCCCTGGACAAGGTGCGGTTCATCGGCGACGAGGTAGCAGCCGTGGCGGCGGTGGATGAGGAAACGGCGGAAAACGCCCTGGAGCTGATCGAGGTCAGTTACGAGTTACTGCCCCCGGTTCTCGATCCGCAAGCGGCGATGGCGGCGGGGTCTGCGCTGGTCCACGACGATATGCCGGGAAACCTGTCCGTCAAGACGGACCTGAGCTACGGCGATGTGGAGAAGGCTTTCGCATCCTGCGACTATATTCGGGAGGATACTTTCCAGACTCCCGCCATCCGGCACGGTTTTCTGGAACCCCATGCGGCGCTTGCCAGCTGGGACAAATCGGGCAAACTGACCTGCTGGGCCTCCAAGCAGAGCCCCTACTTCACCTATCGCAACATGGGAAAATCGTTGGGCATTCCCCCGAGCCGCGTCCGGTTCATCCAGCCCTATCTGGGCGGGGGGTTCGGCGGCAAAAACGAGATGTTCGCTGTGGATTTTTGCGCCGCCTTTCTGTCCATGAAAACGGGACGGCCGGTCAGGGTCGTGGCCAGCCAGGAGGAGGTTCTTTTTGCCTACCGGCAGCGGCACCCCACGCTGGTGAAGATGAAAACGGGGCTCATGAAGGATGGGACAATGGTGGCGATAGACGTAGAGATCATTGCCGACGGCGGGGCCTATGCGAGTATCGGCGCCATGAGCCTCTATCATATGTGCACCTTCCCGGCCTTTCCCTATCGGGTGCCGAATCTCCGGGCGCGGGGCCGTCGGGTCTACACGAACACACAGCCTTCCTGCGCCATGCGCGGGCACGGCGCCCCCCAGGTGCGTTTCGCCGCGGAGACGCAGCTGGAAATGGCGGCTGAGGAGTTGGGGCTTGATCCCGTCGAGATGCGGCTGAAAAACGCCGTCCACGCCAACGAGACGACGGGCAATGGTTTTAAGGTCACGAGCTGTGGCCTCACGGAATGCATCGAGGAGGCGCGGAAGATAGCAGAGGCGTGGCGCGGCGCGGCGAAGGCTCATCAGGATCCCCGGCGCAAGAGGGGAGTCGGGGTAGCTTCCTACGGTTTCATCTGTGGGCCCCGGTTGGCGGGACACAACACGGCGGCCGCCCTGGTCAAGGTGCACGAGGATGGGGGGATCGCGCTGGTCACCGGCTCCACGGACTGCGGGCAAGGGTCTGACACCGCCATGTCGCAAATTGCCGCGGAGGTCTTGGGTGTACGGCTGGAAGACATCCGGTACGGGACGCTGGATTCAGAGATTACGCCCGTCGATCCCGGTGTCTTCGGCAGCCGGGTGACTTTTATTACGGGCAACGCCGTCCGTCTCGCCGCCGAAGACGCCAGGCAACAGCTCGCCGAGGTAGCCGCAGGGATGCTGGAGGCAGATGCCGGAGACATTGTTTTCAAGGATCGCCGGGTGTATGTGGCGGGCAGTCCGGAGAGGGGTTTTTCCTTTGACAAGCTCGTCAAGACTGCCCAGTACTCGGGGACGGGAAAAACAATCCTTGGCCGTGGCTACTGGGCCCCTGCCGGTCTTGACCCCCCGGACTTCAAAACGGGCAGGGGGAATTGTTCGGGCGCCTATTCCTTTGGGACGCAGGTGGCCGAAGTGGAGGTGGACGTGGAAACGGGGCGGGTAACGGTACGCCGGCTGGCCATGGTCCATGATTGCGGGCAAACCATCAACGAGCTGTTGACCGAGGGACAGTTGGAGGGATCGGCCATCGGTGGGATCGGCCACACCTTTACTGAGGTCATCATCCGGAAGGACGGGCAGACTATGAATCCCTCGTTTCTGGAGTACAGGATGCCAACAGCCCTGGACGCCTGCGAAGTCCGGAGCGCCCACACGACTACGGTGGATGAGGTCGGTCCGTTCGGGGCGAAGGAAAGCGGCGAGGGCATCCAGGTCGCCATCACGCCGGCCCTGGTCAACGCGGTTCATGACGCCATCGGCATCTGGTTTAAGGAGATCCCGATTACCCCCGGTACCATCGTCGACGCCCTGCGGGCCGCCGGGCGTCCGAAAGGAGAGAATCCATGAGCCTTCCGAGGTTTGAATACCGGTCTCCCTCGTCATTGTCCGAGGCCCTGGCAGCGGCCGGAGGGGATGCCGTCATTGTTGCGGGCGGCACGGAGCTGTTCGTCCGCCTGAAGGACCGCATCGGCACGCCAAATCGCGTCATTGGAATTGGGGATATCGCCGAGCTGAAGGGCATGGACTTTCTGGAGACGGGCGGGCTCCGGATTGGGGCGGGAACGCGGCTTGCGGAGCTGGCGGAGGCCCTGGGCACCCATCCGCGCTGGCGCAGCCTGGGTGACGCCGTGCTGCTTACCAGCTCGCCTCTCTTGCGCAATGCCGGAACAGTCGGGGGCAACCTCTGCCAGGAAAGCCGCTGCTATTTTTATAACCAGCCGCCTATTTTTCGAAAACGATGGGAATCATGCTTCAAGCTCGGCGGGGACAGATGCCATGTAGTGAAGGGGGGCAAAGAGTGCTATGCCGTATACTCCGGCGACTTGGCCGGCCCGCTCATGGCCCTGAAGGCGACAGCCGTTGTGGCCGGAATGAAGGGAAAGAAGACCGTCGAGGTGGGTGACCTCTTCACGGGGCTGGGCGCGCGGCCGACCAGCGTGGAACCGGGAGAGATCCTAACCGAGATCGCGCTTTCGGCGCTCCCCGCTGCCGCTGGGTTCAATTACCAGAAGCTAAGGCTCCGGGACACGATCGACTATCCGCTGATGGGTATCTCTCTTTTACTGGAATTCGCACCCGCCGAGCCCCGGACCTGCCTGGAGGCCCGCCTCGTACTCAGTGCGACTGGCCCTGCGCCGGTACTGATTCCCGAGGTAGGTGAACTCTTGAAGGGAAAGCCGATCAACGAAAAGCTGATTGAAGAGGCAGGGGAACTGGTGCGAAAGAAGGCCCACCCCGTGGCCAACACGGCCTCCACTCCCAAATACAGAAGGGACATGGTCCCGGTTCTTGTCCGCCGCGCCTTCCACCAGGCCGCCGAGCGGGCGGGACGGTCGATATAGATGCAAAACTTGTGACGGCAATAACGCCCGTGCCCGGCACGGGCACAACGAAGGATGAAAATCACAGTGTCATGGTGAGCTTGGGCCTGTCCTGAGCCTGTCGAAGGGAACCATGGCGCCACCCTTCGACAAGCTCAGGGTGACACTATTTTCATATAAAAGGCAGATAAAAAGATCCTGGGCAAACAAATCGTCGCTAAGATCGCCGCCGAAAAGTAAGCAGGCTCTATATAGTATTTTGTTTTCTTCCGAAGGGGATGCCCAGTTTGCGCATCTTTGTCCGCAGCGTGGATGGGTTCATCCGGAGCAGTTTCGCCGCCCCCTGTTCACCGCCCACGCGGCCGCCCGTCTTTTCCAGGGACTGCCTGATGTGTTGCACTATCGCCTGGTCGAGGCCCTGCGACTCGGCGCCGCCGGAGAGCGGCATGACCGGGGACGTTCTGTTGCCGCATTCGCCCAGTTCTTCGAATACGAGCGGCTGGTCGCCGCTCAGGATCAGCGCTCGTTCCACGACGTTTTGCAGTTCCCGGACGTTTCCCGGCCAGGAGTAGCTCATCAGCCGGTCAATGGCGCCCGGCGCCAGGGTGGGAACCTTCACCAACCCCATCTCCCGGGCGTTCTTCATCATGAAATGCTGCACCAGCGCCGGGATATCGTTACGCCGGTCTCTCAGGGGCGGAATCAGGATAGGGAAAACCCGGAGGCGGAAATAGAGGTCTTCCCGAAACTGTTTCTCGGCCAGCATTGTCTCCAGGTTGCGGTGGGTGGCGGCAATTACCCGGATATTCAAAGAGATCGACGACCCCCCGCCCACCCGTTCGATTTCCTTTTCCTGGAGAACCCGCAGGAGCCGGACCTGCACCCCCGGTGTCAATTCGCCGATTTCATCGAGGAAAATAGTGCCGCCATGGGCCCGCTCGAAGCGGCCCCGCTTTTGGAAGAGGGCGCCGGTAAAGGCCCCTTTTTCATGACCGAAGAGCTCGCTGTCCATGAGCGACTCCGGGATGGCCCCGCAATTGACTTTGATAAAAGGACCGTTGCGCCGCGGCGAGAGGTTGTGGATGGCCGCCGCGATGACCTCCTTGCCCGTGCCCGTTTCTCCCAGCAGGAGGACGGGGCTGGCGAGCGGCGCAACCCGCCCGACCATTTCCATCACCTGCCGGAGCCCGAAATGGGCGCCCACGATCTCCTCCCCCGTCTGTTGGCGAAGTTCTTCCCGCAAATACCGGTTGTCGTCGGCCAGGATGTCTTTCAGACGCGAGACCTCGCGGTAGCGCAGGTAATTGCTGAAGGCGATGGCGAAGGGTTCGTTCAGCAGGGAAAAGAGACGCACATGGTCCTCGGTATACCTCTCCCCCCGGTGATTCCAGATGACGATACCGCCGAAAAGTTTGCGCTCCAGTTTCAGTCCCAGGGTTATGACCGCCGCCTGGGGGTCCTCGATGACGGTCGATAAAAAGCCAAAAAAGGGATGTTCGCTGACGCGCTCGGCCATGATGACCGATGAAACCCGCTGGGGGTCCCCGACCATAGCGTCGATGGCGTGGCGGGTATCCTGTGAAACAGGCAACTTCAGGGAAATGAGCTTTCCGCCCTGGATATTCGCCCGGACCAATACTTCCATGATGGCCGTTCCGGGATCATAGATTTGCATCAGGATCATGTCGGCCGGGGCATGGTCGCGAATATACATCAGGCACTGCCAGAGGGCCTTTTCGATTTCCAGGCTGCCGCAGATGCGTAAGGTGGCCTCCCGAAAAAAATCCTTTTCATCAACCATCCGCCAGTCTCCTTTTTGTTGTCATAGAATTATTTTTTTGTTATGTATTTGCGGTAAACTCGTAATAAAGTCCAAAATTACCTCATAGCGTCATTCCGGCGACTACTTTTTACGATAGCATCATTTTTTATTGTTATTATCATACTATAAAATAAAAGTGCGGAATAGAACAGTCATTTGTGTTGCATAAAACACTTTTTCGTTGGCCGGGTGGGTAAGCATTTTGCAAGTTGTGGAATTTATAAAGATATTATTATGGCATAATTCAAGCATAGCTCCGGTAATGATCGTCAACTTTTGAAGGAGGAAAAATGGAAAGCGGGTTGAAGAAATTATTAGGGCCGGTGGAAATCGGACCGCTTACGCTTAAGAACCGGATGATCCAGTCGCCCATGTGGACGCGCTTTGCCTCGGTGGAGGGAGAAGTGACGCAGCAGTTGATCGATTACTATACCGCCCGGGCAAAAAGCGGCGTCGGCATGATCATCCAGGAGGCGACGGGGGTGGACCCCCGCCATGTCTGGGAGGAGCCGCAGATCAGGATCGACGATGACAAATTTATCCCCGGCCTGCACCGCTTGGTGGAGTCCGTCCACAATACCGGCGCCCTGATCGTTTGCCAGCTGCACCACGCGGGGATGTTCGGTTTGAATCCCGTGGCCCCCTCCGATGTCCCCGCCTGGGGGGTCAGGACCTTCGTCCAGCCGAAAATGATGACCATCGAGGAGATCGAAGAGGCGCGGGAGCTTTTCATCGCCGCCGCGGTCCGGGCCATGGAGGCGGGCTACGACGCCGTGGAACTCCACGGTTCCACCTCCTACCTCTTGGAACAGTTCAGCTCTCCCCATTCCAACCGGCGGACGGACAAGTACGGGGGCAGCGTGGAGCGGCGGGCCACCTTGGCGCGGGAAATCATTCGCGGGATAAGACAGAAGTGCGGCACCACCTTTCCCATCGGTTATACAACAGTCCACGACGAGCACCTGCCGACCGGCATCAAACTGGAGGAGGCCATCACCTTCACCAAGTACCTCCAGCGGGAGGGGATCGTCTACGTGCATTTCCTGCCCGGCACTTACGAAACCTTCCATTATGAGGCCGGCAGGGGCACTTGCCAAAGGCAGGAGTCGGGCGTCTTCGATATCGCGAAGGCCTTCAAGGAGGCATTGAAGATCAAGGTGCTGGCGCGAACCTGCGGCCAGAACGACCCCCTGGTATGGGAGGAATCCCTGCAAGCGAACGTCGCCGACGCGGTGGTCATCGGCCGGTCGATGCTCTGCGATGCGGAGGTGCCCCGAAAGGTCCGCGAAGGCAGGATCGGTGATATCCGGCAGTGCATCAAATGCAATTACTGTTACGAGAGCGGGGTGTCCAAGAAATTCCAGTTGGCCTGTGCCCTGAATCCCGAGCTGGGCCGGGAACGCGAATATGCCATTACACCGGCCTTGCAACCCAAGAAGGTCCTGGTGGTGGGCGGCGGGCCGGGAGGCATGGAGGCGGCCAGGGTTGCGGCGCTCCGCGGCCATCAGGTCACGCTGATGGAGAAGGAAAAGAAGCTCGGCGGCACGATGACCGTAGCGGCCCTGCCCATCGGCAAGGAGATCCTGAAGACCTTTTACGAGTGGGGTGAACGGCAGTGCCGGCAGGCCGGCGTCAAGGTGGAACTGGGGAAGGAAGTGACGCCGCAGGTGGTGAAGAAGTTGAAGCCCGATGTGGTGATCATCGCCACGGGCAGCACTCCCCAGGTGCCGGAGATCCCGGGGGTGGACCGGCCCCAGGTAGTCAAGGCCGAGGATGTCCTGACGGGCAAGGCCAAGGTGGGTAAGAAGGTCATCGTCCTGGGCGGCCGAGGCCAGACCGGCATTGAAACGGCGGACTTCATCGTCGAGAAGGGGCTGTCCAAGGATGTGACGATCATCATGCGCTCCGGCGTCCTGGCGGCGGACATGGACCAGGTGAACAAGGCCTATCTCATGCAAGTCGTCTGGAATAAACTGGGTATCAAGGTCCTTTTCAACACCGAGATCGAGGAAATTACCAAAGACGGCGTCCTGGCCATGGACCGGCAATGGCAGCGCCAGCAAATCAAGGCGGACACGGTGGTCCTGGCCCGGGGCTACGTTTCCCGGAAGGAACTTCACGCGGCGCTCGCCGGCCAGGTGCCCGAACTGTTCGCCCTCGGCGATTGCGTGAAACCGCGACAGATCCGGGACGCCGTCCATGAGGCCGCCTATATCGCCCGGCAGATCTGATTTTGAAGAATCACCTCCCCTGGCGGGAGAGGTTCCTGATTTGTCATTCCGGCGAAAGC
>Ga0082335_1006410_pt1 | contig 15194 bp, 11 predicted proteins | sample Subgrocontami58m_FD_72375 | JGI IMG/M metagenome (GOLD analysis project Ga0082335, IMG submission 72375) | Subsurface groundwater microbial communities from S. Glens Falls, New York, USA - GMW37 contaminated, 5.8 m (SPADES assembly) (version 2) ...
AAGCCAGTATTATCCTGGCGCCCCGCTCCACCAGGTAGCGGATGGTGGGCAGGGCCGCCCGCAGGCGGCTGTCATCGATCACCTCCCGGGTACTCTTATCCTGGGGCACGTTGAAGTCTACCCTCACCAGGACGCGCTTACTCTTGAGGTCCAGGTCCCGTATAGTCTTCATGGTCTCTCCAGTTGGCTAATGCACCGAATATGATTACGGTTCCATATTCCCGCATGGCCCACGAGCTTGCTGATCTTTGCACCCAGGGCTTAAGAGGTTGTACTGGGAATATCTCGCAGCCTCGCCCCGGGCTAAAGCCGTGGGCTACAAGGCCAAAGCCCACTGAACGGGCTGAAGGGATTCCTGTTTATCATTCAATCTCGACTAAGTGGTCAACGGAGACCTATTCACCAGGTACTTCTCGAGCGCGTCAACCATCTGCGTCTCAACGGATTCCATCTTCCGGCCAACTGCCGGCTCCTGTGCGGCTGGAAGGCTACCCCCCCTAGCCGGCATGAAGCTTCTCCAACCGCGCTGCTATCTCTTGGGCCTGCCGGGCGGCGCCAGGGTCAACGTCGTAGACGCACTGCCCGAGCATATCGGCCCGCTGGATCAGGGGACTGTATGAAAGGAAGCCCAGTACCTGGAAATCAGGCAGACTATCAGTAATGAGCGCCCGGTCGTCATCGCTCATCACTTTGCTGCCTACCACGAAGCATCTCTCGATGCCGATCTCCCCGGCCAGTTGGCGGATGGACCGGGCGGTCTGGAAGCTGCGCTGCCCTGGCTCCACCACCACAATGAAGGCATCCACCGATTGGGCCGTGGCCCTCCCCAGGTGCTCTATCCCGGCCTCCATGTCCATAATCACCACGTCTTTGCGGTAGAGAATCAGATAGGTCACGAGGCTGCGCAGGAGAACGCTCTCGGGACAGATGCAGCCTCCCCCGCCCTTCTTGATGCCTCCCATTATCAGGAGCTTGACCCCGTCCCGTTTGGCACTGAACCGGTCGGGGATATCGTCCACCCGGGGATTCACCTTGAAGAAGCCTCCTGTGCTGCCGGGCCGAGCCCCGGTACGCTCCTCTATCAAATCGGCCATTTCAGAAATCGGGGTTATGCGTGAGAACTCCTCCGGTGAAAAGCCCAGGGCCGCGGCCAGATTGGCGTCGGGGTCAGCGTCTATGGCCAGGACGGTCCGACCTTCCAGCGCGAATGCCCTGGCCAAGAGGCTGGCCAGGGTCGTCTTGCCCACACCGCCCTTGCCGGTTATAGCTAACTTCATAGTTTGAAGTCTTCCTTTCCAATGCTCATTATACAGTACGGGAGATGACCAATCCATACATGAATAGGAGTCTCCACACGCCCACCAAACGAAACCTGGCGTAAACAGAATGCTTCCCGATCTCAACGCAGAGAACGCTGAGTGCGCTGAGACTCATAAGTGCTCTGCGCTCTCCGCGAATTCTGCGATTAAATACTGGCCACCCCGTCATTCCAATGTAGTGGGGTCCTCCGCGTCCCCCTTCACCCCAGGCCCACCAGTGCTTTCACTTGATTCAGAGTCGCTTCGGCAATGGGGCGCACCCGTTCAGCCCCCTGGCGTAGAAGTTCTTCCAGGTGGCTGGGGTCCCCCATGAGATTCAAGTATCTCTCCCTTACGGGCTGCAGCGTGGCTATTACCAGGTCGGCTAACTCGCGCTTCAGTGCCCCGTATCCCTTTCCCTCGAAATGTGCCTCTATGGCATCTCGCCCGTGTTTGGACAGTACCTCATAAATTACCATAAGATTCACTACACCCGGCGTTGCGTAATCGAACCGGGTCTCTTTTCCCGAGTCAGTTACGGCGCGCATGATCTTTTCGCGAATTAGGTCGGGAGGGTCCACGATCCCGATGGCGTGTCCTTTCCGTTTCTCACCCAGGCTCTTACTCATCTTCGCAGTGGGGTCATCCAGCCCCATGACCCGCGCGCCGCTGTCCCGGATCACGGGCTCAGGAAGAACAAAGACGGCGCCAAAAAGCCGGTTGAATCGCTCTGCAATGTCCCTCATGAGCTCGATGTGCTGTCGCTGGTCTTCGCCCACGGGCACCAGGTGGGTATGATATAGTAGGACATCGGCGGCCTGGAGAACGGGGTAGTCCAGGAGCCCAGTACTTACGCTTTCCAGTTGCTCCGATTTAGCCTTATACTGGGTCATCCGCTCCAGCCAGCCGATGGGCGTCACACAGTTCAGTATCCAGGTAAGCTCGGTATGAGCCGGGATGTGGGACTGGATGAAAACCGCCGAACACTCCGGGTCTATGCCGCTGGCCAGAAGAATGGCCGCAGCCTCCCTGGTCTTTTTTCTTAGGTACTCCGGCTCGATGGACTCCGGGATAGTGATGGCATGCAGATCGACGATGCAGAAGACGCTGTCGTACTGCATCTGCTGCTCTGCCCACTGGGTCAAGGCGCCAATGTAATTCCCAATATGCAGTTCGCCCGTCGGTTGGATGCCCGAGAAAATCCTCTTCTTCTGTTCCTGTTGTGTCATGCGCAATGTCTCCTTACATTGCATTCTATCATGTCTTTGGCTGGGCCTAAATCAGCCAGTATTTCAGTTGCCGTTTGTTGTCTCATCGCGGAGACCGCGGAGATCGCGAAGGAATCCTAGGAAGAATCTCAGCGCGCTCAGCGTCCTCTGCGTTGAGAGAAAAGAGTGGTCCTGTTGACCACGACCGTTGCGGAGCGGAATCCGGGCTGATATGTGGGCGGGTTAAGGGGATTGAAGTCTCTTCCGACGGAGTGGCCCGGTTTACGGAGACGGGGCTTGCAAAAGCCCAAGGAAGGAAAGCACGCCCCGGGCGACGCCCTCTGCGGCCAGGTCCGGTCGCCCCAAGAGGAAAGCCCGGTCAGAGGCGTTGGTGAGGAAGCCCGTCTCGATGATGGCCGCCGGCACCCCGTAGGCGATGGCGTGGCAGTAGCGCCTGGTGTTAAAGGCATAGTAGTACCGCATCCGAAGGCTAACGTGCGGGTCGTCCCGGGGCAGCCCCGTCGCCGGCCTATACTCAGCGTAAAGGGCATCTACCAGGGCATCATCCGTTTCGGGGATGGGCGAGAAGCCCGCCCTGGCCACTTTGAAACCGTGGAGTGCCCCGGACAAGTCTCCATCCGCGTGGATCGAGACGAAGGCATGCGCCTTGTAGCTCGGCGGCACCGTAGCAGGAAGTATATCCACTTGGACGCCATAGCTTTCCAAGATAGCTGCGGCCCTCTCAGCTATATCCAGAGCCACTTCCCATTCGGCGCGGCCTCCTCCCGAGGTCCCACTACCGATCAGCCTTCCTAATTCGCGGGGCACCTCGTTGTTTCGCCAGTGTCCGGCCTGCAACCCAACCCGCTTGGGTCCCGGAGGGTTCCAGACCGGGGCCGGCGGAAAGGGGTCTCTGAAACCTCGCCAGAAGTCCTGGCTCCCCGGAACGTTTGGTGAAGGCAACGGGCCCAGTTCTCTGTCATCTGAACAAAGGTCCTCCTGCGAAGGAAGGGCTGAGGCTCTTTCCTGCGGCTGGTTGGGGGTGACAGCCATAGCCTGGGCTTCGTGCTCTCCAGCCTGGGGTAGAGGTTCTGATGGGGGCGAGACAGGCTCCGGAGTTGCCGGCGGCGCCGGCTCAGGCGTGGCAACGTCAATCCCATCCGCATAGGTCACCGGCGGGCCCGGTGGCACGGCCGCCGGCGTTCCCAGACTAGCGCAGGCCAGGGACAAAGCAACCAGGGCCAGGGCCGCGGTCAGGGGTAGTCCGGCACAGTGGCTAACCCTGAGACACGACAAGAGCGTGCTGAGTCGTCCCATTATCGTCCTCCCCAATGCTCCGTCAACTTCCCTGGCATGCTCTCGGCCGGGTTCCCTGCTACCCAAAATAGTTCAGGGGCCTTTCTCTATCCTTCAGCCTAAATGTTTTTTGCATAGCAGTCAACTTGAGCTCTCGGTTGATGTCCATGCTTAGGTCCTCTCTATAACTGACGCTCTACTAGCTGTCCCGCCAGCTCTTCCAAGGCCGCCGCCGCCTCATCCTCTAGAGACAGGGCCGCCAGACGGGAACTGGCTCGCTTCCAGTAGGACTTTGCCAGGGACTGGCAGTAGTCTCGGCTTCCCGCGGTATCCAGGATGGAAAGGACAGAGGCGACCGTCTCATCGTCCAATGTAAGGGCGGGTTTCAAACCTGCCCCTACGCCAAACGCCGGACCTGCCCCTACGCCAAATGCGGGACCCGCACCCACACGATATGCGGCTTCCAGCGTCTCCTTATCCTGACCCTGGGTTGTGGCCAAAGCATGGACGATGGGCAATGACTTCTTCCTGGCGCGGATGTCGTCCAGAGAGGGCTTGCCGGTCGTCTGCTCGGTACCCCAGATGCCCAGCACATCGTCCTGTATCTGGAAGGCCATACCTAGCTCTTCTCCAAAGTGTTCCAGCGCCTCAATGATGCGATCGTCCTTGGTGCCCAACATGGCGCCGACGCGGGTGGAGGCGGCGAAGAGGGCCGCGGTCTTCTTGCCTATCATCGCCAGGTAATCTTCCAGGCCCACCCTGGTCTGTCCCTCGAAACTCAGGTCAAGGTACTGGCCCTCACAGAGGTCAAGACAGGCCATATCAAGCACCCTCAGGGTTGCCAGAGTTGTGTCAGGCGGCGCCCCACGCTCCAGGAGTCGTAGGGGCGCCAGGTGCGCCATAACGTGCAGGCCATCGCCCGCTGTAATGGCCTGGGCCTGACCCCAGAGCCACCACACCGTGGGCCTGTGGCGGCGCTTGGGGCTCTGGTCCTGGATATCATCGTGGATCAGGGAGAAATTGTGCACCATCTCTATCGCGGCCGCCGCCGGCAGGGCGCCCGTGTAGTCACCGCCCGCGGCCTGACAGGAGAGAAGACAAAGAACTGGACGCAGCATCTTGCCGCCGGGCTGGAACACTGCATTCCCATGCTCGTCTACCCAGCCAAGGTGATAGCGGATGATGTTGCAGAAAGATGAAGGGTTATCGCCAACGCAGGCCCTGAGCTCCTCGTCCAGGGCCTTGACGCAGGTCCTCACCAGTTCGTTTGTCCCCAAAGTCAGCAACTCAACCTAATAGTGTATCTCCATGGGCCCCCGGAGCTCTGCCTTACGCAACTGGGCCAGGCTGCCGGCCCCTACGCAGAACATGGCGATCCGCATCTCCTCCAGGAGACGCTGTACACGTTCTTCGACCGCGATTGACGAGACGGTAGCCGGCCGGAGCAAGGGGCGTCCCATACCCACCAAATCAGCACCCAGGGCTATGGCTTTGGCCGCCTCTACCCCGGTGCGGATACCTCCACTACCTACAATCAGCAGGTCCGGCGTAGCCTTCCGGCAAGCGAGAATAGACTGCGCTGTGGGGATACCCCAGGACGCAAAGTTCTCGGCGACAGTGCGCCGGTTTTCCCCCTTGGCCAGGTGCTTTTCCACCTCGCTCCAACTCGTCCCCCCTGCTCCTGCCGTCTCTAAACCCTTGATCCCTGCCTTAGCCAGTAGTTGGGCCACTGTGAAAGAGATGCCCCAACCCACTTCTTTGACAACAACCGGAACGGGAAGATGGTGGGCAAGGTAGTCTATCTTCTCCAAAAGACCCTTGAAGTTGGTATTGCCCCCATCCTGAAGACACTCTTGCAGAGGGTTCAGGTGTAGGACCAAAGCGTCGGCCTCCATATTCTCCACGGCCAGAACGCATTCCTTCAGGCCGAAGCCGTTGTTGAGCTGGACTGCACCCAGATTCGCCAGCAGGAGAATGTCAGGAGCAACCTCGCGCACCCGGTAGGTGTAGGCCAGGGATGGGTGCTCGATGGCCGCCCGCTCGCTCCCCAGGGCCAGGCCGATGCCGATGGACTGGGCGGCCACGGCCAGGTTGCGGTTTATGCCCCAGGCCAGGTCAGTGCCTCCGGTCATGGAGGAGATGATAAGAGGGGCCCGGAGTTTCTTGCCCAGCGCCTCCAGAGAGATGTCCACCTCCGCCAGGTCTAGCTCCGGGAGGGCGCTGTGAGTGAAGGAATAACGCTCGAAACCGGCGCTTATCTCTTTAGCTTGAACATCTTCCTCCAGGGAAACCCTGAGATGGTCCAGCTTGCGCTGGCTGATGGGAGAATCTGTCATCTAATTCCAGTTAAGGTCAATCCAAGATAGCGACGGCTGGAAGACCCTTGGTCGACTCCAGTAGCAGGAAGGACCTTGCGACAATGCCTGCGGCGTCCAGGCCGTATTTGGCCCGTAGGAGACTGGGGGCGCCATGTTCGACAAAGGTGTCCGGTATTCCCAGACACGATACCTGCACGCCCTGGACCTTTTCCTGAGCCAGCAGCTCCAATACGGCACCGCCAAAGCCCCCGGCCAGGATGTTCTCTTCAACGGTAATGAGGGCGCCGGCGCAGTTGGCCACATCCAAGATAAGCTCCTTGTCCAGGGGCTTGGCGTAGCGGGCATTTACCACCGCACATTGAACCCCTCTAGAGGAAAGCTCCTCGGCCGCGGCCAGGGCCTCATATACCGAAGCGCCGATAGCCAGGATGGCCAGGTCCCGTCCCTTCCGCAAGAGCTCGCCGCAGCCCAGGGGAAGTTGCCTGAGAACGGTATCCCTTTTGACACCGCGACCTGCGCCCCGCGGATAGCGTATGGCCATGGGGCATCCCGCTCTTACCGCGGTATAGAGAAGATGCTGAAGCTCGTTTTCATCCTTGGGGCTGGCAATCACCAACCCCGGAAGATTCCGCAAGAAAGAGAGGTCAAAAAGCCCCTGGTGTGTCTTACCATCCTCCCCAACGATGCCGCTCCTATCCATGGAGAAGATGACCGGCAAACCCTGAATGCACACGTCGTGCAGCACCTGGTCGTAGGCCCTCTGGAGGAAGGTGGAGTAGATCGCCACAACCGGGATAAAGCCTTGACGGGCCAGACCGGCGGCGAAGGTCACGGCGTGCTGCTCGCAGATTCCCACATCGAACACCCGGTTCGGCATCTCCTTAGCCATTAGATTAAGGCCCGTTCCCTCCTGCATGGCCGCGGTAATGGCTACCACTCGCCGGTCCTCCCGCGCCAGGCGCAGGATCGTCTCCCCAAACACCTTGGTATACGAAGGAGCAAGGTGTTTCTCGGTGTGGTTGGGCGCTACGCCGTGGAAGCCCACAGCATCGTCTTCAGCGGGGCCATACCCTTTTCCTTTCTGGGTAAGGATATGGATGAAGGTGGGTTTGGCCCGGTACTCCTTGGCCTGGACGAACGCCTGCCGGAGCTCCTCGATGTTGTGGCCGTCGAACGGCCCCATATACGTGAAGCCCAGCTCTTCCCAGATCATGGTGGGAATCACCAGGCCCTTGAAGCCCTTCTTGAACCTCTTGCCAGCCTCCAGCACCTGTGTGCCGAGCGGCACCCGCTCTAAGAGGTGTTCGGCGTCCTCCTTGGCTCGATGATAGCGATGGTCCAGGCGCAGGCGGTTCAGCGAACGGGAGACCGCCCCGACGTTGGGAGATATGGACATCTGGTTGTCGTTCAGGACCACCATAAGACGGGTGCCCATATGGCCGGCCTGGTTCAAGGCCTCCATGACCATACCTGCGGTCATGGCCCCATCGCCGATGACGGCCAGCACGTGATAGTTGTCGCCAGCCAGGTCTCTCGCGACGGCCATTCCCAGGGCCGCAGATATCGAATTCCCGGCATGTCCAGCGATGAAAGCATCGTGAGGACTCTCTTCTGGGTCAGGGAATCCGGAGAGGCCTCCGTACTGTCGAAGGGAGCCGAAGAGATGGCGGCGTCCGGTCAGCAGTTTATGGACATAGGCCTGGTGGCCCACATCCCAGACAAACTTATCCCTCGGGCTATCGAACACGCTGTGGAGGGCAATAGTCAGCTCCACCACGCCCAGGTTGGAGGCCAGATGGCCTCCCGTTTCAGTCACGGTGGAGACCAGTTCGTCGCGTATCTCCGCTGCCAGCCTCTCCCTTTGAGCAGGCGTCAATGCTCTCAGATCGGACGGGCGAGCTATCCTATCGAGGATTTCCTCCATCACCCTGCTCCGGCCACTCGCCGATGTCCATCCAGCTTCATGACCTTGGATATCCGCCGCGCGTGGCGCTCGCCGGCAAAGGGGATGGTGAGGAACAAGTACACTATCTCGAGGGACAGGGCCGGCTCTACCGTCCCCTGGCCCAGGCAAAGAACATTGGCGTCGTTATGCTCCCGGGCCAGGCGGCCCGTGCGGGTGTCGTGCGCCAGCACGGCTCTTATGCCCGCCACCTTGTTGGCGGTCATGCACATGCCGTTGCCGGTGTTGCAGATCAAAATGCCCCTATCATACTGACCGCCGGCAACCGCCTCCGCCACAGTCCGGGCTATGTCGGGGTAGTCGCAGGAATCTTCACTATAGCAGCCGAAATCGTTATGCAAATGTTCGGACTCAGCCAGGAAACTCATTATCTCTTGCTTAAGCTTCCATCCAGCGTGGTCACTACCTACAGCAATACGCATGCAGTCCCCCAACAAGAGTCATTTTAGCACATCCAGTAGCCTGCCACAAACGACTTCCAGAGTTTCCCGTGAGATAGCCCCTTCCCTGAGTAGCAACGGGGAAGGTCCGGTGAGGTCCAGCACGGTTGACTCCATGCCTCCGGGACATGGGCCTCCATCCAGGATCAGTGCGACCCCATGGGCTAGCTGAGCATAAGCGTCCTGCGCGGTAATAGGGGCGGGGTGGCCGGCAACGTTGGCGCTGGTGGTCGCTAGGGGCGTGCCCATAGCACGAATCAGCGCGCGGGCAAACGGATGGTCAGGTACCCGGACTGCCACACCTTCTCCGCCCGCTGTCACCCAGTAAGGAACAGCAGGAGCTTTGGGCAGCACCAGGGTAAGAGGCCCGGGAAAGAAACGGTCTGCCAGCCTCCATGCCAGGTCAGAGACCGTTCTCGCTATGGGGGCGACATCATTTGTTTCGGCCAGAAGGAGGGCGATAGGCTTGTCCAGCGGGCGGCCCTTTAGGCGGTAGATCTTACGGATCGCCGCTTCGTCAGTATATGGGGCGCCCAGGCCGTAAACGGTGTCGGTAGGAAAGACCAGTGGTTCCCCTGCTCGGAGAAAATCCAGGGCCAAGGGGAGAGAGGCTTCATCGGCCGGAACCAGGCGCGCCCTTTTCATGAGACCGTTGAATTAACTTCCGTAGCCGGCATTGTCCCTTCGCTGCGCTCAGGGCAGGCCCTGCTGCCGGCGGCCGGGGGCTGGGACGACCCCACCTACGCGAACCGGTATTGTCCGCTCTCCATCACCCTTGACGGTAGTATAGCACAGTGGTAAGCTTGGGTCGAGGAAAACCTCAGGCGGGCCACCTAAGCGACCACAGGGCAAATCTGCTATGTCATCAAGAACAGAGTCACAGGAAGAAACTACCCGCCACGTGGCGACCAGTGGAGACCTGGAGGTCTCTACATACCTGGAGATCGCCAGGGAAAAGCACGGCGAGCAGCCTATGCCTGAGAGGAGCACGTCAACTCCTGGTGGCGAGGCCGTGGTCATCCTCGACTTCGGCTCCCAGTATAGCCAGCTTATTGCCCGCCGGGTCAGGGAGTGCAAGGTCTATTGCGAGATGGTGCCTTTTGACGCCCCCTACGACCGGGTGGCTGCACTGCAGCCCAAGGGGATTATCCTATCGGGGGGGCCGGCCGGTGTCTACGACCCCGGTGCCCCGCTAGCCCCAGCTTACGTTTTCGAGAGCCGCCTGCCTGTCCTGGGCATCTGCTACGGAATGCAATTGCTTGCCCACCAGTTGGGTGGCAAGGTGGGCAGGGCCACGCGGCGGGAATATGGCCACTCCATCCTTCACCAGAGCGATGATTCCCCGCTCTTCCACGCTCTACCGGCTTCCTTCAACGTCTGGATGAGCCACGGAGACGAGATAGTCGAGCTTCCGCCAGGCTTCCGCACCCTGGCCTATACGGAGAATGCGCCCATCGCGGCCATGGGCAACGACGACGGGCTGATTGGTATACAGTTCCATCCTGAGGTGGCGCACACGCCCCAGGGCAAAGACATCCTGAGAAACTTCCTGTATCGAGTTTGCGGATGTCAGGGCGCCTGGACCGCGAGCAGCTTCATTCAGGATAGTATCGGCCGTATCAGGCAGATGGTGGGCTCTGGAAAAGTGATCTGCGCCCTCTCCGGTGGGGTTGACTCCTCGGTCGCTGCCACCCTCCTCCACCGGGCACTAGGCGACCAGCTTACCTGCATCTTCGTTAACAATGGGCTCCTCAGGAAAGAGGAGGCGGAGCGCACTCTCAGAACGTTCCAGCGCCACCTAAACATGAACCTGATCTACGTGGATGCTTCGGAGCGGTTTGTCGAGCGTCTTGAGGGGGTAGTAGACCCGGAGACGAAGCGGAAGACCATTGGAGCGGAGTTCATCAGAGTCTTCGAGGAAGAGGCGCAGAAACTGGGGAAGATAGACTTCCTGGCCCAGGGCACTCTCTACCCCGACGTTATCGAGAGTGTGACGCCGGAGAACAGAGCGGCAGCCAAGATTAAGACCCATCACAACGTGGGCGGCCTGCCCCGCCACCTCAACTTTACCCTGATCGAGCCCCTGCGTTACCTCTTCAAAGACGAGGTGCGAGAGGTGGGTTTGACCCTGGGTCTGCCCGAGGAGATGGTCTGGAGACAGCCCTTCCCCGGCCCCGGCCTGGCGATCCGGGTTATCGGAGAGGTCACCAGGGCGCGCCTGGACCTGCTCAGAGAGGCCGACTGGATAGTGATCAACGAAATGAAGAAGGCCAAGCAGTACGGGCAGGTCTGGCAGAGCTTTGCCATCCTCACCCCTCTGCGCACCGTTGGGGTGATGGGAGACTCCCGGACTTATAGCAATGTGGTAGCCCTCCGGGTGGTCACCAGCGAAGACGCCATGACGGCAGACTGGGCCCGCCTCCCGTACGACCTTCTGGCCCGCATCTCGAACCGTATCATAAACGAAGTACCGGGCATTAACAGGGTGGTCTACGATATCACCAGCAAACCTCCCGGCACGATTGAGTGGGAGTAACAGATGAAATTCCCTTGAACAAGCGCCTCATCCCCGTTCGCGGGTATCTGTTGAGAGGTACAGGTCAGTAAATGAGAATACTTGTTATCGGCTCCGGCGCACGAGAGCACGCCATAGCCTGGAAGCTCAGCCAGAGTCCCCGGGTAACGGAGCTGCTGGTGGCTCCCGGCAACGGGGGGACAGCCCTGGTGGCCCAGAACGTGGATGTAAAGCCCACCGATTTTGAAGCCCTGGCGTCTGCGGCTCACCATATGGACCTCGTAGTGGTCGGGCCGGAAGAACCGCTGTCCAAAGGCATCGTGGACTATTTCGAGCGGGAGCGCATCCCCATTGTCGGCCCCACGCAGGCCGCGGCCGAGATCGAGTCCAGCAAGGTCTTCTCCAAGGCACTGATGGACAAGTATGGTATCCCTACAGCTCAGGGCTGCTCGTTCTCCTCGTACAACGAAGCACGGGCCTACATAGAACGCCAGGAGGCGCCGCTGGTGGTCAAGGCCGATGGGCTGGCGGCCGGTAAGGGCGTGGTCTTGGCCCAGTCGACCCAGGAAGCCCTGGGGGCGCTCTACCGCATCATGGTGGAGCGGGCCTACGGCGCCGCCGGGGAGCGGGTCATCGTTGAGGAATACCTGCAAGGCTGGGAGGTCAGCCTAATGGCCTTTACCGACGGAGTGACCGTGGTGCCCATGCGCCCTGTATGCGACTACAAGCGCGCCTTAGACGGAGATCAGGGGCCTAACACCGGGGGAATGGGATCTTACAGTCCGTCTTCCAAGTTCACACCGGACCTGATGGAGGAAGCGAGGGCCCGCGTCCTCGAGCCAGCCGTGAGGGCCATGGCCGCTGAAGGACGGCCATACCAGGGTATCCTCTATGCCGGCCTCATGGTAACGACTCAGGGACTCAAGGTGCTGGAGTTCAATGCCCGCTTCGGGGACCCGGAGACGCAGGCCATTCTGCCCCTGCTGGAGACCGATCTGGCCCAGGTTCTGTGGGCCATCTATAGCCAGACCCTCAGCCAGGTCCCGATCAGGTGGAGCAACGAATGCAGCGTAGGCGTGGTAATGGCCTCCCAGGGCTATCCCGGCACTTACGCCACTGGATTTCCTATTTCTGGTCTGGGCTCCCTGGAGGAAGGTGTCCAGGCCTTCCATGCCGGCACGGGCCAGTCCTCCGGGCTGTGGCTCACCAGCGGTGGCCGGGTCCTCACCGTGGTGGCCCGCGCCGAGGGCATGGCGGCAAAACAATTCCAGGGTTTCGAGATCGGGCGACTTGGCGCCGCCTTGACAGAGGACCTGCGCGAAGTCGAGCAGGTAGACGTAATCCTGCAAGATGAAATAAGTGAAGCGGTTCATCGGCAGGGTCCCGGCGTGCAGCTCGCGGAGAAACGGATGCCCGTCGATGGCGCGCCAGATTCGCCCCGCGCGGCGTCTGAGCTGAGCGCTGAATGTTTCCGCCATGGGCTAGGATTAACGAAAAATCGGCAACAAGAAAAGGGGCGCGTGAGATCTCCGGATCCTTATGCACCACAGAAACGCACAGTGCGCAGCGCGGCTAAGCCGCAACCAAAGCAACAAACCTTATTCACCACAGAGACACGGAGTTCATAGCGCGGCACAGCCGCAACCGAGTTGGCAGCCCATGAGGCGGCGAACCAGAGAATCGGCGAGTCGATGAGCGGATGAATGGAAAACTGGATGAATGGGCGTCCACGTTGAGCGATGGACTGACAGGACGCGGTTCGTGGAGTATAAGGGTTTCATGGAAAAGAAAAACTCTGCTCCAGCAAACCGCGTCCCGAATCTCTTTATAGAGAAACACCAGAAAGATGTCATGGGCATGCTTCACTCCTTCGACCGCCTGCGCCTTCAGGGTTCGCTGCGCTACCTGTATTGCGCCAAGATTTTTGAGGAGTATCTGAGCCAAGCTAAAGTGTTGTACAAAGACTTCAAGCAGTTTGCCACGGGGCTGACCAACGAGGTCTGCCAGGGTGCCGAGCGACTGGCCCAATCCCTCAATCGCCCATTCACCTATTTGAACAGCAGCGCCCTGTCCAAGGAAGAGCTGGCGCGCGAGATCGCTGAGCGCGATGGCATTAAAGAGGGCCTGGTAGCGATCTTCCGATGTGTCGAACCTTGCCGGACCTACAAAATGAGAGGCAATTACCAAACCAAGAAGCTTAAGCCTCACCTGGAATTGGGCAAGTGCCTGCACCTGTACTTCTACGTCCAGCACCCACGCCTTGGATTGTTGCACCTGCGCCTGCAAACTTGGTTCCCCTTTCTCATCCACATCTGCCTCAACGGCCATGACTGGCTGGCCCGTCAGATGGATGAGAAGGGGCTGCGCTACCGCAAGGCCGATAACCGGTTTACCTGGTTGGAAGATTTCCACAAGGCCCAAGACCTGGCCGATGCACAGTTGCGCACCGACTGGGTAAGTTTGTGCGAGCAGTTGCGAGAGACCTATCACCCGCTGCACGAGAAAATCGCTCGCCCCCTGGACGGACTCTCCTACTACTGGACAGCCCCCCAGACTGAATTCTCCAGCGACGTGCTGTTCCATGATCAGCGGGTTTTGGACCGGTTGGTTCCACGCCTGATGTTGCATGGGATGCTCAATCTGGGCTGCGAGCAAGTCATGCGTTTTCTCGGCAAGCAGTTGAACGGGCAGTTTGGCGGCGAGGTGGTGACCGACTGGCGACGAGGCTCCGAAGGGGTGCGCCTCAAGCACTGGGTCAATCTGAATTCGATCAAACTTTACAACTGCCTCAATGTGCTGCGACCGGAGACCACTATCCATAACGCCGAGGACCTCAAGGTCTTTCGGACCCCGGAAACCCGCCCCGACGCCCCGATGGCTTGGTATCCTTTGCGCCGCGGGGTGGCTGACCTTTACCGGCGAGCCCAGATTTCCAGAGCGGCCAACGACCGATACCTGACGGCTTTGGCAGCAGCGAGCATCACCACCCCCCTGGCCGAAGAGGCGGTCAAAGTTTGCCGACCGGTGCGGCAGAACCAGCGTCGGCACCGAGCGCTCAACCCCTTTGATGCCGCCGACGCCCAACTGCTGGCCGCCGTCAACCGGGGCGAATGGGCTTTGAAGGGCTTTCGCAACCGCGAGATCCGGGCCTTGCTGTTTGGGGAAACCAAGGACAAAAAGCAACAGCGCTCCCAAGCCGCCAAGGTCTCTCGGCGATTGGCATTGCTGCACGCTCATGGGCTGATTGCCAAAGTTTCCCGCACCTATCGCTGGCAAGTGACCGAAAAGGGCCACCGCATTCTGACAGCGCTCCTGGCGGCCCGGCAAGCCGACACGGACAAACTCATCAGCTTGGCAGCATGAAAATTTCATCGCAGCTTGCGAACAATTTCGACTATTGTAGTACAAACTCATCAGCTTGGCAGCATGAAAATTTCATCGCAGCTTGCGAACAATTTCGACTATTGTAGTACAGAGATTACGAATCTTCTCGGTGCCGTTTCTACGCTTGCGTCGAGGCGAGGATCAGGGGGCGCGGAACATCCGGGGCACCTAAAGGAATGCGGGCTGGGAGCCGGGCTTTACTTTATTGTCGATCTTTTCCGAGCTGAATATTTCACCTCAACCTTCTTCTCGCTTCCGGCAAAAACCCGCTCTCTTCCAGGCTCCGCACAAAACTCCCGTCGAGCACCTGCTCCATGTCCACCTGCCCAACCCGCGGGTTCACACGGGCCACAATCCTCTGTTGAACTTTCCAAGCAGGCAAGCTGGGAGCCACATCGAGGGTGGTCTGGGTGTGCAGCACCTTATAAGATGATTCGACGTCATCCGCCTTAGCGAGTCGAAGATTCTTCTTCAGAATTTCCATGACATCTTGCTTGTAACTCGGGTCGTGAATTAGCAGCACAGCCTCGATCATTCCTTTGACCAGGCCCATGATAAGATTCGGCGAATTTGCGATCGCCTCCCTTTGAGCGCAGAGGCCGGAACCCTGATAAGGGGCCTTGAGTTCCCCGCTGTCCACCAACGAGGCACCCGCCCCGCTCTCGAAGTCCAGCAGCGCCATGTAGCTGCCCTCGGTAGGCCTAGCCGGGTCCAGGATCCAGGTGACGGCCCGCACGCTGCGCGCCATGCCGCCCGCCAGGAAGCGCGAGGC
>Ga0082335_1006412_pt1 | contig 15189 bp, 17 predicted proteins | sample Subgrocontami58m_FD_72375 | JGI IMG/M metagenome (GOLD analysis project Ga0082335, IMG submission 72375) | Subsurface groundwater microbial communities from S. Glens Falls, New York, USA - GMW37 contaminated, 5.8 m (SPADES assembly) (version 2) ...
CGCCAGGATTCGAACCTGGGTCCCGACCTCCAGAGGGTCGAATGATTGGCCACTACACTACGGGGCTTTATGCAAAAGAAAAAATGAAGGATATTTAAAGGTTTATGAATTCTGCCTTTGCAATGAAAGAACTCTCAAGAGGGGCAGAAGCTGTTTTGTATAAGGAAGACAATATCATAAAGCACAGGCTGAAAAAATCTTACAGATTAAAAGTGATAGATGATAAGCTTCGTGGTTTTAGGACAAGAAGAGAAGCGAAAATTTTGAAGAAACTCGGCGATGTGAATTTTCCTGCCCCAAAGCTTGTGAAGACTGACGAGAAGGAAAAAATAGAGATGGAATTTATTTCAGGAGATGTTCTCAAGAATGTTCTTGACAAATCAGATTTTGAATCTTTATCGAGAGAGATAGGCAGAAAGGTCGCGTGCCTGCATAATAATAACATTATTCATTCTGACCTTACAACATCAAATATTATTTTGAAGAATGAAAACGAAATTTATTTTATTGATTTTGGGCTTTCTTTTTTTTCGCATAAGGTCGAGGACATGGCAGTTGATTTGCACCTTTTGAAAGAAGCGCTTGAATCAAAGCATTATCGTATTTGGGAAAAGTGTTTTGAAAAAATTGTTGATGGCTATAAGCAGGAATCAAAACACGGAGAGCTGGTTATTAAGCGGCTTAGTGTTGTAGAGAAAAGAGGAAGATATAAGCAAAAATATTAATTGCTATCCAATCTTCAGGCTCAATTCCAACCCGCTTCCTATCGGTATCAGAACAGACTTCAAGCCCTTATGCTCTCTGACATATTTGAGATAATCTTTCATCAGCTTTTCAAACATGATTGCATTGTCTGCTGTGATAAGCGCATTGCTGTTGAGCTTTGAATATGCAAGCTTGAGATATTTAATATAATCCTCTTTGACAGCATCAATAAACATGAAATCAAATTTACCGTCTAATTTAGGGATGACTCTAACTGCGTCTCCTTTAATCAGCGAGATTGTGTCTTCAAGTTTTGCTCTCTTGAAATTTTCTTTTGCATGAGCTATTTTGTGGTCGGCAATTTCGATTGTTGTGACTTTTCCTTTGTTGTGCTTCACTGCCTCTGCAAGCCAGATTGTTGAATAGCCGTTGGATGTGCCTATCTCGAGAATGTTTTTTGCTCCTGAGATCCTTACAAGGATATGAAGAAATGTTCCAGTGTCAGGCGGAATGTTATAATAGCCATCGTTATTTTCCCCGAATACCTCAAGTTCCCTGAGCAGTCTTTTTGTTGCCTCTATCATTTTTTTGCCTCCTTATTATTGAATATGAACATTGATAGCTTATATAAATTTTTATTGGATAAATCGAAACCTTGTATAATTCGGAAATTAGTTCTCACTTCTACAGTATATAGGTCGTTTTTAAACTTTATAAAGCAGACACCCCTACACTCGATTTTGAGATTTGTGAACTAATTTACACATTGAAAGATATCCACCGTCTGTAAAACGTATAATTCGGTAATTGGTTCACAATTCGGAAATCTGTTCACAGATTTGCTCTATAGACTTCCTCTGGAGCTTTATACTCCAATGCATGATGAATCCTCTCTTCATTGTACCACTTTACAAATTCTTGTAATGTTTCTTCAGGATGCTTTTTCTTTCTCTTCTTCATGGTATCAAACCACTTCTCCATCTTGCCATTTGTTTGTGGATGATTTCTTCTTGAAGTCCAGAATTCTATACCAAGCTCTGTAAGTTCCTGCTCAAACAGGCTGGGAGTCAATATTCCTTTCTTATTCCTCTTGCTGTTATAGAACTGCGTTCCTTTATCGCTTAACACAATAACAGGACAGACTTCATTTGTCAATATGGCTTGATAAAACAAGAAAATAACATTTTCTTCGGTAGCATTTTTGAACTCGCCAGAAGCCATTATTTTTCTGCTTCTGTCATCTATAAATGAAAGATACCATTTATCTTCGTATTGACTCCAATCACAATGCCACATATAGTTTGATATTGGCCATTGGTAGCGTACATACTTGCGTTGTCTTCTTAGTTTTGGGCAAGGATTTGTCAGCCCTTGCTCATTCAAAACTCTTTGAATGACATGCTGCGAAACTCCAAATCCGGAATTCTTGAGAACGAAATGCAGTTTTTCGCTTCCATAATCTGTAGATTCTCTGATTTCTGCTACCTTCTTTACAAAAGAAGGATTGAGATTCAACTTTGGTCTTCCTGCTCGTTTAGCTTTGTAAGCTTCTGCACCATCTTTCTTGTACTTATGCACAAGTTTGTAAACCATTCGTCTGCTAATCTTTTGTATCTGTGCTATTGAAGTAGCACTTCTACCAGCCCTGAACTGCTGAATTACCCATTTTCTTTTTTTTCATTTAGTTTTTCCATATAAAACACCTCAAAAGGAAAGAAATCTCTACCAATTATTAAATGTGTGAACTGATTATCAAATTGAACAGAAATTTTTATGCAATTTTCAACCGCAACATTTATATACAAATAATCCTTTTTCATATCTGAAAAAAGCATGATTTTTTCGACGGAAAAATTGCATTTCTCAAATACTTAAATTAAAATCTTTGAAACTAAAATGGCAGAAGAATACGGAGCAAAGGATATTCAAGTATTGGAAGGGCTCGCAGCAGTCAGGAAAAGACCCGGTATGTACATCGGCTCAACAGATGCACGTGGCTTGCATCATCTGATTTACGAAGCAGTGGACAACAGCATTGATGAAGCAGGAGCAGGATTCTGCAATAAAATCATCGTCATAATCCATCCCGACAATAGCGTTACAGTCATTGACAATGGAAGAGGCATTCCAGTTGATAATCATCCGAAATTCAACCGACCTGCAGTGGAAATAGTAATGACAAAGCTCCATGCAGGAGGAAAATTCGAGAAGGGCGCCTACAAAATCAGCGCTGGCTTGCATGGCGTTGGAATCTCAGTAACAAACGCTCTTTCAAAAAAACTCATTGTCAGGGTTTGCAGGAACGGAAAAATTTACGAACAGAATTATGCTTTTGGGAATCCTGTTGATGAACTGAAAATAGTCGGAGATTCTGATGAGAGAGGAACAACAATAACCTTTTTTCCAGACGACAAAATCTTTGAGACAGTTCAGTTTGAATTTGAAGTCCTTGAAAAAAGACTCAGAGAGCTTGCATTCCTCAACCCAGGATTAACAATAATCTTCACTGATGAAAGAACAGATAAAAAATCAGAATTCAAATATGACGGCGGTTTGGTGGAGTTTGTTAAATTCCTCAACCAGAACACTGCGCCAATTCATGAGCCAATCCTGATAAACAAAGAAAAAGACACCACAATTGTTGAAGTTGCAATCCAATACAACGATTCCTATATCGAGAGAATTGAAACCTTTGCAAACACAGTAAATACATTGGAGGGCGGAACTCACCTGACAGGGTTTAAAAGTGCGTTGACAAGGGCAATAAACAACTATGCAGAAAAATCAAAAAACAGTAATGATATCAAATTAACAAGCGACGATGTAAGGGAAGGATTAACAGCAGTTGTTTCTATAAAACTTCTTGAGCCGCAGTTTGAAGGACAGACAAAAGCGCGTCTTGGAAATTCAGAAATAAAGGGAGTTGTTGATTCTGTTGTAAATACTGAATTGAGTTATTTTCTCGAGGAGAATCCTGCTGTTGCAAAACTAATCATCAACAAGGCAGCAACAGCAGCAAGAGCAAGGGAAGCTGCAAGAAAAGCAAGGGAATTGACAAGAAGAAAAGGGCTGATGAACAGCTTTGCACTGCCAGGAAAACTCGCAGACTGCCAAGAAGAAGACCCGTCGAAAGCAGAGTTGTATATTGTCGAGGGAGACAGCGCTGGTGGAAGCGCCAAGCAGGGCAGGGAAAAAAAGAATCAAGCAATTCTTCCTCTCAAAGGTAAAATCCTCAACGTCGAGAAAGCAAACATGGCAAGATTATTTGACAACGACGAGATTTCGGCATTAACTGCTGCAATAGGCACAGGAATGGGCGAGCATTTCGACCTTACAAGATTAAGGTATCACAAGCTGATTATCATGACTGATGCAGATGTTGACGGCGCGCATATCAGAACGCTCATTTTAACATTTTTCTACAGGCATCTCAAGCAGCTTATCGAGCATGGATATGTTTACATTGCGCAGCCTCCTTTATACAAAGTCAAGAAAGGCAAAAAAGAAATGTACGTTTATAACGAAGAGCATCTGAAGCATCTAATTGAGATGATTGGAAAAGACGGAATCATAACGCAGAGATACAAAGGACTCGGAGAAATGAACCCTGATCAGTTGTGGGAAACAACAATGAATCCTAAAAAAAGAACATTTGTTCAGGTTACTATTGAAGACGCGCAGAAAGCAGACGAGATATTTACTCTGCTTATGGGTGAGGAAGTCGAGCCAAGAAGGCAGTTTATCATGATGCATGCAAAGGATGTCGTGAATCTGGATATTTGATGCTGATAATTAAATTTCTTCTTCAAAATGTTTATAACCAGATACAGATTACTATTAATAAATGGCTACATTAGAGAATATCCTTAATCAATATGACTCATCTGAACATTTAGCGTCAGTAGGAAAAATATTAGATGATGTAATGTATCGTGAAACGCTGCCAAGACTTGAATTAGTAGATATTATTAAACTGATTAAACCCAAGACAATTAGTCATGACAATGAAATAAGTATACCTAACCTTCTCGCTGTAATCTATATACAGCTAAGAATTAACGAAAAATGTAATGAGTATAATCAGGCAGCTGGTATGGCATCTCTTTCAACTTCAGAATTTTATCTTGGTTCAAGATATCTGCGAGGCGTGGAAAGAAGCAAGCTAAGCGACGAAACTAAAAAAAAATGCATTTCTATCTTTGAAAAAAGCATAGGACACAGCTTAGAGTTATTGGACTTACCCAATGCAAAACCCCATTCATTAAGATATCTTATCGGCGCATATGTTGAAAGCGCTGAGTTATTAAGCGACAATGATAAAAGAAAAGCCCGTTACATATCCTTTGCTATTCAGTTTGGTGAATATTGGCTTGATAAGAATGATATAAGAGAATCAACATTAGATCATCTCTCGAGAGCATATCTTCTGCACTCAAAGTTTTGTGAAAATAAAGATGACAAAATCGCAGCTTTACAAAATGTAACTGATTTTGGAGAATGGGCATATCAATCAGGTTACAAAACTGTTACTTTGCTTAGAAATATTGCGTTTGCATATACCTTATTGGCAATATATAATCCGGAAAATATTATTGAATATCGTCAAAGGCATAAAAAATTTACTTATCTGGCAAGGGAACTAGAAATATCTGCAATAAAATCCTCCATACCTTGCTGACTAAACATTTAAATATTCTCGCCAGAATATCTCCATACTATGAAACCAGTAAACCATATCACACTCAGGAAAAACTTGACGGTAAACGCCCTTGTGAACGAGATGTCAAAATCAGGAGTTTTAGGAGCAGGCGCGCTTGCAAAGGCAGTTGACATTTTCGAGGAGATGCACAATGACAAAGACTGCAAAATATTCATGGGCATAGCAGGCGCAATGGTTCCAGGAGGAATGAAAAATATTATCCATGAAATTCTCCGAGAGAAAATGATTGATGTGCTTGTTATCACAGGAGCAAATTTGACGCATGATATGATTGAAGCGCTCGGGCATAGGCATTTTCAAGGATCTCACATGGCTGATGATAATGAACTGAATAAAAAGGGCTTAAACAGAATCTATGACAGCTACATGCCGAATAAATCTTACGAGGACTTGGAGGATTTTTTCTCGAGAAATTACGATAAGCTAAAAAGCATAAAATCTGTCAATGAACTTCTCTGGAAAATTGGCGAGCTTACTCCAAATGATTCAATTCTAAAGCTGTGCTGGCAGAACAAAATCCCTGTTTTCTGCCCTGCTCTCGGTGATAGTGGAATTGGCTTAATGTTCTGGGGATTGCTTGCAAAGGGAAAGTCTCTCGATGTAAAGGCATTTGAAGATTTAAAAGAAATAATTGATATTGCATGGACAGCAAAAAAAGCAGGAGTAATTTACATTGGCGGCGGAACTCCTAAAAATTATATCCAGCAGGCAATGCAGTTATCTCCTCATAAAGCATCTTATGGAATCCAAATCACAATGGACAGGCCAGAACCAGGCGGCTCGTCAGGTGCAGAATTAAAAGAAGGAATCTCATGGGGAAAATTAGAGAGAAATGCAAAATTCGTCAATCTCATTTGCGACGCAACAATAGCCATGCCGATTATATTTTCTGCTGTTAAGGATAGGGTATAGTATCTTCTATGATAACTTCAACTACTTTTAATTAAATACCCCGTCAATCCATGATAGAGACTCTCTGCAATAGGCCTTACTGCGTCAGTCAATCTAGTAGCATCGTTCAATGCTTTTTCCAATGCAGAATATGTTGTTTGTTTAACTTTCGCTTCTACATGTAATCCTTTTACACTTCCTTCTCCAACAGAAGGATATCTAACAGAAATACCCTTTATTCCTTCTAATCCTCTACCAATTTCAGTCTGCCTCTGAAGTGGCAAATTATAATAATCCGATAACAAATATTTCCCTGGTTTACCATCTCCTAAAACCCAGTCAAGTATATTTCTTTTTACAAACCTAGGATTCACGCTTTCATGTGGAGAATTCATATATCCCACCACCATATTTTATAATTTCCATCCATTTTATATACATCCTCCAAATTGTATATCCTCTATAAAGTAGTAATCAATATTCACTATTTAATACTTACCATCTTTGGCTTCTTCGGCGGATTAATAACATGAACATTCCATGTAAACTCTTTTTTGATTTCACCATCTGAAACAACAACAGTGATTTTCTTTTTTCCCAGAGAAGAAAATTTCATCTTCAGCTTTGGAGCGCCTTTGTAAGTCTGCATAAATCCTGTATTCCATGTATATTGAAGCTTGTCCTTATCTAAATCTTCTGCAGAAACCTCAAAGGCAATTGCTTTGTTAGGATAAGTAAAGAAATATTCAGAGGGATTTACTGACGATATTTCTGGCTCCCTGTTAACATCCTCAACCTTAATGAAAGATTCTTGCACATCGCTCAAACTTCCGTCAGATGCAGTAACCTTGAACTTAATCTCTTTTGGAGACTCATTCCTTTTTGCTGTATCAAAATCAGGAATCCACTTTAAGGTATTATATTTGATTATCATGCCTTTCTTAGAGCTTTCCTCGTCTAAAGAAAAGCTTATGTCATCAAAATCAGCGTCATCTGCCTCGACTTTAATTCTAACATCTTCGTCTTCCTTTGCCGAGATTGATTTAACCTGCTTCAAAAAAGGCTTTTGATTCATATTCTCAACTTTCACTGTCAGATTCTTGGAAACATAAAATTCTCCGTCAGTAACAGTTACAATAACAACATGCTCTCCGGAATCATCAAAATTTGTCTGATAAACAGGAGAATTAATCCAGCCGGAAAATTTATAGTTTAGTTTATCTCCGTCGGGATCTGTTGCATTTGGAACAATCTCAAATGATTCTCCCTCTTTGACAAAAATATCTCCGAGAGAAACAAATCGAGGCGGCCTGTTCACACTAGCAACTGTCAAAAACAAAACCTGAGAACTGTTCAAGGATTTGCTGTGCGCAAAAAATCGTATCTTGAAAGTTTTCTCAAGGATATGAAACTTGTCCAGCACAGAATCAATAAAAGACTCCTTTTTAACAGCATCAAAATCAGGATTCCATGAAAACTTATTGTCAAGGAGAACTGCGCCTTCTGGAAGATTTTCAGCGCTAAAGGAAACCAAATCATCATCTCTGTCTATTGCACTAAGATTTACCTCAACATATTCATTCTCCCTAATTTTTTTCTGCTCTATTGGAAAAAACTCAGGCGCTCTGTCAACATCCTGAACACTAATATCCCAGCTTCTTGAAACAACAGTTTTACCGTCGGTAATTTCAACTTTCAAGTCATAATCTCCATTGTCCTTAAATCCTGGCTTAAAACGGATTTGCTTTGTATCTGAGACAAACTCACCGTTCAGATACCATGTATAATTAAGAATATCCTTATTCAGGTCAGATGCCTCGACAAGAAAATTAATTATATCTCCTTCTTTTATATCGAGACTTTCAGTATTCGGATCAACTTTTGTTATCACGGGAGCTTCTTCTTTTCTCAGAACATTCAGCAGAACATTCTCAACAACAACATCCAAGCCATCTGAAACTTTGATTGTGATATTGTAAATCCCAGCATCTCCGTAATTTGTCTGCCAGAAACCCTTATTGTCGATAGGGCTTGAGAAATTAATCTTGATGTTGTCATTGTCGGGATCAAAAACCTCAGGAACAATCGTTATGTTCTCTGTCTCCATGATAGTAAATTCATTCAGAGAGTAAACAATATTAAAAAGAAATAAAAATACAATTGACAAAAAAAATATACGCTTCATAGGTAGAATCCCTAAATTATTTATTTGTTATTCCTTTAATGATCGGAGGCCTGTTCACATTCTTTACAGTTATTTTTACCTGCTGGCTGACAGTGTCTTTCCCGTCAGAAACACTTATTGTGACAGTATATTCTCCTGCATCATCATAATCAGTCTGCCATTCTCCGTTCTCTTGTATTGGATCTGTGATTGTAAATGTAAGCTGGTCATTATCCGGGTCGCTTGCTGTCGGCGATATTCTTGCAGTTTCAGTTTCTCTTAGAGAAATATCTGCTATTTTGTCCAAGATTGGCTTTCTGTTCACGTTCTCAATGTTAAGCTTCCATACCTGCGATGTTGTTGTAATGCTATCGGTAACTTCTAATCTTACATCATGTTGTCCTGAGTCGTCGAAACCTGCTGTATAAAGGAAAACATCTCCAGATCCTTTTTCTGCGCCGTCAACTTTCCACGTATAGAAAACCTCGTCTTTATTCAGGTCTGTCGCGCTTGCAGAAAATTCAACAGATGAATCTTCCTTTATATCAATACTCAAAGATTCGGGCTTGAAAGATACTATTACCGGAGTTTCTTCTTTCTTATTCACTATAACAAGAATCTGCTCTGCTGTGCTTAATTCTCCGTCGGAAACAGTTACAGTTACAGTATACTCTCCTGCATCCCCATAGTTTGTCTGCCATTCTCCGTTGGAATTAAAAGGGGTTGTATAAGCATAGACAAGCTTGTCGCTGTCAGGATCAACAGCATCAGTGGCAAGGACGACTTTATCGGTTTCTTTTGCAATAATTACTGTGCCTGGCTTTATTTCCTCGACTTTGGTTTTCGGCTCCTCTGTTTTTTTCTCTGCATCTGTTTTTGGCTCTTCTTTTTTAATTTCAGAATCTTTTTTTAATTTCACTTCAATCACATCTGCCTGAAAGCCAATTTCTCCTCGAAGAACAACATTATTGCTTGGCTCTTTGCTTTCAACAGGAAACTCTTCTTTTGTAATAATAACTGCATCGGATTTTTTAATCATCTCTGTGCTTGCTCTTGCATTAATAACTGCCTGTCCGCTTTTATTTACTGTGAAAGTTCCGAGTGAGTCCATTGAATTTAATTCCTTGTCAAAAAGCCATATCTCGTAAAGGTGCTTATCGTCGAGTGGCTGCAAATAATGGATTTCGAGAGGAGCTTCTCCTTCGGATGCAATCAATGTAATAATGCCACTCGGAGTTTTATCCTTTGTAAGCTGTTCAATTCCTATATAATCAAAGCCGTTGATTTTTTTATTTGCATTTTGCGCACATGCTGAAAGAATTAAAATCATGCTAAAAGCAATTATCCAGATTAAACTCGTCTTTTTCAAATTAGCATCCCCTTTTCTCAATTATGTTATCATTTTAGAATGCTAATACATATATAAATTTTTTGGTAGATACTATTTGAAAATAGTTACATATATTGGGTGGTGAAAATTGTGCGGTGTTGAATAATTACATTAGAATTTGGCTAACTCAAATTCGATTTTGAGTTCTTTTAGTATTGCGACTACTTTTGTTATGTCTCCCTTATTTTTCACATGAAGTACTGTTTTTCTTGATTTATCCAAATCAATTTTTCTTAATAATCCTTCTCTTTCATAATTATAATCATAATTTGATTTATCTCGATAACCATACAATTTTCTGATTATTTGTGTTCTTTCGCTATTGCTTTTTTCTTTCAAATCATACATTATTATCGCTTTTTCTGTCATATCAATATAGAAAAAACAATAAGTATATAAATGTTACGCTATTTTGAATAGCGTAAATCTAAAAAGGGGTGATTTTTCATGGCAAAAAAGAAAAGATGGGGCAAGAAGTTTGAAGATAAGCGAGTCTGGAAAGTTGAGAATGAGAAGCATGTTGTGAGAGGAGAATTCCTCTTTGACCTTGACTTTGTTGAGTCATGGGATGATGAGCTAAAAGAAATGAATATAGGAAAAAGAGGGGCGCCTTTCCAATTTCCTGAGTCATTCATAGAATGGCTGGCTGTACTTAACCAATGGATAAGTAACCGGGGATTACAAGGCGTAACCAGGCAATTCCAATGGTTTGGCTTGCTCCCAAAAGAAGCTGATTACAGCACAATCAGCATAAGGATAAACAAAATAGATACTTCCTTTGAGCTGCCAAAAGAGGGTAATATTTCCGTCAGCACAGACGGAAGCGGCATGAAGATGAGCAACAGGGGAGATTATAAAGAGACAAAGTATGGCAATGGAAGAAAGAAGTTCTTGAAAGTAACAATAAGCGCAGATCCTTACAAGAAAAAGTTATTGGATATTGATGTGTGCGTTGATGGCGAAGGAGATTCAGAGCCAGAGGTTGCTATGTCTCACTTGGAGCATTTAATAGAAATAGGATTTGACATTAACAAATTTTTCGGTGATGGTTCTTTTGATGTCCACGATTTATTTGATTTGCTTGACCAATATGCAATCTTATCTGGAATCAAAATCAGAAAAAACGCAAGTGTTGATCCTGAAGGTGTGGGTTCATGGAGACGCAGACAAGAAGTCCTAAAATACAGAAAAAAAGGTTACAAAAAATGGGCAAGAGAGACAGAGTATGGTAGAAGATGGACTGGAACAGAGGGAATATTCTCTGCTGTTAAAGGAATATTTGGAGAAGAAACAAGATCAAAAAAGATTGAAAACCTTATTCACGAAGTCAGGAGAAAGTTCTGGGCATACGACAAAATGTGCCAATACGCAGAGACATAGCGATAGCTATGGAAAAATAAGATGTAACTAACAATTAACCCAAAGAAAAAAATGCCCTTTTATTTATTCAACACTGCAAATGTTAAACCCAATTTATGAAAGTCCAGCATATGATATCTTATTAAAAGCAAAAAAACATTTAGAAAAAGAACTTGTTACACCCGACAAGACAGGTGATTCCTCATACGGACCTGCTAACTGGGATCATAGGCCGAATCCGGATTATAATCCGCAAAAAGGGTATGAACTGTTAAAAAGGGCAATGACCATATATAGCGTCACAGGACTTCAAGTAGGAGAACTTCATTGCGCTGCGGAAACTGTTAATGTTCCGTTGGAAAAAAGATTTATGGATTTACATTTGGATTCAATAGATGTCAGAGTAAGGCATAGAGAGATACGTTCAAATGATACTAATTCTACTGAGGAAGATTTTATTAGAGTAGATGAATATGTAAGACAATATTATGAGATAATAAGAAAATATGCAACAGACCAGTTTGTTGCCGGAAATGAAAAACCAGCAAAAAGGATTTTTGAAAGACTAAAAGTCCATCAGAGATTATGGAACTCTGAGAGATAGTTCACAAGCACTTCAATTTCCCAGTCACAGAATCAATCTTATCTTCTTTATCAGGGCCAATACCCAAGCAAGTGATTGTTCCAGGTTCTAAAACAGTATGTCCTGCGTCTTCAATCAGCGAAACAACCAATCCTATGTCTTCTGCTTTTTGTTTGTATTCGAGAAGCTCGTCGAGGTTTTGCACTTTAAGAACAATCTTTTTCATTCCGTCATCCTTCCATTTTTTCAAATCGTCCTTGTGGGTTTTCAAAACTGCTCCTACAGATGCATGACTTGCCTGAGCAGCGAGTTTTCCTTTCGGCATTTTCAAATCATGACGAATTAGGATTACTTGTTTTAGAGGCATGTTTATTGTAATTTCCTCTCAAGAATAGAATTGACCATCTGCTTTCCGCCTTCTATCTGCGGCTGAATCACAATATCTGCGCCGACTCTCTTTAATCTTGCGACAGCTATCTCTTCCTGAGCTCTTGCTGAAATGAGAATATTCGAGTTGAGTTCCTTTGCTATCATCACAAGATAAATATTATCTGCGTCATTAACAAGGCATGCCACCAGAAATTTTGCATGAGCAATATCCGCATGATTCAGAATTTCCGGATCCTCTGCGTCGCCCTGAATTACATTTTCCTTTTTCTCGAGGAGGTGGAGACATTTTTCGCCGTCTTTCTCTATGATAACATAAGGAATTCCCTTTTCTTTCAGTACCATGCAAACATGCTTGCCAGTTCTTCCGTAGCCGCAGACTATGACATGATTTTTCATTTTTTTCATTTTGGTTACCCCTCTCCTAAATTCCAATAACAGCTGTTTTGTCTCGCCCTCTACAAGAGCCTTTGTCAGAGATGTTGCAATGTAAAGCACAGTTCCTATGCCGAAGAATAAAAGAAACATTGTGAGGATTTTCCCCTCGACAGTCTGAGGCTGGTAAAATGAGCCGACTGTAGTGATTGTCAATAATACATAATAGAACGAATTGAATGCAGAGATTCTTTCAAATGAGCCGAACATTACGCCTCCTAAAAAGAATATTGCTATTAGTATAAGTATTCCCATCAAGAAATTTCTGAGCGAGTTCATGTTAAAATCGAGTAATTGTAATATCTATAAGCAGAACTAATATATAAAATTGTTGAGTTAAAGAAATTATAAAATGTCAAAAATTGAATATCCCTTTCTTTTTTCTTTTCAGAACTCTCTTAATCTCATCAACCATATCGCTTGCGAGATAGCAATAGCCCTTTTTCTTGTCGAGAAGAATGTCGCCGATTAATCCATTGAAATAAACTGCATTGATTGCTGACTGCATTAAGTCTTTGTTTTGGGCAAGAAATCCAGCGCACAAACCAGCAAGCACGTCTCCTGTTCCTGCTTTTGCCATTCCTGGATTTCCTGTTTTGTTATAGAGTATTTTGTTGGATGTGATTATTGCGTCAATCCTGCCTTTGAGAAGAATCACGTTGTTTTTTGCGAGGAAATTTTTTAGAATGCTTTGTATCATTCCAGCGCGCCTCTCTACATATTCTTGTTTGATGATGTGCTTTATGATTTTTTCTTCGATGTTTGAGTTGAGCATGAATATTTCGAGTTCTTTTCTGTGCGGCGTGATTATAGAATTTGAGATTTCTTGTGCAGAAAGTGATTTTATTGCATCAGCGTCTATGACTTTGAGTGAGATTATTTTCGCGTTTACCTGCTCGAAGAATTTTACGGTTTCCTCTCTCATGCCAGCTCCGCTGCCAATCAGAATTACATTGTGACTTTTTGCAAGCTCAATTACTTCCTGAGAATTTTTCGGCGCTAGATATTCTCCTGAAAGCTTTTTTGTTACCAAATCTGCTGAGAATGTGTTGATTGCCCATGCAACCTTTTCAGGCGCGGCGATTGTTACCCAATCGCAACCTGCCCTTAATGCAGCTAATCCAGCGAGAGCAACTGCTCCTGTATATTCTTTTGAGCCTCCTACGACGAGAACTTTTCCAGAGTCGCCTTTTTTTGTGTTGGGATTTCTGTCTGGGATTTTTATGTCAGATTTTGTTATGTGGGGCATAGGTTATTACCAAGAATAGTAGTATATAAAATTATTTACTCTATTTTAATTGATGATTGGAATCTTCACAGTGAATGAAGTTCCATCTTGTTCATTTGTCGTGTATGACGGTACAATGTGGTTAAGATTAGCTAATTTCCAGACATTAGGAAGACCAAATCCTGTGCCTTCCTTTTTAGTTGTGTAATATGGTTCAAAAATCCTTCTTTCAATTTCTGGAGGAATATATTGCGGATTTCGTATGTTGATTACCAAATAATTATTTCCATAATCTACGTCAGTCCAAACCCTTACGTATTTTTCTCCTTCTATGTCATTTTTTGCTGCATCTTCATTTGCTTCTATTGCATTCTTGACAAGATTAAATATTATTCTTTCAAAATGTCCCTTGTCAGCATAAACAAATATATTCTCTTGAGGAATGTCAAATGATACTGCCTTGTATCTGCGCTTTGAACTTACTTCATAATTCCTAAGCATCCTGACAATATCAAATCTCTCTGAATTTGCTACAATCTCTCTTGAAAAGTCGAGGGTATCATTAATTAAATTATTCCCATGTTGAACTCCTTCAATTATAGCTTGAAGATTACCAGATAAAGATTGCATTAAATCAGTGTACCACTCAGTAATTTCTCTACTATATTCAGGATGGAAATTCTCCAGTATTTGCATTAAGCTTCTCTCTCCTTCTTGCAGAATTACATTTGCCTGATATGCAGCAGTACCTATTGTATTTAACGGCGCTCTCAAATCATGAGCTGCTGCTGCTGTCATTGTGCCTAAATTAGCTAACACGGCTAATCTCTCCATAGAAATATTTGCTCTAATTCTCCCAAGTCTTGTACCAACTATCATCCTATCCTCGTCAGTAAGTGATTTATTAAGAGGTTCGTACATACCTGTTTCAGCGTCATATGTTCCAATTGGTTTTCCTGAATACGGATTTAATCCCAAGACTATACCAATAACAATATCCCTTTCTCCTTTAAGAGTAAATGCTGTGATGTCCTCTCCTTCTGGATCACCATTAAAATATTCAATCAGTTTTCTTTCAACATCTCCAAATGATTCTCTTTCTCCACCAAGATAAGATGTGCCTTTCGCAACTCTCCTGAATATTGAATCTTGATTAATTGGAATTCTTACAAGCGGATTGCCGAAATCATCTCGAATAATCCTATTTACCTAACTTTTCCTTAGATTTTATACACTACACCCAAAGCCTGAAGCATTTTTTTCTGTTTTGGCTCTAAAGGAACGTAGAGGCTCCATTCAAAATTATCTTTGTCCGACCTTAAATTTA
>Ga0082335_1006413_pt1 | contig 15186 bp, 6 predicted proteins | sample Subgrocontami58m_FD_72375 | JGI IMG/M metagenome (GOLD analysis project Ga0082335, IMG submission 72375) | Subsurface groundwater microbial communities from S. Glens Falls, New York, USA - GMW37 contaminated, 5.8 m (SPADES assembly) (version 2) ...
GACTTGCGCTGAATTTAACTTGATGTGTTCCAGCTTGTTTATATTGATTTACAAGAGTTGCTACTTCCCGACCAAGTATATCATAAACTCTTAGAGAAACAAATCCAGCAACCGGAATTTGGTAGTTGATAGTAGTAGTTGGATTAAATGGATTCGGATAAGCATTCGATAAAGCATATTCGGTCGGGAGAGCTTCCTCGTCAACAGCGCTGACGACGGTAGTGTTGAGTAGGATCGAGACGTTGTTGCTGGCTCTATTCGCCACAGCCAGGTCGAGCTTACCATCACCATTGAAGTCTCTAATCGCTAAAGTTTGCGGACTATTCGCCACTGGGAAGTTCGTGGCAATACCGAAGGAGCCGGTCCCATTGCCTAGAAGAATCGAGACGTTGTGGCTGTTGTAATTCGCCACAGCAATATCTGGCTTACCATCGTTATTAAAGTCACCGATTGCCACATCGCTCGGGGCCAAACCTACGGGGAAGTTCATGGCGCCGCCGAAAGTTCCATCACCGATACCTAAAAGAATCGAAACGTTTTGGCTGATGCTCTGATTCGCCACTGCCAGGTCGGGCTTGCCATCGCCATTGAGATCGCCGATCGCCAGATTGCGTGGATATAACCCCACGGCGAAGTTTGTGGCGGCACTGAACGTACCGTTGCCTACACCTAAGAGAATCGAGATGTTACTGCTGTATAAATTTCCCACTGCTAGGTCGAGCTTACCATCGCTATTGAAATCACCTATCGCCACAGACGACGGGATCGACCCAACGTCGAAGTTAGTGGCTGCGCCAAACGTACCGTTACCGACACCAATGAGAATCGAGATGTTCGCGTACGCCTGATTCGCCACCGCCAGGTCGGGCTTGCCATCGCCATTGAAATCGCCGATCGCTACTGACATTGGGTCAAACACGACTGGGAAGTTTGTGGCCGATCCGAAAGAGCCGGTACCAGTACCGAGGAGGATGGAGATGTTGTGGTCCATGAAATTCGCCACTGCCAGGTCGAGCTTGCCATCGCCATTGAGATCTCTGATAGCTAGTGAGAACGGCTGCCACCCCACGGGGAAGTTCGTAGCGGTGCCGAATGTGCCGTTGCCGTTGCCTAAGAGAATCGAGACATCATTGCTTGCATCATTCGCCACTGCCAGGTCGGGCTTGCCATCGCCATTGAGATCACCGATTACGACCGAGAAAGGACCCGATCCCGCGGCGAAGTTAGTGGCGGGGCTGAAGGACACGGTTTGAGCGAAACTGTAAGCGCTCGAGAAAAGAACTTCAAGTGTAATTATAAGGAGCCAATGGACGATAAAGCTAATCATATGCGTCCTTTTTGTTGATCTGTTTTTCATGATGTACTCCATTATATTTTGTTGATCCTATTAATTACTTCAAGAAAACTAATTTCTTCGTTTGGGTAAATTCACCAGCTTTTAATTGATAGAAATAAATTCCGCTTGATAATTTTGACGCATCAAATTTTACTTTATACTTGCCTGGTAATTTATTCTCATTCACTAAAGTTGATACTTCTCGTCCAAGCATATCGTAAACTTTTAATGAAACATGTTCAGCAACCGGGATTTGATAGCTGATTGTTGTTGTTGGATTAAACGGGTTGGGATAACTTTGTTCCAAGCGGAACAGTTGTGGCAGAGCATTACCACTTCGATCCTCATCGACCGAAACAGGAATAGGTATACACCCCCACTTAGCAACATAATTTGCGCTTACTCCTCCGGCAGTGGTGAAAGCTCCCCCTGCATAGAGATCCGTACCGATTGCTGCAAGAGCACGTGTTACAGTATTAGTACCGCTGCCGAGCGCAGACCAGCTTGAGCCATTCCATTTGGCAATATTATTTGCGCTTACGCCTCCGGCGGTTATGAATAATCCACCAGCATAGAGATCTGTTCCGATCACCGCGAGGCCTTCAAGTTGAGCATAGCCTCCTATTTGAGCACCCATCCCGCTGCTGAGCGCAAACCAGCTTGAGCCATCCCATTTCGCAACATAATTTGCGCTCACACCTCCAGCAGTGGTGAAACCGCCGCCAGCATAGAGATCTGTGCCGATGACCGCAAGGGCCAACACACTACCATCCATCCCACTTCCAAGCGCAGACCAGCTTGAGCCATTCCATTTCGCTATTCTGCTTGCGCTCACTCCTCCGGCAGTGCTGAACGCTCCCCCAGCATAGAGATCCGTGCCAAGCACCACAAGGGCAGCTACTCCACCATTCATCCCGCTTCCCAGGGTAGACCAACTTGAACCATTCCATTGGGCAATAGCATTTGCGCTCGCTCCTCCGGCAGTTCCAAAGTTTCCACCAGCATAGAGATCCGTGCCGTGCACGGTGAGGGCATTTACCGTGGCATCCATCCCGCTTCCGAGCGCAGACCAGCTTGAGCCATTCCATTTAGCAATGTAATTTGCGTTCACGCCTCCAGCTGTGGTAAACTCCCCTCCTGCATAGAGATCCGCCCCAATCACCGCAAGAGCAATCACAGCACCATTCATGCCGCTTCCGAGCGGAGACCAGCTTGAACCATTCCATTTGGCAATGTAATTTGCACTGACGCCACCAGCTGTGGTGAAGCGTCCCCCGGCATAGAGATCCGACCCGATGACCGCAAGAGCAGCCACATAAAAATTCATCCCTGTTCCGAGTGCCGACCAGTTCGGTTCGCAACATTCATCCTTGAGGCAACGGACACTAAAACCTAACCCCTTAAGGTTAGTGAAGGGTGAGAAATTAGCCCAAATGTCGTTCAGGTACATGCCTTGCGCGGCCGTTCCATCGGAGGCCTCCGTAGGACTCCAAAAATAAATGATGGAGTGTAAATAGCGGAAGCTACCATCGAAGTAGCGGTAGCCTGCCAGCAACGCCGAAAATCCGCTTGTGTTTGTGCCTGCGCCGTCTCCTGTTCCTTCTCCGATTTCTTTTAACCCGTTACCACTGGCCGCTATTGATGCTAATTCTGTAAATGATGGTATATGCCAGCCAGTAGGACAAATACCTTGCACATTCCCAGTAAACGCAGGATTCGGTGATGCAGTATTTGTAGCTCCATTCTTATATTGTACTGCTTCCGCCCATTGGTATAAACCACCATAAGTTGTACAATTATTCGGATCATCATTGTAGCAGTATTTTTCAATTGTGCCGTTATTAGTTTGGCCTAAGTTTCCATTTATTCTTATGCCTATATCAAGGTTTTCTTTTAACCAACATTGTGTACCTATTAATATGGTATTATATGTTTTACCAGCATAAGTAACGGTTGGTTCACAAGGACAATCTGAGTCCTGTCTGTTGCCGAAGTTGAGATTGTTGATATTCAGACCCGGTGAAATCGTTCGGATGTATGTGCCGGGCGATACCGGACATGTTTGAGTCCAGCCGGTCTGCAGTACTTCACTCACCGTGTATGTGCCCGCAGGTAATGACGTAAAGCAATACTGTCCAAGATTATTTGTCGTTGTTGAAAGATTGACTGGACCGCTTAGATTGATTGTCCAGCCGGGCAGCCCTTGCTCAAGCGGATCCTTAATACAATTACCATTGATATCATTGAACTTGAAACCGCAGAGAGAACCACCAGTAGGCGTTCGACGAATGCAAATACGATCAATGTGTCCATACGAAGTCGAATCACCGTGATCAAATGATGACTGATTCGTCGCACTGATTGTGAGAATCGAAAATGCTCCTGTGGCAAGCCAGTTTGGTAGCGTCATCGTTACCCAGTCTTGCTGTGTTATCGCCTGTGATACACCAATAAGTACACCGTTAGGGTCCTGTGGGCTGGTTAGCGGTACATTCGATGCACGGAACGCAAACTGAACCGGATAGGGTCGGCCCGGATGTGGACTCCAGCGCGCGCAGAACTCGATTGCATAAGTTACACCTAGGACGAGTGGAGTGGCAAGCGTTTGCTGAATGGCTTCCCCAACAGCCTGATTGCCCCACATGCCAACAAACGCTAAATCACCGCAGCCACCAGGAACTGCTACATCCGGACTTACGTATGCCCTTGTCCAGTTTGATGTTTGTCCGGGCGAAGGCATGGCCCCGGGTACGGCGCCATTGATGAAACTCCAGTTCTGGATAATATTTCCGGGACAAGTGTCACGGTTCCCGAAGATGATACCTGTAACCTGTTGACCTGCACTGAGGTTCACCGTGTATGTGCCGGGCGATACCGGACATGTTTGAGTCCAGCCGGTCTGCAGTACTTCACTCACCGTGTATGTGCCCGCAGGTAATGATGTGAAGCTATACTGTCCAAGACTATTTGTCGTTGTTGAAAGATTGACTGGACCACTTAGATTGATTGTCCAGCCGGGCAGTACTTGCTCAAGCGGATCCTTAATACAATTACCATTGATATCATTGAACTTGAAACCGCTGAGAGAACCAACTGTAACAGTATCTCTACGGTTACCAAAATTCAGATTGTTGATATTCAGACCCGGTGAAATCGTTCGGATGTATGTGCCGGGCGATACCGGACATGTTTGAGTCCAGCCGGTCTGCAGTACTTCACTCACCGTGTATGTGCCCGCAGGTAATGATGTGAAGCTATACTGTCCAAGATTATTTGTCGTTGTTGAAAGAGTGACTGGACCACTTAGATTGATTGTCCAGCCGGGCAATCCTTGCTCAAGCGGATCTTTAACACAATTACTATTCACATCATTGAACTTGAAACCGCTGAGAGAGCCGTCGCACGGTGTGGTGTTGAGGAGGACGGAGACGTTGTTGCTGTTGCGATTCGCCACGGCGATGTCGGGCTTGCTATCGCTATTGAAGTCCCCGATAGCGATGGAGTGTGGTCTAGTCCCCGCAGCAAAGTTCGTCGCAGTCCCCAAGGTGCCATTCCCTTGCCCTAGCAGGACAGAGACGTTGTTGCTACTCGCGTTTGCCACGGCCAGGTCTGATTTACCGTCGCAATTGAAACCCCCAATCGCCACCGAGACCGGGGTCGCCCCCGCGGCGAAGTTGGTGGCGGCACCGAAGGTGCCATCGCCGACGCCTAAGAGAATCGAGACGTTGTTGCCGCTAACAACATGAGAATTCGCCACGGCCAGGTCTGATTTGCTGTCCCCATTGAAATCCCCAATCGCCACCGACCACGGGCCCGCTCCAGCTGCAAAGTTCGTCGCGGCCCCAAAAGTGCCATTCCCTTGCCCTAGCAGGACAGAGACGTTGTGGCTGTTTTCGTTTGCCACGGCCAGGTCTGATTTGCTGTCCCCATTGAAATCCCCAATTGCTACCGAGCGCGGCCCCGTTCCCACTGCAAAACTCGTCGCGGTTCCAAAAGTGCCATTCCCTTGCCCTAGCAGGACAGAGACGTTGTGGCTGCCGAAGTTTGCCACGGCCAGGTCTGATTTGCTGTCCCCATTGAAATCCCCAATTGCCACAGAGTACGGGCCCGCTCCAGCTGGAAAGTTCGTCGCGGCCCCAAAAGTGCCATTCTCTTGCCCTAGCAGGACCGCGACGCTGTTGTAGCCGAAGTTTGTCACGGCCAGGTCTAACTTGCTGTCACCATTGAAATCCCCAATTGCCACAGAGTACGGGTTCCATGCAGCTGCAAAATTCGTCGCGGCCCCAAAAGTGCCATTCCCTTGCCCTATCAGGACAGAGACGTTGTGGCTGTTTTCGTTTGCCACGGCGAGGTCGGGTTGGCCGTCGCCGTTGATATCCCCGATTGCGACGGAGGACGGGTTCGTCCCCACGGCGAAGTTGGTAGCGGGGCTGAAGGACACAGTTTGAGCGAAATTGTAAGCGCTCGAGAAAAGAACTTCAAGTGTAATTACAAGGAGCCAATGGACGATAAAGCTAATCATATGCGTCCTTTTTGTTGATCTGTTTTTCATGATGTACTCCATTATATTTTGTTGATCCTATTAATTACTTCATTAAAATTAATTTCTTCGTTTGGATAAATTCACCGGCTTTTAATTGATAGAAATAAATTCCGCTTGATATTTCTCGACTTCGCTCGAAATGACTTGCGCTGAATTTAACTTGATGTGTTCCAGCTTGTTTATATTGATTTACAAGAGTTGCTACTTCCCGACCAAGTATATCATAAACTCTTAGAGAAACAAATCCAGCAACCGGAATTTGATAACTGATTGTAGTAGTTGGATTAAAGGGGTTAGGATAATTTTGAGAAAGAGAAAACTCTTTTGGTATTGATATTTCTTTCTCTTCTTGAAAAGAAGTAATACTTCCGGAAGTTGTACGAAGAATTGCACCATAATTACCAACAACAGTCCCATTATTTGCATCGGTAAAGTAAACACCCACTAACTGGTTTGTAGCTCCACTTATTTGTCGAACCCATGATGTTCCACCGTTTGTAGTTCTGAGGATTGTACCTTGATTACCAACAGCTGTTCCATTTAGCAAATCGGTAAAATGAACACTCAACAAAGCGAGATTTGTACCGCTTGTTTGTGAAGTCCAGGTTGTTCCACCGTTTATAGTTCTAAGGATTATACCTTGGTTGCCAACAATTGTCCCAGTGGTTTCACTGGCAAAGGAAACACTATATAACGGGTTTGTTCCTCCAATTGATTGTGAAGTCCAGGTTGTTCCACCGTCTATTGTTCTGAGAATGGTGCCAGCATAACCAACAACTGTCCCATTGTTTGCATCGGTGAAGCAAACGCCGAGTAACTGATTTGTTGTTCCGCTTATTTGAGGGAGCCATGTTTCACCTCCATTTACTGTTCTGAGGATTGTAACAACAAAAACACCGCCCACATAACCACTACCAACAGCTGTCCCATTGTTTTCATCAGAAAAGGATACACTTCGCAACACGCTTGTTGTCCCGCTTGCTTGTGCAAACCAATTTGTTCCGCCATTATTGGTTCTCAAAATTGTACCACCGGCACCAACAGCCGTACCATGCATTGCATCTGTGAAGCAAATATCAAACAACGTGGTTGTTGTTCCGCTTGTTTGTGGAGTCCATGTTGTACCACCGTTGATGGTTTTTAGAATTGTGCCAAAATTCCCAACAGCTGTCCCAATCATAGCATTGGTAAAGGAAACACTCCATAAGGCATTTTTTGTACCTCTTGTTTGCGGAGTCCATGTCGCACCACTGTCATTTGTTGTTAGAATCGTGTAGCCATGTCCAACAGCCATTCCATTATTCGGATCGGTAAAGGAGACGCAATTCAAAATGGATGCAATACTTGTTAGGGAGACTCCATTAAAAATACCCCCATTCAAAAGTGATTCAATGGTTGATACTGTAAGCCAATTTGTTCCTCCGTTAGTGGTTCTTAGAACTGTGTAAGCAAATCCGACTGCTATTCCAGAATTGTTATCGGCAAACGAGACACTATTCAATAAATATCTCGAACCGCTGGTCTGTTGAATCCATGTTGTTCCGCTGTTTGTGGTTCTGAGAATCCCTCCAATATTAGCATCGCCACCAACAGCCGTCCCAATACTTTCACTGGTAAAACAAACACTATTTAATGTGAATGTTGTTGGATTTGTTTGGGTCGCCCATGTTCCTCCGCCATCTATGGTTCTGAGGATTTTTCCGCCACCGCCAACAGCACTACCATGCATTGCATCGGTGAAGCAAACACCATTTAATATGTTTGTAGTCCCACTTGTTTGTTGCATCCAGATAGTTCCGCCGTTTATAGTTCTGACTATTGTACCCAAAGCACCAACTGCCGTCCCATTGTTTGCATCAGAAAAGGAGACACTGCGTAATACGTTTGTTGTACCGCTTATTTGAGAAGTCCATGTTCCTCCGCCATCTACAGTTCTGACGATTGTACCATTAGTGCCAACTGCAGTCCCGTTGTTTGCGTCTGTAAAGGAAACACTATATAACGCTTCTGTAGTGCCGCTTGTTTGTGAAGTCCAGGTTATTCCACCATCTACAGTTTTAATAATTATACCTAAATCACCGACAGCCCAGCCAACAGTCGTAGTGATAAATTTTACACCATTAAGCGGATTCCCTTGTGGTAACGGATTTTGCCAAACCCATTGTTGTGCATTTGTAACACAAATAAAACTTACAAGAACGATAAATGTGAATATTTTTTTCATGAATACTCTCCTCTAGAAAAATATAATTGTTAGATTTTTACTAAATTGCTGAGTAACCAACCAAGATTATTTTTAAACCTCATGAACGATAACCATGAGCCAATAAAGTATTTTCACTGCAATTTACTTTCCAGTTTATCTGCAGTTGTGCGAATAATCCGTTTTGTTTCGTTCGGCTTCATTTCCAAAATATTTGCTTCACTTGGTTTATTACGTCTTCAATTCCTAACGGTTTAAACATCAGCACACTATTGGGATACTGTTTCGCGATTTCTTCATACTTCTCATACGCTGATGTAAACACAACCCAAAAATCATACGGAGTCATATGCTCTAACACATCGAAGCCAGTCCCACCAATTAGTTCGATATCGAGGAATACAAGTTTGGGTTTAATTTGTTTGATGATTTCAATTGCGCCATTAACTGAATCAGCTTCACCGGCAACTTCAACCTCAGGACAATATTTTGTTAATAGTTTCACTAATGTTTCCCTTGCTCTCCGTTCATCTTCGATAACAACGGTTCGAATTTTCTTTTTTGAATTTGGCATCATCATTCATTTTTTTCTGTAAACAATTTATAGTTCAGCGAACCGCGCTTCCAGCAGAAATGAGTAACTGCGATGTTTGATGAGTAAGTGTAAGAGTTGGTTGAGCAGATGTACAATCTATTTGAACAGGGTTGGTCGCGGAGAAACGTAAAAGGAAAGGAATTCTTTACATTCCTAACCGAGTCAGAAATTCTTCCTTCCTTCGGACTGAAACTTCAAGTTCCTTTCCATCGGAGAGTATCACATACCCTCCCTTTCCTCTCACATATTTTTGGAGATGATGAAGATTGATAAGATGGGAATTGTGTATGCGGAAAAAATTGTGTGGTGCAAAAAGCTCTTCATATTCTTTCAACGTTCTGCACGTCGTGAACTTTATTTTATTTATCAGAAATACATCAGTATAATTACTCTGTGCTTCGCATCGGATGATATCCTGGATTTGGATGATAGTGAATCCATCGAGAGTCGGAATAGCTACCATTCCCTTACCATTTTCAGAGGATGCAAGATTATCGTGGAGGAGGTGCAGCTGCTGTTTATGCTGATCATGATCAAATCGTGCGGCAATAAATTTTTGTATTGCAGAACGCAGTTCATCAGCGTTAATCGGTTTTAAAAGATAATCCAAAGCAGAAAGTTTTATCGCTCTAAGTGCATATTCATCGTATGCCGTAGTAAAAATAATTTTGAATTCTACAGAAGAAAGTTGTGAAAGAATATCGAATGACGTTCCATCCCGGATGCATATATCCATGAATGCGAGATCAATCGTGTTTTGTTTCAGAAAGTCAAGCGAATCAGAGACAGATTCATATGCTTTCACAACATTGATCTCAGGATGATTTGTCTTCAACAAATGACTAAGCGATTCACAAGCTTTCTTTTCATCCTCGATAATGAGCGCCTGATACAGTTTGTTATGTGTCATATCAAATGAAAAATATTGATGATTCTATTATACAGGTATTGAAATTTCAATTTGTGTTCCATTTGGTTCTCCATGTTCATCATACAAATCGATGACGTTTAATCTCATCTCTTTTTTTCTAAATGTGTTTAATATTTTTAAGCGGTCATGAGTTATTTCCATTCCAAAAGCTTTGTAAGAATATCCTTGTCGTTCTTTGATCTCCATCGCTTTTTTTCTGCCTATACCATCATCTATAATACTTGCAACGATCGTATCATCAAGTAAAGCGAGTTTGACGGTCAACTTTCCCCGACTTGTTTTATGAAGGAGTCCATGACGTATAGCATTCTCGATATATGGTTGTAAAAGCATTGAAGGAATGCCAACATCACCGGATAAGGCAGGATCGACTTGTATTGTATAATCGAATCGTTCTTCAAAGCGTACCGATTCTATTTCCAGATATAAACTAAGAAATTCGATTTCATCTTTCAGGAGAATGGCCTGCTGTTTTGAATTCTCCAGAATCATACGCATCAGGCGTGCAAACTTTGAAAGATATTCAGTTGCTTTTTCAGCATCACTATTGATCACAAAATTTTGAATCGCATTCAAAGAATTAAAGATGAAATGAGGATTCATTTGTAAACGAAGCGCTTGAAGCTCGGATTCGATCAGACGGCGCCTGTTGAGTTCCTTGCGATGAACAAAATCCATCCGCCAATACATCAAGCCGACGATCAGCAAGAACATCAACACTCCTACACTCCACTTGAACCATGAGGTCAAGTATATTGGCGGTACTATATGAATCAAAATAGAAATACCTTTCTCGTTCCATACGCCGTCGCTATTTGTTGCTTTGATTCGAAAGAGGTAATCGCCAGGAGATAAGTTTGAGTAAGAGCAAAAGCGTTGCGTCCCCGCATTCATCCAATTGTTGTTGATACCTTCCAGCTTGTACGCATATCGCAGCTTGGGAGAATCACGATAGTCGAGCGAGGCAAACTCCATCGAGAAATAATTGTCTTTGTATGGAATCGATATCTCCTCACCGTGTCCGATTTCATTTCTGATTTCTTTCCCTAAAACGGAGAATGAAGTAATCACAATTGGCGCATGAGAGCGATCTTCACGAATGCTATCGGGATGGAAGCGGAGAATGCCATTCCGCCCGCCGAATAGCATAAATCCATCCTTTGTCTTGAGACAGGCGTTGTTGTTGAACTGCCCGACGCTGCGAATTTCAGGAGTGAAATAATTCCGGAAGACATTTGTGCGGGGATTGAATTTCGAAATGCCGTTATTCGTGCTGATCCAAAGATTGCTCAGCTCATCTTCGAGTATGCCGAACACAATGTTGCCTGCAAGTCCGTTATCGTGTGTGAAGTGGGTGAAGTTTTCCGTTTTCTGATGCCACAAATTCAAACCTCCTCCCATTGTTCCAATCCAGATGTTACCCGAGTGATCTTCAAAGATCGTCCACGTCTCATCATGACTCAGGCTCGAAGCGTCATCTGCTTTGTAAAAGAAATGCGTAATTTTTTCTGAAGGTTCCTCAACAAGAAAGACACCGTTCGTTGTCCCAATCCATATTCTATGCTTGCTGTCTTCTAAAAACTTCCATACTCCGGTTCCGCTCTTTTGTCGGACTTCATTCAACGGGAAAGCCGTGCTATCGAACGTGTTCGAAGCCTTGTTGTATTTCAGTAGAACGGAGTTATTTCCCTTTGTCCCTCCAAACCATATTCGTCCGTGATGATCAATGAGAAGTGAAAAAATATTCCCGTAAATACTTGAACCAATATCCTTCACTCCATAGAGAAGCCGTTTAATGGAGTAAGATTGACGTTGTGAAAAGTACACTCCGGCTCGCGTGCCAATCCAATAATTATCGGATGAATCGTGTAAGATGACATTCACTATTCTTTCTCCGAGTATTGGGTTTGTCGGAACCGGTCCCTTCTTCGGAGATGCAATTAGCCCACTCTCCCTATCAAGTATTCTCAAACTATTGTTCACTGTCCCAAGCCAGATATTTCCGGCTTGATCTTCATGCAGCGCGCGTATGTTGAATTGAGATTGTTCATTCACATCGCTCGAACGTGAGATATGATTGAAACCTGAATATGACCGAACGAATTTATAAATACCTTCGTCCGTTCCGATCCAGACAGAACCGAATGAATCCACACTTCCATAGTGTATTCCGTCCGAAGTCAATATGGGCTTTGGAAGTTTATCCTGTTCGCGATTTTTATCGGCAATTGTTTTCTTTGGAATGACATAGAGTTTAAAATTATCTCCAAACCAGAAATTCGAAGACCAATCTTCGCAGAGAATTGCACCAGACATGAAATTGTGCTTGTCAAAAGTCCGATTCGCTGCGTCATATCGAAAAAGATTGAATCCAAACAGCAGCCAGATATCACCTATTTTATCCTTCAGAAAATATCTTGATAAACTCCCACTCTTTCCAATCTTTTCCGGATCGGGAATCGCTCTGATCGTGCTGCCAATTGGTGAACCATAATAATGTGTCCACTCTCTTGCTACAGGGTTGAAATGATCGAGAACAAGATTCGTCATAATAAGAAAATTTCCGAGCCGGTCTTGAACAACCCAATTCACAACGTCACTTCCAAGACTGTTTGTATTGTTGGGATAGTGTCGATAATTGATAAAAGTGAACACACTGTCCAAAGGCAAGCGCGGATTTGCTCTCATTCTCTTTTCCGCAAGCGGAATGTCGAGCATATTCAATCCTCCACCGAGAGTTCCTATCCACAACTTTCGCGAGTCGTCAAGGTAGAGAAAAATAAGGTAGTTGTCGCTCAAGCTCTGAGGATTGTTCGGATTGTGCCTTAGTGAGATGAAATCATTCTTGAAACGATCGTATCGGCAAAGACCACCCCCGCCCGTTGCGATCCAAATCATTCCATCTTTGTCCTCGAGTAAATATCGGATTATATTATGGGAAATGCTCTTCTCATCAAATGGTCTGGGCTTGTAGTGTGTAAAGGTGTAGCCATCAAATTTGTTCAATCCATCCCGTGTTCCGAACCACATAAAACCTTTGCTGTCTTGAAATATACAATATACAGAGTTTTGCGAGAGACCATCGTTCGTTGTGTAATGAGTAATACGGAAGTTCGGAGTTTGGCTAAAGAGAAAATTAGGGCTGGTAATTAATACAAATACATACCACGCTGTTGTAAGGGAAATATAATTCCAATTTCGGGTTATCATTTTCATGAATATTGATCTTTATACTTCATCTCGGATCCGGAGGATAGATAAATATATCTCTTCTCCACAGTATAGACAGAGCTTATTTTGTTAATTCACAAATTCTCTTAAGAAGATTTGTTCTATAAAAAAACTTCCTCCCACGCTGAAAAATCTTTCGAGATCAATAGCCCTGGATATTTCTTTTAAATGAAACTACGTATAATAATAGTGATTTTACTATAAAAACGGAATTAAATTCAATGTCAGAAAATTATCTGAATTTGTTTGGAATTGTTGAGATTGTCCTGTGCCTGTTCAAAACCTCATGCGTTATCAAAGAAATTATTTTGAACGAATAACATTATTTTTTACTCTTCATAAATTAACAAGTTAAAAATCATAATGCTCTATTTTTGTTTCTGTTTTTTCAATTCTTAAGATGAACTACAACTTGCAGACATTTTTACTTAGAGCGGATATGTGCAAAAATTATATGCGATTCGAAAAGTTAGATAGACGATTAGAAAACGTAACTTCAAATATTTTCTGAAATGATATTCCATGTCATTGTATGTAAACGGAGGGAATTTCAGAACTTGTGACCAAATTGTAACCAAGAAAAATTTTTTCTATCTATGATATATAAGCTTCGATCAGTAATAAATTTTCAAATGTGCCATACTATATCTGTGCATTTTTATATGCAGATAAAGTTTTGGATATGGACAGCGGGATTTTTTATTTTCTATCAATTATTTTATTAAAAAAGATAATGCTAATGTCCACTCGCCTCTTGATGGAGCGTTAGTTATGTTAAGAATAAAGCTATCATAAAAAGTAGTTCCAACTTGGAACGACATATAACTAATCTCCTTATCATCAAAAATTCGAGTGATTGGATTGTATTCAGGTTCCGTCTCTTCATTATAAAAAATACCGAGAACCGGCTTAGAGATAAAAGAAAATTCTATTTCATTAAACATTTTTATGATTTGAACTGCTCTAAATCCTACATGATTAATATTGCCGGGGGTCATTTGAATTCCTTGATTTAGATAGACATAAAAAAAAGTAATATCCGAATTCCTGTAATCATCAGTTATACTCATTAATTTTCCTTGTCTAAGCTTAGTGTTCTCTCTCAAAGCAGCACTGCTTATAAACATTCCCTGGCTCATCCCAATAGCCGCAGGCTGTACAAAAAGATTATTCTTGCCCCAGAATATTCCTCCAAATTGAAAATCATAATTGTCTTTATGTTTCCAAATAAAGATTCCGCCGGGTAATCCATCGGGACGAAACGGAGCCGATCTTCCAATTGCTAATGTCCGCACGTCTTCTTTCGATTCGGAACTTTTAATTAATCCTCCTAAGAAAAAAAAATTGTAAGGTCCTTCAAATATTCCCGCAAAACCAAATCGTGTATTTGATGCATCATCAATTTTTCCGTTCCCATAAATCCCCATTATTGAAAAATTATTTAGAGAAACTTTTCCTGCTGCGTAATAGGAATTAAGAATAGTATTCCGGTAAGGATTAACTCTACTGCCCGATGTATAACCATCGAAGTATTCATATCCAAACCTAAACCACAGATTTGATTGCGGCCTAAATGTAACTCTTGAAAAAAATGCTTTACTATATAAAGATGCATCTTTTAACTTATCATATGTACCTCCAATCTCAAGTTGAAACCGGTCATCATCATTAATTGGAAAAAGAACAGCGCCGCCGGTAATTTCTTGAACGCGAAATTCATTTCGATTATTTAATCCGTTATCTGTCATTTTGAAAAAGATCACTTTATTTCGCTGATTTTTTTTATAAAAATTAAAAGAAGAAACATTTTGCCCATCTTCATTTAGAAAAGACAATTGGAATTCCCAAAAAGGAGGACGGGGCGGGCCAAAAACCGAATAACGTAAATCACCGGTTTCCCTTTTTTGCGTAGGTTCTACTTGAGCAAATGAAATTGAAAATGCGGAAAAAAAAAGAAGTAACAATAAAAAAAGGTTTTTCATTTAGAGAAATTATCCTTTACAATTTATTCTTGAAATTAATACTTAAAGAAAGGCCTCTGATTATAACTTTCCAGAGGTCAATTAGTTGTTTGTAAAATTATTTTTTAGGCACAAGATTTAAGGAAGATATATCCATTATATAAGGTTTTAGAGTTCTATCACCAGCCTGATTATTCCGGTTTGAATCAAATGATAAATATTTACCGCAAGGCGAGATTACAGGGAAACCATCAAAAGCATCGTCATATGTTAAACGTGTTTGTTCACCGGTTTTTATACTCATAAGATATAGCTCAAAATTACGGGGTGGGAGAACTTTAACAAATACAAAGTGATCTCCATTAGGAGCCGGATGAGGCGCCCAA
>Ga0082335_1006414_pt1 | contig 15186 bp, 11 predicted proteins | sample Subgrocontami58m_FD_72375 | JGI IMG/M metagenome (GOLD analysis project Ga0082335, IMG submission 72375) | Subsurface groundwater microbial communities from S. Glens Falls, New York, USA - GMW37 contaminated, 5.8 m (SPADES assembly) (version 2) ...
TCGGCCTGCCGGACGCCTCGGCCGTGACGGTGCTCGGGGCGGCCGGCTTCGACGTTTCCAAGAACGAGGTGTCGTCGAACGACGCCGCCGCCGGTGTCGTCGTCGGGCAGGATCCCGGCGGCAGGGTGCCGGCCCCGAAGGGGTCGACCGTGACGCTGCAGGTGTCCACCGGGCCGTCGTCCTCTGCGGTGCCCGACGTGTCGAACCTCGACGAGACGAGCGCCTCCGAGACGCTGGAGGCCGCCGGCTTCAAGGTCAGGGTCGCCACGGAGAACACCACCGACCCGGCCCTGGACGGCGTCGTGGTCTCGCAGGATCCGCCGGCCGGCACGGTGGTCGAGCCGCGCAGTCGCGTCACGATCTTCGTCGGGCGCTTCGTCTCGGGCACGACCGGCCCGCCGGTCGAGACGATTCCGTGAGCCGGCGCCTCCGGGTCGCCGTCCTCGCGGGCGGGCGCTCGAGCGAGCACGAGATCTCCCTGGCTTCGGCCCGCTCCGTGCTCGCGGCGCTCGATCCGGCGCGCTACGACGCGGTCGCCCTGGAGATCGGCAAGGACGGCCGCTGGGCGCTCCCCTCCGCGAGCGGCGACGCCGGCTCGGTCGTCGAGACGCTGCCCATGCCCTCGGTCTCGGCGCCGGCGACCCTGGGTGCCGTGGACGTCGTACTGCCGATCCTGCACGGCCCCTTCGGCGAGGACGGCACGGTGCAGGGCCTGCTCGAGCTGGCGGGAGTGCCCTACGTCGGCGCCGGCGTCGCAGCGTCGGCTCTCTGCATGGACAAAGACCTCTTCAAGGCCGTGCTGCGCGATCGTGGCGTCCCGGTCGCGCGCAACGTGACGCTGCGCTCCGGCGACGCGGTCGCGAACCCCTTCGGCTACCCCGTCTTCGTCAAGCCGGCGCGCCTCGGCTCGTCGGTCGGGATCTCGAAGGCGCGCACGCCGGAGGAGCTGGAGACCGCCGTCGCCCTCGCCCGCCGTCACGACGACAAGGTGCTGATCGAGGAGTTCGTGGCCGGAGTCGAGGTCGAGTGCGGCGTGCTCGGCAACCTGCGGCCGCTCCCGATCGCCTCGCTCCCCGGCGAGATCGTGCTGCCCGAGGCCGACTGGTACGACTATTCGGCGAAGTACGACGAGGGTGGCATGGATCTGATCGTTCCCGCGAGGCTGTCCGACGAGACGAACCGTCGCGTGCAGGAGCTGGCGGTCGAGTCGTTTGTGGCCACCGAGTGCGAGGGCATGGCCCGCGTGGACTTCTTCGTGCGCGAGGACGGCGAGGTGGTGGTGAACGAGCTCAACACGATCCCGGGCTTCACGGCGACGTCGGTCTACGCGAAGCTCTTCGCGGCGAGCGGCGTCCCGTACGCGGAGCTGCTCGACCGCCTGATCGAGCTCGCCCTGGAGCGCCACGAGCGGCGCTCCGGACTCGAGTACTGAGATCGAGGCTAGGCGCTAGCCGAGCACGGCGGCCAGGGACTCTTCCCAGACCGTGAGCGCCTCGTCCAGCTCGCCGTCGGTGATGACGAGCGGGCAGAGGACGCGGATGCAGTTCGAGTACAAGCCGGCCTTCAACAGCAGCAGGCCACGCTGCGCCGCCTCCTCGATCACCGCGCTCGCGACGTCGCCGGCCGGCGCCTTCGTCGTCCGGTCGCTCACGAACTCGATCGCAAGCATCGCGCCGAGGCCGCGGACGTCGCCGATCGCGGCGAACCGCTCCTGCCAGCCGAGCATGCGCGCACGCATCGCCTCGCCGATGGCCGCGGCGCGCTCGACCAACCCCTCCTCCTCGATCACGTCGAGCACTGCGAGCGCAGCGGCGAGCGCCACGGGGTTGCCGACGTAGGTGCCGCCGACGGCGCCCTCGTGCCCGGCGTCCATGATGTGCGCCCTGCCGATGACGCCGGAGAGCGGCAGCCCCGCGGCGATCGACTTGGCGACCACCATCAGGTCCGGCTCGATGCCGTAGTGCTCCGTCGCGAAGAGCTTCCCGGTGCGTCCGAAGCCCGTCTGCACCTCGTCCACGACGAGGACGATCGCGTGCTCGTCGCAGATCTCGCGCAGCCCGCGCAGGAACGCCCGCGGCGCCGGGAGGAAGCCGGCCTCCCCCTGCACCGGCTCGACGACGATGGCCGCCACCTGCTCGGCGGCGACCTGCGTCGCGAACAGGTGCCGCAGCGCGGAGAGTGCCGACTCGGCGTCCGGCCCGCGGTAGTCCTGGGCGTACGGCGCGCGGTAGACCTCGGGCGCGTACGGCCCCATGCCGGTCTTGTAAGGATGCGGCTTGGAGGTCAGCGTCATCGACAGCAGCGTGCGACCGTGGAACCCACCCTCGAAGGCGATCACGGCCGGGCGGCGCGTGTAGAGGCGTGCGAGCTTGACAGCGTTCTCGACGGCCTCGGTGCCGGCGTTGAAGAACACCGCCTTAGTCGGGCCCTGGAAGGGCGCGAGCGCCGCCAGTCGCTCGGCGAGGGCGACGTACGACTCGTACGGGATGACCGCGAAGTCGGTGTGGGTGAAGCGGGAGAGCTGCTCCTGCGCCGCCTCGACGACCCGCGCGTGCGAGTAGCCGACGTTCAGGCAGCCGACGCCGCCGATGAAGTCGATGAACGTGTTGCCGTCCACGTCGGTGAGGGCGGCGCCTCGGCCCTCCCAGGCGACGATCGGCAGGTAGATGGCGAGCGGGTCGGCGACGACGTTCGCCTTGCGGGCGAGGATCTCCTTCGAGCGCGGGCCGGGAATCTCGGTGCGCAGGTCGATTGTGCGCGTCGTGGCCATCGCTCCCAGCCTACCCAAGCGGGCGGCGGCCCCGAATGACTGACCCTTGCGTCGCAGGCCACGTCCAGGGGACAGGAATTGATCTCAAATTGAGGAGGGACCTGACCGAGCTGTCGAAGTGTTGGGGCATGAGCGATTCGCGTGGGCCGCGTAGGCGGCGTGTGGGGAGATCGCGTCCGTATCGGTGGCGGGTGTCGGACGCGTTGTGGGCGAGGCTGGAGCCGGCGCGGCGGATCCGCCGCGCCGGTATCGCTATCCGGGCCGGGCCCGCTATCCGGCCCGCCAGTGCCTGGAGGGGATCCTGTTCGTGCTGGTCACCGACACGCCCTGGCTGGAGGTGCCCAAGCGCTGCTCGAACGCGACATCCAGCCCAGGATCAGCCGGCGCCGCCAGGCCGGCGAACCGATCCCCGACGGCGAACCGACCCGGGAGGTGTGGCGTGGCAGGAAACGACGGCTCAAGACCCGCGACCCGCTCGCCAAACACCGCTGGCCGGTCGAACGCACCAACGCCTGGCTGAAAGCGATGCGCCGCATCGAGACCCGCCGCGACCGCAAAGACACCACCTACGAAGCCTTCCTCCAACTCGGCATGATCGTCATCCTCGTCAGATCCTTTTGAGATCGGCTCCTAGCGCATAGACGTTTCGTATCCGGACGCGCTGTCCCTGGGCGTGCTAGCACGCGGGGAGGAGCGGGCCCCGAACCGGCGAAGCCATCACGTTGTGATCGCGGCGATTCCGACGCTTCCGTTCGAGCAGGAGCTGCTGCGGCTCTCCCTCGCCGCGCTCCTCGGCGGGGCGATCGGCATCGAGCGGGAGATGCGCGAGCACGAGGCGGGCCTGCGCACGCATCTGATCGTCTCGGTCGGCTCCTGCCTGTTCACGCTCGTCTCGGCCTACGGCTTCCGGGACTTCCTCGTCGACGGAGACGCCACCGTTCGCGCCGACCCGACACGCATCGCCGCCCAGATCGTCACGGGCGTCGGCTTCCTCGGCGCGGGGACGATCCTGCGGCAGGGGATGTCCATCCGGGGTCTGACGACCGCGGCGACGTTGTGGGCGGTCGCCGCCATCGGGCTCACGGCCGGCGCCGGCTACTACAGCGCCGCGCTCGTCACGACGGCGATCGTCCTCATCTCGCTCTGGCCGCTGCGTGTCGTCACGCAACGCCTCCTCGGCCACCACCGTGACAAGCGGCTCTCGGTCGGGCTGGCGGCGGAGGCCAACACCGCAGGCGTGGTCGAGACACTCGAGCAGCTCGGCGTCAAGGTGTCGTCGTACTCGGTCGAGCAGTTTGACGGGGGGCGCGGCTTGGTGTGCGTGACCGAGCTGCCCCGCGGCGTCGAGCCGGCGCTCGTGATCCGCCGGCTGATGCTGCTGGCCGAGGTCCGGGCGGCGTCCTGGGAGTAGCTGGGCTGCGGGCTAGGGCTTCCCGCCCGCCGAGGGCGCCGGGGCGAGCACGCGCAGACAGACCTCGACCACGCGCGGGTCGAACTGCGTTCCGGCGCCCGCTTCGAGCTGGCGCAGTGCCTCCTCGGGCGGCAGGCGCAGGCGGTACGGGCGCTCGGTCGTCATCGCGTGGAAGGCGGCGCAGGCGAAGATGACACGTGCCTCGACCGGGATGTCCTCGCCCGATCTCCCGTCCGGGTAGCCGCTGCCGTCCCAGCGCTCGTGGCAGGCGCGCACGATCGGGCGCACCTCCTGGAGCTGCTCGATCGGCGCGAGGATCCGCTCGCCGAGGGCCGGGTGCGTCTCGACGACCTCTCGCTCGGCGGGCGTGAGCGGACCGGGCTTGCCGAGGATCGCCGAGGGGATGCCGAGCTTGCCGATGTCGTGCAGGAGCGCGCCGAGCTGCAGCCGCTTGAGCGCGGGCGCGTCGAGGTCCAGCTCGACGCCGACGCGGATCGCGGTGTCGGTGATCCAGCGCGCGGGCGTGGACGTCCGCTCGTCGCTCGCGTCGAGCGCGTTCGCGAGCGCCTCGACAGTGGCGATGAAGGTGCGCTCGAGCCCCGCAAAGCTGGACGCATTTGCGACGGCGAGCTTCGCCTGATGGGCGAGCCCGCCGAGCAGGTGCAGCTCTCGCTCGTCGAAGCCCTCCTCGCTCGGCGCGGCGGCGGCGATCACGCCCCAGCGGCCCTCCACATGGAGCGGCGCGACCGCAAAGCGGTCGTTGCCCGTCCGCGGGGGCCCGACGGTCTCCGCGTAGTCCTTCGGCTCCACGAGGTACGGCCCGGTGCGCTCGCGGAGGTCCGCGACCACCGCGGCGGGGATCGAGCGCCCGAAGAGGTGGGCGCGGTCGCCGCCGTCGTAGCCCCACGCGGCGCGCGGCCGCAGGTCGCCGCCGGGCGCGTCCTGGAGCCAGAACGACGTGTGCGTCGAGCCCAGCAGGCGGGCCGAGCTCTCGACGATGCGCTCCATCACGATCTCGAGTCCCTCGGCGTCGGCCAGCTCGCGGCTGAACTCGAGCAGTGCCGTCGCGCTCGCCGCCTCGCGCCGCTGCGCCTCGTACAGGCGGGCGTTCTCGAGGGCGACGGCGGCGTGGCCGGCGAGCACCTCGAGCAGCCGCAGGTCGTCCTCGTCGAACTGGTTCGTGCCGAGCTTGGAGACGACGATCACGCCGATCACGCGGGCGCCGTAATCGAGCGGCACGGCGAGGAGCGACTCCTCGATCTCCGTTGTCCCCGGGAGCGTGACCGCGACCTCGCACTTCGACGCGTCGGGCACGAGCAGCGGCTCGCCGGTCTCGGCGACCTGGCCCGTGATCCCCTCGCCGACCTTGCACGCGAGCACCTCCATCGCAGCCCCCGGCGACACCGTCAGCTCGCCGCGGAACACGATCGGCCGCAGGTCGTCTCCATCGCGGAGGAAGACCCGGCAGTTGTGGTAGTCGATCAGCCCGCGGAGCTCGTTCGCGATCGCGAGGCCGATCTCGCTCACGTTGTTGAGGCGGTTGAGCTTGCCCGCGAGGCTCTGCAGCAGCTTGAGGTGGGCGACCTGGCGCACCTCCTCGAGACGGGCCGGCTTCCGGCCGCCGGGGCGCTCGGTCGTGGCGCCCTCTTCGAAGAGCACGACCTGGTTCTTGCCACGCGCCTTCGCGGTCATCATCGCTGCCTCCGCGCAGGCGACGAGCTCGCGTGGGCTCGCGGCGTGCTCGGGCCCGTGCGCGATCCCGATCGAGATCGCGACTGTGCCGGCGAGCTCGAAGTCCACGGCCCCGAGCCGCTCGGCGAGCCGGTGCGCGAGCGCGAGCGTGTGCGGCACCTCGGCGTACGGGACGATCACCGCGAACTCCTCGCCGCCGATCCGGCAGACGATGTCGCTTGAGCGCACGGCGCCGCGCAGGATGTCGGCCAGCTCGCTGAGGATGCTGTCGCCGACGCCGTGCCCGTAGACGTCGTTCACCTTCTTGAAGTCGTCGATGTCGAGCATGACGACGGCGACCGAATGGTGCTGGGCCGACGCGCGCGTCAGCTCGAACCGGAGCCGGTCGTGGAAGGTGCGGTGGTTGTAGAGGCCGGTGAGGGAGTCGGTCCGAGCCTGGTGCTCGAGGCGCGCGCGGATGTGTGCGTTGTCGAGCGCGAGCGCGGCGGCGTCGCCGAAGCGCTTGGCCAGCTCGAACTCCTCCTCCGAGAAGGCCGCGTCCTCGCCGATCCGGTAGATGTTCAGCGTGCCCTTGAGGCTGCTGCGCGCGATCAGCGGCACGGCGATCAGCGCCTCCGGCTCGACCGGCGTGCCGGGCACGAAGTGGACGCGCGGGTCGAGGTGCGCCTGGTTCGCGAGCACCGGCTCTCGGTTCTCCACCGCCCAGCCCGTGATGCCCTGGCCGTACGGGAAGCGCTCCTTGAGGATCTCCTCGGCGTAGTCGCTGCGGACGAGCGTGGCGACGAGCTCGCGGTTGGCGTCGTCTGCCTCGTAGATGTGCAGCGCCTCGTACGGGACGAGCTCGGCGAGCGCGTCCGCGATCCGCTCGAGCAGCGCATCGAGCGTCGTCTCCGCGAGCACGTCGTGGAAGACGTCCGCGAGCCGCCGGTACGAGCCGACGATGCCCTCCTCGTGTCCTTCTCCGCCAGGTGGGACCAGGCGGATCGGACGCGCCTCGGGGGCTGCGTCCGGTGGCTTGCTGGGGGCGGGATCTTCCAAGGGCACGGGTAAGGGCAGACGGCGGCGCGCGGTACGCGCTTTCCGGCTTGCATCGGACGAAACGGGTGCCGACCTATCCCTCGAACGAGGGAGACCGGAACGGTCTCTCAGCTCGGGAGCTGCCGGCAGCGCTGCGGCGGTGGCCCGGTCCTCGTCTCCGAGCCGACGAAGGTCGCCCGCGTGCCGGACGAGCCCCGGCAGCCGCCGCGCGACGTCGAGCACGATGGCGGCGTGCTCGTGCCCCGTCTGCACCACGTCGTGGGCCGGAGCCGTCCACTCGCTCGCCGAAGCGCGTGCGGATGCGATCCGCACGCGCTTCGGCGGAACGACGTCCTACTTCGCCGATGCCGGAACGGCCGCAGGCGAGCCCAGTTCCTCGATCAGGGACTCGCTGCTGTGCGCGGGCGCTCTGAGGATCACCAGCAAGACAACCGCCACGGCGAGCAGAGCGGCGGCCATGTAGTACGCGTACTTGAAGGTGCCCGTCGAGTCGTTGATCATGCCGGCGCCGAGGGAGATCATGAAACCGCCCAGGCCCCACGCGGTGTAGACCAGCCCGTAGTTCGACCCGAAGTTCTTCAGGCCGTAGTAGTCCTTGCAGATCGCCGGGACGACGGCCAGGATCGCGCCGTAGTTCGCGCCGATCAACGCAGACAGGGCCATCATGGAGACGACGGTGGCCAGGAAGCTCCCGCCCTTCGCCTGACCCATCAGGAGGACCAGAGCAGCCTGGAAGACGAAGGAGACCTCGAGAACGATCAGGCGTCCGAACCTGTCCGACAAGGCACCGGCGACAACGCGGCCCGCGCCGTTGCCGAGAGCGAGCGCGGTCACCGCCAGGGCGGCCACGGAGGCCTGCTTGGCCTGCGTGTCGACGATGGACGCCAGGTTTCCGATGATCATCAACCCGGCGCCGGAGCCGAAGGCAAATGCGAACCACAGGACGTAGAACTGCCACGTCCTGGCGATGCCACTCGGGGTGTAGTCGCGAACCGGCGCCGCAGCAGTTGAGCCGGCAGGAGCGCTACCGGGCGGAATATAGCCCGCAGGCGGCACCTTCAGGAACTGCGCAAAACCGACGATCGCGATGAGCATTCCGATGCCGAGCCACAGCAGAGTCGTCTGCACGCCGTGTGAGGCAATGAGGTTTCGGGCGAGCGGAGCCACCCACGCGGCGCCCATGCCGAAACCAGCCACGACGATCCCGGAGATCAGCCCTGTTCTCTTTGCAGGGAACCACTTGACCGCCGTCGGTGTGCCGGAGGAGTAGACAAAGCCGATCCCGGTTCCGAGCAGGACGCCGAACGTCAGGGTAAAGACCCACGGCGATGTCGTCATGCTGGAGAGGATCACGCCCACACCTGCAAAAACGCCGCCGGCCGATACGACGACACGCGGGCCGAACCTATCCTGGAGCCGTCCGCCGACCGCCGTCATCACCGAAAAGATGACGATGGCAACTGAGTAAGGAAGCGTTTTCTGAGAGGCATTCCATCCCCATGTGTCGGGGATCTCTTTCTTGACGACACTCCACGCGTACAGGACACCCAGGGCAAGAAGCGCTCCCGTGGCGGACGCAGTGACCAGCCAGCCCGCATCCCTGACAGCAGGCTGTGCACCGCTGCTCTTATTAGCCATTGCCTTGTTACGGCCTTTCAATAGGTTGTGGTTATGGAGGCGGTCGTGTCCCGAGAGTCCCTCAAACCGCCGTCCAAGACGAGGCCAAACTAGCACACGCCCGCGGCGGTGGCTTGGTCAAACGGAGGGGCTTTGGCCGCTCTGTTAGGTCGGTTTCGGGGTCTGCACAGATCGCCGATCGGGGTGTTCCCCGATGCGGACCGCCGAGCGTTCGCCGAGGGTTTTCCTGGTTGCTTTAGGGAGTTGAGCGGATGGTGGGCGTTCGTCGGCTCATCGGTTGCGGTGCTGCCTGGGCGACTCGGTCGACGGGCGGGCTCCTGCGTCTCGCGGGCGCTGCTGCCGGAGTGGTCGGCCTTGGAGTCGCGGCGTGGGCGGTCGGTGCGCAGCCCGCTGGAGCCGCGCCGACCGAGCACGCTCCGGCGGCGGCCTCGGAACCCGCTGCGCGCGGGAGGGAGACGACGGCTCGCCTGCTCTTTGCGGGCGACGTGATGCTCGGACGCGGCGTGGCGACGGTTGCGGCGGCTGACCCTGCCGGTCTCTTCGCCGGCATCCGGCTCGACGTGGCCGCGGCCGATCTCGCCGTCGCGAACCTTGAGTCGCCTCTCACCTCCCGGCCGCACGACCCCGCTTCCGGGCCGCACGCGCTCGAGGCGTCGCAGGCCTCCGCCCGGCTGCTCGCGGCGGCGGGGTTCGACGCCCTGGGAATCGCGAACAACCATGCGGGCGATGCCGGGCCGGGCACCGTGGCCGATACCGTGCGCGCGCTGTCGGCAGCGAGGATCGTCGCTGTCGGTGGAGGGCCGTCGGCCACTCCGCGCGTCGTCGAGGTCCGTGGCCTCCGCGTCGCGCTGCTCGCGTTCGACGCGACGGGACAGGGGCCTCCCGGCGTCGCCCGCTGGAACGAGGCTCAGGCGCGCCGCGCCGTGACCCGTGCGCGGTCGTCGGCCGACGTCGTCGCCGTCGGGATCCACGGCGGGGCCGAGTACGTGCCGGCGTCCGATCCGTACCTGCTGCGGCTCGGACGGCTGCTCGCATCCTGGGGTGCGGACGTCGTCTGGGGTCACGGGCCCCACGTCGTCCAGCCGGTTCGCGTGCTCGATCCGGACGGGGACGGCCGTCCCACCGTCGTGGCGACGAGCCTCGGCAACTTCGTGTTCGACCAGCACCATCCCGGCACGCGGCGGGGAGCGATCGTCGAGGTGCTCGCCGGGTCGGACGGCGTGCGGGCGTTGCGGATCGGGTCCGTGCATGCGGTGGCACCGGTGCGGTTCCTCGGCTGGCGGCCGCCCGGCGCCGGCGCGGTGGCGCTCCGCGACGGGTGGTGGACGCTCGCACGACGCCCCACGACGTCCACGACCGTACGACCGGGCGCGCTCACGGGCTTCAGAGGAGACGTGGTCGACGCCGCGCTCGGCGACCCGGACGGCGACGGCCGCGCGGACGTGGTCGTGGCGTTCCGGCGTCCGTACTCGCGGACGCCCGTCAACGTCCTCGTTTCCCGGCGGCAGCTCGTCGACCGGCGCGGCCGCACTGCTCATCTCGGCCTCTACCGACCGCGAGACCTCAGGCCGCGCTGGGTGGCCGGAACGCTGTTCCGACCTGTGGCCGCGATCGCGCCCTGTGACGGGGCGCTCGCGGTCGCCTACTCGACGCTCGACGATCCCGGTGCCGTCGGCACGGGCGCGTGGCGGTGGCGTGGGTTCGGCTTCGTGCCGCTGCCAGACCTGCCGGGCGCCGGCGTTCCCGCCTGCGCCGACGTCGACGGCGACGGCCGGCTGGATCCGATTGTCCTCGAAAGGAGCTCACGATGATGAGGCGCTTGTTCACCCTCGGGTCCCTGCTCGCTCTCGGGTCCCTGGCCGCTCTCGCGGCGACCGGCTGCGAAGGGAAGAAGTCGACCTCGCCGCCCACGACGCAGCCGACGACACCCGCCGCGTTTGCGTTGCCGGCAGCGACCGTGCGCTTCGCCCGCCTGGCGGCCGCGCCGCTTGCGCCGGGCGGCCCGCCGTACGCCGGGTCGGCGACGCCCCACTCGCTCGACGGCGTGACGATGGTGGGGGAGGTCCGGCGCGCGCTCGCAGAGCCGGGCGCGTCGGAGGCGCTGGCGGAGCAGGGATTCGCCGTCGTCCCGGCCGACTTTCGTCTGTTCCACATGGCCTACCAGGGCAACGTCTACGAGGGGTGGCCGGTGTTCGTGACCACCGACGTGGCCTATCACCAGTGGCACCTCGTCTTCGACAAGCTCCTGCGCAACCTCGAGCAGGAGACTCTGCTCCCGAAGCTCGAGCGGCTCGTCGCCGGCCTGCTGGAGGCCGCCCACGCACAGACCGCCGAGGTCGCCGGCACGCCGGTGGAGGATGCGGCCTCGCGCGTCGAGCAGCTCTTCCAGGTCGCCGCCGCCGAGCTCGGCCTCCCCGTCACGCTCGGGCCGCTCGCAGAGAGGGAGAAGGCTCTCGTGGACGCGCACAGCGCGCCCGACGAGACCTCGCCGATCGTCGGTGGGAAGCTCGACTACTCGCTCTTCACCCCCCGGGGCCACTACACGCGCAACTCCGACCTCGAGCGGTACTTCACGGCGATGTCGGTGCTCGGGCAGTCGGCGTTCTGCCTGCCCGGGACGGTGGACTGCCCCGGCCTCGAGCCGGCCCGGAGGGCGATCCTCGCCTCGCGCGTGCTCGCCGCGCAGCCCGAGCTCGTCGCGCTCTGGCGCGACCTCTACGAGCCGACGGCCTTCCTGGTCGGGTCGGCCGACGACTACACGCCGCTCGAGGTCGCCGCAGCGGCGGTGGCGGCGGCGGCCGGCCTCGAGGACGCGGGCGCGTTCGCCGACGACGCGGTCGTGCAGGACGTCGTCGAGGCGCTCACCGACGCACGGCCCGTCCTGATCAGCCCGGACCGCGCGGCGATCCGCGTCATGGGGACGCGGTTCGTGATCGACTCGTTCGTCCTAGACCAGCTGCTCTACCCGTACGTCGGAACGGGCGAGAGGCGGCGCCTCGTCCCGTCGGCCCTCGACCTCGCCGCGGCATTCGGGTCGGACTTCGCCTACCGCGTGCAGGAGCAGAAGGGGGAGACGGCCTACGCGAACTACGACGCCCAGCTCTCGGCGCTCCGCGAGGCGATCGCCGCCCGCCCGCTCGCGGACTGGGGCTCCACCGTCTACGACACGTGGCTCCATGCCCTCGAGCCGTCGTTCGCCGCCCGCGGCGAGGCGTTCCCCGACTTCATGCGCACCAGCGCCTGGACCGCGAAGGCGCACCAGAGCGGGTTCGGCTCCTATGCCGAGCTGAAGCACGACACGATCCTGTACTCGAAGCAGGCCGTGGCCGAGGGGGGCGACTCCGCCGAGATCCCGGCACGGCGGAACTGGGTCGAGCCCGAGTCGGTCGTGTTCGCCCGTCTCGCGGCGGCCGCCGACCTGATGCGTCTGGGGCTCTCCGACCGCGGCCTGCTCCAAGCCGACCAGGCCGAGCTGCTGCGCGACGAGATCTCGCTGTTCAGGTTCCTCGCGCGGATCGCCCGGGACGAGCTCGCGGGCGCGCCGATCTCGGCGGCCGACAACGAGCGACTGACCCACCTCGGCGGGGAGCTCGAGGCGCGGTTCATGCAGACCTCCGATCTCACCGACACCGGTGTGTTCGCCGACCAGGACGCGGCGATCGTCGCCGACATCGCGAGCAGCTCGAAGGGAATCCTCGAGGTCGGGACCGGCCGGATCGATCGGATCTACGTGCTCGTGCCCGACGACCGCGGGAGGTTCCAGGTGGCGGTCGGAGGCGTGTACTCCTACTACGAGTTCACGAATCCGCCCGGCGAGCGTCTGACCGATGAGGCGTGGCGGGCGAAGCTCGATGCCGGCGGAGCGCCCGAGCGCCCGGCGTGGGAGGAGGCGTTCCTCGCAGGCTGACCGTACGCGCTCGATCCTCAGGCGAGCTCGGTGGTCTTCGCCGCGAGCTCGCGGTCCCGGTCGGTGATCCCGTTTGCGGAATGCGTCGTCCAGCGCAGCGTTACCCGCTTGTAGTGGATAGCGATCTCGGGATGATGGTCGGCGGCCTCCGCAAGCTCGGCGGTGCGGTTGACGAAGGCGAGCGCGCCGCGGAAGTCGCTGAACTCGAACTCCCGCTCGAGCGCACCGTCGATCTCCCTCCAGCCCTCGGGAACGGTCACGTGTTGCAGTATGGCGCCGCAGCATGATCGACGGATACCCGCAGGTCTCTCGCCCGGACTCGGCGTTGCCCGGCGAGAGAGGCTGGGCGCTCCTCCGGCGGTCGCGCAAGCAAGCGCCGGGCACGGAGATCCTGTGCGAGTACGTGTTCCGGCCGCTCGCGCACCTCGTCGTGCTCGCGCTGCTGCCGTTGCGTGTGCCGCCGCCGGTCGTCGTGGCCGCGGGCGCCGGCGTCGGGCTCGGCGCCGCGGTGGGGATCGGCTACGGCCACTTCGTGCTGGGGGCGCTCCTGCTCCAGCTCAAGACGGTGTTCGACAACGCCGACGGCCAGCTCGCGCGCGCCTCGGGCCGTGTCACGGCGTTCGGGCGGTACCTCGACTCCGAGTCCGACCTGCTCGTCAACGCGGCCGTCTTCGCCGCGCTCGGCGCCGTCACGCATGAGCCCTGGCTCGCCCTCGCCGCCTTTCTCGCGCTGACACTCGTGCTGGGGGTGAACGTCAATCTCAAGTGGCTCTACCGGCGCGAGCGCGGTGCCCTCGCGGACCGCACGCCCCCTGTCCAGGGGGCCGGTGCGCTCCTCGCGCGGGTCTACGCGATCGTCTACGCGCCACAGGATCGGCTCGTCGAGGCGTTCGCCGAGTGGAGGCTGCGGCGGCTGAGCGCGGACGGTCCGACCCGGCTCGCGTATCACGACCGCTGGACGGTCTCGGTCGTCGCCAACTTCGGGCTGTCGACGCAGCTCGCCGTGCTCGGCCTCTGCCTCGCGCTCGGTCACCCGGCGGCGTATCTCTGGATTGTGATGGGCTGTGGCATCGCGCTCGTTCCTCTCGCCTTCCGGCGCGAACGCCGCGCCGGTGCGAGGCGTCGTTTCGAGGCGAAAACGAGCCGGGGGCAGCGAGCGTGAAGAAAACAGCGAACGTGAGAGCCGAGGCCGCCGTGGAGGTGAGACGAATGACCGACGTCGCACTGATCTGTGGTGCGGGCGGAGCGCTCGGCAACTCGCTGGTCCGGGCCTTCCTCGCGCGGGGCGACCGCGTTGTCGCCGCGGACCGCCACGGCGGCGGTGCGGGCGAGCGGGCCGGCGCCGATCCGCCCGGGCTCCGCCGCGAGGCGGTCGACCTGACGGTGCCGGAGGATGTGGAGGCTCTCTGGGGCCGGCTCGAGGAGTTCGGCGAGCGACCCCGCTGGCTCGTCAACGCGGTCGGTGGATTTCGAACCGGCGGCGTGGCGCAGACCGAGCCGGAGGGGTACCGCCTCATCCACGACGTGAACCTCGCAACCGCCTGGTGGTCGTGCCGCGCCGCCGCGCGCCGAATGACCTCGGGAGGCGCGATCGTGAACGTCTCCTCCCGCTCCGCGCTCACGGGCGGGTCCGGAGCCGCCGCGTACAGTGTCGCGAAGGCCGGCGTGGTCAGGCTGACGGAGGTGCTCGCCACCGAGCTCGCAGAGCGTCAGGTGCGCGTCAACGCGATCCTGCCGTCCGTCATCGACACCCCCGCGAACCGAGCGACCATGTCTTTCGAGCAGCTGGCCAACGCGGTCCCGCCGGACGACATCGCCGCGGTCGTCGCGTTCCTCTGCAGCGAAGCTGCCCGAGCCGTCAGCGGCGCCGCGATACCTGTCTACGGAAGGGCATAAGGGGGGAAGTGGAGCCGCTCGACCTCCTCTACGAGGCCCCGGAGCTTCCGGCGTTCGACCTTCCCGCCGAGCTGGCGGACGTCTACGGCGGGTCGCTCGGCTTCCAGGAGCCGTGCCTCTACGCGAACTTCGTCTCCACCGTCGACGGCGTCGTCGCGATCCCCTCCCTCGACCAGTCGAGCAAGCTGATCAGCGGCGACAGCGAGACCGATCGCTTCGTCATGGGCCTCCTTCGCGCCTGCGCCGACGTCGTGCTGATCGGCTCGGGGACGCTGCGGGCATCGCCACGCTCGCGCTGGACGGCGCAGCGCGTGTACCCGGCGGCGGGCGCCGCGTTCGCGGAGCTGCGCCGCAGGCTCGGCCGGCCGCCGGAGCCGGAGCTCGCGGTCTTGACCGGCACCGGGTCGATCGACCCGGTGCATCCGGCAATCGCAGCCGGCGCCGTCGTGCTGACGACCGAGCAGGGAGCGGCGGCCCTCCACGGGCGCCTGCCGGCTTCCTCGACGGCGATCGCGCTCGGGTCGGGGGACAAGCCGGATCCTCGCGCCGCGGTCGGCGCGCTCCACGCGCGCGGGCACCGGCTGATCCTGTCCGAGGCGGGCCCACACGTCTTCGGCAGCCTGCTCGAGCTGGGGCTCGTCGACGAGCTCTTCCTCACGCTGTCTCCGCTTCTGGGTGGACGCCCGCCAGCCGGCGAGCGCCTCGCGCTCGTCGAGGGCGCAGAGTTCCTGCCGACCGAGCGCGTCGCAGGCCGGCTCCCGGGCGTCCCGCCCCCGCGCAGGCAGCTCCTTCTCCGCTACCCCCTCCACGAGGCCCCGGAGGGGCTGCCCGAAC
>Ga0082335_1006416_pt1 | contig 15186 bp, 20 predicted proteins | sample Subgrocontami58m_FD_72375 | JGI IMG/M metagenome (GOLD analysis project Ga0082335, IMG submission 72375) | Subsurface groundwater microbial communities from S. Glens Falls, New York, USA - GMW37 contaminated, 5.8 m (SPADES assembly) (version 2) ...
AATTATTTGGAGATTCTACGTCGTGGAAGATGCCTTACTCTTGTGGGCTTGGATGTTGATAGAATAAGTCTATAAAACTATTATGGTGATTTACGAGACGATTGCCTTAATTCTTTCTACATGCTTTCTTAGTCCTAAAAATCTCTAGATTTTGGGACCATCAAGAATTCTAATTCTTGAGGAAAGAAACCATCTAGGAGTTCAAAGAACTATTATTGGCTATTCACAATAGCTTTAATTCTTCGGATGCCAGCGGCGACTGATTCTTCTTTTGTGATTTTGAATGTGCCTATTTCCTTTGTGTTTTTTACGTGAGGGCCTGTGCAGATTTCTTTGCTGAACCAGCCCCTAGATGAATTGTCTAATATTGTGTAGGTTGAGACTTTATCTGGATATTTGTGGTTAAACTCGGATTGCGCGCCTGACTCGAGGGCTTTTTTTAAAGGGACTTCTTCTCTTTTTACTTGTAATGAGGCTTTGATTTTTTCGTTGACTAGAGATTCTATTTTTTTTATTTCATCATTTTCTAGCTTTCTCGGGAAGTTGAAATCGAATCTTAGTCTTTCTGGAGTAATGTTTGAGCCGCGCTGTTTGACTTCTTGACCTAGAACTTGTCTTAGGGCTTCGTTTAGCATGTGTGTTGCTGTGTGCAACCTAGTGGTTTGCTGGGAGTTATCTGCGAGGCCTGATTTGAACATTCCTTCTGAAGTTGATTTTGAAAGCTCTTGATGTTTTTTTAGTTCTTCATGGAATGATTTTACATCTAGAGTTATTTTTTTCTCTTTTGCTAATTCTAAAGTTATCTCAAGCGGGAAACCATGGCTTTGGAATAATAGAAAAGCATCTTGGCCTGATATTTTTCCATTTTTTGCAAATTTCTCAAACTCTTTTAGACCGGAAGATAGGGTTTTTTCGAATTTATTCTCTTCTTCTAATAGGGTACTTTCAATAATTTTTCTTTTTTCAATTAAGTCATATTCTGGATAAGAATCTATGATTGTCTCTGCTAGTATTTTGCTTAGAGGTTTTTCTTTGCCGATTGATAGATCTCTACTGTAGATTATTGCACGCCTTATTAGTCTTCTTAAAATATAACCGCGGCCTACATTGCTTGGAGTGACATTATCAGCTATCATAAAGACTGCTGCCCGAAGGTGGTCTGCCACAACGCGCATTTGTTTTTGATACTTTTGATATTCTTTGTTTGACATATCTTCCAGAACTTCAATTAATGGGGCTAACGAGGAGGTTTCATAATTATCTTTTAGCTTGTTGATTGCTGCTAGAGTTCTTTCTACACCCATGCCTGTATCGACGTTTTTTTGCTTTAACGGAATAAATGTCCAAAGATTATCTTCTATAAATCTTTTTGTTGATTTGATATCAGTATAGTGTTTAGAAAGAATACCTAGTTTTTGTGCTGTTTCAACATTCTTTTTGTCATGATCAAAATAAATTACTTCTTCAGGTATAAGATTGAATCTTTTTAATAGTTCTTTAAAATACTCTGGATTGTCTTTTTTTATACCATTTTCTTCTAATGAGAAAACTTTCCAATTTGTCTCATTTACTAGACTACGTCCTTTCTCTCTAAACTTATTAACAACTAATACGTTATGGCTATTAAAGCTGTTAACAAAATCTAATAATTCTTGATTAAGATTAAAATTTTCATCGTAGAGACAATGCATTCCATCAACCAATATTAATCTTTTATCTTTATTATATTCCATGAAGACGTTATTCCAGATTTCTACCCAGCATTTGTCTTTGGGATTGAATTTCTTTGGAACTGATTTTGATGTGCAATAGAATATCTCTGTGTCAGGGCCGCATGGGCCAACTTGACCTGCTGGACCCCACCAATTATCTTCTTTTCCTAGAAAGGCTATGCGTTCTTTTTTAATTCCTACGGAGAGCCAGATTTTTTCAGATTCTGTGTCTTTTGGAGCATCTTTATCTCCCGCAAATACGCTTACTGCTAGGTTTTCTTTTGGAATTTTTAGTATTTTTGTTAGGAACTCGAAGCTGTATTCTATGGATTCTTTTTTCCAATAGTCTCCGAGAGACCAGTTGCCTAGCATTTCAAAGAAGGTGTGATGCACGGGGTCTCCAACTTCTTCAATGTCTCCTGTTCGTATGCATTTTTGGACGCTTACAAGGCGCTTGCCTAGTGGATGAGGCTGACCTAGGAGATAGGGAACGAGGGGATGCATGCCTGCTGTTGTGAACAATACGCTGGGGTCGTTTTCAGGTACTAAAGAGGAAGATGGAATTTCTTTATGGTTTTTTGATTTAAAAAACTTGAGGTATGACTTTATTAATTGTTCTCTGGTTATCATAAAGACTAAAGGAGGGGAGTGTTTAAAAAGACTTTCTCAGGCCTGCAGTTTTTCAAGCTGGCGCTTGATTTCGAGAATTTCTGTTTCAATATCCTTTCTTTTTTTCGCAGTGTTGAGCATTTTGAACGATTCTTCTTCAGTCTTTTGCTCTTTGATTTTTGGAAGAGAAGCATCAATTATTTTAATCTCTTCGTTTAACTCTGTGATGGTGCGGCGCAGGAGGGCTTTTAAGGATAGCTCTTTTTTTCTTAGATCTTTGAATTTCTGATAGCGTTTTATTATGGAAAGCAGCTCTATCTGCGATGAGAGAAGGTGCTTTTTTCCATAGACTTGTTCGGAGGGTTCTAACTTAACGTATTCGATTGCCATTTTAGTCCTCTGTTTTATCGAAGATGTCACTTGTGATACTTTGTATTCTTGACTTGATGTTTTCAAGTTCTGTTTCCCAAGATGATAACTCTTGATCTTCTTTTGCTTTGACATCACGGATTTGCTTTAACAATGACTCGATTTCGCCTAATTTTAGTTTGACTGTTTCCAATGAAGCGCGCGCAAGCTGGAATTTATCGATTCTTACAAAAATAGGCTTGTTTTCCTTCACTGAAGGGGGCGAAGGACGGAGAGGAAGAGGTTTCGACCAGTCTGACATCTCAACTACCTTATACCCTGAACTTGAGATTTCTCTATTTGGCCTCTTTAGCTCTGGGAAAGTTTCATCGGCATCCTCATTTGTCACAGCTTCTTTTATTGCTGACTGACTGAAGCCCTGCTGCATAGGGGAATCTGGAAACGATGGAAGCTCATGAACCTCTGCTTCATCGAGTTCGTCAGGTATACGCGAAGAGTCGAAGCGAGGAGGCAACCTTGATTCCGGAGAGATCGGAAGGTCAGGTAGAGTGACTTCCTTTTTTCTTTTTTCCCAAAACATAGATTGTGAAGCCTGGATTTATTTTTATAGGTTTATATAAACTTTATAATGGTAACAGCAGCTTAGAAAGGTTTTTATTGTTACTTCTTTAGGGTGCGTTTATGCAGGTAAAGCTTCTTAAGGATATTGTGTCAGTTATCGCTGGACCCAACTCTGTTGGTTTAGTTGATCTTTTGTACGGGAAGAAAAACATAAACGAGTTTTTTATCGCGAAGAAACTAGGATTAAATATCAACCAGACACGCAATATCCTTTACAAACTTGCTGATGAAGGTCTTGTGAGTTTTGTCCGCAAAAAAGACAAGAAAAACGGAGGATGGTATACTTATTATTGGACTTTGGATGTTAGCAAATCCCTGGGGAACTTGAGGAATATCTTTCTTAAGGAAATTGAGCAGTTAGGGGGCGAGCTTAAAACTAGGAAGCAAAAAACATTCTATCATTGTCCAAACTGTGATTTAGAATTTGATGAAGAGCATGCATTACTCAATAATTTTACCTGCCCTGAATGCGGTGAAGTGCTTGTATTGAGGGATAATGCAGAGCTTGTAAAAAAAATTGAGGGACTGCTTGATAAAAGACGTGAACAACTAGGGGTTGTTGATATAGAACTAGGGATGCTTCAGCAGAAAGCTGTGCAGTTCCGCCAGAGAAAAATGAAAGCAGAGGTCAAGAAAAAGAAAGCAGAGCGCGCCGTAAAAAGAAAAGAGAGAGTTGCTGCACTTAAACATCTTATAAAGAAAGAAGAGGCGCACAAGCGCAAGAACAAGCGCAAGAGGCTGGATTTAAAGAGAAAAGGCACTACTAGACCAAGGGCAGGCGGCCGAGCGCACAAAAGATAATGGCGCGTTTATCTAAAACCAGATTATTGCTTTCCTTTTTTAGGTTCAGCCTTACTAAAATATTGATAATCTCTAATGTTATTGTATTTTTTCTTTTTTTAATTATCTCTTCTTTTTTTGATATTTCATCGTATGTTTTTCTTACACCTGCCCTCGTTGCCAAGGGGTACATGTGGACACTTCTAACAAGTATGTTTCTGCACGCTGGAGCTTTTCATCTCTTTATCAACATGTTTTCTCTTTTCTTTTTAGGAGAACTTGTTGAGCGCATAATCGGGAGGAAACGATTATTTTGGATTTATTTTATTGGAGGGATAGTTGCAAGCATTTTCTTTGTTGTTTTTGCTTACATAGGAGCATATGTTCCAAGGGGAGACTTTTTGTTTGGAACTATCAGCACGCCTGCTGTTGGTGCGAGCGGAGCGATTTTTGCCCTAGTGGGTTTGCTTGCAGTTCTTATCCCTCGGAAGCAGGTTTATCTTATAGTCGGTCCTCTAATCTTGATTATTCTTGAGTTTGCATTTATTGGAGTCTTCCCTTCTTCAGCCCAAGGAATCATTACTATTTTTGTCAATGTACTCCTTTTCATGATGATTTTCAGCATCTTTTCGTCAAATCGTTTTTTAAGGTCTGTCGCGATTCCGCTTCGCCTGCCTTTCTGGGCAGTTCCTTTCGTGGCTATCCTTCCTCTTTTTGTTATTGGCTTTTTTGTCAGGCTTCCTTTCGGAAATACTGGGCACTTGGGAGGGCTTATTGCAGGTTTAATATATGGGTCTTACTTAAGAACTAAATACTCACGCAAGGTGAGAATGCTGAACAGAGCCTTTGCTTAAAATGAAACGCCAAAAAACAGGATTTTATGAAGCCCTTTCTTATCTGCGGAAGTCTCTCACTTTCGTGTATGTTGCCTGCGCTCTTTTTCTTGCTAGTGGAATTATTGCTTTTCTTTTTCCGGAGAATTTTTCTTTCTTTGATGATTGGCTTAGGGATATTGTAAATCGCATTATAGGACTATCTCCTTTTGAACTGATTTTATTCATTTTTCAGAATAATACACTGAGTGCACTTTTTGCTTTACTGCTTGGAGTTGCCTTGGGAATTGTTCCTATCGCCAATGTGCTTGTTAATGGTGCTCTGCTAGGCTACGTATTTGCGCGCGTCTTTGAAGCTGGAGGGATTTCAATTGTATGGAGAATTGTTCCGCACGGGATTTTTGAACTTCCTGCTATTATGATTTCAATTGGATTAGGCATTAAACTTGGATTTTTTATTTTTTCAAGACATAAAAAAGCGGCTTTCATAGAGCGTTTTATCTCGTCCTTGAATGTATTCATATACATTATCGTGCCTCTTCTGATTATTGCGGCTGTTATCGAAGGGCTTTTAATCTCCTTTTTAGGGTGACGCAAGTTTATAGTGAAAGACATAGAATCTTGCTCAATTAATTATGTCTTTCACTTGATAGTCAAGGCACAAACGCTCAATTTTCAGTGTCCTTGACTATAAGTTAGAATGTGTAAAATTTAAAAAGAGGGGGACTTATCTCTGTATATGGAAGCTATTCCAGAGATTCCTGAAAATGTTGAGAACGATCAGGCAAAAGAGTCGGAGCTGTTAAAGAAGCTCGAGGCTGCACTTTTTATCGCAGGGCGATTCTTAAGCGTGAAAGAACTAGTGACACTTACGGATATTAATCCTATTCTTCTTCGCAAGCTTCTTGAAGACCTCGGGGAAAGGTATAAGCATTCTGCATTGGATATTGTTCAGAAAGGAGACTCGTGGAAGATGGACGTGGGTCCTGATTATGCTGATATGGTGAATCGCCTTGCTACTGGAAGCGCTGAATTTACCAAATCGGAACAGGAAACACTGGCAATTATTGCGTATAAGCAGCCAATGAGACAATCTGTATTAGTAAAGATACGGGGAAACAAGGCATATGATCACATCAGGAATTTTGTTAATCTTGGCCTTGTATTAAAAAAAAGAGCAGGCCATACTTGGGATTTGAATTTAAGTGAAGGCTTTTATGATTACTTTCATGTTGGCCAGGGAGAAATTCCCTTAACTTGAGATGGCTGCATTCTACGATGTTATTGTTTACTTGCTTGCTTATATAGGACTGTATCTTCTGGCTTTTTATCTTCTTAGCTATTGGGGTTCGAGAAGGATAAAACTTCCTGAAGGACGCGATGATTTTTTTGTGAGTATAATAATTCCTGCTTATAATGAGGAACGCAGCATTGCGCGAACTATTGAGTCTGCCATGGGAATTGATTATCCTAAAGACAAGCTGGAAATTATTGTGGTGGATGACGGGAGCAAAGATAAGACTTACGAATGTGCTCTTGCTTTTCGCAAACAAGGAGTGAGAGTTTTTACAAAGCCCAACGGGGGGAAAGGTGCTGCACTTAATCTTGGAATAAGCAAGGCGAGAGGAGATCTTATTCTAAGCATGGATGCAGATACTTTTGCAGAGCCTTCTTCTTTGAAACAGATGGTTGCTTATTTTGGAGATAAGAATATGATGGCTGTGAGCGCTGGACCCCGCGTTTATAGACCTAGGACGATTTGGCAGCGCATTCAGCATGCGGAATATTATTTAGGTTTGTTTTTACGCAGAACTTTTTCAAGTTTGAACGCCCTTTATATCACACCAGGAGCTTTTTCTCTTTATCGCAAAACTTTCTTTGATAAGTATGGAGGTTACGACGAAGGTAACATTACTGAAGATTTGGAAATTGCGCTTCGCATTCAGAGTTACGACTATGGAATCGCTTACGCTCCCAAAGCCTCTTTCTTTACTATTGCACCTGGGAGATTTAAGGAGCTTCTTTACCAAAGAAGGAGATGGTATACGGGGCTGATAAAAAATCTCTGGGCTTACAGAAATAGGATTTTCGGACGCAGACGGGGAGCACTTGGAACGATTATTATCCCATCAATGCTCATCGGTACAATTTTATCAGTAGCTTCAGTTATTTATCTTGTAACCCATATTGTTCAGAAAGTTGGAAAGCAGCTTGGGGCTCTAAAAGCGATTAATTTCCAGTTTGCCAGCGCGCACGAGCTTAATTCTTATTTGTTCAGCCAGATATTTTATTCTCTTTTCAGCCATCCTATTTTCCTTATTACGATGTTTTTCATTCTTGTTTCAGGTTTTTATCTGGTATATGCGCGCTATCAATTAAAGTTTAAAGAACCTCTTTTGATTAATTTTGTCTTATTTTTGAGCATTTACTCTCTGTTATTTGCATTTTGGTGGATTGTATCTTCATTTTATCTTTTGTTTAACAGACGAGTGCATTGGGGGGTAAAACGTGAAACCTAGAAGAGAACCTTATCTTGAAAAGGCTCTGGCTTCTTTTATACTAGCCACGATTATGTTTATTGGTTTTTTTGCAGTGGCTTATTCGGTATCATACATTAACTATCAGATTATCTCTAGTCAGAACACTTTAATCTTAGCTTCAATCACGGAGCTTGATGAAGTACTGGCAGAGTTTAAGTGCGAGCAGGAGCTCTTAGTTAGCTCTTCAGAAAGACTGGATGAAGTAGCTAGCAAGATTACTTTGCTGGAAAAGCGTTTTGGGAAAAAAGATTCTAGAGTGTTAGAACAGAAGAAACTTTACAGCGAGCTGGAATACAGGCATTATCAGATTACCCTGAATTTTAATGATGCGTGCGATTCATCTTATGTTACTGCGCTCTTTTTCTATTCAAATATAAATAGTTTGGAGGAATTTCAGAGTGAGCGTACAGGATTTATTTTGACGGCGTTTGAGCGCGAAGATGCAGATAGGGTGATGATTTACTCATTTGATTACGATTTGGAGTCTGAAACTATTGCTTCTTTAGTAAAGGAGTACAACATTACTGAAGTTCCTTCCGTGGTTGTAGATAATAAGGTAATTTATGTGCGGAACCTTAGGGATGTTGAGCCTTATCTCATTTAATTGTATAAATTAGGGTATAGACATTAACTTTTTGACATAGTTTATAAACAGAGCAAGTGTCCATCTGGCATGGCTATAAATTTAAGATATTTTAGCACAATATCTATACTTTTTGTTGCAATGCTAATGATTTCAAATACTGTCGCAACAAAGCTGTTTAGTATTGGTCCCTTTATTTTTACTGGAGGAATTTTAGTTTTTCCAATAACTTACATTTTCGGAGACATTTTAACTGAAGTTTATGGTTACTCCCGCTCGAGAAGAGTTATTTGGATAGGCTTTGCAGCGCTGGTTTTTATGTCTTTTATTTACTGGATTGTTGGATTATTGCCTCCCGCACCAAATTGGCCAAATCAGGAAGCCTATATACTTATTTTGGGTCTTGTTCCAAGAATTGTTCTTGCTTCAATGATTGCGTATTTGGCAGGAGAGTTTGTTAATTCATTTGTTTTAGCCAAATTAAAGTTAGTAACAAAGGGAAAGCATCTTTGGATTAGAACTATTGGGTCAACAATGGTCGGAGAAGGCATTGATACTTCTCTTTTTGTATTAATTGCATTTTATGGATTGCTTTCAGGTGAAATTTTAGCTGTCGCTATTCTTTCTGGATATGCATTCAAGGTTGTTTATGAGATAGTTGCTACACCAATCACCTATAAAGTGGTGGCTTTCCTAAAAAAAGCCGAAGGGATTGATTATTATGATTATAATACTAAGTTTAATCCATTTAATGTGTTTTTGAAATAAATCATCTGTTGGAACTTTAAAAGACTAGTGGCTGCTAGAAATAGATTATGCTGCTCTTTGTTTGGGCGTTTGTTATACTAAAGAGCCATAATGCATTTAAAGAGGGAATTACTTGGTTGAGTATGGGAGAAGAACGCTGGGTTGAAGCTATTAAAGATGGGAGGATTGTTACAGTAAGCGAGCGCGAGGCGTTCGATGATGATTTGTTCGTTTTGCGCGAGCGCAAGACTCCCGAGCCTGAGAAGCTGGCTGTGCCTCGTGCGAGGCGTGTGTCTTCGGAGCCGATGTCCAAGGTAGGGAATCGCTGGCATACCTATGAGCCTACATATAAAAAGAATAACGTGAGTCAGGAGTTGATTGATAATTTCCATTGGGAACTTTCTAAAGCACGCAAGGTCAAGAATTTAAGTCGCTTGCAACTGGCTAATATTTTGGGAGTCTCTGAAGCTCATATCAAACTGGTTGAAAATGGAGAATTACCAAGTGATGATTTCGTTCTGATTACCAAGCTGCAGAATTATCTCGGGATAAACTTGAGGAAGGATGGAAAGTCATTTGATACTCCAATGAGTTCTATGCCTAGGGAAGTTAAAGCAGGACCCTCTTACATGAGCAAGCCAGATCCTGAAAAAATCTCACTGGCTGATTTGCAGCGCATGAAAGAGGCACGAGATAGGGCTAAAAAGTCTGCCGGAACAAAGTCTTCAGGACTAGTCGGAAGTGATATTGAAGTTATTGAGTGAACATAGATTTGAGCAATTTTCAATTCTTAGTCTTAAAGTTTGCTCACGTAAACTTTAAAAACCTAGTTTTGCCTGTTTGGACATGAACATTGAAGTAACTAACTCAGGGAAAGATGATATTGAATTAAAGATTGATAATCCAACAATTGCTGAAGTTTTGCGTGTTTATCTGAATGAACAGGGCGTTAAATTTGCTGCTTGGAGAAGGGATCATCCGTCTAAGCCTGTGATTATGCGCATACAAACTTCAAGCGGGACTGTAAAAAAAGCAGTTGGTGAAGCAGTTGAAGCTATCCAAAAAGACCTTAACGCTTTAAACTTGATAGCGAAGAAGAAATAGATTTATTAACCCCTTTTTGTTGTACTTGATGTGGAGGTGACTTATGTGTAAAAGTTGGTGTGAGGCCATTTTGGCAATTATCATTTTGGTATTTGCGCTATGGGAGACAACGTATTCTCAATGGATTGTTGTCATTGCAGCTGTCGTGTTATTGATACACTCTTTCATGTGCAAGAAGTGTTTCGGTGGACATAGCATGGCTACGAAGAGGCGCCGTTAAGCGCTTTATTTTTTTATTTTTTTATTTTTTATAGATAAAGGGCATTATGCCTTTTGTTAGTTGTCGCTTTAGGACACTCATTTTTATATACTCTTTAGATGCTCTTTGTTGATGGCAAAAGTATCTGCGGGAAGCTATGATTTGAATAAGTGGCTTTATGGAGGATATGAGAGCGATATTATTACAACCTTATATGGAGGGGCTGGTACAGGGAAGACTAACTTTTGTCTGCTTGCAGCCGTGTCACAGGCGAGCAAAGGTTCTAGAGTGATGTATATTGATACAGAGGGAGGATTTTCTTCTGAAAGAGTTAGACAACTGGCAGGTTCTGATACTGATAAGGTGTTGAAGAATATTCTTGTTTTGAAACCCACTTCTTTTAGCGAGCAGAAAGAATCGTTTAAAGAATTGCTGAAACAAGTTACTAAAGATCATCTTGGATTGATTGTAGTTGATGGAATGACTATGCTTTACAGACTGGATTTTGGAGAGGCGCGCGAAAAAGGGAGGGGGGAGATGCAGGAAATCAATTCAGAACTTGCGCGACAGATGCGCACGCTTGCGGAGATTGCTCGCAAGCAGGGGATTCCTGTTTTAGCGACTAATCAAGTGTATCAATGGGATAATCATGAGAGAATGGTCGGAGGAGATATTCTGAAGTACTGGAGCAAGTGCCTTATCGAGCTTGCGAATGATAATGGCAAACGTACGGCTTTTTTGCGCAAGCACCGAAGCCTGCCTGAAAAGAAGATGGATTTTATTATTGTTAATGAGGGGATTAAGAAGAAGGGATGGCTTTGATTACATTTGTAACATTATCTTGCTACACTTGTAACAAAAAGATTTATATAGGTTGTTACATCTGTAATCATTAATTGTTACATTTGTAAACATGAAAATTGAAGAACACGAGAAGGCTTATGAAGAACATGTTAAAAATATAAACAGAATTATTGAAGAAGGTCTTGAAGAAAATCAGAGAAACGTGACTTATAATATCTCACAAGGCTCTGTTGAATTATTTGCCATTTATTTGCACAAACTTCATTTAATAGAGGGTTCTGGAGACCAACTTGATCATAGAATCTTTAAGAGCAAAAGTCTTATAGAAATAAAGATTCCTCATGATTTTCCCGCCAAAGAGGAAATCCTAAAATTGATGAAATTAATAGAGAATGAAAGAATAGCCTTATGCTATGGAACAAGAAAACCCAAAGAGAGAATTGAGAAAGTTTTAAAACATTTTAATGATTTGAGGGAGGTAGTAAATCACAACCTGAAAAATGCTGCAAAGAAATGAGCTTATTGCTTGTGCGATGGATTTTGCATCGTATCTTGTGTCAAAAGTTGAAAACATAAATAGGATTATCCTGCATGGATCTGTTGCGCGAGGAAATTTTGATTCTGATTCGGATATAGACCTGTTCATTGATGTCCTAGACAGAAAATCAGAAAAGAAAATAAGAGATGCTGAAAATGGCTATTATAAGACTAAATCTTATAACGAATGGAAGCTTAAGGGAGTTAAGAATGAGTTTTCGCTTATTATTGGAAAATTAGACGGCAATGAATGGAAGGAGCTTAAGAGAGCAATATTAAGCACAGGTATTACACTTTATGGCAAATACACTGCAGAAAGTTCTGAAGCAAAACATTATGTTCTTTTTTCTTTTGAGAATGTAAGGCCTGAAGGCAAAAGAGTTGCGCTTTTTAGGAAATTATTCGGGTTCAAATCAGGCAAAAAAACCTACTCGGGTTTGAGTGAAAAATTTAACATTAAGAGACTTGGCAAGGGTATTTTACTTGTTCCTATTGAACATGCGCAAGAATTAAAGCATTATTTCCAAAATAATAAGATTGCAGTTAGGCTTTATGATGTTTGGTCTGATAATTTCTGATGAGGGGATTAAGAAGAAGGGGTTTGGAATACAACAATACATTACGGCTTACTCGCAATTGTTAAATAGCGCGCTTCTTTTACTGAGAGATGAAATACTCTGTGATTGTTGAGCTGTATGAGAAGCTTAGCAGGACAACTAAGAAGCTGGAGAAGACTAAAATAATTGGTGATTTTCTTCCTAGATTGAAGGGGCATGAGGAGTGGATTTATCTTTTACGCGGTCGTGTTTTTGCTGAATATGATGTTCGGGAATTTGGGATATCAACGCAGCTTGTGATAAAGGCAATTGTGAGGGCTTTTGGAATTGCCAATGAAGATGTTGTTGAGAGATTCAACAAAATAGGGGATTTGGGAGATGTGGCTGCTCAACTTGGGGAGAGGAAAAAGCAGCATGCTTTATTTTCTAAGGAATTAGATGTTGGTCACGTACTGGCTAGTTTGAGAAAGGTATGCGAGACTGAAGGGAAGGGGGCTGTTGATAAGAAACTGGGGATTATCTCTGAATTGCTTTATAACGCCTCGCCTCATGAAGCTAGATATTTGATTCGCACTTTACTTTCTGATTTGAGAGTCGGAGTTGCCGACGCTCTTGTTTTGGATGCGATTGCAGAGGCTTTTTTTATTAACGATGAAGGCATGAAGGAGAGAGTTAAGCATGCTTATGATTTACTGACTGACTTTGCTGTTGTTTTGGAAATGGCGCTCAAGGGGAGAAAGACATTTGAGAATATTCCTGTTGTGCCTGGGAGACCATTGAACGTGATGCTTCCTGTTAAGGTTACAGAAATTGAGGAGGCTTTTAGGATTTGCGGGATACCTGCTGCACTTGAGCATAAATATGATGGATTTAGAATGGTTATTACTTCTGATGGTAAACAAATTAGGTTATTTACTAGAAGACTAGAGGAGGTAACTAGGCAATTTCCTGATGTTGTTGCTCACGTGAAAGAATTTGTGAAAGGGAAGAGTTTTATCCTTGATTGTGAGGCTGTTGGATATAATCCTATTAAAAAACAATATTTGCCTTTTGAAGCTATAAGCCAGCGCATCAAGCGCAAGTATGATATTGATAAGTTGATTGATAAGCTTCCTGTTGAGATTAATGTTTTTGATATATTATATTTGAATGGAAAGAATACAGTTGAAATGCCTTTCAAGGAGAGGAGGGACTTGCTTGAACGAATTATTCATGAACAGAAATGGAAGCTTAGGCTTTCAACGCAGATTGTTACTGGAGATTTAAAAGAGGCAGAGAGGTTTTACAAGGCTGCCTTGAAGGTTGGAGAAGAGGGAATTATGATCAAGAACCTAAACGCGAGATATATGGCTGGGAGATATGTGGGGTATATAGTAAAGATGAAACCGCTTGTTGCCGATTTGGATTTAGTGATTGTTGGTGCAGAATATGGTACTGGTAAGCGAGCTGGAGGGTTGACTAGCTTTATTGTTGCATGCAAGAGCAATGGTGACTTTGTGGAAGTTGGAAAAGTTTCTTCAGGGTTGAAAGAGAAAGAAGGGGAAGGGACGACTTATACTGAACTCAATGATATTTTACAGAAGATTGTTATAAGCGAAGAGGGAAACTCTGTGCGTGTAAAACCTAAAGTTATTGTGAGTGTAACTTATCAGAATGTGCAGCATAGCCCTAGTTATAGTTCGGGTTTCGCTTTGAGATTTCCCCGCATCACGCATTATCGGCCTGAACGTGGAACGGGAGATATTGCGACGCTAGAGGATATTAAACGAGAGGTTTTGCGAGGGCAAAGGTTGAGGAAGAATGGAGAAGGGTGATGTTTCAGGAAGCTTTATAAAGGACTTGGGTTTATAAATCAAGTCTTATGGCGAAAAATAATTCTAATTTAACGATTCAAAACATTGTTGCTACTTCATCTCTTGGCAAACCAGTTTCTTTGACCAAACTAGCGAAGTCTTACAACAATACAGAATATAATCCAGAGCAGTTCCCAGGATTGGTTTTGAGAGTTAAGAAGCCAAAGTCTGCGGTTCTTGTTTTCTCTTCTGGGAATCTTGTGTGCACGGGAACCAAGAGTGTTGCACAGGTGAAAGAGGTGATAAAGCAGGTTATAAAGCAGCTTGGTAAAATTGGGGTTCGGATTACCGATACTCCGAAGATTACGGTGCAAAACATTGTTGCTTCGGGAACTATAAACGTGGATTTGAACCTCAACATCCTTGCTTTAGAGTTAGAGAATACAGAATATGAACCTGAACAATTTCCTGGGCTTGTCTATAAATTGAACGAGCCGACAACGACTTTTTTGCTATTCTCTAACGGGAAGCTCGTTTGTACTGGAACAAAAAATCGGCAGCAGCTTGAAGATGCGATGAATCAGCTGAATAAAAATATTAAAGCTGTACTGAAGAGAATTAAAGATAAGAAGTAATTATTTCTATATTTTGTTTTTATCTTTTATTTCATATGCAAAAGGTTTAAATATCTAAATGTAACTAATAGTTATAACTAAATAACTAAAATTTATGAATATGTTACAGAAAATACAGAAAAGAAACTCGAGGGTAGAGCATTGGCCTACTTTAAACACTGTGCTAATGGTTGAAAGTGCTTTTAGAAAAATTGAAGGAAGCACAACCAGCTTAGCGGAGCTCAAGAGGAAATTACCTAGACAAGTTAATCATAACACTTTGATGATAATTTTAAGGTATTTAGAAATGAGCAATAAGATTGCTTTTGGCTCAAGAGGAATGACATGGATTTTTAATCCCAATCCTTTATTGAAGAGGGCTATATCAGAAGGCTTTGAATTATGAAAACTGTAAGAGTTGTTCTTTCTTCAGACGCTAAGGAAACTTATGACTATCTCAATAAGTTGGCGCCTGTTTCTAAAAAAGAACGAGCTATTTTGAAGGCAGTTAATTACAAGATTGAATTAGTGAAGAACAACTTTCAATATGGTAATCCGATAGCAAAAGATTTGATACCCTTAGAATATAAGAAAAAATATGGGATAACTAATTTATTATCCGTAATACCCCAAGGTCTTGCCTTGGGGATAAAGCTTTAACTTCACGAGCCTAGCAAAAGTATGCACGATTTGCAAAAATCCTATCACAAAGTTTTCAGAATAAAATATCATTTCGTATTTGCGATCAAGTATCGCAAAGATCTTTTTCTTGAGCAAAAATATG
>Ga0082335_1006418_pt1 | contig 15181 bp, 15 predicted proteins | sample Subgrocontami58m_FD_72375 | JGI IMG/M metagenome (GOLD analysis project Ga0082335, IMG submission 72375) | Subsurface groundwater microbial communities from S. Glens Falls, New York, USA - GMW37 contaminated, 5.8 m (SPADES assembly) (version 2) ...
CACAAACGACGTCCATTATATTGATAAAGAAGATGCTTATGCTCAGGAAGTTAAACTCTGTATTCAAACCCAACACACGATTCAAGAAAAAAATAGAGACTTATCAATGATTGATGTACCAGACTATTATTTAAAATCCCCTGCTGAAATGAAAGGATTGTATCTTGATATTCCTGAAGCAATTGAAAATACTCAAAAAATAGCAGATATATGCAACGTTGAAATACCCTATGGTAAGCCAATATTGCCTGAATTTAAAACGCCAAATGATTTATCAGCAGAAATTTATCTAAAACAACTTGTCGATGAAAGAAAATTTCGTATTAAAAATTATAAGAAGTCTGATATCGAAGAAAGATTAAAGTATGAATTGAGTATTATTTTAAAAAAGGGCTTCTCGACATATTTTTTAATTGTTCAAGATTTTGTTAATTGGGCAAAAAAACAACATATCGCAGTCGGGCCTGGGAGAGGTTCTGTAGCAGGGTCATTAGTTGCATATACCCTGGGTATAACAGATATTAATCCATTAGATTATAACTTACCTTTTGAGAGGTTTTTAAACCCCGACAGACCAACCCCTCCTGATATTGACGTTGATTTCGCAGATAAAAGAAGAGACGAGGTAATAAATTATGTAAGAAAAAAATACGGAGACAAGAAAGTTGCACAAATAATCACTTTTGGAACTATGGAAGCACGTCTTGCAGTCCGAGACGTATCAAGAGCGTTAGGATTTTCTTACTCAGAGGGCGACAGACTCGCTAAGATGATACCTCAGGGAAAACAAGGTTTTCAGATGTCTATATCCAATGCCTTAGAAGAGTCAACTCAACTTCGTTTTGCGTATCAAACAGAAAAAGATACAAAAAAAATAATTGACATAGCAAGAAAACTCGAAGGATTACCAAGACACGCTTCTACCCATGCGGCAGGTGTAGTTATTTCTGACAAAGAACTTACAGATTATGTTCCATTACAAAAAGAGAATAAAGATATAAAAATAATCACTCAATATGATATGTATTCTCTTGATTTAAACTCAGTATCCGGTAATAAGGCAATTGGTCTTTTAAAAGTTGATTTTCTAGGGCTTCGTAATTTGACAATCCTAGAGAATGCAATGAGTTATCTATTCGTAAGCAGTAATAAAAAAATTGATATTCATGATATAAAGCTTGACGATCCTAAAACTTATGAACTCATATCAACTGGTAAGACTATTGGCGTTTTTCAGCTTGAGTCTTTAGGAATGAGGCGCCTAGCAAAAGACTTAAAGCCAAATAAACTTACTGATATCATTGCTATGGTTGCACTTTTTAGACCTGGCCCAATGGAACTTATACCTATGTTCTTAAAGGGAAAGTTAAACCCAAGTAGAATTAAATATCTCCACGCAGATCTTGAGCCTATTCTTAAAGAGACATATGGCGTTTTAGTTTATCAGGAGCAAATCATGGAAATCGCAAACAAAATGGCAGGTTATTCAATGGGTGAAGCAGACAATCTTAGGTTAGCAATGGGTAAGAAAAAAAAGGCATTAATGAAAATTGAGAAAGAAAAATTTATTAATGGTTGTATCAAAAATAGGTATACAAGAAAACTTGCAGAAGGATTATTTAATTTTATCGAAAAATTTGCAGCCTATGGTTTTAATAAACCACATTCTGCATCGTACGCTTTAATAGCTTATTGGACAGCTTATGTTAAAGCAAACTATCCAGTTGAATTCATGACAGCCCTTCTAAGCGCTGAACTCAAAGGTGTGGCAGGGCCGTTGCGAGAAATTAAAATGGCCCAAACATTAGAAGAATGTAAAAGATTAGAAATTACTGTACTTCCTCCTGATATAAATAGATCAATAAGTGATTTTAAAATAGAGGGAAATTCAATTAGATTTGGCTTGTCTGCAATAAAAAATGTCGGAAGCGCAGCTATTGATAGTATTGTACTAGTGCGCAATACAGGTGAATTTAAAAGTTTTCGTGATTTTCTGTTCAGGATTGACTTAAGAAAAGTCAATAAAAAGACTGTTGAAAGTTTAATAAAATCAGGCGCTTTTTCACAATTTAATAATAGGGCCACCTTATTATCTGTTTATCCCAAAACAGTACAGGATATAAATAAATTAAAAGAAAATTTTGAAAAAGGGCAATTCGGTCTTTTCTCCCAAAAAATGGATACAACTAAACTTATAGACAATTTCGATACTATTTCAGAATTTACTGAAGATGAATTATTTAATTTAGAAAAAGACGTTATCGGATTCATGATAAATAAAAATCCCTTATTAAAATTTAAAAACATAATAGCCGCAAAAGCATCTAAAAAAATTGGAGAAATTAGCCTCGAGGATGTTAACTCTACATTAGTGCTAGTTGGAATAATTAGTTCTAAAAGAGTTATTAGAACTAAAAAAAACAATAATGAAATGGCTTTTATAACTGTATTTGATGAATCAGGTTCTTTTGACGTCGTAGTATTTCCCAATATTTATGACAAGTTAAAAGATATATTATTTATAAATCAAATAATTATTTTTAAAGGTAAAGTCTCTGATAGAGATAATAAACTATCAATAATTTTAGACGTTGCTATGAAGTTATGACCCCACTTCGTAATAAATCAAGAAGTAAACTTACTACGTTAGGGGTCATGCCAATCGAAATTACTTTAATTAAACCATTTATAAATTATAATGAAGTGGCATGAGAAATTATCTAAAAATCGATAATCAATTTGGTCTTAAGAAAATTTTTCAAAAAGATAGTAAGAATGGAAAACAACAACCTAGTAACCTTAAATTTTTAAGCTTGGCGAGTCTTAATATTGGTGTCTATTTAATAACTCCTATTTTATTGGGAGTTATTATTGGTTATAATTTAGATAGATATTTAAAAAGTAAACCCATATTTACTTTACTTTTTATACTTTTAGGAACATTTAGTAGTTTGTATAATTTATTTAGATTAGCAAAGGAATAATGATAAATATAAGCTTAAAATCAGACACAATTTTTTGGATATATGGATTTCCAGTAACAAATTCTCTTATTTTGTCTTTTATTGTTTTGCTTCTGTTTCTGTTTCTATCTATGTATTACTCTTACTTACTTAATTCAAAAAAAAGAAATATATTTGTTTACGCTATGAATTTTTTGTTACGTGCACTCTATAATTTTTTTAAATCAATATTTGATACTGGAATCAATAAATTTTTTGTTTTAGTTGCATCATTTTTCTTTTTTATTTTAATTCACAATGAAATTGGTCTTTTTCCAGGTGTTGGGAGTATTTTGATAAATGTCGGTTCCCACGGCGAAAAAGACCTTGTTCCGCTTCTTCGGGGAGGCACAACAGATTTGAATACTACCTTTGCACTTGCACTCATAACAGTTTCATATGCACAATACATAGGAATTAAAACCATAGGTATTAAAGAGTATTCAAAAAAATTTTTAAATTTCTCCAACATAACATCATTTTTTGTAGGTATAATGGAAACTGTTTCAGAATTTTCAAGAATAATATCTTATTCATTTCGATTATATGGAAATATATTTGCAGGGGAAGTAGTAATAGCCATAATGGCATTTTTATTTCCAGTGCTCTTATCATTTCCTTTTTTATTATTTGAAATGTTTATAGGAATTATTCAAGCATTAGTTTTTTCTATGTTATCAGCAGTTTTTTATAAATTAGCAATGCAAAAAGCTCATTACTAAAATTAAGGAGGTGTAAATTAAGATAAAATGAACACAGAAGCAGCAAAATTAATAGCAACCGCGCTTGCAATAGGACTCGGAGTGATAGGACCTGGTATCGGCATAGGTATAGTGGCTGGAAAAGCAGTAGAGGCATTAGGAAGAAATCCTGACGCTGAAGCTTCAATAAGAGCTACTATGATCCTTGGTATCGCTTTTACCGAAGCACTCGCGATATTCGCATTAGTTATCGCTTTATTAATAAGATTTCTTTAACTTGAACAATGGAAAATTTAGGAATCGACTTAAAGTTGTTGATTGCACAGGTAATAAACTTTGGTCTTTTTTTTATTTTGTTTAAGAGGTTCATAGCTAAGCCCTTCTTAAATTTAATAAAGGAAGAGGAGGCAAATGAACAAAAAAAAGAACAACTTAGAGTCAATCTACAAAAACAAGACGAGACTATAGAAGCGAAAAGATCTTCTTTTAAAGATGAAATTGCAAAAAAAGAAGAAGAAATTGTAGCTTCTGCTAAAGAAAGAGCTAAAGCAGTTGAAAATAAAATTTTAGAACAGGCTGAAGTTCAAGCTAATAGAATAAAACAAGATGCTCTAATTGAAATCGCTTCAGAAAAGCAAGATTTATATAAGCAAGTTAAACAAAAAATAACAGATCTCAGTTTAATAATAGTAGATAAATCTTTAAAAGAAGTCTTAAATGAAGAAACTAAGAAAAAAATAACAAGCGAAATAATCAAAAATTTACCAAAGGATAAAAGTTCGTATGAAAATTAAACCTAGATTAAAAGAAGAACTCAGGAAATATCTATTATTTAAACTTAGTGAAGAATCGAAAAACGTAACAATCATATCATCTCATAATCTTTCTAACGAACAAATCGAAAATATAAAAATAAAATTTCCTAGTATTCAAAATAAGATAATAAACGTAGAAATCAATGAAAATTTAATGGCTGGTTTTATAATAAAAGAAGGAAGCAAGATTACAGATCTGTCTTTAAAATCCAGTATAAATAAAATTAAAAAAAATATATATGAACTTACTTGATAAATATATAAAACAAATAGAGAAAGAAGTAAAGGTCGAAAAAAATAGAATTGAATCTAAAGAAACTGGTACGTTACTTGAACTGAAAGATGGTATCGCAATTGTAGAAGGGTTAAATAATGCTTTTTATGGTGAAATAGTTGAATTTGAAAACGGTGTAGAAGGATTTATTATTGATTTAAGCGAAGATACTGTTGGAATAGTTGTTTTTGGAAATTATTTATCACTTAAAGCTGGTACTCAAGTCAAGGGAACTGGTAAAATCTTAGCAATTCAAGTTGGAAGTGATTTAATCGGAAAAGTAGTAAACCCTTTATCAAAATCTCTCGATAGTAAACAAAATATAAAATACGACAAGCTATATCCGATTGAAAAAATTGCTCACGGTGTAGTAAAACGCCAACCAGTAAATACGCCTGTTCAAACAGGTATTAAAGCTATTGATGCACTTATTCCAATTGGAAGAGGACAGAGAGAATTGATTATTGGAGATAAATCCACAGGTAAAACGACAATAGCAATCGATACTATTATTAACCAAAAGGGGAAAGACTTAATTTGTATTTATTGCGGCATTGGTCAAAAAAACTCTAAAATTGCATCAATTATTGAAACTTTAAAACTAAATGGAGCCATGGAGCACACTATCGTAGTTTCTGCCAGTGCTTCAGATCCTGTATCACTTCAATACATAGCGCCTTATTCGGCAACTGCAATTGGTGAATATTTTATGGATAAAGGTAAAGATGTATTGATTGTTTATGACGATTTGACCAAACACGCATGGGCTTATAGACAGCTTTCCCTTATCTTAAGAAGGCCAGCAGGAAGAGAAGCATACCCTGGAGATGTATTTTATTTACATTCAAGATTGTTAGAGCGAGCGTGCAGACTTAATAAGTCTAATGGAGGAGGATCAATTACCGCCCTTCCAATAGTTGAAACTTTAGAAGGCGATATATCAGGTTATATACCAACAAACGTAATATCCATTACTGACGGTCAAATATTTTTAGAAACTGATCTATTTAATTCAGGAATTAGACCCGCTATCAGTGTTGGTTTATCGGTTTCTCGTGTCGGAGGAAGTGCACAAACTAAAGCAATTAAGCAGGTATCTGGAAGATTAAAATTAGATCTTGCCCAATACAGAGAACTTGCTGCTTTTTCTCAATTTGAATCAGAGCTCGAAGAGGAAACAAAGAAACAATTAAATAGGGGATCTAAAATAACTCAAATTTTAGTTCAAAAAAAGAATCATACATATTCGTTAGCTGAAGAGGTATGCGTTCTCTGGACTGCAACACAAGGCTATTTAGACGACATCCCAACTGATAAGGTATTAGAATTTGAGCAAAAATTGCTCGATGAATTGACAACCACTAAAGGTAAAGAAATTGTAAAAAAAATAAATACGACAAAAGAATTGCAAACTGATGTAGAAAGTAATTTAAAAAAGCTTGTTATAAATTTAGTTAAGAGCTAAATATGAATCTTAGAATTGTGAGGAAAAAAATAAAAAGTGTAGATAATGTAAAAAAAATTACAAAAGCTATGGAATTGGTTTCTGCAGTTAAAATGAAAAAATTTCAGCAACTAGCAGAAGAAAGTGCGCCTTATCAGTTATTTCTTGAAAGAGGCATAAAAAATATTGTTATAAACATAGAAAAGAATATTTCTAGTTTACTTGAGGCTCCAAAAGAATCACAAGATAGAGAATTGGCAATTCTTATTTCTACTAATAAGGGCTTATGCGGATCATTTAATATTAGCTTAGCTCGATTTCTTATAAAAAATACGACAAATAATACAGACGTAGTGACGATTGGTAAAAAAGGAGCAAGTTTGAGCAGTAGCTTGGGCTTCAAAGTTCTAGCAGATTTTTCCTCAATTGACCCATTTGAAAACGTATCTGCATTATTTGAATTTGTTTTTAATCAATTTATTCAAGGAAAATACAATAAAGTTAATCTTTTTTATAATTCTTATGTATCTATCATTAAATATGAGCCAGTGGCTGATATTTTACTTCCTGTTAAATTTGATCAAGACATAAATGAGAGTGAAGTACAAGAATTTTATAAAAATTATCTGATTGAACCTTCTGCAGAAGAAATTATGCATTCTTTGCTTTTAAATTACATAGAACAAAAAATCCGATTTGCAGTTATACAAACACAAGCAGGAGAACATTCAGCAAGGATGATGGCAATGCAAAACGCTACAAATAATGCTACTGATATACTCTTAAATTTAACTCTGCTCAGAAACAAACTCAGACAAGAAACTATTACAAACGAACTACTTGATATGATAACGTCAAAGGAATCAGTTGAATCAAATAATTAAAATGTCAGAAGGTAAAATTATTTCTATAAAAGGAGTCGTGATTGACGTAGTTTTTGATAAAAGCAAAACTCCTAACATTTATAATGCTTTAACAGTAAAAAATAAAGCCGGCGAAATAATTACGTTAGAGGTTCAATCAATTTTAGATGAAGGTTTAGTACGAACTGTAGCAATGGGTGAAGTTCTAGGACTATCAAGAGGCTCTATTGTAAAAGATACAGGTAATACTATTCAAGTCCCTGTTGGCGTGGAAACGCTAGGGAGAATTTTTAATGTGCTTGGTGAAATAATAGACGATGGTAAAGAAATAAAAAACACGCAAAAGACTTCAATTCATCAATTACCACCGACTTTAGAGGATCAAAAAGTAGAAAAGAATATATTTGAAACTGGAATTAAAGTAATAGATCTAATAACTCCTTTTACAAGAGGAGGAAAAGTAGCGATATTTGGAGGTGCAGGTGTAGGAAAGACAGTTTTGATTCAAGAGTTAATACACAATGTTGCAAAAGAATATAAGGGAGTATCGGTCTTTACAGGTGTAGGTGAGCGCTCCAGAGAAGGCAATGACTTATGGCTTGAAATGAAAGCATCAAAGGTACTTGATAATACTGTCTTAGTTTTCGGGCAAATGAACGAGCCTCCTGGAAATAGATTAAGAGTAGCCTTAACCGGGGTTACGATGGCAGAATACTTCAGAGATAAAAAAAATATGGACGTTTTACTCTTTATTGACAATATATTTAGATTTGCTCAGGCAGGAGCCGAAGTATCAGCTCTTCTTGGAAGAATACCCTCAGCAGTAGGATATCAACCAACATTAGCCTCAGAAATGTCTGCTCTACAAGAAAGAATCACTTCAACCAAAAAAGGATCCATAACGTCAATACAAGCTGTTTATGTGCCGGCTGACGATTATACAGATCCAGCTCCTGTAGCTACATTTGCTCATCTTGACGCTCAATTATCACTTGAAAGGTCATTAGCTGAACAGGCTCTTTTTCCAGCAATTGACCCCTTGACTTCATCGTCTAAAGCTTTTGATCCGGAAATAGTCGGGGAAGAACATTATCAGGTGGCAAGAGGTGTTATTGAAACTTTACAAAGATATAAGGACCTTCAAGACATTATTGCTATTTTGGGGATTGAAGAGCTTTCAGATAAAGATAAAATTACAGTTTCACGAGCTCGAAAAATTCAAAGATTTTTAACACAGCCAATGTATGTTGCAGAAAATTTTACAGGTACAAAAGGGGAATACGTACCAATTTCAGAGACAGTTAAAGGGTTTAAAGAAATTTTAGATGGAAAGCATGACAAAAAACCAGAATCTGCTTTTTATATGAAAGGTTCGATAAAATCTGTATAAAAATGAAATTAAGAATAATTACTCCAAAAAAAATGGTGCTTGAGGAAGATATTAATTCTATAACTCTACCAAGTGCAGAAGGTGAAATTACTATACTTCCAAATCATGTTAACTTATTTTCCCTATTAAAAGAAGGCATTGTAAAAATAAAATACGATCGGAAAGAGGACTTTCTGGCTATAGGTGGGGGATATGTTGAAACAAATGGTGAATATGTTAACCTTCTTGTTTCACGAGCTTACGATCAAGACGAGATCAATCAAACAGCCACGGAAAGAGCCATTAAAGAAGCTGAAGAAAATCTTAAAAAAGCAAAAACAACTGAGGAACGAATGCAGGCTGCATCTTTACTTCGAAGATCAATCGTGGATATGAAACTCCTTAAAAAACGCCGAAGAACACTCATCTCATAAAATTTCTAATTTCTAATTGATCTAATTTCTAATCAATAGCCAATAACCAATTCACCAAGTATTTGAGTGTTTGAATATTGAAAATTGGTCATTGCCACAGTACCAGATTTTGTGATCGGTACATGGTCCTAAACCGTACTTTGTACTGGTTCATGGATTTGGAATACTTGTTTTATTGGTTCTTGGTTATTTTTTACCCGAGTTATATCGTCGCAGAAAAAATAGAGCACGAAAATAAATTAAAAACTTACTTTCATTTACCTATTTGAAACGGCCGTTGGGGATAGGTTAAAAAATGTGATTTAGTCTGTATTGACAATGTAAAATAATGATTTATACTATCTATCTATGCACGAAAGAGATACATTTCAAAGAATACAAGATCTTAGAACACAATGGGACAATATAAGAAGAATTAGAGAACAAAATCAAGAAATCCGACGTAAAAAAGACTTAAAACGATCAACAGAGTCAGTTTATCAGTTTGCTAAAGTAATTCGTCCCAAATTAGAAGAAATAGCAGATAAAGATCCTCAAATAGCCAAATTGCCTAAAGAAAAAAAGAATATATCAGTACTGCTTGGTAAAGGCCTGAGTCATTTAATTGGAGGAATTGAATTAGTGTGGGGAGAAAAAATCTTCCCTACTAGTGAAGATCATGAATTAATAGGTAGTTATAGATTACTAAAAGCAGAATCCTTAATTCCAACATTAAACAGAAGAAGAAAAAAAGCAATAGAAAAAGAACTGGATTTACTAGGTCGTACAGAACTAGTAATTATTGATGGAAAAATTTTAGCTGTAAGTATATTAAAAGACGTTAATGAAATAGACTTTTCTGCAAGAGTAATGGGAGATGTACCGCGTCGATCATATTCATATCACGAGGTACTACAAGGAGCTTTAATCCCAGCTTTATCACAAAGTTTATTAAATCCTCTACCGATTAGACTTTCTTTGACGTTAGATCAATTTTTTAGTAGTGAAGGAAGACGACAAATAATAGATAATACAGTTAAACTTCACGGTTTCTAATTAAGAAAGACGAAATATCTGCTTATATAAATTTTTCCACCATTCAACTCGCTAATTTAGCAATTTAAATCAAATCCTAAGTTATAAATCCCAAGCTCCAAATAAATTCAAAATTCTAAGTTTTAAATTTTAAATGTTTAATACTTTAAATTTATTTGTTATTTAGGATTTATTAATTTGGAATTTGTGCTTTAGTCTATATTGACAAACTAAAATATTAATATATACTATTTTTCATGGTTGAAGCAGCTAAAGGAGGTATAAATGCGCAAATCCAAGAATACCTTGATCAACAAAGAATTGGGCAGCTAAAAACTAGAAAATATCCTGAAGCTGAAATTATAGAAGAAGAAAAACTACCCTATTTTGTACAATCGTTTGCAACATTTCAACCAGTTATAGAACCTCTTTTAAAAGAAATTAATACAAAAATTTCAGCACTATCTGAGCTTTCTCCAGATCAGGTTCAAAATAGAACTTTTGAACCTCGAGTTAATGAAGAATATACACAGCCAGGTCATTTCGCACTCATTTGGAGACCATATACCAAGCCATTGTTAGCATCTTTTGCTGCACAAGAAGATATTGATAAGTTTATCAACACAGATGAAAAATTATCTAGCGGAAAAAGGATCTCTAAAAGAAGAAGAGAGAAGCTTGAAAGAATGCTTAGCGAATATGGAAATAAAAAGATATTGCTACGAGGATTTAATGTTATAGTAGTTGTAGCTGATATTGCTAATATAGACGGTGTAATTACTCCAGTTGTTAAATTAATCACCAATTATACAGAAGAAGAAGATAGTGGATTTACTCTTGAAGATCTTGATTTTGAAAAGAAAGCCTTAATTCCGGAATTGGCTACTGCTCTTGAACCATTTGGATTTATGTACGGGAAATGGCCTTTTTATCCAACAGTTCGTAGTTATGTTACAGAAGGTGCTGACAAAATAATGCCTACAGGCCCTTTCGTTTAATTCTTCTGACTTTAAATCCTAAAAATACTTAAAAAAACTCACCGTTTTTGCTAACGATCGTCTATTAAAAAGATTAGTATTTTGAGGCTAAAACAGTTAAAAAATTTAAAATATTTTTACTTATTTTCATTTACCTATTTGAAACGGCCGTTGGGGATAGGTTAAGAAGATGTGGGGCGAGCTATTGATTTATTTATAAAAAATTTTAAACTTTTGAAATTGTTTGGCCCGCCTGCAGCGTTTTGCGTAGCAATGCGGGCAGGAGTTTAGAGATTAGAATTCAGGATTTAATAGATACAAAATTAAGATTTGGTCTGTATTGACAATGTAAAATAATCTTATATACTATCAGTTATGGCAGGTACAGAAGGAGACGTAGTTAAACAAATTGCAGCTTATAGGGAAAATCTGCGGTTAAAGAGTGAAAGAAGTGAAAAAGAAAGAAACCAACAAATTGAGGAAAAAGAACGTCGTCATGCCGAAGCCCTCGCGCAATCTTTTTTGACTTTTCAACCAATTATGGAGCCAATGTTGCAAAAAATTGCCGATACCTATTTAGATGAAGCTGGCCTACCACTAGATCAACCATATGTCAGACAATATGAACCCGTAGTTTCAGATTCGGCTTTTACTCCAGGACATTTTGCGCTTATATGGGGTACTCCAATTCCGGATTTAACTGAATATAATGAAACTTCAATTGAAGAATATAGACGTTTAGGTGAAAAGTTAAGAAGTGGTACAAAATTATCAAGTAAAAAAAGATCGCACTATATGCAACAACTTGAAGCATATGGTAGAAATGGAATAGAAATATCAGGCTTTAATATACTAGTTGTTGTTGCTGATTTAGTAGAAGGTCAAATTACACCTTATCATCCAAGAGTTTGGTTAAAAATAAATAACGAAGTAGCATTAACACCTGAAGCTAAAAAGTCATTCTGGGATACTTATGGAGCAACCCACGGAACTATGATTCCGGCCTTATCTAAAGCGCTTTATAATCCTTCACACGATGTTAAGATTTTAACAAATGTTCAAGAGTTTGTTACTATTGGCCCTAAAAATATAGGACCAATAGGTCCATTCGTATAAAATTTTCCCACCTTTCAACTTTTAAACCTTGCAACATTACAACACATAATGCACCCACTCGGTGTAAAGAAATGTGGATTATAGTCTGCAGACAAATACAAAAGTTTCTGATAGTATTTTCAAATGCGTGTTAAAACCTATGCTTTTATAGATAGTCAAAACTTAAATCTTGGTGTAAAAAGTCAAGGCTGGAAGCTGAATTTTACAAAGTTCCGAATCTTTTTGAGAGATAAATATAAAGTATCTAAAGCGTATCTTTTTATAGGATTTATTCCTAAAAATAAAAATCTATATTCTTTTTTAGAAAAATCAGGTTACAAGATTATCTACAAACCTGTAGTTGAATCAAATATAAGGTCAAAACCTGTTAAAGGTAATGTTGATGCAGAGTTGGTTCTTCATACCATGATCCAATTCAAAAATTATCAAAAAGCTATTATTGTTTCAGGTGACGGAGATTTTTATTGCCTTGCTGAATATTTAGATAAAAATAATAAACTTGAAAAAATAATTGTTCCAAACAAAAGATATTCATCACTGCTTCGAAAGTTTGGAAGATTTATAGTTAATGTAGAATTATTTAAAACTAAAGTAAGGATTTAAAAAAAAGAGAGGCATTCGCGCGGGATGAAACCCTTTGCTAGTCCTCTCATCGTGATTATTTATACTATACATTTATATGAATAGAAAGTCAAGTAAAGCCACCTCTGGAGTCCCACGAAGTATTAGGATATTCTAGGACGGATTCCCGCTTTCGCGGGAATGACAGCGGGAGGGGTCGGGAATGACAGAGTCGGTTTAGATTCTATCGACCAAGTCAGACTTGGTCTCCAGAATGACACTTTGATTTTTATTATTAGTATTTTAGATTTAATATTTATTTGTGATTTGTAATTTAGAATTTGTTATTTATTCTTAATTCTTGATACTATATACTAATCAGTTATGGCCTTAATTATTGTTGAATCACCCACAAAAGCTCGTACCTTCAATAGACTCCTAAAAGATAAAGACTATTTTGTGTATGCCACAGTAGGTCATTTTCGAGATTTACCGAGTAAAAAGATTGCAATTGATTTTTCTGATAATTTCAAACCAGAATACGTTATAATTCCAAAAAAAGAAAAAGTTACTGAAAAATTACTACAATTACTAAAAGATAACAAAGAAATAATACTTGCCACAGACCTCGATCGTGAAGGTGAAGCTATTGCTTACCATGTTGCATATATCCTAGGTTTTATTAATGAATCATGGCCAAATATTGAAATCAAACAGAATAAAGACAAAATCCTAAAAAGAATAGTTTTTCATGAAATCACTCAAAAAGAATTAGAAAATGCTCTTCTTAACCCGACTGATCTTCGCATAGATTTAGTTAAGGCTCAACAAGCAAGAAGAATATTAGACAGAATTGTAGGATATCAGCTTTCACCAATTTTATGGAAAAAAACAAAAAAATTCTGGCTGTCAGCAGGACGAGTACAAACAGTAGCACTGCGAATAATTGTTGAGCGGGAAAAAGAAATTGAGAAGTTTAAAAAAGAAAGCTACTTCCAAGTTTATGGGACATTTATAGATAAAGAAGCAACTATAGAGGCTAAATTAATCAAAATAAAGGGAAAAAATATAGAAATTACACAAAAAATTGTTTTATTCGCTGGAGAATATGAATTTTCAAAAACTAGTATAGATTCTAAGAATGTTGAAGATATATTGCAAGAAATAAACAAAGATGAATATAAGATTACAAACATAGAAGAAAAGGAGATTAACAAATTTCCTCCCCCACCTTTTTCAACTTCACTTTTGCAGCAAGATGCTTATTATAAATTTAGGTTTGCGTCAAAATATACAATGGGCCTTGCCCAAAACCTATACGAGAAAGGTTTTATTACATATCATCGCACAGATTCTTTTAATTTATCCTCAAAATTTGTGTTTAGAGCTCGAGATTATATTACAGCTACATTTGGCAAAGAATATGCATTAGAAAAACCAAGAGGATATAGAACTAAATCGCGAAGTGCGCAAGAAGCCCACGAAGCAATCAGGCCTACTTATCTTGACGGATTAAAAAGGATAAAGGAAGTTAAAGGGCTCACACCAAACCACAAAAAACTATATAAGTTGATTTTTGATAGAGCAGTTGCAACACAGATGAAAGAAGCTACTGCCAAAATCACAAAAGTATTTATATCAGGTAAAAAAGAATATGAGTTTGTTTCAGAAAATCAACTAATCATATTTGATGGCTTTTTGAAATTGTTAAATCCTTCATTCGTTGAAAGAAATCAAAAGGTGATTAATGCAAAAGTAGGAAACGTATTAAAATTAAGTGAATTAAAAGAAGAAGCAAAAGAGTCAAAACCGCCTCCAAGATATACAGAAGGGACTCTCATAAAAATAATGGAAGAGAAAGGAATTGGAAGACCGTCTACCTATGCCACAATTATATCTGTCATACAAACTCGTGGATACGTGGGAAAAGATGGAGGCTATTTAATTCCTACAAGTTTAGGAATTCCAGTTTCTGATTATCTATCTAAAAATTTTTCTTCTATATTTGAAATAAATTTTACTGCCAATATGGAAGAAGAACTTGATAAAATAGCAGATGGTAAGAGTGAAATTATTAAAACATTAAATAATTTTTACGATCCTTTTGAAAAAGATTTAAAATTAGCCAGTAAAGACAATAATGAAATTAAAATTGACCAGTCAACAGATAAGATTTGTCCCAAATGTAAAAAATCATTAAATTTAAGATTTTCTAAATTTGGAAAGTTTTATGCATGTTCGGGCTATCCAGAATGTAAATATACAGAGTCTGTTAAAAATTATGTTAAAAATAAAAAATGCCCATTATGCTCAGGTGGCGTTGTTGTCAAATATTCAAAAAAGGGATTACGGTTTTATGGATGTGAAAATTTTCCAGTTTGTAAATATATTGAGTTTGGTTACAAAAATTTAAAAGATGCTTAAATATATATTTGTTTCCGGCGGTGTAATATCGGGAATAGGTAAAGGTACTTCTGTATCTTCTATCGCTCTCCTTCTCAAATCAGCGGGTTATAAAGTAACCCCTCTGAAATTTGAAAATTATTTAAATATTGATGCGGGTACTATAAATCCTATAGAACACGGCGATCCGTTTTTATGTGAGGATGGA
>Ga0082335_1006419_pt1 | contig 15179 bp, 11 predicted proteins | sample Subgrocontami58m_FD_72375 | JGI IMG/M metagenome (GOLD analysis project Ga0082335, IMG submission 72375) | Subsurface groundwater microbial communities from S. Glens Falls, New York, USA - GMW37 contaminated, 5.8 m (SPADES assembly) (version 2) ...
CGCTGGCCGCACAAACGCCGCGCTCGGTGATCAAGCCCGTCACCAGCCGTGCGGGCGTCACATCGAAGGCGGGATTCGCGGCGGGGCTGCCGTGGGGCAGCACGGCGACCGTTTCCATCTTGCCTGATTCGGTGCGGCCCATCATGTGCGAGAGCTCGCGGGCGCTCCGCTCCTCGATCGGGATGTCGCGGTTTCCGTCCTCGATCGTCCAGTCGATGGTGGGATAGGGCAGGCCGACATAGAAGGGCACGCCGTTGTCGTGCGCGGCCAGCGCCTTCAGGTAGGTGCCGATCTTGTTGCAGACGTCGCCGCGCCGTGTCGTGCGGTCCGAGCCGACGACGCAGAAGTCGACGCGGCCATGCTGCATCAGGTGGCCGCCGGCATTGTCGGCGATCACGGTGTGCGGCACGCCGTGCTTGCCCAGTTCCCACGCGGTCAGGCTGGCGCCTTGATTTCTGGGGCGGGTTTCGTCGACCCAGACGTGGATGGGAATGCCGGCGTCGTGCGCCTGGTAGATGGGGGAAAGGGCGGTTCCCCAGTCGACCGTGGCGAGCCAGCCGGCGTTGCAGTGGGTCAGCGCGTTGATCGTACTACCCGACGGCTTGCGCGCGGCGATGCGGCGGATCTCGACGAGGCCATGCTGGCCGATGCGGCGGCAGATGTCGGCATCCTCGTCGCAGATCTCGGCCGCGCGCCTGTAGGCGGCCTCGCGGCGCTTCGCCTGGGGGAGCGGGGCCAGCAGCGTGCGCAGGTCGTCGAGCGCCCAGCGCAAGTTGACCGCCGTGGGCCGCGACTCCAGCAGGAGTGCGTGGGCGCGGGCCAGCATTGTATCCGACGGGTCCTCGGCCATGGCCAGCGCCATGCCGTAGGCGGCCGCCGCGCCGATCAGTGGGGCGCCGCGAACGACCATGTTGCTGATGGCGTTCGTGGCGTTCACCACGTTCCGGAGGTCGCGTACCACGAAGGCGTGGGGCAGCATTGTCTGGTCGATCACCTGGACGGTCGTGCCGTCGGGGGCGAGCCAAATGGTGCGATAGGGTTTGCCGTCTACTTTCACGCCGCCACTTTAGATGGCGCGCGCCACCGCGTCGATGATCGCCGCCGCATCGAGCCTATACGTGCGGTAGAGGTCGGGGATGTCGCCCGACTGGCCGAAATTCTCGATGCCGAGCGGCACGACGCGTTGCCCGCGCACCGATCCCAGCCAGCTGAGCGCCAGCGGATGGCCGTCGAGCACGGTCACGAGCCGGGCATCGCGCGACAACGGCGCCAGCAGCCGCTCGACCGGGCTCGGCGTGCGGTCGATTTGGCCGACCGTGCGGCCGCGGTTCCTCTGCTGGGCCAGCCAGTCGCTATGCAGCCGGTCGGGCGAGGTCAGCACCAGCAGGCCCGCGCCGGCAAAATCCCGCACCACGCTCTGGTGCGCGGCGATCGCCTCCGGCGTGACGGCGCCCATGGCGACGATGGCCACATCCGCGCCCTGTTCCGGCGGGGCATACCAGTAGCCGCCGGACACGATGTCTTTTTCCTGTTCGAGTGTCAGAAGTCGTTCGGGTTGCGCCAAACTCCGCGTGCTGAGGCGCAGATAAATCGACCCGCCCTTCGGTTGCTGCATGTACTCGAACCCATGCCGCATCAGCACCGCCAGCTCATCGACATGCGCCGGCTCGTAGCTCAGCAATCCCGGCTGGCCGATGCCGATCAGCGGACTGTGGATGCTCTGGTGCGCCCCCCCTTCGGGCGCCAGCGTCACGCCCGACGGCGTCGCCACCACCATGAATCGCGCATCCTGGTAACAGGCATAGTTCAGCGCATCGAGCCCGCGGGCGATGAAGGGATCGTACAGCGTGCCGATCGGCAGCAGCCGCGCGCCGAAGATCTCGTGGCTGAGACCCAGCGCCGCCAGCTGGATGAACAGGTTGTTTTCCGCAATGCCCAATTCGATGTGCTGCCCGCGCGGCGTCTTGCGCCAGAGCTGGGCCGACACGACTTTTAGTTCGCGGAACACGTCCTCGGCTTCCGTATGCGCCCACAGACCGCGCCGGTTCACCCAGGCGCCGAGATTGGTCGAGACCGTGACGTCGGGCGAGGTGGTGACGATGCGGCGGCTGAGTTCGCTGTCCTCGGCCGCGATCGCGTTCAGGATCTTGCCGAAACCTTCCTGCGTGCTCGACTTCTTGTCGTTGGGTTTGGGCAACGCCGCCGGGATCGCGACGATGGGCGCCTCCGTGCGGCGGCGGCCTTCGGCATTGAAGGGTGCCGCATCCAGGAAGGCTTGTAGCTCGGGCGCCTTCACATCGAGGCCGGCGAACTTGTCCCATTCCTGGCCGTCGGCGACGCCCATGCCCTTCCTGAAACTCGCCATCTGGTCGAGCGTCATCAGGCCGGAATGGTTGTCCTTGTGGCCGGCGAAGGGCAGGCCCTGGCCCTTGATGGTGTAGGCGATGAAGCAGGTCGGCCGGTCGTCGGTTACGCCCTCGAAGGCATCGAGCACGGCCTGCATGTCGTGACCGGCAAGGTTGGTCATCAGTCGGTGCAGCGCTGCGTCGTCATGCTGATCGAGAATGCGCCTGACGCCGGGATACTGGTTGAGGTCGCGCGTCAGCGCCTCGCGCCAGCCTGCGCCGCCCTTGAACACGAGCGCCGAATAGAGCGAGTTGGGGCAGGCGTCGATCCATTGCCTGAGCTGCTCGCCGTCGGGCAGGGCGAATGCCGTTTCAAGCAGCTTGCCGTACTTCAGCGTGATCACGCGCCAGCCGACCAGCTCGAACATCTCCGCGACGCGGCCGAACAGGCGGTCGTTCACCACGCCGTCGAGGCTCTGGCGGTTATAGTCGATCACCCACCACAGGTTCCGGACGTCGTGCTTCCAGCCTTCGAGCAGCGCTTCGAAGACATTGCCCTCGTCGAGTTCGGCGTCGCCCACCAGCGCCACCATGCGACCGGTGGGGCGGTTGCCGTCGCCCAGGTTCTTCAGCCGCACATAGTCCTGCACGATCGAGGAGAAGAGCGTCATGGCGACGCCGAGACCCACCGAGCCGGTCGAGAAATCGACGTCGTCGACGTCCTTGGTGCGCGACGGATAGGACTGCGCCCCGCCCAGGCTGCGGAAACGTTCGAGCTTGTCCTGCGTCTGGTGGCCGAACAGATATTGGATGGCGTGGAACACCGGCGAGGCGTGCGGCTTCACCGCGACGCGATCCTCGGGTCGCAGCACCGAGAAATAGAGCGCCGTCATCACTGTTGCCAGCGACGCGCACGAGGCCTGGTGGCCGCCGACCTTCAGCCCGTCGCGGTTCGGCCGCAGATGATTGGCGTGGTGGATGGTCCAGGCGGAAAGCCACAGGACCTTGCGCTCCAATTCGCGGAGCAGCCTCAGGCGTTGCACGGGGGCGAGGGTGGTCATGGCCATGGGCATACGCCCGCTGTGTTGGAAGGTCCTTGCGTTCGGCTCGAAAAATCGGCTGTATAGGGTAGAATTTTCCTTATTACATGAAATTCAAGCAATGATCTCCCTGGATGCCATCGACCGGCGCATTCTGGAACGGCTCCAGCATGATGGCCGTTTGAGCAACGCCGATCTCGCCGAGCAGGTCGGCCTCTCGTCCTCGCCCTGCTGGCGGCGGGTGAGGGCGCTGGAGGAGGCGGGCGTCATCAAGGGTTATGCCGCCCAGGTCGACGCCAAATCCGTCGGCCTCTCGGTCAATGTCTTCATGAGCGTGTCGCTCTCCACCCAGGTCGAGAAGGCGCTAAAAGACTTCGAGCGCGCCGCCGCCGAACGGCCCGAGGTGATGGAATGCTACCTGATGACGGGCGACAGCGACTACCTGCTGCGCATCGTCGTGCCCGACCTCGAAGCCTACGAGCGCTTCGTCATGGACTTCACCAAGATCCCCGGCATCGCCCAGATCAGGAGTTCCTTTGCGCTCCGGCCAGTGAAGCAGGGGACGGCACTGCCGCTGGGCGTCAGCCGGGATCGATGACGCCGCTCATCATCGGCACGCAACGGCCGCCGATGTAGGTCGCGACGACCTTGCCGTCCTTCTTCTCGGCTGCGGCGGCGAGGATGCTCGGGCGTCCCATGTCGAAGCCCTGCCCGATGGTCTTGTCGAGCGCGAGGTCCGGCTCGGGCCTCAAATGCGCCAGCAGGCCGATCAGGGCGACGTTGGCAGCTCCCGTGGCAGGGTCCTCTGGAATGCCGTGTTCCGGCGCGAACATCCGGGTCTGGATGTCGATGTCGTCTTCCTTCGCCTGAACATAGAGATGGATGCCGACTACCCGGTCGCGCGGCAGTTCGCGGGAGAAGACGTCCGACCGCGGCGCCGCTGAACGCAGAGCCGCACGCGACGTCAGTTCGGCGAACAGGAGCGGCGCGCCGCACGACGCCACGCGGGGGCGATGGGCGTCGAGCTTGATGTCGCCGGGCTGCAGCGCGCAGGCGGCGGCCACGATCTCGGGCGAGATCTCCTCGCCGAGGCTGAGCGGCACCGGCGCTGCGAGGCGGGTCGCCACGACAATACCGGCGTCGCGCGTCAATTCCATGCGGACCAGCCCGGCTTTCTCCTCGAACACCAGCCGATCGCCGGAAACCGGACGGCCGTAGCTCTCGCCGGCGCGGGCCAGCACGAACGCCGTCCCGACGTTGGGATGGCCGGCGAAAGGCATCTCGGCTTTGGGGGTGAAGATGCGCACCTCGGCGGTGTGGGCGGGGTCCTTGGGAGGCAGGACGAAGCTCGTTTCGGCCAGGTTGAACTCGGCGGCGATGGCCTGCATTTGCTCGGTCGAAAGGCCCTGGGCGTCGGTCACGACGGCCAGCGGATTGCCGCCGAAGGGGCGGCCGGTGAAGACATCGACGGTGGTAAAATGGCGTTTCATGATTCCAAATCTGCCACGCCGCGCTAGACTTGCCGCATGACCAAAGCTCACGGCTCCCCCCAAATCTCTTATGACCATGGCGTTTCCGACCGGAAGCTGATCGGCGAGACCATCGGCGCCTTCTTCGACCGCCAGGTCGAGACCTTCCGCGACCGCGAGGCTCTGGTCGTGCGGCACCAGAAGGTGCGCTGGAGCTGGGGTGAGCTCGCCCGGCGCGTCGACGATCTCGCCGCCGGCCTTCTGGCACTGGGCCTGGAGCGCGGCGACCGTGTCGGCATCTGGTCGCCCAACAATTCGGAATGGACGCTCGCCCAGTTCGCCACGGCCAAGGCGGGGCTGGTGCTGGTCAATGTCAATCCGGCCTACCGGCGCGCCGAACTCGAGTACGCCATGAACAAGGTCGAGTGCAAGGTGCTGATCCTGGCACCGGCGCTGAAGACCTCGAACTATCTCGAGATCGTCGACGATCTGGTGAAGGCTGCGAAGCTGCCGCTCCTCCAGCACATCATCCGGCTCGGTCGGGAGAAGACGCCCGGCATGCTCAATTTCGACGATGTCGCGTCGGCGGGCGGCAATGCCGAGAAGGTGAAGCTGGCTGAACTCGCCTCCAGGCTGCAGTTCGACGACGCCATCAACATCCAGTTCACCTCGGGTACGACCGGCCATCCGAAGGGCGCCACGCTCAGCCACCACAACATCCTGAACAACGGCTATTTCGTCGGGCTAGGGCTGAAACTCACCCCTGAGGACCGACTTTGCATTCCGGTACCGCTCTATCACTGCTTCGGCATGGTGATGGGCAATCTGGGCTGCCTGACCCATGGCGCGACCATGGTCTATCCCGCCGAGGCGTTCGATCCACTGGCGACCCTGCAGACCGTCGCTGAGGAGCGCTGCACCGCGCTCTACGGCGTGCCGACCATGTTCATCGCCCAGCTCGACCATCCCGAGTTCGCCAAGTTCGACCTCAAGAGCCTGCGCACCGGCATCATGGCGGGCTCGCCGTGCCCGATCGAGGTGATGAAGCGCGTGCAGAGCCAGATGAACATGGGCGAGGTCACCATCGCCTACGGCATGACCGAGACTTCGCCCGTCTCGACACAGTGCGCCACCGACGATCCCGTGGAGCGGCGCGTCTCGACCGTCGGCCAGGTGCTGCCGCACATAGAAATCAAGATCGTCGACCCCGAGGGCAAGGCGGTACCGCGCGGCGAGACCGGCGAGTTCTGCACCCGCGGCTATTCGGTCATGAAGGGCTACTGGAACGACGCCGAGAAGACCTCCGAGGCGATCGACGAGGCGGGCTGGATGCGCACCGGTGATCTCGCGACCATGGACGCCGAGGGCTACGTCAACATCGTAGGCCGCCTGAAGGACATGGTGATCCGCGGCGGCGAGAACGTCTATCCGCGCGAAATCGAGGAGTTCCTCTACCGCCATCCCAAGGTGCAGGACGTGCAGGTGATCGGCGTGCCCGATCCCAAGTACGGCGAGGAGATCTGCGCCTGGGTCAAGCTGCGCGACGGCGAGAGTGCGACGGCCGAGGAGATCCGCGAATTCTGCAAGGGCCAGATCGCCCACTACAAGATTCCGCGCTACATCGAGTTCGTGCCCGAATTCCCGATGACCATCACCGGCAAGATCCAGAAGTTCGTGATGCGCGAGCAGACCATCGGCAAGCTCGGGCTCAAGGCGCAGAAGACGGCGTAAGAATCCCCCTTCCGGCGCGTAGCGCCGGAAGGGGGAGCGTCAGTTAGCCCAGGAGCCGATTCACGACGTCCATCTGGATTTCCGCCGCCTCGACCATCTCGGCGATCGGCACGCTTTCGTTGGCGGCGTGGCCCTGGGCGCCGGAGCCGGGACCGAAGTTGATGATCTCGATGCCGTCATCGGCGTAGTAGCGGCCGTCGCTCACGCCCGTGGCGTTGAGGAACTTCACCTTCCGGCCCGTCCTGGCCTTCACCGCCGCCTCGAAGGCGCCGACGGCGGCGCCGTTCTCGGGCGCGAAGAAGCCGTTGGTGCCGGTCAGGAATTCGACGGCATAGGTGCCCTTGGGCTCGCGCACGCCGTCGACCACGCTCTTCAATTCCTTGAACGCGTCCTTCACCTTTTCGTTCGGCAGCAGGCGGCGGTCGATCTCGACCGTGCAGGCCGAGGGCACGACGTTGGTGTTGTGGCCGCCATGGAACATGCCGACGTTCACGGTCGATTTCATCGCCCCTGACACGCGCCGCGCCAGCGCCTTGTCGTAGTAGGAGCTGAGCGCGCCCACCAACCGCATCATGCGCAGGATGGCGTTGTCGCCGGCCGACGGATTGCCGGCGTGCGCGGCGCGGCCCTTGGTGGTGATGCGGGCCCACATCACGCCGCGCTCGGCCACGATCAGGTTGTTCTCGGTCTGCGCGCCCAAGATCAGCGCGTCGGGGCGGACCTTGCCGGTCTTGCGCAGGAACTCCATGCCGTCCGGGCCGAGATTCTCTTCATCGGCCACGAAGGTGAAGATCAGCTCACCCTTGGCCGGGCCGCCGCGGCGCGCGATCTCCTCGGCGAGCCAGATCTGCACCGCCATGCTGCCTTTGCAGTTGCCGGCGCCGAGCCCGTAGACGAGGCCGCCCTTGACCAGTGCCTTGTAAGGATCGCTCTTCCAGTTGGCGCGCTCGCCCACGCCCACCGTATCGACATGGGCGTTGAAGGCGATGACTGGCCCCTTCGCCTTGCCCTTCATGCGCGCCACGACATTGTCGACGCCCTTGGTCTTGGTGACAGTCTCGACCTTGTAGCCCGCCTTCTTCAAACGTTTGGCCGCGTAGGCGCAGATCTCGACGCTGGAGCCGGGCGGGTAGGGGCTCGGCAGTGCGATCAGGTCGGTGAGGATCGCGACGAGCTCGGATTGCATCTTCTTAGACATGGATATCCTTCAAGTAGCCGTCGCCCTGGGCGAAGCGCCGTAGGCGCGCAGTCGAAGGGCCTTGCCGGCTGCAGGCAAGGTCCCTCGACTTCGCTTCGCTCCGCTCGGGACGACGAGGGGTGTTCATCAACGGTTCGCCAGTTCCGCCAGTACCTCGGCCAGCACGCGCGCGCCGGCGGCAAGGTCGTGGGGCGTGGCATTCTCGCTCTCGTTGTGGCTGATGCCGCGCTCGCAGGGCACGAAGATCATGCCGGTGGGGCAGAGCCTGGCAATGTGCATGGCGTCGTGGCCGGCGCCCGACGGCATGTCCATGTTCGGGAGCTTCAGTGCGCTCGCCTTGGCGCGGACGAGGTCGATGACCCGAGGATCGAAGATCGTCGGCGCCACGGCCGTCACGCGCTCGATCGTGGCCGAGCAGGGCGCAGCCCGGGCGGCGACGATCGCCGCCAGTTTGGCTTCGTGGGCTTCCAGCACTGAATCGTCGGGATGGCGCATGTCGATGGTGAAAACCGCCTTGCCCGGCACGGTATTGGGCGAGCCGGGCGATACGTCGACGCGGCCGATGGTGAAGCGCAGCGTGTCCTGGGCATCGGTCGTCGCCTCGTACATGGCCGTGGCGATGCGGAGTGCCGCCTGGAAGGCATCCTTGCGGGCGGCGCGCGGCGTCGTGCCGGCATGCGCTTCCTCGCCCCTTGTCTCGACGATGTAGCGGCGGCTGCCCTGGATGGCGGTGACGACGCCGATCGTCTTCTTCTCGTTCTCCAGGCGAGGACCCTGCTCGATATGGGCCTCGACGTAGAAATCGAGCGGGAAGCCGGGCGGGCCTTCGCGCAGCGGCGCCGGCGCGGCCTTCAAGGTTTCGGCCAGAGCATCCTTCAGCACGACGCCCTTCCAGTCCTTCACCTGAAGCATCTCGTCGAGCCTGTTGTGGCCGGCGAACACCGCCGATCCCATGGCGCCGGGCTGGAAGCGCGAGCCTTCCTCGTTGGTCCAGGCGACGGCCATCACCGGCCGCCTGGTCTTCGCGCCGGCATCCTCCAGCGCTTCCAGTGCCTCGAAGGCCGCCAGCACGCCGTACATGCCGTCGAAGCGGCCACCGGTGGGCTGGCTGTCCATGTGCGAGCCGCTCAGCACCGGCGGCGCCTTGGCGTCCGTGCCCTCGCGGCGTACGAACAGGTTGCCGATAGCATCGGTGAAGATCGCGAAGCTGCGGGCCTTCGCCCAGGCGCCCAGCAGGTTTCGTGCCGCGGCATCCTCCGCCGACAACGCCTGACGGTTGACGCCGCCCTTGGGCGTGCCGCCCAGCTTCGCCATGTCGGCGTGTCGCTGCCACAAACGATCCTCGCGCACCGCGGACGCGACGCTGCCTCCGCTCATGTCGCCCACGCCCATGTCCTCTCCTCGAAGCTTGTCGCGCGAGCTATAGCGGCGGCATAGTCGATCTTCAATCGTCGGCGATTCCGGAGGCCTTCCATGCACAACCATCTCGACCGCAACCTGTTCGGCTACGGCCCCCATACGCCCGATCCGCAGTGGCCGGGTGAGGCCCGCATCGCCCTGAGCTTCGTGCTGAACTACGAGGAGGGCGGCGAGAACACGGTGCTGAACGGCGATCCGGCCTCCGAAACCTTCCTGTCCGAGACGCCGGGCGGGATCCCGGTCCAGGGCGGGCGCGACCTCAGTATCGAGTCGATGTACGAGTACGGCAGCCGCGCCGGCTTTTGGCGCATCCTGCGGATCTTCGCCGAGCGCGACATGCGCTTCACCTCATGGGCGATCGGCCGCGCGCTCGAGCTGAACCCGATCGCCGGCAAGGCGATGGCCGAGGCCGGCCACGAGGTGGCGAGCCACGGCTGGCGCTGGATCAACTACAAGGATTTCACGCTCGAGCAGGAACTCGACCACATGAAGCGGGCAGTGAAAGCCATCAAGGCATCGGCCGGCAAGGCGCCGGTCGGCTGGTACACCGGCCGCTTCGGCATGCATACGCTCGAGGCCGTCGTGAAGCACGGCGGCTTCCTTTATTCGAGCGACTCCTACAACGACGATCTGCCCTACTGGGTGCGCGTCGACGGCACGCCGCACCTCGTCATTCCCTACACGCTCGAAGTGAACGACATGAAGTTCGCCGTGCCGCCCGGCTATACCGCCGGCGACGGCTGGCTGCAGGCAATGAAGGACTCTTTCGACGTATTGTACGCCGAGGGTGGGCGGGCGCCGAAGATGATGTCGATCGGGCTGCATTGCCGCCTCGCCGGCCGGCCGAGCCGCGCGGCGACCCTCGCTCGCTTCCTCGACTATGTTGCGTCCAAGCCCAAGGTCTGGGTGGCCACGCGCGAGGAGATCGCGCGGCACTGGATGAAGGTGCATCCAGCGAAAGGTTGATCCGATGCATGACGCCATCGCCGAAGCTCCCACGGGCACCGCCATGGTGCTGCGTGCCCTGGCACGCTTTCCCGAACGCCGGGCCTTCGTGTGGGACGGCGGCAGCCTCACCTACCGCGCGGCCCTCGCGCTGATCGGCCGCCTGCAGGCGGCGATGGCAGCGGCCGGCCTGAAGAAGGGCCAGACGGTTGCGTTCCTGAGCGCCAACAGCGCCGAGACCTGGTGCGCGGGTATCGCGGCCGGAGGGCTGGGACTGGTCACGACCTGGCTGCATCCGCTGGGGGCGCTCGGCGATCATCTCGACGTCATCGAGGACGCCGAGGTGAGCGCGTTGATCGTCGATCCCAGGACGCACACCCAGCGCGGCGGCGAACTCTCTGCCAAGGCCGCGGACCGGTTGGGAGTCGTGCTGACGATGGGCCCGGCGGACTTCGGTCGCGATCTCGTGGCGGCAGCCGAACGGATCGGCGAGGCGACTCCGGTCGATCTCGCGACGCCGGACGATTACTCCGTCATCAACTACACCGGTGGCACGACCGGCAAGTCCAAGGGTGCAATCCGCCGCCATCGCTCGACCGCCGCCATGACGGTCGCGGTCGCGGCCGACTTCGAGTTTCCCGAGACGCCGCGCTACCTCGCGGCCGCGCCCATCACCCATGTCGCGGGCACGAAGGTGATGCCCGCCCTGCTCAGGGGTGGGTCGATCCATCTCATGAAGGGCTTCGACCCCGAGAGGTTCCTGGCGACCATCGAGCGCGAGAGGATCAACTTCACCCTGATGGTGCCGACGATGGTCTACGTGATGCTGGATCATCCGAAACTGGAAAAGACCGACCTCTCCTCGCTCGAGCTGATCCTCTACGGCGCCTCGCCGATGTCGCCGACGCGGCTGGTCGAGGGGCTGGAGCGCATCGGACCGATCTTCAGCCAGCTCTACGGCCAGACCGAGTGCTATCCGGTGAGTGTGCTCAGGAAGGCCGACCACGATGCGAAGCGGCCCGAGCTGTTCGCTTCCTGCGGCTTCCCGATCGCGTCCTGCAGCGTGACCCTGCGCGACGACGACAACAACGAGGTGAAGCCGGGCGAGGCGGGCGAGATCTGCGTGCGCGCTCCGCATGCCATGGAACAATACTGGAAGCGCCCGGAGCAGACCGCCGAAACCTTCAAGGGCGGCTGGCTGCACACCGGCGACATCGCCCGCGCCGACGAGCGCGGCTACCTCTACATCGTCGATCGCAAGAAGGACATGATCGTTTCAGGCGGCTTCAACATCTTCCCGCGCGAAGTGGAAGACGTGTTGTCTTCGCATCCCGACGTCGCGATGGCGGCCGTCATCGGCGTGCCGCACGAGAAATGGGGCGAGGCCGTCGCCGCTTTGATCGTCGCCAGGGCCAGCACGGCACCTTCGCCGGAAGCACTGATGCAACTCGTGAAGGACCGCAAGGGCGGCCCGCATGCGCCGAAGCAGATCGAGATCGTCGACAGTCTGCCGCTCACCGCGGTCGGCAAGGTCGACAAGAAGGCGCTGCGCGCGAAGTACTGGGTCGGGCAGACGCGTCAGGTTGGCTGAGCGCCGCGCCGCCATCGCCGCTCGGGCCACGGCGAAGTCCAATGCGCCTCCAAACCGAGCCCCGGCACATTGATGCGTTCGAACATCTCCAGCATCGCATCGGCGTGCTCCTGCCCGCACCGCAGAACCTGGAGCACGCACCGCATGCGTCTTCCTTCGGGGCATTGGTGTTCCACGCCCTTTCGAACGCTTCGGCCCCGGAAGCGGCTTGCGGGGAGGGCGGCTTGGAGGACGGTGGATCGGACAACAAAAAACCCGCAGGGCGTGAACCGGGCGGGCTTTGGAGAGGCCGACGGACTACCGTCAGCATGTATGCCTTTTAGTCTAGAATCTGCGGAATCATCAGCTATTCGTTTTCGCGAGCGTCCATATCGCATTCTTGGCGCATTTCATATTGATGCATACTCCATGTTGTGTCGTGCGATTGAGCCGGCAGGGTTTACGGCGCCGGTGATTTCATGGGAACAATGCTTGGTTGTGACCAGAATCCAGACCGCCGCCATTCCGTTCCTGCTCGCCGCATCGCTGGGTGTGGGCGGCTGCGTCGCCGTCAAGCCGCCGCAAGTCGCGGCCATGGCTCCCGTCGATCCTCGCCAGCAGGAGATCGACGAGCGCAAGGAGAATCTCCTGCAGCAGCTCGCGACCTGCGAGAGCGGCAGCTGGGGCCCTCAGGCGCGCCCGATCTACGGCGGTCGCGGCGCCTATCACGGCCGCTTCCAGTTCAGCGTCCGCACCTTCATCACCTACACGCGCATGCGCGACGGCACCGAACTCACGGCCAGGGAGGCTGCCGAGCACGCCCAGGACTACGACAAGGCCGCCAGCCTCGCCTGGTACATGATCTACGAACTGGAGGAGCCCTGGCACTGGCCGCTCTGCTCGCGCAAGCTCGGCATCCCGGCGCAAGTGAAGCTGATCAGGCAGCTCTAGGCGCGTGGAAGCGCCATTCTGGTCCAGGTGGGAAGGCCAACCTTGAGAGACCTGCGATCCCTCGAAGAGCAACCGTTTCCGCTGCGTCGTCACTTCCGGCGGCGCATCGTGCCGTTCCTCGTCCTGTTCATCGTCGTCCTCGTGGCCTTGACCGTCTTCGGCGCCCGGCAGGCCACGGAGGCGATCTATCTCGATCTGGCGCAACGACGCGCCGATACGATCGCCCGCGCCGTGTCGACCGCGGCGCCCGCGGCATGGGTCGACTTGATGGCCGGGCGGGCCGCCAACTCGCCGGATCTGGACAAGGCATTCGCCGACGAGGTCCACGAGCTGAAGCTCATCCGCCTCAAGGTCTACGACCTCAGGCGGCGGACGATCTACGATTCCGTCCCGCAGGACGTCGGGAAGATCGAGGAGGGGCCGGCGTTGCGCGCCGCGATCGAGCGCGCCGGACCGTCGGCGGTATCGCGGGTCGAGTCCGACGGGACGGCGGTCTACGAACTCTACGTCCCGTTGCTCGACGGCCAGGGGCGCGTTCAGGCGGTCTTCGAGCTCTACGAGCCGATCGACAGCCTGGACGGAATCCTGGCGCGCGCGACCGCGGCCCCGCTGATCGTGCCGGCGGTGCTGTTGGCGCTCCTGGTGGCGGCGCTCTGGCAACTCGTGAGCCGCGCCCAGGGCGATATCGACGCGCGCACCCGGGCGATGGTGGCGCTGCGCGAACGCATCGAGAGCTTCGTCTCGGCGCGGGCGACGCAGGCCGCCCGCGGCACCGACAGCGGCGGGACGATTCCCTCGCGTCGCCTCGTCCTCAGCCTTCTCTATTCGGACGTCCGCGCCTTCACCGGCTTTGCCGAGAGCAGTTCGCCGGAGGCCGTGGTCGCGTTCCTCAACAGGTTGATGACGATCCAGGTGCGGGCGGTCCATGACCACGGCGGGGACGTCGACAAGCTGATCGGCGACGCCCTGCTGGCCCATTTCAGCGGCGAGAATGCCGCCCGGCGCGCCGTCGCCGCCGCGCGCGCCATCCTCACGGCATGCGCCGCCGCCGATCTGCCGCGCCAGATCGGGATCGGCGTGTTCACCGGCGAGGTCGTGGCGGGCGCGATCGGCCCCGCCGAGCGGCGCGACTACACCGTGGTCGGCGACAGCGTGAACGTTGCGGCGCGGCTCTGCGCCGCCGCATCCGGCGGCGAGCTGGTGGTTGCGGCCACCGACCTTGCCGACGGCGGCGACTTCGCCGCGGCCGAGACCCTGCACGTCAAGGGCCGGCGGGATCCGCTGTCGGTCCGTCGCTGGCGGGTGCCCGCGCCCGCCTAGCCTCTATCGTCCGTTGCGGAACAGGCGTCGCCACCAGCCGCCGAGACGCGTGTCCTCGACGCTGCGGTCGATGTTGTCGAGGCCGCGGACCATGACATAGAGCCCACCCACCAGCTGGATCGACTTGGCGGTCGACAGCTCGTAGGGCGAGGGCAGCATGACGATCGACTGCGAGGAGATGAGCAGGCCGATCATGACCTCGAACAGGCCGTAGGAAAGTCGGTCCCGCTCGCGCCACCAGAAGAAGAGCAGGCCCGCCAGAAGCAATGCGATGGGCACGATCCAGTCCGGCGCGGTGTGGAAGATGAGCTGGTGATTGCGCACGACCGTGATCGCGATGCCGGTCGCGACGACGGCGATGGCGAGCCCGACCGAGAGGTAGCGGCGCTGCGTCGAGACGATGCCTTGGGCGGCCTGTAAGATGCCGGCATCGCGAGGTGCCGTGGCATGCTCCGACAGGAGCTCGCCCCCGCCGATCGACGTCACGCCCTTCGATGCCAGGAACCGGATGAGCCGGCGGTCGGTCGTGACCACGCGGACGTTCCCGGGGCCGCTTTCCCCGGCGCATTTGAGCGCGAGCTCCGCCATGCCGCCGTCCGAGGCTGGCGCGACGACGGCGCCGGCCGCGATCGCACGGTCGAGAAGGTCCAGGAGGTCGCCGCGCAGCCCGCGCTCCTTGCGGTCCCGGATGTCGTCGACGGCAGCCTGCGGGATGAGCAGGTCGCCCGCGCCGGCATGCGCGAGAACCTCGGGCCTCTGAATGATCGCGCCGGCGTCGAGGATGTACAGCACGGCTCAGCGGAGCTCGCGGCAGAACTCCTGGATCCGCCCGCAGCCTTCACGCAGGCTGGCCACGTCGGTGGCGTAGGAGATGCGAAAGTAGGGGCTCATGCCGTAGGCCGCGCCCTGCACGGTGGCGACGTGCTTCTCCTCCAGGAGAGCCGTCACGAACGCAGTGTCGGTGTCGATCCGGCGGCCACCCTTGCTGGTCTTGCCGATGCAGCCGGCGATGTTGGGGAATACATAGAACGCGCCCTCGGGCTTGTGGCAGGTGAGCCCCGGCGCCGCGCGCAGCATCGCCACGACCTCGTCGCGCCGCTTCTGGTAGTCGGCGGCGCGTTCCTTCAGCAGATCCTGCGGCCCGTCGAGCGCCGCGGTCGCCGCCGCCTGGCTGGTGGTCGAGGTGCCCGA
>Ga0082335_1006423_pt1 | contig 15174 bp, 11 predicted proteins | sample Subgrocontami58m_FD_72375 | JGI IMG/M metagenome (GOLD analysis project Ga0082335, IMG submission 72375) | Subsurface groundwater microbial communities from S. Glens Falls, New York, USA - GMW37 contaminated, 5.8 m (SPADES assembly) (version 2) ...
TAATGACCCGCGGCCATGTAAGCTCCCTATCCCTGGGTAAGTGAGGGTAGCTTGTCCACGAACGCTTCCCCTGGCAATTCTCATGAGGACAGAGCCTTCCGCAGCGCCAGCCAGCGCTGCTTCTGCCCCCGCCGCACCTCTTCGTCGGGAGGCTTGAACGTCGCCAGGAAATCGCGGCGCAGCCCCTCGAAGGTACCGTCCAAAATGCTCTGCCGCAGCCGCTCCATCAGCCGCAGGTAGAAGTGCAGATTGTGGATGGTGGCCAGGTGGTAGGCCAGCAACTCGCGGGCCTGAAACAGGTGGTGCAGGTAGGCCGCCGAGTGGTGGCGGCAGGTGTAGCACTCGCAGCCGTGCTCCACCGGCCCCGTCTGCTCTTTGAAGCGAGCGTTGTAGATGTTCAGCCGCCCCTCCGGTGCGTAGAAGCCACCGTTGCGGGCCATGCGGGTCGGCAGGACGCAGTCGAAGAGGTCAATTCCCAGCGCCACGGCCTCGACCAGGTCCTCCGGTGAGCCCACGCCCATCAGATAGCGGGGCCGGTCGGCCGGCAGCAGCGCCGCCACCGCCTCGACCGTCTCGTACATCTGGGCCTTGCGCTCGCCGACGCTGAGGCCCCCGATGGCGTAGCCGTCAAAGCCGAGCCCGGTGATGGCCCCCGCCGACTCTCGACGGAGGGCCAGGTCCGTCCCGCCTTGGACGATGCCGAAGAGTAGCTGCTCCGGGCGGGCCCGCGCCGCGCGACAGCGGGCAGCCCAGGCCGTCGTTAGCTCCACGGCCCGGCGCAGCTCCGCTTGCGCCGCCTCGGCCGGGGGGCAGACATCCAGCGCCATGGCGACGTCGCTGCCCAGGGCCTCCTGGATCGCCAGCGCTGATTCCGGCGTCAGGCGCTGGGGGGAGCCGTCCAGGTGCGACTTGAAGGTCACGCCCTCGTCGTCCAAGGTGCGCAGCAAGCCCAGGGAGTAGACCTGGAACCCGCCCGAGTCGGTCAGGAGCGAGCCCTCCCAGCCCATGAAACCGTGGAGCCCGCCGTGGCGTCGGATGATGCGCACACCCGGCCGCAGGTTGAGGTGATAGGTGTTGCTCAGGACGATGCGGGCGCCCAGGGCCAGCAAGTCGTCGGTGCCCAGCGCCTTCACCGTCCCCTGGGTGGCGACGGGCATGAAGGCCGGGGTCGGCACCTCCCCGTGTGCGGTGCGCAGTACGCCCGCCCGGGGCCGCGAGTCGGCGGAGGTCAGCAGCCGGAAGGCAGCTTGGTCGCCGGTGGTCATGGCCCTCCTAGGATAGCGCCCCTCCCGGGGGATAGGATAGCGCGCCGGCGGGCCTCAGGAAGGGCGGGCCGGCCCCTGGCTGAGGGGCTGGAGCCGGCGGAAGCGGACCGGCACCAGGATAGCGGCGGCCAGCAGGGCGGTGGCCGCCGCGTACCAGAAGGCGGCCTTGATCCCAAACTCGGTCACCAGGTAGCCCGCCAGCACCGGCGAGCCCAGGGTGAAGGGCTGGCTAAAAAGGCTCATGACTCCCATGGTGCTGGCCTGCACCCCCTCGGCCGCCACGTCCATGATGGCCGTCTGAGCGATGTTCAAGATGGCGTAGAAAAACATCCCCAGGGCCCCTACCACGAGGCCCAGTTGCACCCCGCCCTGGGCGTAGACGATGCCCGCGTAGAGAAGGCCCATGGCAGCAAAGCTGGGTGCCAGCACCGCCTTGCGTCCCAGCCGGTCCGAGAGCAGGCCCATCACCGGCTGCGAGGCCATTCCCATGACATGGAGCAGGGCCAGATAAACGCCCAGGAGGAAGGAGGAGTACCCCAGGTCCTCCCTGATGTAGATGGGGAAGAAGGTAAGCACCGCCAGCCGGCCCATGGTCATCAGGGCGTTGGCCGCCATCACCGCCAGCGCCTGGGGCTGGGCGACCATGCCGCGGATATCCCCTAGGTAGGCGCGCAGGGCGGGCCGGGGCGCCTGCCCCTGGGTCAGCGGGCCCAGCGCCCGCCACAGCGCCACGGCGATCACTAGGGCGGCCACCAGGTGCAATCGCAAGGTCAGTTGCCAGGACACCACCCCGATCAGGGCTCCCACCACCAGCGGGGCGATGGAATCGCCCACGCTGGCCCCTACGCCATGGATGGAGAGGGCCAGCCCGCGCCGGTCCGGGTACCTAAGCGAGAGGGCGCCCATGGCTCCCGGGTGCCAGAGGGCCGCGCCCAACCCCACCAGGCCGGCGGCGGGCAGCACCCAGGCGTACGATGGCGCCGACCCCATCAGGAAGAAGGCCAGCCCGAAGGCCACGATGGCGGCCGCCAGGATCAGGCCGGTCCAGCGCCGGTGGGTGTCGGCCAGGTAGCCGGAGGGCAGGGTGGCGATGCTGGAGGCCGCCTGCTGGGCCGTGGTGATGGTCCCCACCTGGATGTTGGAGAGATTCAGATCGGCCTTGAGGGAGGGCAGTACCAGGGGGAGGAGCTGCTGGTACCAGTGCACCACCAGGTGCCCGGCCGTGACCGATGTCAGGAACCGCTGCCGCGGAGCGCCCAGGGCCCTGACCGCCCGCAGGACTCTCGCGAAGGAAGCCATCCTCCCAGTCTCTCCGCGTCGCCCGCTAGCGCCCGATGAGCCGGGGGATGACATCCCCCAGGACATACCCCACGCTGGCGGAGGCAATCCCGATACCCAGGATCTCGAGCCCCGAGCGCCAGACGGAGCGGCCCGCCAGCCGCGCCTTGAGAACGCCCAGCCCGAACAGCCCCAGCAGGGTGGCCGCCACCGAGACGCCTATTACGGCCCATTTCTCACGGATGAAGAAGTAGGGCACGATGGGGATGAAAGCCGCCACCACGAAGCTGGCGCCCATCACCAGGGCATCCTTGGGGGGACTGGAGGTCACCTCCGCGCTCAGGCCCAGCTCCTTCTCCACCAGGGTCTTCAGCCACAGCTCCTTGTCAGAGGCGATGCGCTCGGCCAGGCTGCGGGCCTCCGCCAGCGACATCCCTTCCTTCTGGTAGATGGCGATCAGCTCGGCCATCTCCTCGGCCGGGTTCTCTCGCAGCTCCCGCGCCTCCTTGCTGATCTCCGTCATCTCCACCTCCCGCTCGGCGCGGGAGCCGAGGAACGCCCCGGTGGCCATGGAGAGCGCCCCGGCCAGCGCGCCGGCCAGGCCGGCGATGGTGGCAGTGGTGCTGTTGTTCAGGGCCGCCATCATGGAGGTGACCAGCGCCACCGTGCTCAGCAGCCCATCCTGCGCGCCGAAGACCATCTCCCGCACTCTAGTGAGGGCGGCGATCCGCCAGCGCTCGCGCTCCACATTCTCGCCCGCCGGGGCGGGCTGGTCAGGGGCGCGGGTGGCCGGCGACGGCGGCGTTGGGCCTACGGCTGTGGCCACCGCCGTCGCTGCGGCGCCTTGGCCGCGCTGCTTGGCTTGCAACTCCTCCAGGGCTTTGGTGAACAGGGTCAGATGATAGCGCTCCCGCTCCATGGCCATGCGGAAGCTAGCTGCCGCGTCCGCCCTGCCCTCGGCCTCCGCCTCGCGGACCATGTTGGGGTACATGGTCTCGAACTCGTAGGCCTCGCCCTCGACGACAGACCGCAGGTTTTCTTCCGTGGACTTGACCTCGCCGGAGACGCCCAGGTGCGAAAGGGCGTGGATGGTCTCGGCCCCGGCGACCTCCAGGAATATCTGGGCCACCTCGGGATGGCCCTCCGTCATCGCCCTGAAGGCGAAGGCGTGATAGCGCATGTGGGCGAGCCCCTCGCCTATGAGGGCGCTGTACAGGTTGGTCTCGGTGCGGGTGGGCTTGCCGTCAGGGGTGGGCATGGGCGTGACCTCCAGACCCCGAAAGAGGACTCTTCATGGTAGCACAGGCCGGCATCAGCTATCGCTCCGGGCACCCCGGCCAGCCTCGGCCCTGGATAGGGCGCGGATGATGTCGCTGCGGCGCAGCACGCCCAGGACACGGCCAGTCGGTGGCTCCACCACCGGGATGTGTCCCACATCCTTGGCGCCGAGCTGGGCCAGCACCTCACGCAGGGACTGGTCGGGGCGGGCGACGATGACACGTTTGGTGCAGATATCCCCTACCGTCAGGGCGGGGCGGTCGCTGGCCACCACCTCCTGCACATCCTGGAGGCTGACGATGCCCACCAGGATGCCGCGGGCGTCCACGACGGGGAACCCGTGATGGCCGGTGCGGGTGAAACGGGTCACCAGCTCAGGCAGGGATATCTCTGGGGAGACGGTGGGGAAGCCGACGGTCATGGCATCCTGTATCAGGATATCGCTGGCGGCCGCTAGCCCCTCGGGCAACCCCATGTCCACCCCCTCTCTCTTCAGCTGTAGGGTGAAGATGCTCTCCCGGTGGAGACGGGAGGCGAAGATGGTGGCGATGACCGCCGCCGTCATCAAGGGCAGGATCATGGAGTGGGAGCGGCTCATCTCGAAGAGGATCAGGATGGCGGTTAGGGGCGCCCGAGCGGAGGCGGCGAAGACCGCCGCCATGCCCACCAGGGCGTAGGCCCCAGGCGGGGCGGTCACGCCAGGAAATAGGTTGTGGGCCAGGGTGCCATAGGCGCCGCCCACCATGGCCCCCAGGAAGAGCGAGGGCATGAAGACCCCGCCCACCCCGCCGCTGCCGAGGGTGGCCGAGGTCGCCACGATCTTCAAGGGGATGAGGCTTGCCAGCACCAACCATGTTAGCTCCCCCTGGAGGCTCTTCTCGATGCCCCCCTGGCCCGTGCCCAGCAGGTCGAGCGTGGAAAGCCCCAGGGGCACCACCGCCAGGCCCACGAGGCCCGCGATCAGGCCGCCCAAGGCAGGTCTGACCCAGGATGGGGGCGTTTTGAGGCCGGCGAAGACCTCCTCCACCCGATATAGGGACAGCACGAAAAGCAAAGCCACGGGCGCCGCCACCAGCCCTAGCCCAATGTAGAGAGGCACCTCCCAGCCGCTGGTCAGCTTATAGCTGGGAACGACGAAGGCGGGGAAGTCGCCGAAGAAGGCGTGGGAGATTACGCTGGCGACAACGGCGCTGAGCACCACCAGGCTGAAGCTCCGTAGAGCGAAGCTGCCCAGGACGACCTCTACGGCGAAGAAGACGCCTCCGATAGGAGCATTGAAGACGGCGGCTATGCCCCCGGCGGTCCCCGCCGCCACCATGGTCTTCACCAAGGGCTCGGGCAGCCGCAGCCACTGGCCCAGGGCCGACCCCAGGCCCGAGCCCAGGTGGGCGCTGGGCCCCACCTGCCCCGCCGAGCCGCCGGAGCCGACGGTCAGGGCAGCCGCCACCGCCCGCACCGCTGTGGACCTGGGATGAAGCCGGCCACCCCTGGTCGCCACCGCCTTCATCACCTCGGGGATGTCACGGCCCTTGACTTCCTTAGCAAGGGCCCGGACTAGCAGCCCCACGGCCAGCCCTCCCAGGGCAGGGAGCAAGACCACACTATAGCGGCCCAGGGGGCCCAGGAGCTTGTTGTCGGCGCTGAAGAAGAGGGCCTCAAAGCCGCGGATCAGGGCGATGAGCCCCACGGCCCCCAGCCCAGCCAGGGCGCCCACGGCCACCGCCAGGCCGACGCTCAGGGCAAACTCGGAGCGTAGCCACAACACATGGGGACGCACCTGGCTGGCCACGGAGGGCATGCCCCGGACTAAAAGGCGCGCCGTCCAGCCACGCCAGCCCTTCACGGGGCCAGGATCTCGCGCAGGATAGCAGTGACCGTGTCGAGGGCGATATCGTCTCGGATGACGGGGACGCCCGCGGCCTGCAGGAGCACCCACCGCAGGCTCTGGTCCAGCGCCTTCTTGTCCAAGGCCATCGCCTCCAGCACGCGCGGGGCGGATACGCCCTCCGCCCACACTGGCAGGCCGTAGCGGGCCAGGAGCGCTTCCTGGCGGCTGGCCAGCTCCCGCGGCGTCACCCCGGCCTCCACGCCGATGCGCCCGGCGGCCACCATGCCTACCGCCACTGCCTCGCCGTGGAGGTAGCGCCCATAACCAGATGCTGCCTCTAGCCCGTGTCCCACGGTGTGTCCGTAGTTGAGGATCAGGCGCAACGCCGCCTCCCGCTCGTCCTGGCTCACCACGGCGGCCTTGATAGCCGCGCTGCGCCGGATGATGGCCGGCGTGAGCTCAGGGTCCAGGGCCAGCAGGCGGTCGGCCTGCTCCTCCAGGTCCAGAAGGAGGGCGGGGTCCTGGATGAGGGCGTGCTTGATGGTCTCTGCCCATCCCTCCACCAGCTCCCGGCGCGGCAGAGTGGAGAGGGTCTGCACATCGGCTAGGACCAGCCGGGGCTGGTAGAAGGCGCCGATGAGGTTCTTCCCTTGGGGGTGGTTGACCGCCGTCTTCCCCCCGATGGCGGAGTCCACCATCGCCAGCAGGCTCGTGGGCAGGCAGACCAGGGACACCCCCCGCATATAGGTGGCCGCCACGAAGCCCGCCAGGTCCCCCACCATGCCGCCACCCAGGGACAGCACCAGATGATCCCTCCCGGCCCGCCGCGAGACCAGGTGGTCATAGAGGCGGCTGGCGCTCTCCAGCGTCTTCGACCCCTCCCCCGCGGGAACAGTCACCAACTGGCCCGTGAAGCCTCCCTGCGCCAGCCGGCTTAAGACCAGGGACGCATAGAGGGGAGCCACCCTGTCATCGCTGATCACCGTGACCGGGCCGGGGGCCAGGCCCGCTTCCTGGAGTCGTTGGGGAAGCCGCTCCAGCTCGCCCCAGCCCACGTAAATCGGATAGGAAGCGGTGCTGGTGGTCACGCGGCAGGCTGGGGCGATTGTGGGAGGAACTCTGCCCGAGGCCTGGACTGCCTGCCACGCCTCCATCACCAGGGCGATGGTCTGCTCCGCTTCCAGGTCGTCGGTCTCCAGCTTGATATCGGCTGCATCGTAGAAGGCCTGACGGCTCGCCTTGAGCGCGCGGATGCGCCCCAGGGGGTCATCGCCCTGCAGCAGGGGCCGCGCGACGGGACGCGGGTTCAGCGCGACATGGCGCTGGAGCCGGCGGTGGATCGTCTCCGGGCGAGCGTCCAGGCAGACCACGAGCCCCGCCGCAGCCATAAGCCTGCGGTTGGAGGGGTCCAGGACTGCCCCCCCTCCGGTGCTGATAACCGTGGCCCTTTGGGAGCAGGCCTCCTGGAGGACAGCGCGCTCCAGCTCCCGGAAGCGGCCCTCCCCGTCCTGGGCGAAGAGCTCCTGGGGGGTGCGCGCGCTACGCGCCTCGATAGCCTCGTCGGTGTCCACGAAGGCCAGGCCCAGGCGTCGCGCGCTCTCGCGGCCCACGTGGGACTTCCCCGTGAAGGAAAAGCCGATGAGGATTAGGTTGTCATATTTTGCCATGGGCACCTGCCCTGGGATTATAGCCGTCGCTACCGCGAGGGGAAACGCCTGGTGACCGGGCAGCGGCGATTATAATGGGGTCGCGGTATTCTAGCCACGGGGATGAAGAGGAGACAACCATGGGCAGGAAAATCCTGATCGTGCTGGATGGCGCACACCTCAACCTCAAGGAGCTGCCCGCGATCGAGCATGGGGACCTGAACGGTGAGGATGAGGTGTTGCTACTGGGCGTCCTGCTCCGCAGGGAAGTGGTCCGGGTGCCCAGCGACATCATACCCGAGGCCGCCCAGGAGGAAAGCAAGATGCTGGAGGCCACCAAGGACCTCCACCTGCTGGCCGAGGACCTGCGGCGCGACCGGGGCTGCGCCTTCACTACCCACGTGGTCATCGGCGACCCCGTGGTCCAGGCCGTCGCTTTCGCCCGCCAGAACAAGGTGGACAGCATCCTGGTGGGGATGAAGGAGCCGGGCGGGCTGGGCCGCCTGTTCTCCAAGGGGATGGCCCAACGCATCGCGGCCAAGACCCATATAGCGGTAAAAGCCCTGGAGGAGCCCGCGCAGTCCTAGCTGAAGCGTCCAACATATTGAGGTGAGTCTGGGAGGTGCCATGGGCCAGAGGCTCGAAATCTACGATACGACCCTGCGGGATGGCGCCCAGCGGGAGGGCATCTCCTACTCCGTGGAGGACAAGCTCAAAATTGCCCGCAAGCTGATGGAGCTGGGCATCCCCTACATCGAGGGCGGCTATGCGGCCTCCAACCCCAAGGACGAAGAGTTCTTCCGGCGCGCCCAGGGGCTCGACTGGGGCTCCTCCCTCATCGCCGCCTTCGGGAGCACCCGCAGGGCGGGGACCACGGCCGCCCAGGACCCCAGCCTGAGGGCCATGGTGGACGCTAAGACCAAGGTGGTTACCATAGTGGGCAAAAGCTGGGACCTGCACGTCACCGACATCCTGGAGACGACCCTGGAAGAGAACCAGAACATGATCGCCGACTCGGTGGCCTTCCTGAAGTCCCGCGACCGCCTTGTCTTCTTCGACGCCGAGCACTACTTCGACGGGTTCAAGCGCAACCCCGACTACGCCCTCAACACCATCAAGGCGGCGGCCAGGGCGGGCGCTGACCGCATCATCCTGTGCGACACCAACGGCGGGGGGATGCCGAAGGAGCTGCAGGCGGCCATCCAGGCGGCGCGGGCCGCGGTCCCCACTGTCCTGGGCATTCATGTCCACAGCGACACCGAGCTGGCCGTGGGCAACTCCGTCCTGGCCGTAGAGGAAGGGTGCATCCAGGTCCAGGGCTGCATCAACGGCTACGGCGAGCGCTGCGGCAACGCCAACCTATGCTCCTTGATACCGAACTTGCAGCTCAAGCTAGGCTACGACTGCCTGCCGCCCGAAAAACTGACGAAGCTTACAGAGGTATCCCACTTCGTCAGCGAGACCGCCAACCTGATCCCCGACCCCCATCAGCCCTACGTGGGTACGAGCGCCTTCGCCCACAAAGCCGGCCTCCACGTCGCCGCCGTGCTCAAGCACGAGATGTCATATCAGCACATCGAACCCACCCTGGTGGGCAACCATAAGCGGGTCGTGGTCTCCGAGTTATCTGGCAGGGGCAACATCCTCTACAAGGCCGAAGAGCTGGGCCTTACCCATCTGCTCCAGGGCGACCTGGCGCGGGAACTCGCCCAGCGCATCAAGGAGATGGAGAGCCGCGGCTACCAGTTTGAGGGAGCCGAGGCCTCCTTCGAGCTCCTCCTCCGCCGCGCCCAGAAGGACTACCGGCCCCCCTTCGAGGTCCTGGACTTCAGCGTCGGGGTGGAGAAGCGCCAGTTTGAGGCGCCGGAGCCCGCCGGCAACACCATCTCCTCCCGCAGCACCGTGAAGCTGCGGGTGGCGGGAGAGGAGCTGCTCATGGCGGGCGAGGGCAACGGCCCCGTGAACGCCCTGGATGCCGCCCTGCGCAAGGCCCTGAACCACTTCTATCCCAGCCTGGCCGTGGTCCACCTGACGGACTACAAGGTGCGCATCCTGGACGAGGCGGCGGGGACCGGTGCCTGGGTGCGGGTGCTCATCGAGTCCAGCGACGGCCAGGACGAGTGGACCACCGTGGGCGCCTCCCAGAACATCATCGAGGCGAGCTGGACCGCCCTCACGGACAGCCTGGAGTACTGGCTGGCACGTCGCCAGGCGCTCTAATTGCCGCGTTGTGCCAGAACCCCAAAAGGGGGATCGATGGAAGATAGGATTCCGCAAAGTGCCATCGATGCTATCGCCAAGCACATCAATGGGAGGAGCAACAAACAGTACAACATCCCCGTAGTTGGAACTGTGACTAACCATGAAACTCCGCAAATATTCGAGATTATCCCGTTTGATCTAATTGACAAGACCGATTCGAAGTTCTATGCCATCGACGGCAGCAGCAATAGCCACTCGTTCTACAATGGAGTCTCGATTGGCCTCTATCAGGGCGGCTATGTCTGTTTCCAGTCTGGCAAGCAAGTACGCATGAACGCCGGCACTGACCCGATTATGTTGGGCCAGGCATACACACCTCAAAACATCCTAATTACCTGCGAAGATCACCTCTTTTCCATATACGATGAATTGCTAACCTTACAACCCGTCAAGCGTTTCTTGGAGTTCACAGAGAGCACGCCAGAGGATGTATTCCCATATAGCCGTGAAGCAGTGTGCTTGACTACATCCTCACTGCTAGGTTTTTGTCAGGAGGTTCTCGAATGGTCGTTGATTTATGAGATCTCTTGCAGAAACGAAACCCGGCCCGGAGATTTCATACTGAGGGACGGGACTCTGCGATCTCCGAACATCAAACAGGAATACCTAGTGAGACTTGGCGACTTCTTGGCCAACGAGAAACACATCATCCTAGTTGGAATCACGAAAAGCACGCCAATTAAAGTGGAATTAGCTTACACGTTTAAGCAAATAGACAGCTACCTCCAAGACAAGCTCAAGCCCCGATACCCCTTTAGCCAGTCTGATCCTAAGCAGCAGAAACTGTGCTGTTGGTTCGAGGTGCCGGATGCGGTGCTATTGAATGCCTATGGGTCAAGCACAGGCAACATGTTCATAAAGAAAGGCATCAAAGGCGGAAGAGGCATCGGGGTGTTCTTTGCGGCAAGACTTGATTACGTCGAGAAGCTACAGAATTACGATTGGGTTATCGCCGACCTGAACATCTTCGACGTAGTGCCAGATATCAGAGAGAGTGACCTCACTCGAAGCATGGAAACGCTGAACGGTGCCTTCCATAATCTGACACGTCTCACACAAGAGCACTACATCCTTGGCTACCCTTACCCTCTAGTGGAAGCGCACAATTTCATTACGCTAGACGCCGACTTCAAACAAGAAGTGATCAATCGTGTGAAGCATTCTATGTACTCGGAGCAACAGATGGATAATGTGGACATAGAGAACATGTTTCTGGACATTCACGCTCGTTTCTGAAGGAGAATCCAGATGGCTGAACGCACCGATTTTGGCGTGCTGTACGGGCAGAAGACGACTGACGATGCTCTGCTTATCTATTCCTCATATGAAGACGCGAAGGCTAGCCCAAACAAAGGGGACTTCATTGTACTGACGCCAAAGAACGAAGAAGGGCAAAAGTTTCTCGCGAGGGTCGAAGCTGAAATATACGACGAAGACCCACTTTTCCGGTCTCAAGACAAGACGCTCGTGGCAGTTCACTACGCCCGAATTGCAGAACGGGAACTCTCGGAACGTGACAAACAGAAAATGTTCAGCTACACGTACCGAGTCCGCATGCTAGGAACATTTACCGACTCTGGGCAGAGAATCGAATTCACCACCGCTGTTCGGAAGCTGCCCGTAGTGTCGTATCACGCCAGATACCTAACGAAAAGAGAGGTTGATGCCATAATCAACAAGCCTGACTCTAACGGAGCCCCCATTGGTCAGCTATGTATTGGTGAGACCATTCAGCAAGAGAAGGGGGACATACTCTTCGATGTTAAAAAACTGCGGAGAACACGCACTATGGTTTTTGCCCAATCCGGCTTCGGAAAAACCAACCTCGTAAAAGTTCTACTTTATCACTCCATAGGTAACACCGAATATGGCAAGCTGATTTTTGACTTGAACGGTGAGTACTTCTTAAAGGGACAGAGAACCTTGGGGCTGGGGAACATAGATGAACCGAGTATTCGACAAAACCTTGTGGTTTACAGTGACAAGGAAACCGACTCGGCCTACGAGGGCCATTTCATATTTGGTGGGAAGGTCCTTGTCAATATGCGCAAACACCTGACCATCGGTGATATCTTGGCCTTCTCCACTGGCTTCTCTGATGTAATGAAGTCGTTTCTTCTTTACCTAGACGACGAAGGTGTGTCTGATTTCGTGTCCAGAATCGACGAGTACGTAAGGGAACCTCAGAAGCTCCATCAAGCCTACCCTGATTTCTTCGATGGTAGTGACAAAGATGCCAAGAGTGCGAGGAAGACGATAGCTGCAATACGCAAGAGAATAAGGCATCTCATCGACGAGGGCAAAGGCCTGCATGGCGAGCAGTCCAACCTTGTCGAGAACGTGTTCAAGTATCTCAAGCAAGGGAAAACAGTGATCATTGACCTCTCTCTTAAGGACACCACAGACGCAGGCATTATCTCGACCATTTTGGTACGGAAGCTGTTCGAACATAATAAAAGCGAGTTCACGAGCAATAAGCCAGGTGCTGTCATCGAGACGGTGATCTTCGTTGAGGAGGCCCAGAACGTCCTCTCAGAGGAGTTGGTAAAGTCGAACGCCAACCCCTTCGTCAGGTGCGCCAAAGAAGGGAGGAAGTTCAGTCTGGGCATGGTGGCTATCACCCAAAGACCATCCGCAATTTCTGAGGAAATAAGGACACAGGCCGAGAACTTCTTCGCCTTCTATATGGGCAACTCCGATGACATTAAGGCTCTCGTGAAATCCAATATCAACTACGACGGAGTCATCTCGACATTCATTCAGACGGAAACGATCCCAGGCAACCTATACATGGTGGCGTCTGATCGTGCCTTCGCAGTCCCGGTCCGTGTTGCAGAATTCGAAAAGCTCGTTGCAAACAAGCTGTACAAATGAACACTCTCGCAATTCCAGTTACCAACTCGGCAGATGCCATCCTCGGCAAGGTGGGTTCTACCCGCGAACCTTCTGTGCAAGCTGGCAGTTTGTCGGCGCAGGAGGCTCCGCTAGAGGAGCGGGTGCTGCTACTCCTCATCCGTGACTTGCACAGGTTAGGATGGCGTCCAGTCTCGAACTCCAATACATCGCTGGAACTGGTACCACCCGATGCCTATGACAAGAGCGTGGTGAGAGCCGCGATGAGCTATTCTAGAAACGATGTGCTCGACCGCAACGCCCAGTGGATTGACGAACATCTTCAGTTAGCGCAGAGCAATCTGGCTTCAGGAAATGATGCACTTAATTCTAAGGTGATCCCTAGAATCGAAGTATGCGAGACACAACGACAGTCAGACATTTTCAGAGTCCTCCGGTACTCATGGAGTTCGCCATCTACTGATTACGTCGGCAGACGAATACGGATACTGGTTAGGGATGATGGCGTGAAAGGCAGCCCAATTATAGGGATAGCAGCTATAGGCAGTAGTTTGATACACATTCCTGAAAGGGATAATTGGATAGGATGGGATACCAGAACTAGGACAGAGCGAATCATCTATCTGATGGACGCATACGTCGTGGGCGCTGTACCCCCTTACAACTATCTGCTAGGCGGCAAACTAGTGGCCTACGCCCTGGCTTCCAACGAGTTGAGGGAACTGTTCCGGAATAAATACGCGGGAGCGACAACGCTTATTAAAAACCGTGAGGCCTCAGACCTTGTTCTGCTCGTCACTACCAGCCTGTACGGGCAGAACAGTTCTCAATACAATCGCCTGAGATATGGCAAAACGCTGCTGTACCAACCCATTGGCATGACTTCCGGCTATGGGTCGCTTCACATTTCCAATGAGACATTCACTGCAATGCTTCAGTTGGTCTTGGCACAAGGATGCAAGGTCTCCAACAGATTCGGCGATGGCCCGAATTGGCGTATGAGAGTCATCAGATCAGCCTGTGACACGCTGGGTCTGAATTCGGATATTATTCTGAAGCATTCATTCCAAAGAGGGTTATTCGCAGTCAGGCTGGCAAGAAACTGGAAGTCATTCCTCAATGGAGGGTCCCACCACCCTATGTATCGGAACATGCGGCTGGGTCAGTTGGCCGACTACTGGCGATCAAGATGGTTGAACATGAGGAAGCAGAATGAGTCAGTTGTTCGGAGCGTTGGAGCCTTTTCACCCGACAATTTCAGTATTGAAAGGACGATCATTCCCTCGCAGGGGTAAGCCGGCCGCTAGCACGATGGGTCCCTCGTCCCGACCAAGGTTCGCCTGGGTTTGCCGAGGCTGACCGGCCAAGGAGTCAGACCATACAGCTAAGGCTGGCCTACGGGCGCGACGGGCTCCTGATAGACGTGCCCGCCGAGCGCACCACCGTCATCGAGCCGCGCTACTCCCCTGCCCTACCTGAGCCACCGGCCGCCCTCCGCGCCGCGCTGCGCTCGCCCCTGGGGACAGCCCCCCTGCGGGCACTGGCCCGGCCCGGCCAGCGCGTCGCCATCTCCGTGTGCGACGTGACCCGGCCTGCCCCGCGCCGCGCCGTCCTGGCCGCCATCTTCGAGGAGCTGGCTGGGGTGCGACCAGAGGACATCGTCATCCTCATCGCCACCGGCACGCACCGCGCCAACACGCGGCCGGAGCTGGAGGAGATGCTGGGCCCCGATATCCTCGCGCGCTATCGGGTGGTGAACCATGATGCCCGCGAGCGCAGCTCCCTGGCGGACCTGGGCCACACCGGCACGGGCGTACCGGTGCTGCTGAACAGGGAGTGGACGGAAGCGGACCTGCGCCTGACCACAGGGGTAGTGGAGCCCCACTTCTTCGCCGGCTTCAGCGGCGGGCCCAAGATGGTGGCGCCCGGCCTGGCCGGCCTGGACACGGTGCTGGCCCTCCACGACGCGGCCCACATCGGCCACCCCCGCGCGACCTGGGGCATCACGGCAGGAAACCCCGTCCACGACGACGTCCGGGAGATAGCGCGTACCACGGGTGTGCACTTCAGCCTCGACGTCACCCTCAACGACCGCCAGGAGATCACCGGCGTCTTCGCCGGCGAGCTCTTCGCCGCCCACGCCGCCGCCTGCGCCGCCGCCCGCGCTGTCGCCATGCAGCCGGTGGCGGAGCCCTTCGAGGTGGTGATCACCAGCAACTCGGGCTACCCCCTGGACCAGAACCTCTACCAGGCAGTGAAGGGGATGTCGGCGGCGGCCCAGGTGGTGAAGGAGGGAGGAGTCATCGTCTGCGCCGCGGAGTGCCAGGACGGCCTCCCCGCCCACGGCTCCTACGCCCGGATCCTGGCCTCGCAACCCTCTCCCCAGGAGCTGCTGGCGATGATCGGCACCGCGGGCTACTCCGAGCCCGACCAGTGGCAGGTCCAGGTCCAGGCCAGGATTCAAATGAAGGCGCGTGTCCTCCTGAAGGCAGGCCGCCTCAGCGCCGCACAGTTGCGGGCCGCGAAGCTGGAGCCGACGGAAGACGTCACGAAGGCGGCGCGCGAGGCCCTGGCGGCGGCTGGCCCGGAGGCGCGGCTGTGCGTGCTTCCCGCTGGTCCCAAGACCATCCCCTACCTGGCCTGACGGCCCTCACCCGGCCCTCTCCCAGAAGGAGGGATACGATCAGGTGCAGGGGTGGAGTAGGCTGCTATGGGGTGAAGGGGGCATAGCCTCCCTCCGGGGGTTCCAGGGGGTGTCCCCCCT
>Ga0082335_1006424_pt1 | contig 15173 bp, 15 predicted proteins | sample Subgrocontami58m_FD_72375 | JGI IMG/M metagenome (GOLD analysis project Ga0082335, IMG submission 72375) | Subsurface groundwater microbial communities from S. Glens Falls, New York, USA - GMW37 contaminated, 5.8 m (SPADES assembly) (version 2) ...
TATTCTCCGCTGATTCTTAATTCCCGGATGAGCTCAAATATGCCGTCAAGAATATGCTCTGTCATGGTTATCAAGACCTCTTTTCTATTTTCAAAACGCACTGCAATGGCCTTCATTTCTTCAGATGATATCTCATGCTGTGTTTGATGGCCCGACACTTTTTTTCCGCCGAGGCATTGAATTGCCTGGATATCCATTTCAGGGCCAAGTACGTGGCAAATATCCAGGGCGAGTCCGAAATCGCGCCTTCTGTGCATTACGCCGAGATGGGGGTCGAGGTTTGCAGCAATTAAACGGCTTACGACCATTTCCAGGAAGATTGCTGAGATTGCGTTGTGAATCTGCTGAAATTCCCCGCGATGCCGCGATGAGGCGTTATCTATTGTCTGCTGATACTCTTCTTCTCTGAGACCCACAGTGATGTATTTGTCCGGCATCTGGCTTTTCAGCAGGCGCTTTAGTACATCAACCTGAACCTGCTGGCGATATGCACGCAAAAAGGTCATAAATCGCCTGATCGTGTAGTCTGACTCAAGGAATACCTTCTGCGTTTGATAATGTTCCGGCAGATACTGTCTGCATGGCAGGGTTACGGCAATCTGGTTTCCCCTTTTATCAAGGAAGGTTACGGGGATGTTGTTTTGGGTAAAGAGGGTTATTAAACCGCTCTCCAGTTTCATATTTCCCACAATTACCACCCGTTGAATCATCCTGGCGGGCACACGCCTGGCGGACTTTTCCCCTTCCTTCACCACGATGGAAGGTCCGTCTTTGATAATATGGAGAGTCGCGCTCTCATTCAGGTAGAGTGTCTTTTCCATCGGTAATCCTCGCGATAATATCTCTTACTTTCCTGGCAATGTCTTTTCTTGGCGTTTCCGCCCATGACTCGTAAACCGGGTAAAACTCCTTCCGGGCTTCCTTTTTTAAATAAACGCCATCGTTCTCCTGCACAAAATCCTTTTGGGCATATTTTCCATCTTTAAATAGTTCCCAGACAAACCGGTCTGCACCGGGGCGAAATGGCTCAATCAGGTCGCAGGCAAGTGATTCGCGCCCGTAATCAAAGCAATGGTAGAAGCCAATCGTGGGGTCAAGTCCTGCAACCTGTATCTCCCTTACCGCTTCGTAATGAAGCAGGGTATAGCAGAGTGAGAGCATGGCATTTACCGGGTCTTTCGGCGGACGCCTTGTGCGGATATTAAACCCAAGGGACTCCGGGAACAGTTCTGTAAATGCGGAGAAGTATGCATTTGAGGCGGCGCCCTCGTAGCCTCTCAGGCTCTCAAGCGATCCGCATGCCGAATCAATTTCCCTTACAATACGCTCAAGGGTGCCAAAGGTGTTATGGAATGCCGCCTTTACGTTTTCGCTTCCCCTGATTTTTGCTGCCTCTCCCAGGAATTCGCTTTGACGCCGTATTTTTTCGATGACAATTTCCTTTGATATCGCCAGGGTAAAATCTTTGTCCAGGGATTTTTCGTATTGCCTGACCCGCAGGATGCCGTTATTATGAAGGCGGCCGGTGAGGATGCCTCTGTACTGAAGTCCTCTGCCTGACAGGAATATGACGTTGCTTCCGTTGTCTGCAAGTTTGTTCAGCACGCTTGTTTCTACCGTATTGTTGCCCGCGATGATTACCCTGTTGAGCGGTCTGATAGGGACGATGCCCTCCCTTTTCCCGTCCAGGTAAAAGGCGATTGCTTCGCCGTCAAGCTTTATGTGATAACCCTTTCTGTCTATATATAAGGTGCCCATAGTAATTGTTGTGAATAATAGTTTACCGCCGGGGGCGCGGAGAGGATAGTAGCGCAGGCTTCCAGCCTGCCCGCATCTTTTTCTTCACATGCAGGCTGGAAGCCTGCGCTACGGAATATGCCTCAACCCTGTCAGGGTTGAAATCTCCGGTACGCCCGGCCAATGCCTCTTCCAAAACTTCCCTGGCAAGGCGCTCCTTGCCACTACCATTTAAAAAACTGCATCACCCAAAATAAAAAAACTCCGGGTCTTTGGGAGGTATTGCAGCGCCAATGGTATGAGCCCTGCTTCTTCCGTCCAGGGAGAAGATATGAACCCGGTCTGTAGTTTCGTCAATAATATGTACCACGCTGGCAATAACCTCTCTCAGTTCTGCCTGTGTGAGGAAACACTCGAAGACAGACTTCTGGCCGCCTGTGCTGAATCCCTTCAAAAAGCTCCGCGCCCGGTTAAGGCGTTTCGGTGTGCAAATATCGTATGCTACAATGTAAAGGTCTCTTTGCATGTGAGTATTTTACTTCCGACGGAAGGAAAATACCAAAAAAGAAATATTTCGGAAACATTTCAACATCGAGATAACATTCGGGATTGTAGCGGCAGGAGGAAACGCCCGTCGCCACATTTGCATTTTATTTCACCCCTTCGGGGTTGTGTCGTTTGTCTGTCTAGATTCTATAATCATTTCAGCCCTATGGGCTTTTTTACCGCATACCGGATTTGTTTTTATTGCGTGTGAATACCTGCATGTACGCCTCTACAGATACGGGTGTTTTTCAAAAAGTTGAAATTTATGCGCCGCCAGGAGTTTCCTCCTGGCAGCGCGGGTGGTTTATCCCCCGCCCAATGCCGACCACGCTTGTCCCCGACACCGATCGGGGAAGGGATCGGCGCTACGTTTTTCAAAAAGCTAAATTGTTACCAATTTCCAAATCCTGAAAGGATGTCATGATTATAGCCAATGGATGCATTTTTGTTTGTCAACCCCGTAGGGGTGACATTGATATTTTGCCGGTGTAATTGCAATTTTAGTAACAGTTTAGTTTTTTGAAAACCCCGTACGTTTATGTGTAATCAATACAAAACGAAATACGTAGCGCGGGTGGTTTATCCCCCGCACTAGGACGCTGCTTGGAAACCAGCATTGAAACACACCCCCAGCCCCTCTTATTAGAGGGGAGGGCGGAAGTCCCCTCTAAAAAGAGGGGATTTAGGGGTGTGTATATTGTGTTTCAAAAAACTAAACTGATACCAATTTTATTTCACCTTAGATTCCTTCTGGCAGCCGCAGGGGGGGAATGGACTGCGGCTTACTGCACTACGTATTTTCCCAGCCCAAAACTCGTTCCCTTCCCGACATGGAGTATCGTTCCCGCCTCAATAAACGGATAAAAAGGTGAAATCGCGCCTTTGTATGCGATGTCTCCCACAAATCCGCCAAGTTTCATCCGTGTATCCTGCCGGCGGGAATACCGTTCCCAGTCGCACCACCGGAGGCTTGATTCCTTGATATCCGTTGCATACGCCTTGTCAATAAGCAAGCGGTGATAGCCATCGCCGGATAATCCACCATCCACCTGACTTTCTTTACAGTAGTAATGCCTGAGTAAAAATAATCGTCTCAGGAGCTGCCTGATGAAGATGTGAAATTCGAGGTTCATCGTGAGATTGTCGTCGTACTTCAGGCGGGTGGGTGTGAGAAATTTCAAGGTTATTTCTTCAGGGGCATTATTCACCGTGTGCGAAGTGCCTTCCATTACTGAAAGGACGGATGGGCTTAAGTCTATGCAATCTTTGCCGAATGATTCAACCTTACAGGTTGTGGAAGAGTAGATTGATTTGTTTTCGCCGTGCGGGCTGACGGTGTACACCTCCAGAAGCTGGCATCTGCCTCTTCCCCTGCCAATGCCGTTTTTCCCCAGTAGATCAAAGGTGTAAATAAAGTAAGGCAGGTATTGAATCGCCTCGCCAATGAGTATCAGACCAACGGAGAATGTCTGCCCCTTGCTGTACCTCTGTTGCTCTTCTGCGGGAGGTTCGATGATAAACGGGTGTGGAATGGAATTCACCTTGCCCAGCACATTGCCTTCAGCAGGGGAGTGGGATTCGAAGATATATGCGTAGACGCATCTTTGTTTGAGCAGGCAGTCACGGCAGTCCTCCTTCTTCAGGGCGCAGACCACCTTTTTGAACTGTGCGCCGAATGCCCCTCTGAAGGTAGACCCCTTGTATGGGGGAAGGTGTATTTCCTCTTCCGCCGCCAGCATAAAGGTAAAGCGTTTATAGGGTATTTTCATGATCTGTTTCAGCTTCTGAGCATGTCTGCAATTTCTGACTTGTTAAACTTCATACATGAAAGGGTCATTTACGATGATTGCAATAGGATCAACTTGCACTGAATTTTTTGCGTAAGACGTTTTTCACATTTATAATTTCGTCTATGGTAAGTATCTCAATACCGTAGTCATTTGCCCTCGTCAGTATAGATGCACTGATTTGTCTTTGTGTCGTGCATATCATAGCCCTCTTTTGTCCCTTGCCAAGCAGCGCTGACACAGCGCCTTTTTTATATAATTCATCTCTGATTATGTTCTGTTCATCTTCATTTCCAAGCGTTTTGCACTCTATATGGAAAAACCCATTGTCTTTCATAAAAGCCACATCGAGGTCATTAGACGTTCTGCTGAAACTCTCAATTTTTACTCCTATCATAGCATCGTTCAGTATTCCTTCCTGAACGAGGGAATATACCTCGTTAAATATATGTTCCTCAAACCATCCGCCCGTTAAATAGACTATTTCATCTTTTGTTAGGTCTTTGCTGATAGACCTTCCCCTTATTTCAAAGCCAAATTTTTTTAAAAAATCTCTTTCAATTGATTGTGGGTCTTTTTCCAGAGACTCGGTGAGCAGGTATTTTCTGTAATCTCTCGTACGGCCTAAAAATCTATAAAGAAGTCCCAGGATTCCTTTGAGCTGTTCATAATTCATAAATATCCATTGCGATATTTCTTTCTGTGCGAATGCGCTGTTCTTGGATTTCTCAAGGTTACTTTTGTTCTGAACAATGAATCCGTAACCGTACAAGTATTCCTCCAGGTTTAGCCTTTCTTTTATTTCATATACATTCAGAGGCTTTTTCCTTGGGAAAATCCTGACAATCTCATTTTTGCCCAGGGGTACGTAATCAATGGAAACCCTTTCTCCCATTTCCCTGAATACCTCATACGCTGCAAGCGCCATAACTTTATTTCCCCCTGTCAGATTGACAAGGTACTCAACTTCACCACGAACTTTGCCAACATGGTTTTCTATTTTGTCTATGCAATCAGTAAGAGAATCCTGATCCACAATTATTTTCTCAATTTCCCGTACCTGGGAAAAACTATTTCTGGATTTCAGTGCATTTTCAATACACTCCGCTCTTTGCTCTTTTACCATTCTATCAGTAGTTATGAACCATAAAATATCAGGTTTATAATGCAGAGCAGTGAGTATATTGGGAACGGTTTGCTCACCGACAAGGGAAACGAGGATTTTTCTCATGGTTTGCTTTCTCCATATTAATCTTTTCTTTACGAAAGATCGCCACAGCTATCAGCCTAGATATTTAGTCTGGGAAATACGATTACATCCTGTGCTTTGAATATGCTGAGATCCAGGATAAATTCCCTGAATTTCTGGTAGGTATTTTCACCTGCGCAGGCAAATCCATGGACAAGGTACGAGTTATTTCTCTGTGATTGAATCTGCCGGAATTGCGGTAGTCGTTTGTTGAATTCTTTTCCCAACTCATCACCCAGCGCGTCGAGTAATCCAAAAGCGGCATTTTGAGATATCTTTATCTTGCCATCCTTTTTGTCCTTGTATTTACTGATGAACTCATCCCTCGCCTGCCGTGGTATTTTTTCTTCAGGTACATTACTGGTGTCAATCCCATGCTTGTCCAGGAGCCTTTCCTGGGCGAGCATTTCAACGACCCTGTAAAGCCGTACTATGGCGTCATCGGTCTTTCCTTCGTTAAAGCGCCGTTCTGCGTTTGAGAATATATCCAGGACAAACAGCCTGTCGGGCTGCCGTTGTTGCTGGGAAAGCAGTTCCAGTTGTGGTTTCAACTGAAGGGTGGCCTTTGCAAACAATCGTATTCGTTCGTCATCTGTTTCCAGGAGTTCTTCTATCCGCGCCCTTTCAAATTTCCCCTTTGCATCGCCATGTCTGAAGAGGTCCCAGTTATAGTAGCCATCAATAAGAAAGCCCAACTTTTTAAATACCGTTTTGTATTTGGTGCTCTTTTCCAATGCTTCATCGGCCAACTCCTTTGCCGCCTTGAACTGGCTGGCGTTGAAAAAGATGGAAATCTTCTTCCGGTCGTCAATGGCGAGGAAGTCCCAGGGATTGACGCTCTCGCATACCTTTTCCTTGCCGCTGATGACGATTCCCACGCCGCCCTTTGTCCTTTCCGTCCCACCCACATACGAAAAGCTGAAACCGTGTGTGATGGAGGAAAGAGAGAGGGCGACGGACATATTCTTTGTCCCGCCGGTATAATCCACAACAACCTCTTCGCTGTTATAGCCCTTTGACAGCGCCCTTTTTACCGCCTCTTCAGCCTTGCCGAAACAGTGGTACAGGTCGTTGACGTCGTCAGCCAGGGTTACTTCGTTTTTTATGCTGAGTTTTGCCTCCTGTAGCTCACGTTTAATTTCTGATATCTTGTCACAGGTGTCCTGCGATGCAAAGAAGGACACGAATTCCGGCCGGTATTCTGTGATAGATTTTGTAATGGGCTCTGTTGTCCCGCCCACAGAGATTATCATAGCCCTGATCATTTTATTTTCTCCAGCGTATTTTATAAGAGATTTACCTTTTAGCAAAAAAAGGCTTCATCTTGTCCACAAATTCTTTTATCTCATTGACTTTTGATTTGACTATAACGATATTCTGCCAGTTTACTTTTAAATACTGATGTATAGTCTCATTGCGGTGCTTCACCAATGGCGCAATTTTCAATACAATGTCCCCGACAAACTCGTGACAGGCAAGGATGGTATCCCTGTATGTGTCTGGAATATCCCTTTTGTGCTTTTTTAGGCACTCCTCAGCAATGTCTGTAAGGCAGAGGATAAGGTCATTTATGCTCTTATCAAGGATGTTTCTTTTGTCTCTATCGGCAAAATAGAGATCTCTGGTAACCCCTTCAATTTTTGAAAGGAAATAATCCAGCGTGTCATTGATAAACGCAAAAAGACGATATATTTTGTTATCCATCATAGTAATGAATTCCTCAAAATTTCTTGTTAGTGTTTCTCTGTGTCCTCTGTGGCAAACCCTCGCAATGTCCGCCTGAAACGAATCCCTTCTGTCTCGTGAAGCACCCTGTGGGCGACTTCGTAGAGGACGTCATTATCAGGCACTGCCAGATGGATTCCCTTTAGCGCCTCCTGGACTACAAAAGGCGACTCATCTTCATCGTCGAGCCTTAAAATAGAGACATCTTTCTCCGTAGACATAAGAATTTTATCTACAATCTCTATTTCTTCATTTTCATTCTTTGCCCTGATGAACACCGCCAGGTCAATGTCAGACCGGACGTGTGGCGTACCGCTGGCATACGAACCGTAGAGAATCGCAACGAGGACTTTGCCTTCGCTCCTGAGTTCTTGAAGGACTTCTTTCAGGGATTTTAATTCGTTTTTGACATCCATAGCATTATCATGTTCTCCCCCCCTTAGCAAAGGGGGATTCAGGGGGTTGTTTTTTTTCTTATATTGATACTTTTCTTTAATTATTTCAATACATACAAATCCAGCCTGGTCACTTTACTTATAATTTCAAAGTGTTTGTCAAGGGTAAAGAGTTTTACATTATTTGAGCTTGCCACCACTGAAATGTAACAGTCTGCAAGTCCGGCTATTTTCCCTTTCAGGCGCAATAAGAAAGATAATTCACCTGCCTTTTCCCATAGTTCCGTGGAATCAGGGATGAAGTCAAATACATGCAGGAATTCTTTTAGCACATCGAGTTCTTTCTGCGACTTTGCGCCCTGTATTAACTCGGCAAGCACAATACCAGTACAGCAGATGCGGCTGCTGTCGATCAATTCCAGAACGGTTTCATAGTAAGGGGCTTTCTTCCTGAAGAACTCAATCCATGCGGAGGTGTCAACAAGTATCTTATCCGAGTCTTTCATCTTCGTGCCTGAGTTTATCCGCAGATTTTATAAATTCCATCTTGCCCGCCATAGACTTTATTCGTTCCGTCTTTTTCATCCGTATTTCATCTTTAATTGCTTTTATTACAGCCTCCGTCTTGCTCTTCGCCTCGATAGTTAACATCAATTCGTCTATCAGGGCATTGGGTAATGTTATGGTGGTTCTTAACATGTATATTCTCCGATAAAATATGCTTATGAATAGCATGAATATTTTATAACAATCTATGCTATATTTCAATTCCCTGTTTCAGTATTTCATTAACAAGGGGGTTTTCTTCTTTGAAATCCTCCGGCCTGAATGGGTGTGATTCAATTCTGGAATCTACCTTTAGGAGAAACGGATTAACCCGTTTCCTGTCATAGAATCCGATACCGGTAAAGTCCTTTGAAACTAAAGCAATGTCAATATCACTCCATGTGTTTCACGTACCTTTTGCATACGAACCAAAGAGTATTGCCCTCTCTATGTGCAATCCGCTGGCAGAGACCATACGGAGGAATTTTTGTAGCTTTTCTACTATTTCATCTGAGACAGTAACCATCGATATGTTTCCTCTTGTTCTTTGATATTCATTACAAAATCTCCATAACTGCCCAGCCGAAGGGGACAAATCCGTTGTTTGAGTTTGGTTTGCTTGACTCAGAGGCACGCCAGAAGACGGTTATCAGGAATTTTGCTGAACTCCTGCCATTAAGCAAAGTTTTTTGTATCTTTCATGTTTTTTATCATCCCATTTTTTATCCGGTTTTATAACTTCTAACATCTTTCCGGCAATTGCCTTCAGGACGTCCGGAGTTATTTCAACTTTTTCCAGATCATCTACTCTTGAAATATTGATAACCCCTGAACCAATCTCTTTAAATGAAATGTTTTTTAAAATGGAAATCTCTTCCGCTTTAATGTCTTTGATAAAACTGAGAAATTTCCCAGGATTACAGTGAAGTTTGAGTTTGTTAAATCTTGCCATCAAATCATCAGCTTCCTGTGTGCTTATGACAGCCGCACTATGTTCTTGCAAATCCTGTGATACATGCTCTTTGAAATCGTTAGCCTTGTCGTCGTCGCCTAGAATCTCCATCACTGCCCAGCCAAAAGGGACGAGTCCATTGTTGGTATTCGGTTCTCTTGTTTCAGAGGCAAGCCAGATGGTGGTTGCATGGTCAAGAAATTTAGGAGGTGTGCCACTTCTTTGCATAATTTTAATGTGTCTGTTGCCTTCGATGGTTACGGACTCAGCGCCAGAGTGTCTGCCCATGCGAAATAAAAATGCAGTCTCCCCCAGCTTGTCTTTGAATTTCTCATTGATTCTTTTGTCAATAATAGGATCTATATTAATTTCTTTAGTAAGCCTGTTCTCTCCATCAAATACCGGCATGTAAAAATCATTAATCGATTTTAAAAAATCTTTTAATGTAACGGGTTTTGTAATTCCCGCTCCTTGTTCTGGTTGTTGAATGTTTATCGTTCCCTCAAACACAGCCCCTTCTCTTGCCGTTTCAAGTATTTGGAAGGGGCCGCGCGCATCATATTTAGATGCCTTCTTTTTTTTATTCACAGCATAAATGATTTTTGTTTTTACCTCACCAACTGGCAGGAAATCAGAGGGTTTTACCATTCTGAATGGGTCGGTTTCAAATTTTCCACCGAGCAAGTCTTCTTCTAATTTTTTAGCAATCTTCTTTTTCCCAATAAAATGGTATGTATCCTGCTCTGTTTTTAACTCGCCTTTTTGAAGATACGTATTCCAGCAAGCGCTTACTTTTGAGCCTGTTGTTAATTTACTCAGATAGGCAGTTCTTAATGCGCCCTTTATGGACGAGCCTGGTATGTACGGCAAGTTATTGTGGGGATTGTATGCCGTCCTGCTTATGCTAAACTTGTTAAGTTCCTGTCCGATTTCCCTCTCGTTTTTTGTAGACAACCTTTTCACTTTATCATAATGTATTACTAAATCACTGGATATATCTACTTCTCTTCCTGCATGTTTTTTGTTTGAAATAAAGTTATATAGTTTAACAATAGAGGAAACATTCCCTTCCATGCAAATTTTGGTAAACTCCTGTTTATCATGTGTTGAAAGAGATTTTATAAAATCCATCGTATCAAATTCGATTAGCTTCCTTTTTTTCTCGTCAATCGCAAAGCCGGTTGGTTCATACACATCGGCACATCCGATATGGACGGGTGATATTATATGGAGTCTGACTTTTAATGGTTTTTCCATCTTTTATACCTCCACCATTACTGGAATATAGAGAGAATATCCCTGAGCTACAGCCCTTGGTTCTGCCTTTGAAATACTTGTTACTGCGCTTCCCATGTATGGTTTATTGAATATCTCTGTATCTTTTGGTTTAAATAGGCCGCCTTCATCCGCCATGATAACAGGGTTTTTAAATGGATTTGGTGATTTGGCAAAGATGTCTCCATGACGTCCAAACCGTGTGAAGGGGGTAAAGAACATTTCTGAAAATGTATCCCTTTCAGGAACGCAAGGAGCAAGGGTATAACAAGCGTTTGGCGCGTCGCTTCCCATGTTTGTAAGGTCTATCTCGCTTTCCTTAATTAACTCAAATCTGCCAAGTCCCGTTGACGCATCTTTTCCGAAACCACATTTTCCAATCCTTTCGAGACCTTCTTTTACTTGTTGTACGTTCATAAAAGCATCATCAATTCCCACAAAAATCGCCAATTCTGTTTCCGGATAAAATACCCATTGATCAACAGCGAAAGGGGCAAAGCCTTTTGCGCTGGTTGTGCTGGTAAGCCTGTTTATTTTGTTGTGGGATTGCGAAAAGGTGGTAATAAAATTCTTTGAGGCTACTCCTTTTATATCCCTTCCTGTTTTTTCACTCAGGTATGCCTTCATATCTTCTTCTAAAAATTCTGTATCGGTTCGATACTTCACTTCTTTAAAGGAAGAAGTTTTCTTGTCTTTCTGTAGTATCATCCACTTCTTTGCTTTAAGGTCTTTTCGCTTTTCGATATTTTGTTTCTTGTTGTCTGGCAAGTTAAACACCATATTCATCGGCAAATCAGGCCTTTTCAGGGCGAAGTAGCAACTCTCTCCCACGCAAAATCTGGGATATGCAGATGAAAAGACGGCAAAGGGTTTTGTTTGGTAATTTAACAGAAGATCATCAAGAGTATTACCGACCAACCTTTCATCGTATGCTATTTGCCAGCAGAAGTGTCCGAAAATGGTATCACCCTTTAAGTGAGTTCCAAATCCAGTCAAAGGTTTAATAACTATTTCATAAACCTGCAAGGTTTTTGTCCTCCTAAAATGGACTCAATGACTTAAATGTATCATTCATTGTCTTATCACTAAACTCAAAGGCAATTCTTCCATATCCTCTGCTTCCACTCCCGCCAAGTGCATCCATTTCGAGCAGTTTAAGTCCTTTTAAGAGTACCGTATCAAATAGATTGTCATCTCCATCCTGTAATATCTTAAAAGTTACAAGAAACTTGAATCTTGTTCCTTCGGGTATACGTTCTATAAACCGTGGATGTTCCGCAGTACCTTTTATCCTGTTAATGACATTTTCTGATTTTTCTTCGGTTAAAAGCCATCGGTTGTCTTTTGCCTTTTTCTTCCATTCATCGTCCAGATAGCAGTCGGCAAATGATACCCTTGTTGGGCCAAACACCTGCTCATCTTCTTTATCAGCGCCGCTGGAACCAAAGATTTTAAGAATTTCAATGCACCTGGCTGTTAAATCCTCATTACTTTTAACCGCACTCTTTTGTAGTGTTCCGCTTGATACAACGTTTCCATCCGTGTGAATCATTAATCCACTTTCCATTTCCAGAAGGGATCTGACCTTGCCTTTCAAAGAAGAACCAGGGATATAAGGCTCTAAGGTATGGGGGTGTTTTATCACAGGGCTATCAGTGCCGCCAATATGCATTTCCATATTTCCTGAACCTATATGCAAACCACTTTTCAAGGTAATCTTACCTTCAAGTATTTTGATTGCCGTGAGTTTCATCTTCTCCCTCCTGATCTATTTTGATCTTTTTTGCATAGATATGCATACTTGTAAAATCCCATAAATGCCTCAAACAAACCTGCGAAGGCATCAAAATCATCTTTATCGTGTGTTTGTTTAACGGCAGCGGCAATAAAATCTTTAAATCCCTTAGAGATTAGTTCGTTTCTGCCCAGCGCATACGCTGCTTTAGCATTAAGCATTTTAATGTAAGGTAGCATTTTCTCGAATTCCTCTTTTTGTTTTTCATCAGGAATGCCTTTTAACATACCGTCAAATCGCAATACTTCATCATAAAACTTTCTGATTTGTGTCGGATTGTTTGTCCTGTCGCCGCTTTCATTTGAAATTTGATTGGCAAATGCCTCCGCTTTTGCAGAAAACAACTCTGGATCAATTCCCTGTTTTTTATCGTTGTTTTTCCAAAATTGCACTTCCATAAATAATTCCTCCGTTTTATCTTTGATTATAGATAACCTGCCATACTGGAATCTTCATTGCACCACCATATTGAACAAGCCATATAGCAGCTTTTTCCACCTCCTTTATTGCCTTGTCTTTTTCGTCTCCCTTTAATTTTTTACCAATATTTCTCACAAGATTATACTTAAAATTGGACTTCCATTTCAGGCAATCCCAATCTTCCGCATCAATTTCTCCCCTTTCCTCTAATAGTTCCTTCTCCTGTTTTGCCATGTCTGAAAAGGTATTTAATCTGAACAACATGGCTTTATTGATGTACGATTTATTCATCCATGTTTCAATCTCCTTTTTGATTGTGCTTAACTCCCCAAATTCCTGCCATTTTACCGTTTCGTCAAAAACGGTAATGGAATTTCTCTCGTTTGCCTTAGATTTTTTAAGCGCTGTTTCTGCCCTTTCGGAAATAGAAGGAATCGGCTCTCCCGGTTTGTGTACGCTTATACCAGCCGACAGGGTAATCTTCGTGTTACCACAGACATAGCTTTTAAAGGATTCACTGAGAAATAAAGTAAATTCAACAATCCTATTCCACGGACCTATCAGGAAAAGGTCGTCGCCGCCCGCAAACACGGTATATATATCTTTAAACTCTTCCCTTGTGCTTAAAACAAAAGGGAGATAAATGGAGAAAAAATGATTCATTTGTCTGCTTAGGGTTGCCAATCGCGATAGACTGTTATGTTCTAATCCGCAGGAAAAGACAAGCCCTAGATTATCCACATCCGCTTTGAGTACTCCTAATGCTTCTATGCCTGTAAATTTGTCTGGTATATCCGCAAGATTTAATGCCGATTTAGCAATATGATGAAATGATTTTGGTAGCCCACTTTTTATCATATTGAACAGTTCTTCCTTCTTTTTTTCAGTTTTCTCGCCGCAGAGCAATCTGTTAAGACTCTCTTTTGTTTCATCGTCTTTAGAATATTTGGGCACATAACCGTTGATATATTTTGCCGTTATATCTTTAGCAATTTCTCCCTCTTTCGAAATGGAGATGTCCCAGTATTTAAGAAGCGTTCCTTTGTCTGCCAGTTGTGCCAATTTCCCGTCCACATCCAGAGAAATCTGATATATTCCGAATATTGGTTCAAGCAGTTTATCGCCGTAAATATCTGCATCGGTTGTTGTAATGGCAATGCGTTTGGCTTTTACCAGCGTAGTTCCAATATAAATATGGTCTCTGCATATCTTACAGGCAGAAGATTTCTCCTCTCCCAGGAGTAAATCATTTTCCACTTCTCTATTTGAAGGCCTTTTGCCACAGAACGGGCATAGCTTCTTATTCAAATTGTTGTTGAATTGATCAAGATAGTCTTCTCTTACACCTCCATATTTTTCAAGATTGATCTTTCGATATTTCTTCTTTTCCGATTCTTCAGCCAGTCTATCCCAAAGAAATTCAAATTTTTTTGAAACAAAGTCCTCTCCAGATGCTTCAATAAATGAGATACCAACAGAAGATTCCCCATAAAACATCCTGACGAGCCAATCATTGATCTTTTCCTCAACTACCCTTATTTTGTCTATTGTTTCTTTTGTATTTGGCGCAAGGATAGTAAATTTACCCGCTGCATTCAGGACGATTGAAGCCGTAGTCAGACCTATTTCCCTGCAAAGCATATCAGCCGCAAGCTCTGAAATAAGGGATACGACAAACGACCTTCCTCTAAGGAGTTTGGCAGCCGCCTTATTGGTGCTTCCGCCTTCTGTAAAGATAAAATTCTGGATTCCATAAAAGTCGCCACTAACAATTAAAAATTTCTTGTCCGCGTAATCCTTAATTTTTCCACTCTCCATACTGCCATTCTGGAGATGATATAGATAAATTGCGGAAGCTAAAGCGGCAGTTGTTTTAGAATGATCATAAAGCGATACATCGGGTATTACTTTACCGACAGTAGCAGCGGGTATATGGGAGGCATAAACCATAAATAGGCTGTCGAAGTGCTCAAACCAAAGTGAAATGTTTTGTTTGTGAATCAACTTTTCCAGTGAGTTAACAAAATTAAGAAACAATTCGTCGTATTCTTTTGAGGCATACGCACTGTCCAGAGACCGGTAATCCTCTCTATCTGTTGGGAATATATTCAGCGGCGAAAGTTCCTTGAGTGGGTATCTAAACTTGTAAGCCTCCAGGCTATCAGCCTTCCGTTTTCCGTCTGTTGAAATTCCTTCGAATATAGTGAGTAACCGTGTCTTTTTGTAGTCCTTAACACCTATTCCTTTGTTATAATCTTCAAACTCATCACGATCAAAACCACTGCTGATCCTGTCGGCCATAGCAACAATCCATTGCATGGGCGTTTCTGGGTTATGATGACCAGCCGCAAGATTCATGAACGAGTCGCCAAGCCCCCAATTGCCTTTGTTAAATTCTTTAGGAAGAAGTTTCTCTATATGGTCAATGAAGGCTGCGGTATGGACAGCATGTTGGTGTGTATGCCTGCCATTGAAAAAAGGTTGATATAGATTTGCGTGATTATTTACAAACTCCGGATCAACATGAAAATTTCCCTTTGCCCGTTCTGCAAATTTGCCAATATCGTGAAAAAACGCAGCCAGTGCAATTTTATAAATAGTGTCATTCATAATAAGCCTCCATTGTGCAGCAGCGCTGCAAGCACTATCGTCTGATATTCTTTTTTCTGTTTTTCATCCATAGCTTTCTCCACTATTTATCCCTTTCCAGGTAACAGACTAGCAATCCGGTTTCTTACTCGTGGCG
>Ga0082335_1006425_pt1 | contig 15169 bp, 15 predicted proteins | sample Subgrocontami58m_FD_72375 | JGI IMG/M metagenome (GOLD analysis project Ga0082335, IMG submission 72375) | Subsurface groundwater microbial communities from S. Glens Falls, New York, USA - GMW37 contaminated, 5.8 m (SPADES assembly) (version 2) ...
ACGGGATCGACGCAACCATGACGATAGGCGCGAAATCCTTGACTGGGTCGTATGGAAGTTTATTGCCGAACAGCGCGGGATTGATGGCCATGGTGGCGGTGTAGCCGAGCAACAACGTGTAACCGTTGGGCGGGGATTTGGCGGCGTACTCGACGCCGATAATGCCGTTGGCTCCCGGCTTGTTTTCGACAATGACGGCCTGACCGATGTTCGCCGAGAGTGCCTGGCTGACGAAGCGGGCGAGCACGTCGGTGAAACCAGCCGCCGCCGCCGGCACGATGATGCGTATCGGGCTGTTGGGAAAGCCCTGACCCCAAGCGGCGGGAACTGCGAACATACCGAATAAAGCCGTACTGACGGCAGCGACGAAACGCAGGAATGATGAACGCATGCTATTCTTTCTCCTCAAGTGTGCGCAAAAGTTCGATGTGGTTAGACGGCTTTCATGCTCAAGCATGGAGCAATATGATGCTACATCGTATCATGTAGAAACCCGCTATGCGCAAGCAACGCGACACTTGCTAGCGTTTCAGTTTGAGTCGTAACAATGATATGCGCACGTTGGCAGCCAACACAGGTTCATTGAGCATGCGTCGGTTCGCCAATTTAGGGTTGCCCGGCGGATTGATTTTCCTATCCCTCTCGAAAAGGCCCCGCGATATTCTCTCAATAAGAGGAGCATGATGAGGACAAAGATCTGCGATCAACTCGGGATTGACGTCCCGATCTTCGGGTTCAGCCACTGCCGGGACGTAGTCGCGGCAGTCAGCGCGGCCGGTGGGCTCGGCGTAATCGGCGCCACCACGTTCGACCCCGACAAGCTGGAGATTGAGCTACGCTGGCTCGACGAACATCTCCAAGGCCGGCCCTACGGCGTCAACGTGCTCATGGCCGATTCACGGACCGAGGGCACCGTCGAGGACCTCGAGCGCATGATTCCGCAAGGCCATCGAGAATTCGTGGAGCGGTTGAATAAAAAATTCGCCATTCCTCCGCTACGCGAAGATGCATCCTCCTCCGGGGCCATCTACCAGAATATGGAGTTGAGGAGCACCCATGGCTGGGCGAGGCCACAACTCGAGGTCGTCTGGCGGCACCGGGCCCGGCTGCTGGTTTCGGCGCTCGGCGCGCCCCCTCCGGATGTCGTTCTGCAAGCGCGCAAGCTCGGCATGAAAATCGGCGGCATGACGGGCAGTGCCCGGCACGCCAAGAAGCACATCGCCGCGGGTGCGGACCTGGTTATCGCCGCTGGCAACGAGGGCGCGGGCCACAACAGCGACGTGGCCACGATGGTCCTGGTGCCGGAGGTGGTCGATGCCGCCGGAAACATCCCGGTGCTGGCGGCCGGCGGGATCGGCAATGGGCGCCAGATCGCCGCCGCCCTGGCCCTCGGCGCGGAAGGCGTCTGGCTCGGCTCGATTTGGCTCGCCACCGTGGAGTCAGACTTGGAAGAAGGAAGCATTGAACGGCTCCTGAGCGCGGGATCGCATGACACCGTCCGCACAAAATCATGGAGCGGGAAGCCCACCCGATTTCTGCGCAATCCTTGGATCGACGCATGGGAAGGACGGGATGCCCCGGAGCCGCTCCCTACGCCGTTGCAACGCATGCTGATCGCACCGAGTTACAGGCGGATCGTTGCGGCCAGGATGACCGAGCTCATGTCCGTTCCCGTGGGCCAGGCCGTCGGTCAGATCCGCCAAAGACAGCGGGTGCGAGGGGTCATGCTCGACCTGCAGCAGGAGTACGTCGACGCGATCACCCGCTTGAACTCGCTCCAACCGGGAGAACAATCATCATGTTGAATTGCCGCTAGGGAAACCCAAGTTCCTCGCAAAGCCTGATAAAAGGCACAAGCGTCACTTTGCCGGTCGAAAAGTGCCTCTCGCCGAGGTGGGTCTGGTAGAAGCGGGGAATCGGCGTTCTCTCGGCGAAATAGCGGAGCGCGGGGCCGATCGCCTTGTCTCCCGATTTGCATTCGACGGCGAAAATGGGCTTCCTATCCTTCAGCACGACAAAATCCACCTCGCGCTTGTCCGTGTCGCGCAAATACCGAAGGTCCATCGAATAGCCTTGCGTGTCTTCGACCCAATGACAATACTTGAGAAGCTGGCAGGCGACCAGGTTTTCAAATCGCGGCCCGTCGTCCTCGACGCTGGACCAGTCCCAAAGGTAAAGCTTCCTTTCCTTCTTCACGGCACGAACCTTGGGAGGCCCGTAGGGAGAGATGCGGAAGCAGACGTACAGATTTTCGAGGATCTGCAGCCAGCGCTCCGCGGTCTTGTGGTCGATCTGAAGATCCTCGCGCAAGCGCTTGACGGAAAGTGGCGAGCCCACCTTTGAAGGCAGCATATCGGTCAAATGCTCGATGAGGCTGATCTCGCGTACGTGCTCCAGATCCCGGAGGTCCTCACGAATGACCCTTGAGATCCGGTCCCTGCGCCAGATGCGATGCTCCGCCTCGTTCTGCGCGAACAGAGGTTCCGGAAACCCGCCAAACTTCAGCAGGGCTTCGAAGTCGGAGCGCGATGGCCTGCGGTTCAGTTCCCGCAGGGAAAAAGGATGCAGACGAAAGTAGCGGTAGCGTCCGGCGAGAGAGTCGCCGCCCTTCCTGTAGTAATCGAGCCGGGCGGAGCCGGTGACGATGATCTTGCGCCTGGACTTTTCAGTATCGTAGATGCCTTTGAGCAGATTCCGCCAGCGGCTGTATTTGTGGATTTCATCCAGCAGGAGCAGTGGTTCTGCGGCCGGGAGTTCCGCTCGCCTCAGCCGGGGCGGGACACTGGGATGATCCCAGTTCAGATAGGCCGGGTGGGTTTCGTCCGCATCCTTGCCTAAGAAGCCCAGTGCGAATGTCGTCTTGCCGACTTGGCGCGGACCGCCGACGAAGACCATCTTTCGCTTCAGGCCGTCCGTGACACCGCTTTGCAGATAGCGAGGGACACGCATGGAATGGATTATAGTCCACTTTGTTCATGAGTAAAGTGGAATTATAGCCATTTTACTCATACCCATATTCCGGTGACTCGTTTTGCCGGTCGCGCACTGGTCCGGCCGGCTTTATTGAAAACAGCAGCGCCGCTGCAGCGAGTCCCGGCAGCAATGCGCGACGCGCGCGTTCACTCGATCATCCGGTCCGCGCGCAGCAGGATCGATTGCGGGATCGTGATGCCGAGCGCCTTGGCGGTCTTCATATGTTTGTTATAGATCGCCCGGTAGTTAACCAATAATGCCGTTCAAAATTCCGGCCATTTGCTGTAAGCGAGGAACTTAGCGCGGCCGCTGGCCGCAACCAAAATGACAAAAACATTCGCGTGGATGTGGCAATTGTTGCGGAGTAATTGCATAACCACCTTTACGCACTTTGGGAGCCAACACAGGTTCATTGAGCATGCATCGGGCCGCCCATTTAGGGGTGCCCGGCGGATCGATTTTCCTATCGCTGGACGGTTCCCAAAACCGCCATTCGACAAGCCGCGTCAATCCGGGCTGCTGGCAAGCTACAATAGCCGCTGATCGTTCGCCCGACACGAGGGGTATTTTTCGAGGAGATGTCGATGCTGCGCAATCTTTTCCGAATCGGCGTTGCGCTTTACGCGACGGTCTTGAGCTGCGGCGCCTTTGCCCAGGCCTGGCCTTCCCATCCGATCAAGTTCATCGTTCCGTATACCCCAGGCACCGGCATGGACATGATCGCCCGCACCGTGGGGCCGAAACTCTCGGAGCGGCTCGGCCAGCCCGTGGTGGTCGAGAATAAGCCCGGCGCGAGCGGCAATATCGGCGCCGAAGCGGTCGCCAAGGCGGCGCCGGACGGCTATACCGTGATGGTGACCGCGAACACCATGCTGATCGCCGCGAGTCTCTACCGCTCGGTTCCCTTCGACCCGCTGAAGGACTTCGCGCCGATTTCGCTGGCGGCCTGGGGCACGCTGTTGCTGTGCGCCAATCCCAAAACCGGGATCAACAGCGTGGCCGATCTCATCGCCCAAGCGAAGGCCAATCCCGGCAGACTGAGTTACTCCTCGCCCGGCGTCGGCACGCCGCACCACATGTCGATGGAGCTGTTCAAGGACCTGACCGGCACCGATCTCCTGCACGTGCCGTATAAGGGGAGCGCGGGCGCGCTCACCGACCTGCTCTCCGGCGAGATCAGCGTCGGTTTTGTCCCCATACACGTGGCCACGCCCTATGTGAAGGCGGGCAGACTGCGCGCGCTCGCGGTCGGCAGCACCAAGCGACACCCGAACGCTCCGGATCTGCCCACGCTACAGGAACTCGGCGTCAAAGGCGCCGAAGTGGACATGTGGTACGCCTTCCTCGCGCCGAAAGGCACGCCGGCTGCGGTGATCGCCAAGCTCGATGCCGAGCTACGCACGATCCTGTCGCTGCCCGAGCTGAAGGCCGGCTTCGACAAGCAGGGCATGCAGGCGGCCTCGTCCACTCCCGAGGAGTTGAACGCTCTCATGCAGCGCGATTACGCGCGCTGGGCCGCGGTGATCAGGAAGAACAACATCACCGCCGAATAACGGTTAGAACGGAGGCGAAGCGCAGCTCTAACTCCGCGCGTTCGAGCCGGCGCCAATTGTGCCGCTCAACGCGCGGTTGGCGGGCAAAATGGGTTACCGGTGAAAGGAAATGTAATGAAGCACGGAATGGACCGTATCCCGAGCCCGCCCGCCGGGGTGCTGCCGCGCTCCGACGAATTGCGCCGGATGATTTTGACCAATAATACCGTTCGAAATTCCGGCCATTTGCTGTAAATGAGCAACCTGGAATCAACATAACTACCCTATGCGCACTTTGGGAGCCCAAACAGGCTCATTGCGCATGCATCGGCCTGCCGATGTAGGGGTGCCTGGGGGATTGATTTTCCTATCGCTTCGCTTTTCCTATCGCTTATCGCTCGGAACGTAGCGCCTGCTCGGAACGCAGCGCCAGTTGGCCCAGCACCGCTCCGCAGGCTGCGGCGGCGAGCAGCACGCCCAGGGCAGCTTCCCAATTGCCTGCCGCGGATACCACGGCCGCGACCAGGGGCGGGCCGGCGAAAGGGCCGAGCTGGGCGACCTGCACAATCAGTCCCTGAATGCTGCTGATCTGGCTGGTCTCGCGTGCATACACCTGAGCGCCCGAAAGCATCGAAGCCGGGATCATGCCTCCGATCAGCATGAAGAGCGCGCATAGTGAAAGGCGCAGCGCGTCAGGCAAGGCCGCGCTGAAGATGCCGCAACTACACGCCGCCATGACCAGGAAGGCGAGGCTGATCACATGGCCGCGCGGCAAAGCGCGATGCATCAGCCAGCCGCCGAGTAGATTGCCGATGGCGTTGCAGCCGATCAGCAACGCGGTAAGCAACGCCGCCTGGGAAATGGAGGCGCCCCGCTCCTGCATTAGGAAAGTGGGCAGCCACACGGCAACGGCGTAATACATCAGCGAATAGCAGGCAAACCCCATTGCAAGCCACCAGGGGCCGGCCTGGCGCAGCGCTCGCAGGGTGATCGAGAGCGTCGGAGCGGCTGCGGGCGCGGCGCGATAGCTGTTGCGGCAGCGCCATAGCGCGATGGCGCAGGCGAACGTCAGCAGCACGATGGCGAGCCACAGGCCGCGCCAGCCGATGGAACCGAGCAGGAACGGGCTCGCCAGGATGGTCAGGGCGGAACCGAACGGCAGGTAGCTCGCCCACAGGCCCAGCGTCAGATTGCGCTCGCGCGGCGCGCAGGCTGCGATGATCAGGGCGGGCGCCGAAACGGCGATGGCGATGAAGCCGCCGCCTTCGAGGATGCGCGAGGCAAACAGCGCTCCCTCTCCTTGCGCTGCCGCGCCTAGCGTCCCGCCCAGCATCATGGTGGCGAGCCCCGCGCCGCAGAAGCCGAGCGCGCCGTAGCGGCCGGCGAGCACGCCGACGAAGGCTGCGGTGCTCACCGACAGCGTGTTGAAAATCGAGTTGACCCAGCCCGCCGCGATCAACGATAGGCCGAATTCTTCACGCAGCAGGGGGATCGCCGGCGGCAGCTTACCGACGTAGGCGGCGGCGATGATGCCTGCGGCAATGGCGGCCCACACCGCGGGCCAATTGGTTCCGGGGGTTCGTGTCAGCAAGGATTTACCGGCCTGGTCATCAGCTCAGGCCGAAGCGCGTGATCAGCCAGGTTTTCATCAACTGGGTGAGGGTGTCGGTCGCCACGACCGCGGCCGTCGCCGTGCCGCTCATGACCTATAGGGAATGCCGGCTGTCATGCTACCGGAGTCAATACCGGCTTGCCGGCGAAGTGCGCGCGCAGGTTATCCACGGCGAGATCGCCCATGGCCTTGCGCGTCTCGTGCGTCGCGCTGGCCATGTGGGGCTGCAGCACCACATTATCCATCGTCCAAAACGCCTCGGGCACCCGCGGCTCGGCTTCGAAGACATCTAGACCTGCCGCGCCGAGAGTACCGTCGGCTAGCGCCTTGACCAGGGCAGGCTCATCCACCACCGAGCCGCGCGCGACGTTGATCAGCGTGCCCTCGGGCCCCAGTGCGGCCAGCACCTCTGCGTTGACCAGGTGATAGCTTGCCGCGCCGCCCGCACAGATCACCATCAGCACGTCGCAGTCGCGCGCCATATCCACCAGCTTGGGGTAGTACTTGTAGGTAACGTCGGCCTGCGGCTTGCGGCCGTGATAAACGATGCGCATATCGAACGCCTCGGCACGCCTGGCGATGGCCTTGCCGATCCGACCTAAGCCGAGTATTCCCATGGTCTTTCCGCTCACCTTGCGCGCGAACGGCATCGATCCCTGGGGCCAATCGCCCGCACGGACGTGGCGGTCAGCCGGAATCATGCGCCGCAGTGTGGCGATGGTGAGTCCCATGGCGAGATCGGCGACACAGTCGTTCAACACCTCCGGCGTATTGGCGACGATGACGCCGCGCCGCTTGGCCGCGTCCAGGTCGATCGCATCGACGCCGACGCCGACATTGGCGACGATCTCGAGGCGGGGCAGAGCATCGATTAGCTTGGCGTCGACGCCGTAGGGGCCGAAGCTCTGAATGCCGCGGATACGGTCCCGGACTTGGGCGAGCAGCGCCGGCTTGTCCTTGGATTGCCACAGCTTGTGGACGGTAAAATCGCGCTCCATGGCCTCCAAAGAGGCGGGATACATCGGCCCGACCGAGAGGATTTCGACGTTTTTCATGATTTGAACCTGGCGCAGAGTTTTTCGGATCGCGCGTGCGGCGCGAAGCGTACGGTTGGGACGCAGAGTGGACATTCTACTCGTTAGGACCGGCTTAAATTCAGCACACGACCGTCTCATCCAGTGAAGCTAAACAGGCACTGGCCCGGCAGCACAGTTCTCGAGCCGCGGTTCTTCGGCCTGGCGTCAGCCGGGCCTGCCGTCCAGCCGCGGTCGCGACAGGATAGTCCAGTAGCTGATGGTGAACACGCCGAACGCCGCCGACCACAGCAGGCCCGAGCCGATGATGGCGTGCAGGTAGAACGAGGGAAAAACGAGCGGCAGGAACACGCGCGTCAGGGCGGCGAGCTGAATCGCAACATAGCAGAACACTTCCGCGCGCCCCGCCTGCAGCGGCCGCCCGGTATGGCCGAGGGAGGTGCGCGTCATCATGCCCAGGGTGAGGCCGCCGATCGCGCCCACAGTGAGCGCGTGGGTGGCGAGGCCGGCCGGCACCAGGTCGAAGGCGGCGAGCGCGCGCAGCGCCAGCGCGAGCACGATCCAGGCGTAAGCAAGGTGCAGGATCCATACGATGGGAGTCTTCAGCGTCAACCACGGGCGCCACAGGCCCAGCCTCGCCGCGTGGGCCGCAGCGGCCACTGCGGCGATCGGTCCGATGATTGCATCGGGCGCGCCGCTGACATCGGCCGCCAGCAGGACCAGCACGCTGCCCGGCGCCAGGCGCTCGATCCAGGGCAGGCGGACACAGACCACGCCCGGAATGCCGTTCATGGTGAACATCGGGATCACGCGCCCGCCCATCACCACCATGATGAACAGCACCAGGTCCAGGCCGGCCTGCAGGCCGCGCTGCACCGGAAGGTCGAGCACTCTCGCCATTCCTAGGTGGAAGGCGAGGTTCGCCAGACCCATGCCGAGCAGCAGGCCGATGAAAAAATAATTGCGCCGGTTGCCGCTGCGCACGAATGGCACGGCGATGCCCGCGGCGGCGGCAAGGGCGAAGGCGGTGTCCGCCGCCGCGGCCGCGAGCGCGTAGGGTGTGAACACCAGCACCCGACCCGCGATCCAGAGCGCGGCTATCGCGGCGAGCGACGCGCCTGTAGGGGTCGGCTGGTTGGCCCAGTTGCGGCCCGCGGTGAACAGAAAACCGACGATCACGGCGAGGGCGTAGCCGAACAGCATTTCGTGCGCATGCCACAGCGGCCCTTCGATGATCACATATCCGCCGAGCCAGCCTGCGTACTGTGCCATCCACACCGGCACGCTGAGCGTGGCAAACAGGCCGGCGAGCAGGTAAAACGGGCGAAAGCCGAGGTTCCACAGCGCGAGACCGGCCGGCGCCGGGGAGCTATCCGGTGAAGGCGGTTGGAGCGGATTGGGCAAAGCCATGACGTGCATCGATCTAAAGAAGGGCCGGGTTGGGGTTTGGAGTGACGCTAAGGTTGCAACTCAGGGTCGCAGCGCCCAAGGCGCCATTTAACCACGACTTCGGCAGCAGCGGACAACACGGCGCGCTATGCACGGGGTTGCGCACATAGCGTTACCCTACCCCGCAGGAATTCACCTTTGCAGCCACCGGATAGCCGCCTCGCGTTGCCCGTGCTCGAAGGCGGGAGCGAAGTCGTCGATCTCGCGCCGCGTCATGCCGATGGTCTTGCCGGCCGCAACCCGTCGCCACTCGCCCGTGGCCTTCACCACCTTACCCAGGATGCGCCGCGCCTCGGTTGGGGCGAGCCGGAAACGAGGTGCCGCGGACATCACGACGTCGATGTCCGCGACCGGGCCGGAATCTTCGGTCAGCCACAGCTTGAGTTCGCGGTCCTTGTCGGGGAAGGGATTGATGTCGAATGCCGGCGCCAGCCGCCACTGGCCGTGCACCGCGTGCAGGAAGCCGTGGTTCTGCAGATGGTCGTCGACGTTGGTGATCAGCAGGCTGAACACGATGCGGCGCCAGAGTTCATGGCAGTCGGTGCGCGGATTGGCCCCGTTGGCGAGTATCGCGTCGGCGATTTCGGCGTAGGCGCGCTCGTCCTCGCGCGATGCCTGCAACATCGACGCGGCGGAAAGGTAAGGAATGCGACTGCCATCGGGCAAGCGGTCAAACCGGCGAATCAGCGCGACCGGCGCCGCTCGATCTCCCCCCGCATGGACTACCCGTGCGGTCGCGGCATCCAGGCCGGCAGCCTTGGCCAGTTGCAGCGCCAGCACCTCCCCCTTGACCACGCTGCGGTCGTCGCCCACGCTGGGAAACTTGCCGATGGCAAGGCACCCGTCATCGTCCTGCACCGAGCACTTTGGGCGCATGCCGCCGAGCGAGGTTCCCTGCCCGCGCAGGAAGCGCAGATCGGCCGCGCTCTCCTTGCCCAGTTCCACCGCGCGGCTTGCGCTGAGCAGGTGCTGCAATTCGAACAGGGGAGGAATCGCGCGCCCGCCCTCCTGGGTGGCGCGCAGAAAAACGCCGGTCTGATCGCGCAGGCGCAGCGCGCCCACGCGACTGACATCGTCGACGCACAGCAGATAGTCAAGCTCCGTCAGCGCGGCGGGGAGGGGCCGGCCGGAACGAGCCTCGCCCTGCCGCCGCCTGGCATGGTCGCGGGCGATGACGCGGCGCCCCCAGCCATCGGGCGCCGTGTCCGTCAGCGCGAGGTGAAAGACGGAATCGATCTTCGACGGCGCCTTGCGATACTGCCGCTCGGCCACCAGCGCCAGATCGGGTGAAAGCGTGAATCGATCCGCCGCCGCGAGCCAGGCGGGATCGTAGGCAAACGACGACGCCTCGCGCGGCCCCTGGCGGAAGTGGCTCAACTGCCCCGCCACGCGCGCCGCCTGTCCCAGGCAAACGGTCAACTCGCGCGGCGCCGCCGGCGTCATAGCGCACCCGATGCCGAGGTCGTCTTGCGCGCCCGAATGCGCTTGGGCAGTTGTTGATCCATCAAAGCCAGGCCGATCACGTCGGTGGCGGTATCCAGCAGACCGGCCAGCCGGTCGAGTTCACCCAGTACATGGAGCGCGCGCGCCCACACCCCCAACGGCACCCGCGGGTCGCCCTTCTCCATGCGGCGCAGCGTGGAGAGCGAGACCCCGATTCGCAGCGACATCGATGCCTGTGAAAAGCGCCGCCGGCGCCGCGCCAGAGCCAGATCGCCGCCCAGGTTCAGGACCGCACGCAGCACTGGAACGGGTGTCGTTGAATCTCCTTTAGAGGTCCCAGTTGACCTTTTAGGTGAGTTTTTCGTTTTCATGGGACTCATTATGGCAGCAATGCGCCAGGAGTCAAGCGGGTTGAAACTTGCCGAAAACCGGTTCTGGCGGGGCGGCGCTCGGTTCCCTGTGAATTCTCAGAACACCCCTGGAATAAATCGACACACCCGCTTGGCATAATCGGCGTAGCCGGGAAACCGGGCGCGCAGGCCGCGCTCTTCCAGCATCGCCTTGGCCAGCAGCACCGGGGCCAGTGCGAACCAGCAGGCGATTTTCCACATGTCTGCGTAGGCCACGACCTCCGCGGCCGCGAACAGCAGCAGCGCCGAATACATGGGGTTGCGCATGTATTGGTAGGGGCCGCTAGTCACCAACCGACCCGTTGCCTTGGGTTCGGGCCGGATATTGAAATTTCCGGGCCGGTTATGGACGAGCGTCCACAGACCGAGGCCCGCTGCGCATCCAACGAGCAGCAGTGCCGGCAGCGACCACGTTTGCGGCGTCAACGGCCAGATCAGCCAGGCGAGCAGCGCGAACTGCGCCGCAACCAGCAGACGTCCGATCAAATCAGGCCGGGTCATGGTGTCTCGTCGCTATTCGTCAGTGCAGGCGCCCGAACGGCCACTTGCTTTTCCCGCCCTTGGCTCGCGCAAGGAATTGCGCCAGCTCGGTATCGCACAGCAGTCGTATTTCCTTTTGCGCAGCGAACTGCCGCGCGTTCTGGCTCACATCGCCTGCCGCGACGTAGATGCACTCTTGCGCGCCTGCTGACTCTTTTGCCAGGAATAGTTCGCGCAGCGGCTCGATGCCAGTTTGCGCTACCTTCCAGCGTTTGCATCCCGCCAGCGCGACGCGGCCGTTCTTCCGCAGTTCGAAATCGGCGGCGCCGCTGGTGAGCGCGACGACCGCATATCCGTCGCTGCGGAATGCCGCTTCCATCTTTGCCGCAAATTCCTGCCAGGACATGGCGCGCAGCGCTGCCAGCACCTCGCCTACACGCTCCGAGTTTGGCACCCGCAATTGGCGCCAGCCGGCGTACCCGGCTATGCCGAGAAAAGGCAGCGTTGAAGCCAAGGCGGCGTAGTCGGGCATGAACTGTCGCACCGCCATGAACAGCGCGGCGGCGATGAGCACGCTCAGCCACCAGGGCGAGCGTGACAGGATAGCGAACAGGCTGCGCTTTGCGATTAGGGCCATATCGGTGTTCTACAATTCAATCAGCCAGCCGCTCGCGCACTTTGGCGCGATCATGGCCATGGCCGGGTTTGTCGACGGTCTGGATGGCATAGGGCAAGGGAGATCACCTCGTTCTTGTACATCCAGAAACAATTCGAGATATTGCGGAGCCATTTGCTTGCCTAGCGAATGGACAATGTTCTTGTTTGGCCGAATCAGCATGTTTGACCGTCAAAGAGTCAGCGCATTATGCAACATGGTAGGCAGTTGCAGGCTATACGCGTACCGCGTATAGTGTCGAGACATGATTTTTGTCGAGCTCACGCCGTTCATCGCTTTTCGTACCGAGCAGTGGGGTGACGAAGATTTGCGCGGCCTGCAAGATTTTTTGCTCACCACGCCGGACGCAGGCGACGTCATCCCAGGCGGTTCCGGTTTGCGCAAGCTGCGCTGGGCTGTACGAGGACACGGAAAGCGAGGTGGCGCGAGGGTGATCTACTACCGGCAAGTGCCGAAGGAACATATCTACCTGATTTGCGCTTACCTTAAGAGCGAGCAATCTGACCTGACGCCAAAGCAGATCAAGACGCTGGCACAACTGATGAAGGATATCGACAATGGATAAGCAGCATTTCGAACAACTGGTCAAAGGCGTGCGCGAAATGAAGCGCCATATGGCGGGCAAGAGCGTGCGTGGCGCAAGGACGACCGACCTGGCCGCGCCGGATGTGCGCACCATCCGTGAGGCAGCTCAGATCAGTCAAAGCCAGTTCGCAAAACTGATTGGCGTGAACCTGCGCACGTTGCAAAACTGGGAGCAGCAGCGCACGCAGCCTACCGGGCCGGCCAGGGCACTGCTCAAGATCGTTGCTTCAAACCCGAAGGCCATTGAGGCGTTGCACGGATAGATTGGATCTGTTTTCGGCCTGGCAAAAACGTGGCTATTCTCGAATAGCACTGTAAGTAAGTATAATTTGCCAGCAATAGTTCGCGCAGCGGTTCGATGCCTGTTTGCGCCACCTTCCAGCGTTTGCAGCGCGCCAGCGCGACACGGCCGCCCTTGCGCAATTCGAAGTCGGCGCCGCCGCGGGTGAGCGCGACGACCGCATATCCGTCGCTGCGGAATGCCGCTTCCATTTTTGCCGCAAATTCCTGCCAGGACATCGCGCGCAGTGCAGCCAGCGCCTCGCCTACACGTTCCGGGTTCGGCACGCGCAATTGGCGCCAGCCGGCGTACCCGCCTATGCCGAGAAAACGCAGCGTTGCGGCCGCAGCGGCGTAGTCGGGCATGAACAGGCGCACCCACACAGATGCGTTCTGGAGCTTCAGCGCGTTCCTCCTCCGTACCGGCGACGCCGCCGACGTGTCTGCGGACGCTTTGAACAAGTGGGGAGCAAAACGGCGTCCGCGTTGACGAATGGGGGTCGGTCGGTCGGTGAAGGACTCGTAGCCTCCCCCGGATTTGCGCAAGGGCACCCGTTGGGCCAACCCGACCTGGCGCGACTGCTTCAATAGGATCGAAATTGTCCGGTGGGTTTCCACACAACTTTGGTCGTTTCCGGTCGCCGGTTCTAGCCCTGATGTGGGATCATGCAAAGATTGAAGCTCCGTATTCCGGAATGACATGACCAATCTCAAGTTAATCGTTCCCGTTGAACTCAAGGTCTGCGCAACCTGCACCTACTGGGACGGCGCCCGGTCGGTGGATGAGGACGTACGTGTGGTGGTCGTTTGCGAGTCTTGCGAGGGCGAGTGCCTGGTACGGGAAGTTTCGATGCCGCCGTTGCGGCCGGTACATGAAGATACCGAATGCCTGTGGGACGCCGTTGATGTCGACGAGCCGCAGGCGGAGGAGGATCAGGCGCACAAGCCGGGAAGCTGAACGCGGGCCCCTGCGTGGCGCTACCACGGGCGGACTTTCCCTCGGGTCATGGGCCGCCGTACAATGGATAGGTATCCGTGTCTCCTGGTACTCGAACGGGGACTCGATTGCATTTCCTGACATCCGTTCCACACCATCGCTCACCATTTTGCAGCGAAAGTACCCATGGCCCAATACGTCTATACCATGCGCCGGGTCGGCAAAGTCGTGCCGCCCAAGCGTTTCATTCTCAAGAACATCTCGCTTAACTTTTTCGCCGGCGCCAAGATCGGTGTGCTTGGCCTGAACGGCTCGGGCAAGTCCACCTTGCTCAACATCATGGCGGGCGTGGACAAGGACTACGACGGCGAAGTGATCGCCAAGCCCAATATGCGCATCGGCTATTTGCCGCAGGAGCCGCAGCTCGATGCGGACAAGAGCGTGCGCGAGGCGGTGGAGGAGGGACTGGGCGAGGTGTTCGGCGCGAAGAAGCGTCTTGATGAAGTCTATGCCGCGTATGCCGAGCCCGACGCCGATTTCGACAAACTTGCCACGGAGCAGGCAGAACTCGAAGCGGTGATCGCCGCCTCCGCCGGCGACAACGTCGAGCACCAGCTCGAGATCGCCGCCGACGCTCTGCGCTTGCCGCCGTGGGAGGCGAAAATCGGCCCGCTCTCGGGCGGTGAGAAGCGCCGCGTGTCGCTGTGCCGCCTGCTGCTCGCCAAGCCCGACCTGCTGCTGCTCGACGAGCCCACTAACCACCTCGATGCCGAGAGCGTCGAATGGCTGGAGCAGTACCTGCAGAAATTTCCCGGCACGGTGGTGGCGGTGACCCACGATCGTTATTTCTTGGACAACGCGGCACAGTGGATCCTGGAGCTAGATCGCGGCTACGGCATTCCGTGGGAGGGCAATTACAGTTCCTGGCTGGCGCAAAAGGAAGCGCGTCTCGCGCAGGAGGAATCGACCGAATCGGCGCGCCGGAAGACTATCAAGCGGGAGCTCGAATGGGTGCGGCAGAACCCCAAGGCGCGCCAGGCGAAAAGCAAGGCGCGCCTGGCGCGCTTCGACGAGTTGAGCTCTTACGATTACCAGAAGCGCAATGAAACGCAGGAAATTTTCATCCCGGTGGCCGAGCGCCTGGGCGATGCCGTGATCGAGTTCAAGGGCGTGAGCAAAGGCTACGGCGAGCGCCTGCTGATCGACGAACTGTCGTTCCAGGTCCCGGCCGGCGCTATCGTCGGCATCATCGGCCCCAACGGCGCGGGCAAATCGACGCTGTTCCGCATGATCACGGGCAAGGAGCAGCCGGGCAAGGGCGAAGTGGCGATCGGCCCGACGGTAAAGCTGGCCTACGTGGACCAGTCGCGCGATGCGCTGGAGGCCGACAAGACCGTGTTCGAATACGTCGCCGCCGGCGCCGACATGCTCAACGTAGGCAAGTTTGAAATGCCTTCACGCGCCTATCTCGGCCGCTTCAATTTCAAGGGCACCGACCAGGGGAAAAAAGTCGGCAACCTTTCCGGCGGCGAGCGCGGGCGGCTGCACCTTGCCAAGACGCTGATCGCCGGCGGTAACGTGCTGCTGCTGGACGAGCCCACCAACGACCTCGACGTGGAAACCCTGCGCGCGCTGGAGGACGCGCTGCTGGAATTCGCCGGCAGCGTGCTCGTCATCGCCCACGACCGCTGGTTTCTCGACCGCATCGCCAGCCACATCCTCGCCTTCGAGGGCGACTCCAAGGTGAGCTTCTTCGATG
>Ga0082335_1006426_pt1 | contig 15168 bp, 12 predicted proteins | sample Subgrocontami58m_FD_72375 | JGI IMG/M metagenome (GOLD analysis project Ga0082335, IMG submission 72375) | Subsurface groundwater microbial communities from S. Glens Falls, New York, USA - GMW37 contaminated, 5.8 m (SPADES assembly) (version 2) ...
ACTTCAAATCCGGTCTGTCCCGCTAATAGCGGGATAGGTGGGTTCGATTCCCACACGCTCCCGCCATTCAACTGTTACGGGGTAATGACTTACGACTTTCTACGCCCCCAAAAGATCGTCACCAATGTGTCACCAAGTTTAAAAAAGTAGCATTTGTTTATGTATGTATAAAGATTTAAATAAGCGGATTCGAGTAACGAAGTTCGCTCTATTGAGTTGTCAGAAATTTATTTTAACATCACCAATGAAAATATTCTTATCTTGCATCTCCAGTCTGGAAAGGAAAAGCCTGATGTGCCAATCTTAATCATGCATTAAGAGGTTGAAAAATCTTTGTGATTTTAGAGGAACACAACGAATAGATGAAATTATTTTCCAAGCGGACCAAAACAATTTTGATTAAAGGAGTTAAAATGTAGTTGTATGTATTTTCATTATTATACTTCTCTAAATAATTTATTCTGTTTCCATTTTGTCATCCAACCCCAACTCTCTTAAAGCGCCTTTTGTTTCGTCAATTTTTTGTTTTGGGATGCCGTTTGAAGGTGATATGTCTACTTTTAAGGTAATTTCCAATCCATCACCTGTAGCGTATTTTGAAAGTACTTTAGTATAAAAGTTCATCCATTTTTGCGGCTGGATTTTCCCCTGCCATGACAATTTGCCATAAGTATCCTTTGGAATTTCTTTCTTTGGATGAGGGGGCTCTGTTATTTCTTTAGAAACGGTAATTTCAGCAAAAGTCGTGATATTATCAATTGACGCAGAAACCTGATAACTACCCTCCGTCTCCCCAATAAAAATCCCTTTTTCGTCAATTAACCCGCCGTTTACCTTCCAAACAACATTATCTGTATCGATAGGCCTATTGTGTTGATCGAATCCTTTCGATAAAAAACCGTAGCTCTTTCCAGGTTCTATACAAACGTTGGATGGTGATATTTCAAGCCTGGCAAGTCTTGGTGGTTCAATGTGTTTTTTTGCCTCTTCCTCTGTAATGATAAACATATCATCTGATATTTCTATATCTGTTGACATGAGACTTACATTGTAATGAAACGGTTTGTAATGCCCCCCGGAAATCTTTCCCACATATCCAAGAATTCCATGTGCGATACCGCGAGCAATTGTTTCTTTGATAGCTTCAGGATTCAAAAGGCGTGGAAACTGAGGGGATGCAAAAAAGGTATTTTTTACCGATTGGGTACTCCACTCTTTAAAAGCCGGCGGCCAGTTACGTACAAGGAAGTTTGGACTGATTCCTTCTTCTACATGACCATCCTGTCTCAATCTGTTCAGAATAAATGACATGAGAGATTCAGCTGCGCTTGAATGTGTAAGACCGAGGTTTATATCTTGCCAATCGTTATTTTTTCCCAAGAGCACAATCTTATTGTACGTGCGCCATACAGATTCTTTTAAATCTCGTTCTGTCTTTTTCAGATTTATAGAGAACTGATGCTTTTGGGTCTCGTCAAGATGCAATTCGTCTAGTTCGTCTTCTATATCTTCCCATGCAAGCAATTTCCTGGCTTCTTCGTATAGAATGGCCGGATTGCCTGGAACACACCATATCAGGGCGCTTTTAAATGTCCTTGCCGATGTTCCGTACTCCCGTGTCATCTCGTTTATAAATTGTCGTGTTCCCTTTTCATCCTGTATTGATTGATCAGGCGATAGAACTACAAAAGTTAGTATTGCCCTATCTGGAATTTGGTTACTTCTTTCAGGAAAATAGATCCTCTCAATTCCAGAAATATTCGAGGGCATCGCAGCAAAGGTTTTTTGTATTTCCGTTTTTACCCTTTCCTCAATTTTTGGCGGTTGAATTGTTGCCCTGCGGTCTGCAAGGAGTTTGTTCAGGTTGGGGAGCAAGCTGAAACGATACTTTGTCTTTTCAACCGTAAGAAAATAACATGCTTCTGATAGCGCATCAAGCACTGTTTCCACATTTCCTATATCAAGCCCAGGTTCTGCAACAGCCAATCTGATTTCTGGTAATGTTGCTTCAGCTTTTACCTGACCACCATTTGATTCAAAAAATATTGTCGTTGCTGCCTTCTGATGCAGCCGGGTCTTTCTTATCGCATCAACAGCCTCTTTATCAAGCCTTACTGCGTGTGCATCGGGTTTGCCGGAGATATCGGTTGTTACTGCCCCTTCGAGTTTGTCACTTCCGATCTGCTCAAAAACTGCTGCCCTGAACATCGGATCATCAAGGGGTGCTGTTCCAAGGGTAATAAGAGGGTCTTTATGTGCACCTTTAAACCCATCTTGATATGCCCTTGACACCCATAGGGCAAGGAGCCTGAGTATGCCACGGGTTTGTTGGAACCGGGGTAATGACTGCCATTTACGCTCAAAGACAGACAACACCATAGGATGAAAAGGATATGTCGCGGTAAATGCCTCTCGTGCATTATCTGTGGGAAACCAGTTTGGTAATTGCTGTTTATATTCAATCACCCAATCTGCATACTCACCCGAAACCTTTTTTGCCTCATCTGGCAGCCCATGCCACTCAAAGAGCCTTCGTCTGATTATTTCGGACGTTTCTGCCTCCGCAGACATAATTACTGCTTTTCCAAGACGATCAAGTAGTTTTTTAAACCTTGAATAGTCGGACTGGTCTTCAGCATTCATCTCTAACTCTGAGGCAGGTATTGACACTGCAAGGACAACATTGTCATGCGCACGGACTTCTTCTGAAAGATTTTGGAGGAAATTATAGAACTGCCCCGATAAGCCGCTTTTTTTATTACGGCTTACATAATTCATTAACTCATCCATAAGGATAAGGACAGGTTCGCCTTCGGGCAGGAATTTTCGTATCACCTCGCTCGAGGGTGCTGTCATCGTCTTCTCATGTTCAGAAACGACGGAAAATGCCTCATCCCCTCCGATCTGATATGCTATTTCACCCCATGGGGTCTTTCTTAGTGGCGTGCCATCATTACCACCCCTGCCGGTTAAAGAGTCGAATTCTACACCAACAAATACGGCAGTTCTGGCTGCAGGAATGGAATTAATCCCGGCCTTGTCGAGTATTGTCTTGACTCCCTGCCAATTACTTGCGGTATTTCCTCCCTTAGCAAGGTGATAAAGAAGGGCAAGGGCATGTGTTTTTCCACCGCCAAATTGAGTTACCATATTAAAGACAGCAGATGTCTCTACTTTTATGCCTGATAATCTACGCACTACCTCAGCAGCAATGGCACAGAGGTTTTTGGTTATATAAGTCCTCTCAAAAAACCTTTCGGGGTTCTGATAATCTACCGGCGCCCTGCCGTCTCTTATTTGATCAAGGTGGACGGCAAATTCTGAGGCATCCAGCGGACGACCTTCTCTCAAATCTTCTCTTGGAGTAACAATTTTATACCAGGGTTTTAATGACATAATTTACCTTCAAATAAATTCAACCTTGAAATCAAACACATCTTGTATTGATTGAAAGTCTTTTTTATTCTGTGTGTAGACGATTGCTCCAATTGTTTTAGATGAAGATGCAATTAAACAGTCATTAGTTATAGAACCACACCTTTTCAGATTATAATGTTTTACACTCTGAAGCTTTATAAGAATTTCTCCTGCTTGTTCATAATCTTTTGTTGTAGGGGTAACAATTCTTCCTAATTTTTTAAACAATTTTATGAGGTCTTTGACCGCATATTTTTCATTCTTTTCATGGGCGCCAGCCAAGAGTTCCATCAATACCACAGACGATAGGTAAATAGGACCTTCGGATATAAAAATATCTATGTATAAATCAGAATTTGCAAAAAGGTCTATATAAACATTTGTATCTAATACTTTTTTAGTCATATACCTTTTTAATCTTCAATCCTTTGTTCTTTTCGAAAAAGCTTTTAATCTCTAAATTTCCAGAGAAAGAATCTATTGCAATTTTTATAGCCTCTGCATTGTCTTTAACTTTAAAAGCTCTTTTAATAATATTGATATCTCTTTTTTTTACTTCAAGCTGGTCTATTTTTATTACATTCGTTTTTGACATTTACGTCACACCTCCAAATTTAACGATCTATAGCAATCTCATGTGGGAAACAAAAACCCACGAAAGATAGACTAACAGATATGTATTAAAATAACACGTTCAATACCCATTTCGTAACTCTTCTTCTATTATGTAAGGGTACCATGAGTAGGGTGGGTTAAGCAAAGCGAACCCACCAATATGGGAACAAAGGAAGGTGGATGCGCTTATGCTTCATCCACCCTTACCCCCCCAACGCCTTTTACAAATTATAACATTTTTAGCTTATAATATTAAATCCCAAATCGACAATCGTAAATCTAGAATCCCAACCCTTTTTTCCTTGCCATTACCCCATCTACCCACCGTTTTTCATCTGAATTTTTGGGATAAAGGGCAGAAAACGCCTGGGCAAGTCGCCAGAATCGTTCGTCACGTCCAACGCCTTCTTCAACAAGGAATCTTTTCAAGGCTTCACCTCTCCCCGCTGCAAAGAGTATCATTGCCTGATGTAGCCTGTCAAGGGTTGTATTGCCTAATTGAGTAACATGCTTTTCACCCAGGGTACTTAATTTCTCTGCCTCCTCAAGTTCTTTCATAAAATCAAATTGTTTTTGAGGTAATTTCTTTTTCCTTTTCTTTACTGTTGCATCGGCATCAGCCTTTCCGAAAAGCGCCTTTGTTCTTTCATCTACGGGAAGGAGTCTTGCCTTATCACCTTTTATTTCAATGAGGGTTTGGAGCTTTTCCAGATGCACACCAAGCCCTTGAGCGATCTTTCGCGCTGCATCATACTCCAGGAAGTATCCGCTGAGCTTGGCTTTTCCTGATTTCTGATATTCTTCCTCGTCTTCGTGCATTTCCTCAGCATCATCCGGGACTAATCTGGACTGTTTCTCATTACCGTTCCCATTCTTTGCTGTTGATAATGTCCACAGCCACATCGCCGTCAGGCGGGCGTCTTCCTCAAAGCTAGAGGTATCCGCCCCTTCAAATATCATATTCAACGCCTCTTTTGCCACAGCAGCCCAGACGTGTTCAAGATACTCCTTGAGGGTAACAACCTCACCCGATGCCTTTTCAACCTTTGAAAATTGCGAGTATATTTCTAATGCAGGGCCAAGGCAGGCAAATATGGCGTCAGCGCCAACAATCCCTTCTTTCGCAAGGCGCGGCATCCATTCATGGATTCGCTTTGGGAGCTTTGCGAGCACCTCGCGCCAATCACCAATTTCTTCACGTAAAGAACCATCAGTATTTTCACGAGGCCTACAGACAAGATGAATAGAGCTAGCTAATACAGCTGAATCATTTGCACGTAACCTAGTGGATTTTTCCGTATCTATAGGCCAAGAACCCGTAATAATCCAACCAGCAGCTAGTACTGACTGAAGTAATGCTTCCCAAGCTGATGTATCTTTATGAGCAAAAACAATTATTGCTAATCCATTAGACTTAACTGAAACTCTTGAATTAGCAAGAGAATCTCTCATTTTATCTTCAAACCAATGTTTGGTTCTCGTCCTATAACGTTCATTTCTTTCTGCAAGCTGAACAATTTCATCATCTTTTGGGGTTAGTTGCATGTCTGTTGGTAAATCAGTAAGGTCGTGTAGCATTCTCCGCAACCATACGTAAAAAAAATCAGAACAATCGGCATAAGGAACGACATCATAATAAGGTGGATCTGTTGCAAGTAAATCAACTGAATCCTCTGGAAAAATATTCTTAAGTGCAGATACTTGTTGAGCCGTCCCAGGTTGGTAAGTATATAATGCAAGATACTCCAACCCTGAGAGGTGCTGAGATAAAGAATAGCTGTAACTTCCCGCGAGATCGTCCATAAGGGGATTTGCCTCTATGAAGTCCATCTTCATCGGTAAACTTTGTCCTTGAATAAAGGCTGACTTAATACCCTCTGTTAAATAAGTAGCTATATTACACTGATACTGAAACGAGTTAGATACCGATAATGCTAAACAATTAATAATAGCATTAGCAAACATTCTATCTGAAATTAGCCTTTTTATTTCAGTTGCTATTATCCTTACCGATTTAGTAAATATAAGAGTAGATAGCAATTGACGTCGATAAAATATTTTTTTCCATTGATTTATGCCATATACCCGTACATTAAATATACTGCGCAAATATGGTAATTCCTCTTCTGGAATTGATCGAATCTTCCCAAACTCAGTATTTTCCCATTTCTCTAACGCTCTATCAGCTGAATTTATAAGATCTAAATCCTTTTTAGTTGGTTGCCGATAGCTGCGAGACCCATCAGATTTACGAGCGCATATAGCGAACATATGAAACCCGAAACCATGGTTATTTGCTTGAGCTTCGACGTTTTTCCTTGAAATGGTATACCCACAGCTAGGACAGGTTACTGAAGAACGTTTTGATGTTCCACCTGTTATTTGTAAGGCATCATTCCCAAATACAAGTTTTGTGTGAAGTTGTTTCTTTTCATAACAAATTACAATGGCAGCTTCTGCATTTTTACGAGAACTTATTACTTGATTTTTTATAATAGGTACTTCAACGCCACATTTGGGCCCTTCACAAATAATCGTCCTTGCCCACAAAAATCCAATAGGTTTCGAGCCATTTGATTCTAAAGGATAAAATCCGGCAAGTTCCTTTTCGGCTTCTTTCTTTATCCACTCCCCCCACTTACGAACTTCATCAACCAGTCTTTGGCCGTATTTCGGAATATATTCAAGAGCAACCTTGTTCAGAAGCACGGCAACGGGATTCAGGTCGGAGGCAAAGGCATCTGCTCCTATTCTTAAAGCCTCAAGAGGTATTGCACCTCCACCTGCAAAGGGGTCAACAACCAAAGGTCTTGTTCCGGGTTCACCGCCTAAGGATTCGTGGGCAACCTGTGTTAATGCCCTGCTTGCCTCAAGGTAGTTTTTATTTGTTGAATTGTCCCAATTTGCAAAGTCAGCTATGAAATCCAGGAGTGCTTGTCGAAGTTCTATACCATCGCTCCAATTCCATTGCTTTCCGCCTCTTTTGTCCCGAAATGCCTTCATAACTCGTGCAGCCTCAGTCTTAAATCTTTCTGGGCAATTCGTGTCTCCCGGATCAGGCCAGAGCGCGGCACATATCACCGCCCTGCATGCAGCCAATGGTCTCCTTGCCCACCAGATATGAAGCGTTGATATATGCCCATGTCGTATGGACTTCTCTCTCCGCGCATGTTCAGATATTTTCTTGATAGGCAGGTCAACTTCTATGAGCCGTTTTGGATAATTCTCTTTCATTATAAAACCTGTCTCAATTCATTCGCTAGCCACCGAACAAATGTTTCTATATTCTCAGGATTCAACGGTGAAATATTAAAATTTTCAGTACCTTTGTGTTTCGTTATCAGTGAATGTATCTCCTCGCTTCCCTGATTAGAAACCAATGTCTTAATTCGTATGCCAAACTCTTTTCCTAACCCTAAATATTCACGTCCCAAATGCAACGGTAAAGAAGCACCGTAATACTTACATTCTGCAATCATTTTAATGGTGCTCTGTTTTGGATTTATTTGATTCCTTCTGCATTTGTCTGCTTCTTCTCGTGAAATAATACAAATATCCAACTCATGTAAAACGTTAGAAACTCCAAGTACCCTTATACTATTTTGAATTTCATACTCTCTTCCTTGATATGAAAAATGTACAAAACCCGGTGACGAGGATGGATTATATATAAGTCCTGGTCCCAGACGGAATATTATATTTCTTGTAGGATTATCACTACTATCTTTAAATTCCATTTGAACATTAAGCAAACGCAACGCACGGACAATGCATGTCAATATAAATATTTCGTATAATTTGTCCGCTCTAACTTTGGAAGATAAAACAGGCGTACTAGCGGCTATAGACTGTAAAGCCGATTGAATGTCTTTCCTGAGCTTCGTGTCCATCAATTAAATATCTTCTTTATTGTAGCCTTGTAGGTTAATTGATTTAAAAGCCTTATCGAGCAGTTGTATAAGCTTCATCTTCTCTTCCTCGTATGAAGGCTTAAAAGGTTCGACAGATTCACTACACCCAAATTCAGCTACCTGAAAGCTTACCTCGCTATCGAACCTTAAACTTTTAGTGTTAATTGTTTCCGTATTAATTAAATTTTTTTGAGCCTGTATCCAAACATCATTCAAATCAATAAAGTAGGATTTAATTGAATTTAGACACAGTGCAATTTGTTCATTATCACCGAAAGACACCGTCATTGTTGCCTTTTTTGACTGATTTTTGTTATCCTCAAGTGTTTCTTTAAAAATTGTTTTACCGGCTTGTATAGACTCCACAATTTCATCGACAATCCAATCTAACTTTAAATCCCGCAATGTTTTTAATATTGATACAACATCTTCATTCATAATTTAAATACCATCATTCCAATTTCGTGGTATTCCACCTCGCTTATCCCGAAATGCCTTCATCAGCCGTCCGGTCTCTGCCTTAAACCTTTCAGGGCAAATAGGATCTCCTAGGTCAGGCCAGAGCGCCGCGCAGATCACCGCATGGCAAACAGCCAATGGTCTCCTTGCCCACCAGATATGGAGCGTTGATATATGCCCATGCCGGATAGACTTCTCTCTCCGCGCATGTTCAGAAATTTTCTTGATTGGCAGGTCAACTTCTATGAGGCGTTTAGGGTAGGAATTCATATCATACATTTACGCGAAATATGATGAATTAAAAGATGCCCTTCTGTTTTAAAATAGTATTATATTCTTCGGCATCCATAGGGCATTCCATGAGGCGTTTTACCTGATTTAAAGTATCCAATCGTAGTTCTTTTTTCATAATTTTAAGTAAGCTATCACCATACGTTTTATAACCACTACCTCGAGATGTATAAGCGAAAGCTCCCGTACGTTTGTTGCCTACCTCGTGATAAAAATATTTATGCGATCCTCCTTCTTCAACAAATCCCTTTTTACGTAAGGCAGATTCAATTTGTTTTGTATCGATTTGCACCCTTTATTCCTGCTCAATAAAAAGTGTCTCGTAAAGTTTCTTCAATCTAACAGCATCTCCTGTTGACTTGTCCCACGATAATTTTTTGTAATAATGGTAAAAGTGGATTATATGCCTGCAAAAATCGTCCATTGCCTCCATAGCAGAACTACCCGTTCCAATAATGACTAAAGTTTCATTCTCAGCAAAAAAAAGATTATCCTCAGAATAGATACGAACTTTTATAGGTTTAGCAACTTTAAATATTCTTGTTTTGGTAGTTACTGTCCACAAAGGAGTAAATTGACTACGCCCCATGCTGTTCCTGAATTCTTTATCAGGCATTCTTTCTTGCGCAGTTCCAGCAGGAAAAGGATTTGAGGGTGAAAAGGCAGATACTTCTTCTCTTCCCACCTCTTGAACCTGATATTGCTGCCAGGTCGGCAGACAGGGACTGTCACCAGCATATGTCATATAGCTTCTCCTCTCAAAAGCATTCTGTAACTATCCGTTATTAAATCTTCAAACAACTGTCGTGAATACGTATGGCTTTCTTCCAGATATTTTTTTACATTTGCAACTGAAAGCCCTTCTTCCTTTTCCTTAGCATAATCAATATCAAGCAAGATGGCTTCCCCGCTTTTATCAGCAGAAAACAAAGTTTCTATCCTTGTTGTTATAGAACCTCCATTTGTTTTAGCTATAAAACCTACACTTATATTTTTGTACCTTTCCGGTATTGTAGTTGGCATTTGGAGTTTGACTTTTAAAAATCTATCTAAGGGAACAATACCATCCTCCCGTGTAAATGGTATGATATTCACATATCTAAATCCTGTCCGGTTAAGTGTGTTTATTTTAGGATAAGTTTTTTTAAACATTTCTAACAGCCTTATAACTTCTTTTTTAAATAGAGCAAATCCAGGATATTTACGACAGTAATAAGAAAATTTGTTCATTGCTAACATAATGCCGGATGAACGATCTTCTTTTTCAAAATGATACGGTTCAAGTGCAACAAAGCTTCCCTCTTTTGCCTGAGGGACAAAAATTTTAGAATAATCTTCCCGAATAAAATCGAAGAAAATATCGCGCCGGCATTCAACGACTGGTTCTCCTGGAAATTTTATTTCAAAGATTACCTCAATGAGGGGCGAGTTGTGGTATATATCTAATTTCGTCTTTTTTGACAAATGAAACACTCCTGAATCACTTAAATGTCAGCATTCGTTTAAAATTATATCTGACCCAATGTAATAATGTTCAATTTTTACTATTGGTTCCCAATGTAGTTTTGATGGATTCTGTATAAAATGAATATCTGGATTAGAAGCGCAATTATAAACTACATAGAGCCAGAAGTCTACCTTTAACCGTTCAGCAGTCTTGTATTCATTGGAGGTCAAAGCCACGTCTCCAATCGATGCCCTGCCTTTCACCTCGATAAACCTTACTTCTGTGAATGTCTTCTCATCGTGAGGATGCGGCTTACGTGATATAAGGTCAAATCCACGATCCTGGCTTGATACGTCCTCAACAACCCATCCACGGCCTTCTTCATATTTGATTGATTCCTGCATGGCTATTTTCTCAATCTCATCATCCCTCACCATGGGCGCAAACTCCGGCGATGTTCTTTCAGGATGAGGCAATACCCATGCCCTGCCAATATGATCAATATCGCCAATGACGCAATGACCTTCCCTATGAAGTTCCTCCCTGCGATTTTCCAATCGGTGGTTAAGCTCATCCAGTCCGTCTTCTGTTTGTTTGATTGCACTGCCAAGTTGAGGGGACGTGTCACCGCGGTTATCCCTTCTCTCTGATAATTCTGCAAGGTGCAGGTTCTGCCGGTGAATCAATTCATTTAAGGATAACTCCACATGCCCGGCGATTGTTTCTATCTCTTTTTCCCTTTGTTTTTTCACTTCTCCTAATAAAGGGTTTAATGCCTTTTCGACCAGAGCAAGTTCAACTTCTTCTCTGGAGGGCAGTTGATTAATATCGGGCACTTTGGTTTCAACAGGGGCAACGGTCAAATCAAGGAATAACGTTGGCTGACGGACGTGGAGATTACCCGAGATATCTGTCTCTATTGCGAAGAGTTTGCGGTGGATGGTATTGCCCTTGCCATCTTTGATGGATGCACAAAACACATCAACCCTGTATGGGTCTTTCCGATGCAGATCATAAAAAACAGCGCCCTTTCGGAGGTCGTCCCTTACCCTATCTGAAACGTCTTCCCTCACTGCCTCAAAGAGGGGATGACCGGGTGTCACCCATTCCAGGGTTGCATCTTTTTTCAGGAATTCTTTATTAAATATGATTTGTTTGTATTCCTTGCCGAGTTTGCCAAATTGTGGTTCAAATTTTTCACCAATCGTAAGAAGCAGCCTGGGAACCTTTCCAATACGGTAGATATGGCTGTCCTTTTTAACCTCTTTTGGATAAATTCCTGCAATGGGTCCTGCCTTTATAAAAAAGTCTTCTACAATTTCCGGAACTAATCTGCGCTCTTTTGCCTCTGATGACTTGCCAATGAGTGAACTCAGGTTCAATTCTCGTTTTGCCAGACCTTCAAGAGTTGAGTGGGTAATTCTTCTAAACCTCTCTGGTTCGACATCACGCACAATCCTTTCCTCTATATCTGGTACATTGATTTTGTGGATATAAAGATCCCGAAACAGTTTTTCGAGGAGATTCGATGGCAAAACCTCTCCTACCACATCAAAAACCTGATCTGTCCCCAGCTCCCTTCGTATTTCTCTGAGTCTTTCCAGGAGCTTCTGGAGTACCCTGCCTTCCCGCGTGTTTATCGCTGCAAAATTAAAGATAACGCAATCATGTTCCTGACCGTAACGATGTATTCTACCCATGCGTTGCTCAAGACGCATGGGATTCCATGGAATATCATAATTGATCATAAACCAGCAAAATTGGAGGTTGATACCTTCGCCCGCTGCCTCTGTCGCTACAAGCACCTGTACGTCTTCCTTGAACTCCCTTTCTGCATATAAACGAGTACCCGGGGTATCCCTGTCGCCAATCTTCATACTTCCATGAATCTGGGTAACCTTGAGTTTCCATTCATGGAGTTTCCCCAAAGGGCGGCCGTCTTTACCATCACCGGCAAGGTAATCGAGGGTGTCTTTGTGTTCCGTAAATACGAGCAATTTCATTTTTGGATTATCGAAAATATTATTTTCTACAAGTATTTCTCTGAGTTTTACCAGTTTTGACTCGATTTCACCTTTTTCAAGGTTCTTTGCCTGTTCTATAAGTTTAGAAAGCTGGAGAATTTCTTCTTTTAAGGCCGTTGGGTTTACATCTGCTACAACATCTTCTAATTGTTTGATTATCTCTTGTTGTTCATCTTCTGGTAAATCTTCAAAGTCATCCGGTATCTTTTTTTCCACTTGTGATTTTTTGTATGCCTCCGGATCATCCAAAATCCTTTGCCTTCTGTCCCGCATACGTTCAAGGCTGCGTCTGACTGCATACATACTTGAAGCAAAACGGCGCTGCAGCATCGCCATGGTAAAGCCAAGCGCGCGCCCTTGTGCTGAATCGTCCTCTGCAGCCTTAATTGACTGGTCTTCAACATACCTTGTCAGGGCATCATAGAAATCCCACTCTTCAGCATCTATCTTAAAGTCGGCGGTGTAAACTTCACGATTCGTGAATATCTTTTTGACCTTGCCTGTATCAGGATCAGGGAATGTAACCATTGCTTCTTTCGTTCTGCGTAAATAAAATGGGGCACTATTACGCCTCATTGCTTCTTCAAGACTTTTCACATCACCATACACGTCTTTATCAAGGAGTTCGAGAAAGAGACAAAAGTTCTTTGTGTCACCCTTATGAGGAGTGGCCGTCATTAATAAATAGTGGTCAGTCCTTTTAGAAAGTTCTTTGCCGAGGTCATAAGCAAGGGTTGTCCTGTCACTGCTATAAGCGCTCATTTTATGTGCCTCATCAACAATGATAAGATCCCAGTGACTACGAAGAAGGCTATCATTTGCATCCTCAATACGGGAAACCCAAGAGATAGATGTAATAACCTGATTTTTCTCCTGCCAGGGATTTGTCCCATAATTAGCCCTTAAAACATCGCTTCTAATTATTTCAAAGCTTTCGCGAAACTTATCTTTCAATTCCCTTTGCCACTGGAAACAAAGATTTGCAGGAACTACAATTAAGGTTCGTTTTATTAACCCTCTAATCTTTAGTTCCTTCAAAAGAAGCCCTGCCATGATGGTTTTCCCAGCACCTGGATCATCGGCCAGCAGAAATCTTATGCGTGGCAATGCCATGAAGTAATCATATACGGCTTCGAGTTGATGAGGCAATGGGTCGACACGTGCAACAGAGAGTGAGAAGAATGGATCGTATTCATACGCAAGAGATAAACGCATGGCCTCAACCCCAAGCCTGAATTTTACAGGGTCTCCATCAAATGGTTCTTTCTCTGGCGATATGACAAGTTTTGATAGTTGATTTGTATCTAAAATAATTTCATGGACTCGATTTGTTTTCAAACCTTTGCCTATAAGTTTGAGAGAGTTTCCAAGGGGAACAGTCGCAATAATCTGTACTGGTTCAGGCAACAGAGGGCCGTGAACCGTTGTGTTTGGTTTGATTTGGCAAAAAGACATTGCCACATGATTTTTAATTTCTTTAGCCATATTTTAAGTATTTAATTTTTATAGAACTAACATTTGTTCAATATGGTCAGAAATATTTTGGAATGTTTGTGAATATTTAATTGAAAAAGAGTTTGATTTTTCTCGATATCATCAAGAAATATTAATGGTTAGATTTTTGAAATATTCTAACATTACAGAAAAGCATAAGCAATTATTTTAATCTGAGAAGTGGACTTTCTCATTAGCGATTTGGTCAAAGGTATTAATAAACATCCTAAAAAAGGAATGGTTTGGTGAAAAGGGAATGAATGATATGAAATTATAGGAGAATTATATATTGACAAAATGGTAAGAACACCCCTATGTCCTGTAGTGGGTATAATGAAAGGTTTAATTGGCACGATCCAGGATTATCATATCAAGCAGCTTTCGGCAATATTGTCGATTATTTGTGCTATATCCTGTTTATGCTGCGTCAATATTGTATAAAGGTATGGTTTAAAATTTTTTCCAATTTCGCGAATCTTGCCATTTTGGAAAATTTTCAATAATATTTGATATTGTTTGTACAGTTAAGTTTGTTTGTTGGATTTTTCATTTTATGTAGGGAAATGAAAATGAAATGACTCTTTATAAAATGACTTATAGTATATATCTAAACTTGTTCTTTTGATTGCTTCATTCATAAATTCAAGAGGGGGGAAGGGTTGTTTAAGAAACTGAATCGCTACGATAATAATTTTCTCTTTTGCTGTCATGGAATAGCCTTTTGAGACATAACCATGAACGGATGTATATTTGAGATCCGGTAATATTATCTTAAGAGCCTTTTCTATCGGTTCTGATCCCTGTCCAGTGATTATTTTGCCATCCACTTTTAACAAGAATTCTTCTATAAGAGCTGGACCGATCCCATTATTTATTAACTCTAGCGTATAGTAGCCTTTCTCAGCGTCCGTATTTATCCATGATGTCAGATGTGGTCTGACTGAAAGCTTATTATGTATTCTTATTTGCCAGCCTTGCCATATCGAGAATCCAAGGGCAAGAAGTGCAATTATACCTTGCCAGTTTAATTCAATAAATTTCAATAGCAAAAGCATTTGTCACTCCCTACTTTCCAGCATTTCAGGCAAATAATGTTTTTTGGTTTAAACGATTTATCCTGTCTTTTGTTTTTTTATATTAATTTCTTGTTGTTTTGATTTTCTTTGTTGTTGTTCCCATGTGTCACGTTTTAAGTTATCAAGAATTATTTTAATTGCCGTTTTCTTTTCTTCGTCATTGTTATTTAATATTTCTATAAGCTTATCTATATATTTTTCGTGTTCAGGCAAATATGAAGTTTTATAGTTTTTCTTCCCGTTAAGTAGTTCCTCCATAGTAACACCTAAAATTTTAGCTACTTCATAAGCTTTTGATACTCCTATATCACTACCGCGCATAATACTATTAACGGTAGCTTGTGTTAATCCTTTATTGATTAAGCTATGGGTGCCACCGAATTTTTTTGATAGTTTTATGTAGCTGTCTTTTAGAGACATAGAATATATTATAT
>Ga0082335_1006428_pt1 | contig 15167 bp, 15 predicted proteins | sample Subgrocontami58m_FD_72375 | JGI IMG/M metagenome (GOLD analysis project Ga0082335, IMG submission 72375) | Subsurface groundwater microbial communities from S. Glens Falls, New York, USA - GMW37 contaminated, 5.8 m (SPADES assembly) (version 2) ...
TAGCCGATCGAAAGCAGGATGGGCTTATCCTGCGCGCGCGCCGCCTGCAGGGCCTCCTCGCCCCAGGCATACCAGTCCACCGGATTGCCGGCGTGCTGCTGCAGATAGGGGCTGGTTTCTTGAGCGAGGCGGTTGGGCATGGTGTCTATCCGTGGCGACTTAAATCTCGCCCCCCTGTGTTGCGGAGTTGCGCTTGTTGCGCGGACGAAAACCCGTCCGCGCGGATCGTCGATTACGCACGGATGAAAAGCACATCCGTGCGCAATCGACGATCTTGTATAAAAACCACCCCAAACCGCCCTTGTTTTTATTCATAACCGGGTTTTCTGTGCGGATGTGCTTTTCATCCGCGCGGAAAACACGGTTGGCGCGCGCAGCGCGCAGGTGTTGCCAAAACCTGCACGGACGGAGATCTGCTACAGGTCCCCGTCGGTGATTGCGCCTATGCTCGCGGTCGAAACCAGCTTTATGTACTTGGCCATCACGCCGCGAGCATAACGCGGCTTGGGCGCCTTCCATTTCTTGCGCCGCGCCGCGAGTTCCTTGACCGTGACGTTGAGCTGAATCAGGCGCTTTTTCGCGTCGATGGTAATGGAGTCGCCTTCCTTGATCAGCGCGATCGGCCCGCCTACATAGGCTTCCGGTGCGACGTGGCCCACCACCATGCCCCAGGTGCCGCCGGAAAAACGGCCGTCGGTGATTAGGCCCACCGACTCGCCCAGTCCCTGGCCGGTGAGCGCGGAGGTCGGCGCCAGCATCTCCTGCATCCCTGGGCCGCCTTTCGGCCCCTCGTAACGGATCACGACCACGTCGCCCGGCTTGATGCGTTTCGCCATGATCGCGTCCATGCATTTGGGCTCGGAGTCGAACACGCGCGCGGGGCCGGTGATGGACAGTTTTTTCAGTCCGGTGATCTTGGCCACGCAGCCTTCGGGCGCGAGATTGCCCTTGAGGATGGCGAGATGGCCCTGCGCGTACATGGGATTGTCCCAGGGGCGGATCACGTCCTGGTCGCTGCGCGGCGCATCCGGAATCGCCGCCAGTTCCTCGGCCATGGTGCGGCCGGTGATGGTCAGGCACCCGCCATGCAGCAGGCCATGCACCAGCAGCATTTTGAGCACCTGCGGCACGCCGCCGGCGCGGTGGAAATCCACGGCTACATAACGACCAGAAGGTTTCAGGTCGCACAGCACGGGGACTTTCCGCCGCACCCGCTCGAAATCGTCAATACTCCACTTCACCCCCGCCGCCGACGCGATCGCCAGGTAATGCAGCACGGCATTGGTGGAGCCGCCGGTGGCCATAACCAAGCTGATCGCGTTCTCGATCGATTTGCGCGTGATGATTTGCCGCGGCAGTATCTGCTTACGAATCGCATTTACCAACACTTCGGCGGAAGCCGAGGCGGATACGGCCTTCTCCGCGTCGGGCGAGGCCATCTGCGAGGAGCCCAGAAGGCTCATGCCCAGCGCCTCGAACGAGGAGGACATGGTGTTGGCGGTGAACATGCCGCCGCAGGCGCCCACCGAGGGGCAGGCGTTTTTCTCGATGCCGACGAAATCCTCCTTGCTCATCTTGCCGGCGGCGTAGGCGCCGACCGCCTCGAATGCGCTGACGATGGTGAGGTCCTGACCCTTCCACTTGCCCGGCTTGATGGTTCCGGCGTAGACGAAGATGCCGGGCACGTTCATGCGCGCCATGGCGATCACGCCGCCGGGCATGTTCTTGTCGCAGCCGCCGCATACCAGCACGCCGTCCATCGCCTGGCCGTTGACCGCGGTTTCGACGCAGTCGGCGATCACCTCGCGTGAAACCAGGCTGTATTTCATCGCCTCGGTGCCCATGCCGATGCCGTCGGTGACGGTGGGAAAGCCGAACACCTGCGGCTTGGCGCCGGCGGCTTCGAGCGCCGCGATGGCGCGATCGACCAGCGGCTGGATGCCGGCATTGCAGGGATTCATGGTCGAATGGCCGTTGGCCACCCCGACGATGGGTTTGTCGAAATCGCCGTCGCCAAAGCCCACGGCGCGCAGCATGGCGCGGTTGGGCGAGCGGGCCACGCCCTGGGTGATTAGGCTGCTTCTGCGATTATCCGCCATGACTTTCTCCTTCGTTTTCAAGATTGGTAGGGCGCCATCCCATGCTGCCGCGATTAAATCAGCTTCGCCGCCCTACGATCAGGTTTTGCTCGAAGCTTGAGACGATAGCACCGGCTCCGGCTTGAGACAACCGAGTATGGCGCCCCCCGCGACGAGGACGAAGCCGGCGGCGTGATAAAGAAACAGCCGCTCGCCGATGAACAGGGCGGCGAACGCGCTGGAGAACACCGGCATCAGGTGGATTAGGATGCCCGCGCGCACCGCGCCTACGCGCTCGACGCCATAGCTGAACAGGACCGCCGAAACCAAGGTGACCACCGCGCCGATATAGAGCAGTCCCAGCCATTCGCGCGTGCCCAAATGCACACCGGCCCGCACCCATTGGAACGCGGCGAACGGCAGCGTCAGCAACCCGCCTATCAGCGACAAGGCGAAGACGAAGGCGAACAGGGACAGTGTCTGCGGCCGGTCTTTCACGCGCAGGGTGTAAATCGCCCAAGTCACCATCGCGCCCAGCATCAGCAGGTCGCCGTGATTGAATTCCAGGTGAACGAACGATTGCAGATCACCGTGGGCCAGGATCAGGAACACACCGACGAGCGAGATCGCAAGCCCCATCGCCTCGAGTCGTCGCGGGCGCCGCGCGTACCAGCCCCAACTAATCAGAATGATCAGCACCGGGATGGTGGAGTTGAGCAGCCCCAGGTGGATGGCCGTGCTCGCGGAAAGCCCGGTGTAGACCAGGGCGCTCTGCGGCGCGCTTCCCATCAAAGCCAGCGCCAGCAGCAGCTTCCAGTCGCGCCGGAGCGAGTGCGCGATCGCGCGCCGCTCCGGCCACACCAGCGGCAGCAGCACGACGAACGCCACGGCCCAGCGGGCGGAAGCCATGACCAGCGGCGGAATCGTGTCCATCAGCGCGCGCGAAACGACGCCGTTGCTGCCCCACAAGGCGGTGGTAAGGACAAGTGCGGCGTAGGCGAGGGCGCGCGAGGAGACGGGGGCGGAAGACATGGTGCGTCGCGGCAAAGCACTGCAGCGCGGATAGGTTTTCCAATACAATGAGGGTTGCATTCTAATCCCTGGCTGGCATTGAACAGGCGCCATGTTGATCCATCCGCAGATCGATCCCGTCGCGATCGCAATCGGCCCGCTGGCGGTGCGCTGGTATGGCCTGATGTATCTCATCGGCTTCGGCGCGGCCTTCCTGCTCGCGCGCAGCCGCATTAAACAGGGCAAGAGCGGAAACATTTCGTACGCCGCGTTCGACGACCTGTTTTTTTTCAGCGTGCTCGGCGTGGTGTTGGGCGGGCGCCTGGGATACGTATTGTTCTACAAGCCGGGCTATTATGTTTCGCATCCGCTGGAAATCCTCGCGGTGTGGCAGGGCGGCATGGCCTTTCACGGCGGGTTTCTGGGCGTGCTGCTCGCCATGGTGTATATTGCGCGCAAACACCGGATTCGCTGGTTTGCGATTACCGATTTCATCGCGCCGCTGGTTCCGCCCGCGCTGGCCGCAGGGCGAATCGGCAATTTCATCAACGGCGAGCTGTGGGGACGCATTACCGACGTTGCCTGGGGCATGGTATTCCGCGGCGCGGGCGCGTTGCCGCGCCATCCTTCGCAGTTGTATCAGTTCGCCCTCGAGGGCGTGCTGCTATTCGTCATCCTGTGGCTGTATTCGGCCAAGCCGCGTCCCACCGGCGCGGTATCGGCGATGTTTCTGATCGGCTATGGCGTACTGCGCTTTGCCGCCGAATTTTTTCGCGAACCCGACGATTTCCTCGGCCTCCTGGCGTTCAACCTGTCCATGGGTCAGTGGCTCTCCCTGCCGATGATCCTGGCCGGCATCGCCATGCTCGCCTGGGCCGGGCGAAAGGTGTAGTCTATTTGCAAGGGGGATAAGCCATGGACGATGACGATGAAGCACTACACGCCGCGCTGCGACAGCGCATCAGCGAACTGCAGATGGAGCACCGCGATCTGGACGACGCCATCGCGCGCCTGTCGGAAAATCCTCTGCCCGACCAACTGCGCATGCAGCGACTGAAAAAACGCAAGCTGCTGCTGAAAGACCAGCTAACCTATCTCGAACGTCAGCTAGATCCGGACGTCCTGGCATAGCCGGATCGCCAACGGCTGCAGTGCCACCTTACACCAACGACACCGGCTACCGTTGCTGCCACCCACATCGGCCTTGATTAAATCGGGTCCCAGCAGAACACGTCCATGGTGCGCTCCAGCGGCGTGAAGGAGGTTTTGAACGCCTGCGGGATGCGCTCCGCCATGGCCAGCGCCATCGCCCGCTCGATGCCCCGGCCCGCGCCGGTGACCACCGCCGCTTTGCCCTTGAGCATTCCGTCTTTTGCCATGATTTCCTCTAACTGAACAAAAAAATACAGTTCGCCGGCGGCCGAGCAAACCACTAAGACCTGGGAATGACCCCGGCCTGCTCCAAAGCGTCGAGGGTCTCCGGGGAATACCCCGCCTCCTCGGCGAGCACTTGCCGGGTATGCTCGCCCAAGCGGGGTGGCGGTGCGAGAGGGGTCTGGGGAGCGCCGGTGAATTTGATGGGACGGCCCACCATGCGGATCTTCCCGGCGCTGGGATGATCCGCCGTCACCACCATGTCGCGAGCCTGGGCATGGGCGCTCTCCAGGGCCTCGCCCACGCTCAGAATGAGGGCATGGGGGACGTCGTGCTCCTCCAGAATTTTCTTCCATTCGGCCATGGTGCGGCGGCGCATGACGGCGTTGATCTCGTCATCCAGGACTTGACGGTTCTTGAGGCGGATTTCGTAGCCGCTGAAACGGGGGTCCTGCAGAAAATCGGGCCGGCCCAGGGCCTTGGCGAAATTGATCCAGAAACCTTCGGTCAGGCAGGCGACGACGAGATGGCCGTCGGAGGCCGGGTAGGCGCCGTAGGGAGTGAGGTTGGCGTGCTTGGATCCCACCCGCCCCGGGCTCTGGCCGGAGACGAAATATATTTGGGCCAGATATCCGAGCATCCCCAGCATGCCGTCCAGCAGGCTGATGTCGATGTGCCGGCCCCGGTGGGTGGAATGGCGCTCATGGATCGCCGACATGATGGCCAGCGAGCCGTACACCCCCCCTACCATATCCCCCAGCGGAATGCCGAGCTTTTCCGGCGGAGTGTCCGGGGAGCCGTTCACGCTTATGGCGCCGCTCAAGGCCTGGGTAACGATGTCGAAGGAGGGCTTGTCCCGCAGCGGCCCATAAGCGCCGAAGCCGCTGATGGAGCAATAAACCAGCCGCGGATTGAGCTGCGCCAGATTTTCGTAGCCCAGTCCCAGGGAATCCATGACGCCGGGCCGGTAGTTTTCCACCAGCACGTCGGCCTTGCGGGCGAGATCCATTACCGCTTGCACCCCCTCGGGTTTTTTGAGGTCGATCACCAAGCTTTTCTTGTTGCGGTTGAGCGCGATGAAATAATGGCTTTCGCCGTTGATAAACGGCGCCATGATCCGGATATCGTCGCCTTTGCCCGGCGGCTCGATTTTCAGGACCTCGGCCCCGAGGTCCCCCAGCAGCATGGTGGTATAGGGCCCGGCCAACACCCGGGTCAGGTCCAGCACTTTGATGTCGGCCAGGGGTCCGGCCCATCCTGGATTTTCCATAATTTCCTTTTAAGCGGATTGTTGAAGCTTTGAAAACCGCGGCGGGTTTGCTGACGCGCCGGACGTATCGATCCTGCCGGATTTTCTTCTCGGCAGGGTTGCTACCATGGCCTTCGCCTTGCTTGGGACCCTTTGTGCAAGGAGGTTCCCTAAGCGGCGGCGTCGGGGATGCCGACCACAGCCTGCTCGACCAGCGCCGTGCGCTCCTGTTTTTCGAATCCCAGTTCTTCCAGAATCGCCAGCGTGTCTTGGCCTACGCGGGGGGCGCTGCGTTTCAGCACCCCGCCCCGCCGCCCGTCGGTGCGCACCGGAAAAGGCACGAGGGGCTCGCCGTCCATTCGCAGCACCATCTCCCGCGCCGTTGCCTGGGGGCCGGCCGCAGCCTGGGCGGGGGTGAGGCACAACTGCGCCGGCAGATCGTGCCGCTGGAACAAGACCATCCACTCGGCGGCGCTCTTGGTGCGAAACAGCGTGCGCAATGTTTGAGCTAATTCATCGCCGAGCCGCCGCCGCCCGTCCGGCGTCGCATAATCCGCATGCAGCAGCTCCGGGGCGGAATCGCCGATCGCCCGCTGGAACTCCTTCCAGAAATGCTCTTCGACGGGGGCGAAGGCGATGCTCTGGCCGTCGGCCGTCTCGAACAGGTCGTTGAGCGGAAACAGATGGTCGCGGTTCGGCCGGTCGGCCGCCATGCCGTGCCGCAGCGAGGTGTAGAACAAGGCCGATTCGAACAGGCTCATGTCCAGGTACGCCCCCTTGCCGGTGCCCTCGCGCTCGCGCAGCGCGGCAAGAATTGCGATCACGGCCAGAGATCCTCCGGCCAGATCGGCGACCGGCAAACCGGAGCGCATCGGCTTTTCCAGCCAGTGCCCGGAGAAGGCGAGGGCTCCCGCCGCCGCCAGGTAGTTGCCGTCGTGCCCCGGCAAATCGCGCCAGGGACCATCCTGCCCGTAGCCTGACAGCGAGCAATAGACGAGTTCGGGATTGATCTTTCTCAGATGTTCGGAGTCGATGCCCAGCCGTGCGGCGACCCCGGGCCGGAAGGCTTCCATCGCCACGTCGGAGCGCTCGGCCAAGCGCTCCACCACCTGCCGGCTTGCGGGATGTTTGAGGTTGATGGCGATGCTACGCTTATTACGGTTGGTGTTGCGGAACATGGTGTCCGGCCGGGTCATGGTGCGGAACGGGTCGCCGGCAAGCGACTCCACCTTCACCACGTCCGCCCCCAAGTCCGCCAGCATCACCGTCGCCGCGGGACCCGGCAACAGCACCGAGAAATCCAGCACGCGCAGCCCGGCCAGGGGCCCCCAGGAAGCGTCGCCCATTCAGCGGCCCCCCTGGGCCAGGGCGGCGCGGAACGCCTTGAGCGCCTCGCTGCCGGGTTTGCCGCGCTTGTCCAGAGCCTCGGCCCATTCGGTGGACACGGTGGCGAGTTGGGCTTCGATTTGCTTCTTATCGGCGGCGGGGAATTGCACGAACGACACGCCCCGCTGCCTGAGCTTCTCCATGTCGGTCTCGATGGATCGATCGACGTAGGCGCAGGCGTTGCGAGTGGCCGCTTCCCCCGCTTCCAGCATGATCTTCTGGATGTTGTCCGGCAGCTTTTTCCAGCGTGCCTCGCTGATGACGTAATTGGCCATAAAGCTGCCGAAGTTTTCTCCCACCGTGGCGAATTTGGCGTGTGCATCCCAATTGTAAGCAAGGGCGCTGGAATAGGGGAAGATGCCGCCGTCCACCGTGCCGCGAGACAGCGCCTCGAAAATTTCCGGCCCCGGCATTTTCACGGAAACGGCCTTGAGTTTTCCGACGGTCGCATCCATGGCGCCACCAGCGGTGCGGATTTTCATCCCTTCGACATTCTTCAAAGACTCGAATTTCGATCGGGTGAAAAGCTGGTACGGCGGCAGGGCCAGGGTAATCAGCAGGCGGACTCCGTTCGGTTCCATTTCTTTCTTTGCGATCACGCTGTCTCGGGCTATTTTCCAGTACGCTAGGGTGCCGGCGCAGGAGGTCGGGAAGCCACCGGGCAGTTCAGCAACCGCGGACAGGGGCATCTTGTCGGAGATGTAGGACGGCGCCGCATAGCCGATATCGGCTACGCCGGACAGCGTCAGCGCCAACAGATCCTTGGCTTTGCCAAGCTGTTCCGCCGGGTAGTACTCAAAATCCACGGCGCCGCCGCTGGCTTTCTTGACCAGGGCCATCCAGTGCTTGGCCGCCTGCTCGGCGATGTAATGCCCCACCGGAAACGAATCCGCCACCCGCAGGACAATCTTCTTATTCTGCTCTTGGCTGAGCGCCACCCCGCTACCGAATGCGAAGAGCGCGAACGCGAGCGACGGTAGCCATTGTTTGAAGCGATCCTTTTTCATCGAGTTTCCTTTTTCGACAGCGCCGTTTCTCCGAATGAAAGCGGCGTTCTGGGTGACAAATGGGATGTATCTATTCGGAGTTCCCTTTGTTGTGACGGCCATCATGAAAGGATACCGGATTGCCGGTATGCCTCAACGGCCACTGCGTGCTTCCAGAACGGCTTTCACTACGTCGCTGCCAGGTTTGCCCCGCTTGTCCAATTCCGCGGCCCATTCGCTGGCCACCGATGCCAGTACCGCGTCCATTTCTTTCTTATCCGCAGCCGACCAGCGCACCACCGTCACTCCTTTCTGCTTGAGCTTCTCCAGGGCATCGGCTTCCTCATTGTCCAGTCCGGTGCATATACTGTGGGTAACTGCCTCCCCCGCCTCCTTCATCGCTTTCTTCACATGATCGGGAAGCTGCTTCCAGCGGTTTTCGCTGATGATGAGGGCGAGCACCGCCGAACCGAAGCTGTCGGACGTGACATACTTGGCCGGGAGGTTATAGCTTGGGCTTATAATCGCGCCATAGGAAAAGATGACACCGTCCAGAGTGCCCCGGGAGAGCGCTTGGTATAGCTCTGGCCCCGGCATTCTGACCCCTACCACTTTCAGCTTGTGCATGGTCAATTCCATTGCCCCCGCCAGGACGCGCACCTTCATGCGTTCGATATCCTTGAGGCTTTCGATCTTGTTCTTCGCCGAGAGCAAGTGATACTGAGCGGAACTGATGGGGATCAGCACCCGCACACCCTGAGGGGCATATTCCCGCTGAGCAAGGAACCCTCCTTCCTTGGTCAGCCTTGAGTAAGCTAGCGTCCCCTGGCAGGAACCGGCGAACATGCCGGGTAATTCCAACGCCGCGGTCAGCGGCATTTTGTCGGAAACATAAGACGGCACGAAAATTACGATATCGGCTACCCCGGACTGCACCAGGGGCAGCATATCCTTGGCTTTGCCCAATTGCTCCGCAGGGTAGTACTCGAACTGGACTTCCCCGTCGGTGGCCTTGGTCACCTGCTCCATCCAGGGCTTGACATCGTAGCGGGTGTCGCTTGGGGAGAATTGGTGGGCCACCCTGAGCACCAGTTTCTTATCCTGAGCCACGGCGGGCGGGGATGACAGAGCGACGGCCGCCAGAATTCCTACAGCAAAAACTCTTAGCGCTTTGCTTCGATCCATGGTGATTCCTCCTTAAGAGCACCCCTACGGATTCATCAAATACCTTCCACTGGCTTGAACATTCCGCTCGCCTACACCTGGGAATCGGCGAACACCTAGGCCCACTACCGCCCAATCTAAACGATATGAACTCCTGCTCCGAATTAAAGCGGCGCTCCACATAGTAAATCGAGTACCTACTATTTGGGGTCTCCTTTCTTCCGCTGCTCCACTTTGGCGAACCGCTCGTCGCGCTCGTGGAAGGCTTCCCGCGCACCCTTGTCCGATCGGGCGTGGAAGAAGTTGTGCTCGTCGGCCTCGAAACGGAGATTGGTCCCCCAGGTATGCGCAATGGGGCCGTAGGAATAGCCCGCGCCGATGCCCATGATGTCGGCCGCCAGCCGCATGCCGGCCTTGCCCATCACGATGCCGTCCCCCGGCATCAACGCCACCTTGCGGGCCAGGGCTTCCGTTTCCGCTGCTAGGCGCTCAGCCGGCACCACCTTGGTCACGATGCCCCAGCGCTCGGCGTCGCGGCCGCTGATGGAGTCACCGGTGAAGAGAATGTTCTTGGCCAGGGTGGGACCCAGCTTCCACAGGTAGAGCGGCATGTTGAAATCGAACGCCGGCCCTACCAGCCGTTGCCCGGGGTGGCCGAATTGGGCGTCCTCCGCCACCACCGACAGGTCGCAGGACATGAACAGATCCAGGCCGGCGCCGAGGCAATGGCCCTGCACTTGGGCAATGGTGGCCTTGTTGCAGTAGAACACTTTCGCGAGGTTTTCCATCCAGCGCTTGTCCACCGCCATGCGCCGTTTCTGGCTAGGGCGCCGCGCCTTGCCGTGGTCCTGGAAACCGTAGATGAACCCGACTTCGCTCAAGTCCTGGCCGGTGGAGAAACTGTTGCCGGCGCCCCGCAGGATGATGACCTTGATGTCGTCATCGTCCTCGGCATCTTCCATGGCGAGGCCGATTTCCTTGTACATTACCTGGGTCAGGCAGTTAAGCTTGCGAGGCCGGTTCATGGTGACCCGGGCGATGTGGGCTTTCGGATCCTTTTCGTAAAGAATGAATTCAAAGTCCATGGCTGATCTCCTTAGTTAAGCTAGGTTGTACGTCACTGCTTACGATTGATGGTTCCATCTTGCTCCAGCGCATGGATCACCTCCTCTGCGTATCCCAATTCCTCAGCCAATATCTGGCGCGTGTGCTCCCCGAACGTGGGGGGCGGGTCCAAGGGGCGTTGCGGCATGCCCACATATTTGATCGGCCGTCCTACCATGCGCAGGGTTCCGGCACGCGGGTGGTCCGCCGTGACCACCATGTCGCGGGCCCGGGCGTGGGCGCTCTCCAGGGCCTCGCCCACGCCCAGAATGGGCGCGTGGGGCACGTCGTGGGCCTCCAAGATGGTTTGCCATTCCGCCATCGACCGCCACCGCATGACAGTGCTGACTTCGACATCCAGTGCATCCCGGTTTTTTGTTCGCGCTTCGTTGACGGCGAAGCGCGGATCGTCGAGCAGATCGGGGCGCCCCAGCGCTTTGGCGAAATTGGCCCAGAAGGTTTCGGTCAGGCAAGCGATGACGATGTGCCCGTCGGCGGCGGGGTAGCTGCCGTAGGGGGAAATGGCCGGGTGCTTGGAGCCGGCGCGCCCCGGGTTCTTTCCGGTGACGAAATAACTTTGGGCGTAGTATCCGAGCATCCCCAGCATCCCATCCACCAAGCTGAGATCTATGTGTCGGCCACCGCCACTGCCGGCTTGCCGTTCGAAAAGTGCGGCGACCACGCCAAGGGAGCCGTAGATCCCGCCTACCAGGTCTCCTAGCGGCAGCCCGATTTTTTGCGGCGGGCCGTCGGGGTCGCCGTTCACGCTCATGGCGCCGCTCAACGCCTGGGTTACGATGTCGTAAGAAGGTTTGTCCCGCAACGGGCTGTCTGTGCCGAAACCGGTGATCGAGCAATAGATGAGTCGCCGATTGAGCTCTGCCAAGGTCCCGTAGTCCAATCCCAAGGAGTCCATGACCCCGGGTCGGAAGTTTTCCACCAGCACGTCGGCGCGGCGCACCAGATCGCGGATAATTTGCGCACCCCGCGGCTGTTTCAGATCCACCACCAGGCTTTTCTTGTTGCGGTTGATCGCGATGAAGTAGTGGCTCTCCCCGTTCACGTACGGCGCCATGCCGCGGGTGCCGTCTCCCCAGGGCGGCTCGACCTTCCAGATCTCGGCGCCCAAGTCGCCCAGCAGGGTCGTGGTATAGGGCCCCGCCAACATCAAAGATAGATCAAGGACCTTAACCCCCGCCAAAGGCCCGGCCCATTGCGCGGCTTGCATCGTCGTCCCCCCCGGCCTAATCCACCCGAATCCCGGCGGCTTTGATGGTCTGCCCCCACTTGTCGGTTTCCGAGCGCACATAGGCGGCCAACTGCTCGGCAGTGCCCCCCGCCGGGTCAAAGCCGATGGAAGCCATGCGCTGCATTATCTCCGGGGTTTGAAGGATCTTACCGATTTCGGCGTTGAGTTTAGCGACGATTTCGGGAGGGGTGCCCTGGGGGGCAAACAACGCGTTCCACCCCACCACGTCGTAGCCCGCCAGGCCCGACTCGGCAAAGGTGGGAACAGCGGGGGCCAGATCGGTTCGCTTGGCGCTGGTGACGGCGATGGGTTTGACCTTGCCGGCTTTGACCTGGGGCAGGGCGGTGGCCACGGTTTCAAAGCCGAACTGGATCTGGCCGCCGATGAGATCGGTGAACATCGCCGTGGCACCCTTGTAGAGTATCGGCACGATGTCGATGTTCGTCATGCGCTTGAACAATTCGGCCGATACCCGCGAGCTGGTGCTGCCGATACCGAAATTGAGGGCGCCGGGCTTGGCTTTGGCAAGCTCTATGACCTCCTTGACCGAGTTGGCGGAAATCGAAGGATGGGCCACCAGGATCAGCGGCAGGGTGCCCACCAGGATGACGGGGGAAAAATCCTTGATATGGTCGAAGGGGATGCTGCCGTACAAACTGGCGTTCATGGCATGGGTGGCGTTGGTTCCCATCAGCAGCGTATAGCCGTCGGGGGCCGCTTTCGCCACCGCATCGGTGCCGATGTTGCCGCCAGCCCCCGGCCGGTTGTCTATCACCACCGGGTGCCCGAGACGTTGCGACAGGCGCTCGGCGATGGCTCGGGCCATGATGTCGGTGCCTTGGCCAGCCGGATAGGGCACCACCATGCGAACCGGTTTGGTGGGATAGGTCTGCGCGTTCACCGGCAGGATCGCCGCGACCCCCAACAGCATGGATGAAACGATGATGGCTAAGCTTTTCATTGGTGCCTCCTCCTTGGTTAAGGAACATCGATAGGGAACCTCTATTCCTCCTTCTTCACGCCGATGCTGCGGCGCAGGTCTTCAAGGGCGTCGTCCTTGATGGTGAGAAAGTGTTCGATGGATTTTTGCTGCTGCTGCATGATGGCTCCGAAAATATTGAGAACTAGGCGGATTTCTTGCGGGGCAGGATGACTATCGCGGTGCCTTCGCAGGACAGTTCGCCGTCTTGGTTTTCCGCTCGCAGCTCACAAGTGACCGTGGCTTTGCCGGCTTCCTCTCCCTTGGCAATGACTTTGCCGGTGATAGTGAGCAAATCTCCTTCCGGGTTGTGGCGGCGGATGCGGGCGTTGAGGCGGTAGAGCCAGCCGTCGTCGCCGATCCAGTTGGTCATGATGTGGGTCATCCAGGAAATGCGCTCGGGCCCGTAGTCGTATGGCGCCGGCGCTCCCACCCGGGTGGCGAACTCGTTTTCCCAGTGGACCCGCTCCGGAACGTCGGGAATGTTGCGGGAATTGGGGATGGCCGAGCCGGGGGCGCTACGGAACAGCTTGAAAGCCAGCTTGTGAGCGCGGATGAAGATGCCCCCCCAGCCCTGAACAAAAGCGAGGAAGCCGGTGATGGTCATGGGGCCCTTGAGGATAGGGGGCAGAGCGTCCCCGACCTTTACGTCGTCCCAGTAGAGCGTGTCCCGGCCACGCACGGTTTCGTTGGCATAGGCTTCGGTGATCCGCTGGATTTCCTCGTCGCTATAGACTTTCCGGCCTTTCAGGTTCTTGTACTTGACCCCTTTTTCCCGGGCCGTGTCCCGCTCGGTGCGGAAGGCCCATTGGTCGCATTCCGCCACCATTTCGTTCCGCTGGTTGTAGAAATTCAAATGCACCACCTGCTGGATCGAGCGGCCGGAAAATCGGGTTTTGTGTTCAATGAGATCCTTGAGAGCCGTCTCGGTGCGGATCTTGTCGCCGACGCGTATGGGTAAATGCCAAGTCCAATCGCCGCCGGCATACATGGCATGGATTCCCGGCAGCCCCTGGAAGGCATTCATGGGGGTCATGGCGTGGAGAATGGACGGCGGGGCCAGCAGAGAGCCATGGCGGGTCGTCTTCGCGTATTCGGGGTCGCACCACAGTGGGTTGTCATCGCCGATGCCGTGGGCATAGTGGCGGATGGCTTCCTCGTTGCACTCGCTGATCCAGATGATCTGCTTTTCCAGTTTCTTGCCGATGCGCTGGCGCAATTCGGCGAGGGCTTGATCGGTAATGAGGGGAAATCTCTTGTCGCTGGGCACGGCATGGTTCCTTTTCTGTGGGTGATTAGTAGATGATTTGTTGCTGCTGCAAGTTGCGGATGGTCTCAATGTCCAGGCCGAGAATATCTCCGTAAACGTAATCGTCGTGCTCGCCGAGCTGCGGGGCGGAGCTCCGAATAGAGGTGGAAGTGGCGGACATTTGCCAGGGCAGGCGGTACAGCATTTCCTCCCCCAGCAGGGGATGAACGGTTTTCTGCCGCATCTGCCGGGCGGCGAAATGGGGTTCGGCGAATTGCTCTTCCATGGACAACACCGGGGTTACCGGCACGCCGGCGGCGACGAGTTGCTTGACCGCTGCTTCCCGGGATCGGGTGGCGGTCCAACGGGCCAGTTCCGCCTCCAGCCTGGATCGGGCGGCGAGCCGGCCGGCGGCGGTCCGGCAGGAGTCGTCCCGCATCCATTCCGGGTCGCCCAGGGCGGTCCGCAAGGCCTGCCAGTGATCGTCGTGTTCCACGCTTACCGCGATCCAGCGATCCTCCCCAGCGCAGGGAAAGACGCCATGGGGGCAGTACAGCCGATGGCGGTTGCCGATGCTCTGCATGAGCGTGCCGTTGAACTGGTATTCCAGCATCGCCTCGGCCAGAGGTGCCGCGCCCACTTCCATTTGGGACATATCGATGTACTGGCCCTGGCCGGTTTCCTCGCGGTAGAGAAGGGCTGCCATCATGGCGAACAAGGCATGCACGCCCGAACTGGAGTCGTTGAGACCAAAGTTCAGCATCCCGGTGGGAGGCTCCCCTTCGTACCCCACTAAAGCTTCCATGCCCGAGTAGGCGGAAATCACCGGGGCATAACCCCGAAGGTCGGCAATGGGCCCAGTCTGACCGGCGGTGGACAGGGAGATCATCACCAGGTCCGGTTTGACGCAGGCAAGGGCGGGGTAATCCAGCCCCAGTTCTTCCATGGTGCCGGGGGTGAAATTCTCCAGCACCACGTCGCTTTTCGCCGTCAGCGCCCGGAATAGCTCCGCGCCCTTGGGATGCTTGAGATTGAGCCGGGCGGAGAGCTTGTGACGGTTGGAGTTGTGGTAAAAAGGCCCCAGCTCGATGGATTTGCCGGGGATGGAGAATTTTTTGCCGTCGATGATGGGAGCACCTCGCAGCCGCGAATTGTCCAGCCGCTCGGTGTGCTCCAGCTTGATGACTTCCGCTCCCAGGTCGGCGAGATAACAGACGGCCATGGGACCTGCCCAGACCCATCCCAAATCCAGCACCCGCAATCCTTGCAAAGGCAACATGGGCCTTAACCTGCGCGCAGTTCCCGAAGCGCCGCTTCGGTGTGTTGGCCCAACCGTGG
>Ga0082335_1006429_pt1 | contig 15164 bp, 14 predicted proteins | sample Subgrocontami58m_FD_72375 | JGI IMG/M metagenome (GOLD analysis project Ga0082335, IMG submission 72375) | Subsurface groundwater microbial communities from S. Glens Falls, New York, USA - GMW37 contaminated, 5.8 m (SPADES assembly) (version 2) ...
CCATGCCCCCGACGTGCGGGTTCCTGCTCGATGGGACGTTGGGTCGTGCTCATTCATCGAAAACGCGCGTTTGACAGAAGCTCGCCGGCTGAGCGCCTGAGCGGGTGGGGAGCGGCCCCGAACAGCGCGGATCTGCGTTCTGATGCTTCGCCGATCGTGCGTGACGGATTCGGCTACAGGACCTTGGTGGGCCACGCGCGATGACGGACCGTACGGTCGCCCCGTACGGGAGCTGGGCCTCGCCCTTTCCGATCGAGCGCCTCACCGAAGGGGCCGTCTTTCTGTCCGAGGTTCGGGGAGCGGGCGGCGTCCGCTGGTGGCTGGAGGGACGGCCCGAGGAGGGCGGTCGCCAGGTGCTGGTCCGGCGCGATCCGGACGGGACGACGACACGGCTCACGCCGGAAGGGTTCAACGCGCGCTCACGGGTCCACGAGTACGGCGGCGCCGCCACACTCGTGTCGGGCGACGTCGTGGTGGTCTCGGACTTCACCACGGGGCGGCTCCATCGCGTCGTCGCTCCAGGCGAACTTGCGCCGCTTACGCTCGAGAAGGCGTGGCGATTCGCCGATCTGGCCCATGACCTGGCCAATGGGCGCCTGTACGCGGTCCGTGAGGACCACGAACCGGATGTCACGGCCGCCAACGGCGAATGGGCCAATGACCTCGTCTCGATCGACCTCGCAACCGGCGACGTCGAGGTCATCGCCTCGGGGGCCGACTTCTACGCTGCGCCGCGGCTCTCACCCGATGGCCGGACGCTCGTCTGGCTGGAGTGGCGGCACCCGAACATGCCATGGGACGGCACCGAGCTCAAGCTGGTCGCGATCGGCGAGGGCGGGGCCATCGGCCCGGCCACGACGATCGCCGGCGGCCCGCGCGACTGGATCAGCCAGCCACGCTGGTCACCGGACGGTGTGCTCCATTTCGTGGCCGAGCCCGATGGCTGGATGAACCTGTGCCGGTACCGGGGCGGCGTCATCGAGCCAATCGCGCCGATGCCGGTCGAGTTCGCGTCGCCGGACTGGAGCTTCGGCAATGCCGGTTACGGCTTCCTGCCAGACGGCGGCCTGCTCGCCGCGGGCCGCAGCGGGGGCCGGGATCGGCTGTACCGGATCGGCGCCGACGGCTCGTCGACGACGGTCGACCTTCCGTACACGGAGATCCTCTCGATCTCGATTGACGGCGACAGCGCCGTCCTCCGCGCGGTGTCCCCGTTCGAGCCGGCCGTCGCGGTGGATCTCTCCCTGTCCACGGGCGAGATCGCCGTCCTCCGTCGAGCGACCCCGTTCATCCCGGATTCCGCCGATATCTCGGTCTCGCGACATGTCGAGTTTCCCTCGACCGGTGGCCGCACCGCGCATGCCAACTATTACGCGCCCCACAGCGCCACGTTCCAGGCGCCGGACGGCGAGCTCCCGCCCCTCATCGTCACCTCGCATGGCGGTCCGACCGCGGCCGCGTTCAGTGGCTGGGCCACGGGGATCCAGCTCTTCACGAGCCGCGGCTATGCGGTCCTCGATGTCGACTACGGCGGCAGCACCGGCTATGGCCGCGAATACCGCAAAGCGCTCAACGGCGAGTGGGGCATCGTGGACGTCGACGACTGCGTCGCCGGAGCCGAGTGGCTCGTCTCGCAGGACCTGGCCGATCCCGCCCGACTCGCGATCCGCGGTGGCTCCGCGAGCGGCTTCACGACGCTCGCAGCATTGGCGTTCCGGCGGACGTTCGGCGCCGGCACGACCTACTTCGGGATCGGGGATCTGCGAGGGTTCGTCAAGGACACCCACAAGTTCGAGTCGCGCTACCTGGAGGGCCTGGTGGGGCCCTGGCCCCAGACGGAGCAGCGGTACCTCGACCGCTCGCCGGCGCTTCACGCTGATCAGATCGTCGTGCCCGTGCTGGTGGAGCAGGGCGCCGAGGATCGGATCGTGCCGCCGTCAGAGGCGGAGCGGATTGTCGATGCGCTCTGGGAGCGACGGGTCCCGCATGCGTACCTCCTGTTCCCCGGTGAGGACCACGGGTTCCGCAGCCGCGACGCCATCATCCGATCGTTCGGGGCCGAGCTCTCGTTCTACGGGCAGGTCTTCGGGTTCACCCCGGCCGACGAGATCGAGCCGCTCGAGATCAAGTTCCTGGACGAGTTCAGGGCCGGGCGCGGCTGAAGATCGCCGGCGCCCCAGGCGCACCTTCATCCGCCGGGCTTCGGCGCAGCCACTGCGGGCTCGATCGTGTACGTCCCGTCGGCACGGATCCTGATTCGGTCTCCGGTTCGAATCGTGCCGAAGTCGGCGGTGTCCGCCACGAGGATCGGGCAGCCCCGGCCGTACAGGGTCCGCGCGACGATCGCGCCGATCGCCAGGATTTCGTCGACCTCGCGGAGGACGATCGCCATGGGGCCGACGCCCAGGCGGATCGCCTCGGCCAGGACGGTGCTCGCCGTGCTTGAGCCGCGGCCCACGGGCATCACGAGAATCTGCCCCGTGATCAGGGCTCCCAGCTGTGGTGCACGGATGTCGGCGACCCGCCCGGTCTCGAGGGACATCCCGAACGCCAGGCTCAACGGTTCCTGAAGTACCAGAGCGGTTCCGTCGGCCTCGCCGGCAACGATCGGACGCCCTTCATGTTGGCGGCTGGGGTTCATGGAGAAGGCCGCCAGAGCTCATCGTCCCGGGCAACCTCTCCAGCGATCGCGGACTCGACGCATTCGGCGAGGCTGCCGAACGTGACGTCGACGCCCACCGACATCGGGGCGTAGTAGGCCCACTTCGCCGAGTTGGTCATGACCGTGCCGCCCCCGAAGTCGAAGAACGGGCGGACGTAGGTGCACGTGTCGGTGACGATCTGCACCCCGAGAGCTTCCAGTTCGGCGAGCCAGCCCCGTTCGGCGAGCTGGGCGTGCGTCTGGCGTCCGGTCGACGCGTAGAAGCGAATGGCCTCATTGACGCGTCGCCCACGAAGGAGCCGACGCAGATCGGAGAACTCGCCGATGGAGAAGTGCGGTGTTCCGATCGACACGGCGGAGAGTGCGTGACGCTCCCGCGTGCTCAGCTGGTCCCTGGCCGCCACGAGAGCTTCGAGCGTCAGGTCGATCTCCAGCTCCGGCGCCCTCCCGGCCAGGGCGGCCTCCAGGGTCGGCGCCTCCGGCGTCAGCCCGACGGCGTGGAAGAGTGCCACGCCACCGGACGAGGCCGCTGCCGCCCCGAAGGCCTTGAACTGGTCTTCGCTGACACTCGCGGGCAGGCCGACCACCGCCGGGATCATCGTCCCGGTCAGGTCACCGACGAGATACCCGAGCACCGGATACAGGGTCTCGCTGGCCAGGAGCCGTTCCGACAGGCCGTGGAGACGAAACACCGCCCGGGCCCGACGTTCGTCCGACAGGTGCAGTCCGGCCAGGGGCACGCGGCCGGTCAGGCCGGCGCAGATGTCGAAGAAGTCTCCGTAGCGGTTCGTCCGCGCTCCGAGGACTGAGTTGGCAAAGACGATGGCGTTCGATTCTGCCCACGCGATGTGGGAGCCGAAGGCAGGGCGGTCAGGCGCAAGGTACGGAGCGCAGGTCCAGGTGGGCCGGCATCCGAGTGCAAGGTACGCGTCCATGACCCGACCGGCGAGGTCGCGGGTCTCCGCGTCCCGCTCCGACAGGTCGGGGTGAAGCAGGTCAAGCGACGACACGTTGAGCGTGGTCGGTACCGCGACGCGGCCGCCATGAGCGGCCAGCAGCTCAGGGAAATCCGCCGAAACCTGGCCGATGGCGAGGCAGCCATCGACATGGGCAGATTCCACGTCCACCAGCTGTCGTGCGCCCACGGCTTCGGCCATCTCGACCACGATCTCCATCGCGAGCTGCCCCGCGCGGCCGTCACGGCCGCGCAGGACGCGGCGATCCCGATCCTCGAGCGCGAGGTGGGTCAAGGCGGCTCCGGCCGGTCGCGGTCCATTTGAGGGTTGTCGCCAAGGAGCGCCCGGAGCGCCTCCAGGCCGCGCCGGACCTCCTGGAACGACGTCGTGAGCGGCGAAAGCCCGATCCGGATGGAGTCTGGCGCGCGGAAGTCAGGGATGACAGCGCGCTCGATGAGTTGTGCGGTCAGTCGTCGCGCATCCGGGTGGTGGATGGAGATGTGGTTGCCGCGCCGCGTGGGATCCCTCGGCGATCCGAGCGTGCAGCCCAGCGGCGCGAGCCACGCGTCCAGCAGCTCCACCGCGTACTCGGTGAGCGCGACGCCCTTGGCCCGGATGCGCTCGATGCCCGCCTCGGCCGACAGCGCGATCCCGGCCTCCGCCGCCGCGAGCGCCAGCATGCCCGGGGTGCCCACGAGCCAACCCGCGATCCCGTCTCGCCGGTGGAAGTGCGGGCCCATCTCGAATTGCTCCGTCTGGGCAAACCAGCCCTGGATCGGCGGTCGCAGTTCGTCCTGGAGCTCCCGTCGGACATAGAGGTAGGCCGGGGCGCCCGGCCCGCCGTTCAGGTACTTGTAGGTGCAGCCGACGGCGAGGTCGACCCCGTTGGCAGCGAGATCCACCGGCACGGCGCCGCCGCTGTGGGAGAGATCCCAGAGGACGAGCGCGCCGGCGGCCTGGGCGAGGGCGGTGATCGCCGCCAGGTCCGCGATCGCCGCCGACCGGTAGTTGACATGCGAGAGGACGAGCAGCGCGAGGTCGTCGTCGAGGACGCGCTCGACCTCGCTCAGGATCAGCCCGTCAATCGGGTCGTCGGCGAGCCATCGGATCTCGAGCCCGCGGGCCGCCGCCAGGCCCTCGACGACGTACCGATCCGTCGGGAACTCCTCCGCGGAGATCGCGATCGAGTGCCGGCCCGGCCGAGCATCGAGGGCCGCGGACGCGAGCCGGAAGAGGTTGACGGTCGTGGAGTCCGTGACCACGATCTCGCCCTCACGGGCGCCGAGAACGCCCGTCCCCAGCAGATCGCCCACGCGGATCGGCGCGTCCAGCCAGTGCTCCCAGCCCCGAATCAGCTCGCCGGGCCACTCGATTTCGGTCATGCGGCGGACGGCGTCGATTGCCGCGAGTGGCGGGCGGCCGAGGGAGTTGCCGTCGAGGTAGACGACGTCGGGATCGGGCATCGCGAACCGCGCGCGATACGGGCCGAGTGGATCCGCCGCGTCCAGTTCCCGCGCGCGCTCCAGGCTCGTCAGGTCCATCGCCGCAGTCTATCGGCGCGCCCGATGCGTGGTAACCTCGGCCGCGCTCGCAACGAGGACCGCATGACCAGCATCGTCGACGCTCCGCACTACCTCTTCACCTCGGAATCGGTGACCGAGGGACACCCGGACAAGATGTGCGATCAGGTGAGCGACGCGATCCTGGACGCGATCCTCGCGGACGACCCCGATGCCCGCGTCGCGTGCGAGGCGGCGATGACCACCGGCCTCGTCATCGTCCTCGGCGAGATCTCGACAACGACCTACATCGACTTCCAGCAGGTCGTTCGCGAGACGGTCCGCGAGATCGGCTACACGCGCTCGGACTACGGCTTCGACTACGAGACGTGCGGCACGCTCGTCTCGATCAAGGAGCAGTCGCCGGACATTGCCCAGGGCGTCGACGTGCCCCTCGAGGTCCGGGGCGAGAAGGTCGCGGTCCGGGAGCTCGGTGCGGGCGACCAGGGCATGATGTTCGGGTTTGCCTGCCGCGAGACGCCGGAGCTGATGCCGCTCCCAATCGCCCTCGCGCATCGCATGGCCCGCCGCCTCGCCGAGGCTCGCAAGTCCGGACAGTTGCCGTACCTGCGACCGGACGGCAAGACCCAGGTCACCGTGGAGTACCAGCACGGGCAGCCGGCACGCGTCCGCACTGTGGTCCTGTCGGCGCAGCACGATCCGGATGTCCGGATGGAGCGCCTGCACGACGAGCTCGTCGAGACCGTCATCCTGCCGACGATCCCGGTGGAGTTGCGCGAGACGGATCCGGTCATGCACGTCAACCCGACCGGACGGTTCGTCCTCGGCGGGCCGATGGGCGATGCCGGCCTGACCGGTCGGAAGATCATCGTCGATTCGTACGGCGGAATGGCGCGTCACGGCGGCGGCGCCTTCTCCGGCAAGGACCCGACGAAGGTGGACCGATCCGGCGCGTACGCCGCCCGCTGGGTGGCCAAGAACGTCGTGGCGGCCGGACTCGCCGATCGATTCGAGATCGAGGTCGCGTACGGCATCGGGATCGCCCACCCGCTGTCCGTCTCGATCGAGACCTTCGGCACGAACCACGTTCCAGACGAGCTCATCGAAACACTCATCGTGCGGAACTTCGACCTCCGACCCGCGGCGATCATCTCGGCCCTGGATCTGTGGCGGCCGATCTACCGGCAGACTGCCGTGTACGGGCACTTCGGGCGGGTTGATCTTGACCTGCCCTGGGAACGCACCGACAAAGCCGCGCTGCTGGCGTCCGAGGCTGGGCTCCCGGCGCCCGCGGCCAACCCGGTCGCAACCGGAGCCTGACCCGCCTCAGCCGAAGGCCGCCGAAGCCGCGGCCACGATCCGGGCGTCCTGGGCGGAATCGCCCCCGCTGACGCCCACGGCGCCGACGAGCACGCCGTTCCGCTGGAGCGGCAGCCCGCCGGCGAAGATGATCGTGCGGCCGCCCTTGATCGTGTGGTAGCCGTAGAACTCGGCGCCCGGCTGCACGATCGGGCCGAGCTCGGCGGTAGGCATCCGGTTGACGAGCGACGTCCAGGCCTTGTCCTGGGCGAGCGTGACGGTCACGAGGTCGGCTCCGTCCATCCGCTCAAAGGCCACCAGTTGCGCCCCCGCGTCCACCACCGCGACGGAGATCGGGATCCGCTCCGCCCGAGCGGTCTCCACGGCGGCGGCGACCATCGCCCGCGCCGCCGCTAGCGTGAGACCAGCCGCCTGGGACGCAGTCGGCCCCCGGGCCGGATCGACGAGATCGGGCGGGCCGTCAGACATCGGCGGTCGCGTCGGTCGCGGCTGACGGCGGACCGGCCCGCCGCGCTCCGCGGCGGTAGATCAGCCAGCCGCTCAGCAGCATCAGGAGCGTGAAGGCCAGGATCACGGTCGCGATCGCGTTGATGTCGGGCTTCACCGGAGGTCGGCGGATGGAGGAGAAGACGTAGATCGGGAGCGTCGTCACGTTTCCCTTCACGAACGACGTGATGACATATTCGTCGAAGCTGAACGTGAAGGACAGGAGAAAACTCGCCAGGATCGCCGGTGACAGCTGTGGCAGCGTGATCTGCCGGAATGTCCGCCAGGGCGTGGCGAAGAGATCCGCGGATGCCTCACCCAGGGTGCGATCCATTCCGGCAAGCCGCGCCCGGACGAGGACGATGACCAGGGCCATCGCGAACACGGTGTGGGCGCCCACGATCGTCTGGAGACCCGGCGCCAGCTTCGGGGCCTCGCCGAGCTCCGACGGCCACACGCCGGCAAGCAGGGGATTGAGGAACCCGAACACGTTGACGAAGAAGACGAGCGAGGCGATCCCGATGACGATGCCCGGGATGACGATCGCGATGTAGGTCAGGGTGTCGTACGCGGCGCGAAGGCGGGGCCGCACTCGCTGCAGGGCCAGGGCGGCGATCGTCCCGAACGTGGTGGAGAGGACCGCGGTGAGGAGCCCCACCTGGAGGCTGCTCGACAGCGCGCGGGTCACGAACTGATTCTCGAACGCTGCCCCGTACCAGCGAAGCGACAGGCCGCGCATCTCACCGGCGTGCTCGCCGGCGGTGAAACTGAACAGCACGACGAGCCCGATCGGGACGTACAGGAACAGGAAGACCAGCCCCGAATGGGCCCGGAACACGCGGTCCGCGCCGAGCCCGGGATTCGGAATGCGCCGGCGACGTGTGGTGGCGGGGACCTTCGGGGCGAGTGTGCCGGCAGTCATCAGAGAAGGCTGACGTCGCGCTGGCTGCTGACGCGCGTCAGGCGGAGGTAGACGGTGGCGGTCAGCACGACGAGCCCGATCAGGCCGATGGCGGCCGCCGACCCGAGCGGCCAGTTCCGCGACTGGAGATACAGGTCAACGAGGGCATTGCCCACGAAGTAGATCTTCCCGCCGCCCAGGATCGAAGGAATGATGTACTCGCCCATCATCGGAATGAAGACCAGCAGCGCGCCGCTCACCAGCCCCGGAGCCGTCAGCGGCAACGTCACCTGGAAGAAGGTCCGAAGGCGGTTGGCTCCGAGATCCTTGGACGCCTCGATGAGCCGCTTGTCCAGCCGCTCCAGGCTCACGTACAGCGGGAACACCATGAGCGGCAGGTAGTTGTAGACGATCCCCAGCAGCACCGCGGCATGCGTGTTGAGAAAGACCGGCCTCGGCTCCACACCCAGGGTCTGGAGGAGCGATGGGATGCCGTTGGCTCCCAGGATCTGAAGCCAGGCGTAGGTTCGGACCAGGAAGCTGGTCCAGAACGGCAGGATCACCAGGATCAGGAGCACGGTGCGCTTCTGGCCGGCCCTGGTCGCCAGGTAGTACGCGAGCGGATATGCCACGAGCGCGCAGAGGACCGTGCCGATGAGCGCGAGCGTGAGGGTGTTCTGGAACGCGGGCCAGCGTGTCGGCAGGTCAGCGTAGTTCTGGAGCGTCAACCCGGGTGCGTACCCGCCGACATCCGTCCGCGTTCCAAGGCTGAAGACGATGAGGATTCCGAGGGGCACCACCAACAGGAACAGGTACCAGGCCGTGGTCGGGACGAGCAGGAGCGCGGTCACGAGACCGGACCTCCGCCCGTTCGCGGCTGTCGATCGCCCCTCGGAATCCACCATCAGTGCAGCCGGCTTCGGTCAGGCGGACTTCACGCGGTTCCAGAGATCCGCGCGGTTCTGGTCCGTGAGCGTCACGGCCGCCCCGAACTCGAGCGGGCTTAGCAGTTTCTCGTCCGGGTAGATGATCGGGTTGTTCTTGAACTCGGCAGGCAGGAGATCGATTCCCGCCGAGTCGACGATGGGGTAGCCGTGGAAGGCCGCATCGGCAGCCATGACCTTGGGGACGGCCATGTAGTCGAGGAAGGCGTACGCGGCGTCGCGATGCGGGGCGCCCGCGATCACCGCGAAGAAGTCGGACCAGATCTCGCCACCCTCAGACCCGATGATGTACTTGATGTCGGGGATGTCGCGGTTGAGCTGGACGCCGTCGCCGGTCCAGGCCATCGCGACCCACGCGTCGCCGGCCCGCATCGGGGGCTGATAGTCCGAGCTGATCGCAAACAGGTGCGGCTTCGCCGCAAGGAGGGTCTCCTCCGCCTTGGCCAGCTCGTTCGGGTCCACGGAGTTGAACGAGAAGCCGTGATACTTCAGCGCGTTCCCGATCGACGTCAGCTGATAGTCGTGGATCATGACCTTCCCCGACAGCTCGCCCTGCGCCATGTCGAAGAAGTCCTTCCACGAGGTCATCGGCTTCGTGGCGTTCTTGGTGTTGACCACGTAGCCCGTGGTGCCCCAGTCCTTGGAAATCCCGAGGAGGTCGCTGGACCCGGCCGGGTAGTGGGCCGGCTCCAGGAACCGGGCCTCGTAGCGCGACGACACGAAGTTCGGGATCTTCGAGAGGTCGAGGACCTCGAGGAGCCCCAGCTGCCCATACGTCTCGAACGTGTAGTTCGTAGGGACCAGGACGTCCCAGCCGGTGCTGCCGGCCTGGAGCTGCGCCAGCATCTCCTCGTTGGACCCGAAGATGGTCAACGCGATGGAGACGCCCGTGAGTTCGGTGAACTTGTCGAGCGTCGCCTGATCGTGGTAGTTCGGCCATGTCGTCAGGTTGAGTGTGTCGCCCAGGTTCACGCCCTTGGGCGGCGCCCAGTCGGAGCTCGTCCCGGCGGTCGGTTTCGTGGAGGCCCCTGCGCCGGGTGCGCAGGCGGCGAGGACGGCGGCGGCCAGGCCGAGGCCGCTTGCCTTCAGGAACGCTCGGCGGTCGATCCGGCCGCGCTCGTAGTCGAGGTAAAGCTTCTGGAACTGCGTGCGATCCATACATCCCTCCGTGGTGCGCCAGTGTGGTCCTGGCGACGGTGCATCCAGATCCCCCAATTGCCGATTCGGCGTCCTCCCTCGCCGATCAGTTCACGAGCACGAGATTCGCGTCATCTCGCCACCGTACCGAGACCGTCGATCCCGGCCCGACGTCCTCGGTGGCTGCGCCGGTGTGGTGCGGACGTCGTACGACGAGTTGCCCGAGGGCCGTGTCCACCCGATATTCGGTCTGGTCCCCAAGGTAGGTTCCCTGGTGGATACGCCCAGGAATGGCGGTCCCGCCCGGGATCGCCGACGCGTCGCTGTGGGCCAGCTCGAGGCGTTCTGGCCTGACGGCCACGACGACCGGGTCCCCGACGGCGGGCGTGGCCTCCTCGTCGGTCAGGCGACCGAGCAGGGAGAGACCGGCCTCGGTCTCGACGGTTGCCATGCGGTCCGCGGCGTTGAACACGGCGAGGCGACCTGCGATCGAGTTCGACTGGCCGATGAAGCCGGCGACGAACCGGTTTCGCGGCCGTTCATAGAGCTGCTCCGGAGATCCCTGCTGCTGGATTCGCCCATCGCGCATGACCACGATGACGTCGCTCATCGTGAGTGCCTCGTCCTGGTCGTGGGTCACGTAGACGAACGTGATCCCGACCTCCTGCTGCAGGCTCTTGAGTTCGAGCTGCATCTCCTTTCGGAGCTTGAGGTCAAGCGCGCCGAGCGGCTCATCCAGCAGCAGAACCGTGGGTCGGTTCACGAGGGCCCGTGCGAGGGCAACGCGCTGCTGCTGCCCGCCTGAGAGCTCCCACGTTCGCCGGTGGTCGTAGCCGGACAGGCGGACGAGGTCCAGCGCCTCCGACACGCGGCGCTTCTCGTCATCCTTCGTCACGCCCACCTGGCGCAACCCGTAGCCCACGTTGCGGGCCACATCCATGTGGGGAAACAGCGCGTAGTGCTGGAAGACCGTGTTGACGTTCCGGCGGTATGGCGGGACGCCGGCGACAGGTACTCCGGCGATCAGGATCTCGCCCTCGGTCGGCTGTTCGAAGCCGGCGATCATCCGGAGCGTGGTGGTCTTCCCGCAGCCGCTCGGCCCGAGCAGGGAGTAGAACGAGCCGCGGGCGATCCGTAGGGACACGTCGTCGACGGCGGTGACGGACCCGAACCGCTTGGTGATGTCGACGAGCTCGACATCGACGCTCGACTCCGTGGCAAGGCTCGCGGGGGACGACGGCAATCGGATCCTCACTTCAAGCCGCGGGGCCCGACCCCACGCAGCCACGCATGGTACGGGCCAGCTGTGGCCGCTGGCAATCACCGGGGCGCGTCCTCGTTCGGGGCGGCGATCCGATCGCCCGGCCGGGCTTGAACCCGGGGCAGCGCGTGGCAGCGCGTGGCAGCGCCCGGCCGGCGCTGAACTTCCCGAATGTCCACCGGGTGAGCACTCGACGAGAGCCGCGGGCTCCGAGTGCCGTCAGATCGGGCTTGGACGCCCGGAATCGAACCCAATTCTCATGGGGTGAGCACGCGGGACGAAGTCGGTGTCCCGGATCGGGCTGCAGGGGGCGATGTCCTTGGCCAGTGCCATCCGGGTGAGCATTCGGGAGAAATCGGGTCGGTTGCGGCCGCCCGCGACCGTGCTCGCGCCGAGCCCACAGCATCTCCGTCTGAGCCGCCGCGTTGGTCGTCGTCCGCTACGATCCGGTCATGTACATCGTGATCCTCGCGGGCGGCGGTGGGACGCGGCTCTGGCCGCTCAGTCGGCCCGACACGCCAAAACCGTTCCTGCCACTCCTCGGCGACCGCTCTCTTCTTCAGCGGACGGTGGCGCGCGTGGCCGGGCACCCAGAGCTGCCGGTGAGCGAATCCGACGTCACGGTCGTCACCGATCGCCGCCACTGGGGCCTGGTCCGCGAGCAGCTGCCGGGCATCCGGGTCCTCGCCGAGCCGGCCGGGAGGAACACGGCGGCTGCGATCGCGCTTGCGGCGATCCTCGTGGACCGCCCCGACGACGAGGTGATGGTCGTCCTCTCGGCCGACCAGGCGATCAGGGACGAGGACGTCTTCCGGGTCGTCCTCGCGGGCGCGGCAGGCCTGGCCGAGGGCGCCTTCGATATCGAGGATCCACTCGTCACGCTCGGCATCCAGATCGATCGACCGGCGACCGAATTCGGGTACCTGATCCCGGACCTGGGGCGCGCCGACGCTCGCTCCGGGTTGCAGGCGTATCCCCTCCGCGCCTTCGAGGAGAAGCCGACGGCCGCCCGCGCAGAGGAGCTGATCCGGGAGCCGGGCGTCGCCTGGAACGCGGGCATCTTCCTGTGGCGCCGCCGGGCGATCCGCGCGGCGCTCGAGCGATACACGTCGCTGATCGCGCTGCTGGAGCCCGCGGCGACCTCGGAAGCGGGCCTCACGGCCGCCTACGACGCGATCCTGAGTCCGCGGTCGATCGACCACGCCGTCATGGAAGGCGCCGCGCGGAACCGGCACGTCGTGATGACGGCGGCGAACGTCGGCTGGAACGACCTCGGCAACTGGAGCGCGCTCCTGTCGGCGATCGGCGCACCCGGAAACGGGACGGTCATCCAGGCGAACGAACCGGCGGTGGCCGGCCCGGACGACCTCATCGTGGAGCGCCTGGATGGCCGACTGACCGTCGCCCTCGGCCCACGGGGTATCCTCGCCCCGACGCCCACGGCGCTGCTCCGCGGTGCCGTTCCTGGACGCGGGGCGGTCGAGGCGCTCGTGGACCGCGTGCGCCGCTGGGAGGAGCCACTGTGACCGACGCCCCCGCCCCGACCCGGATCATCTTCGGCACGGACGGCTGGCGAGCCCGGATCGCGGAGGAATTCACCTTCGATGCCGTGCGGCGGTGCGCCGACGGTGTCGCCCGCTACGTCACGGGTCGCGGCGAGGGGGCAAAGGGCGTGGTCATCGCCTACGACCGCCGGTTCGCGTCCGAGCACTTCGCGACGGCCGCCGCCGAGGTCCTCCTCGCCAACGACATCCCGGTGGTCCTCGCGGACCGTGCAGTCCCGACGCAGATGAGTTCCTACGAGGTCGTCGAGCGCGGGGCGGCGGCCGGCATCGTCATCACGGCGAGCCACAACCCCTGGACCGACAACGGGTTCAAGGTGAAGTCACCGGCCGGTGCCGCCGCGGGACCCGAGATGCTCAAGGCGATCGAAGCAGGGATTGCCGCCAACGGTGGGATCACGTTGCCGCGCCGGGCGATCGCCGACGCAGAGGCCGCGGGCCTCGTCGAGCATTTCGACCCGTTCGAGGGCTACGAGCGCTACGTCCGGCGAACAGTGGACCTCGACGCCCTGAAGGCGGCCGACGCCCACGTCCTTGTCGAGCCGATGTGGGGCTCCGGTGCTGGCTGGATCAGCCGCCTGCTCGGTGGCGGGCGCATCCGGATCACCGAGATCCACCAGGAGCGGAACCCGTACTTCGGGGGCGTGAACCCGGAGCCGATCCGGCCCCACGTGGACGAGGCCCTCGGGATGCTTGCCGGGGGCGGCTACGATCTCGGCCTGCTGCTGGACGGCGACGCGGATCGCGCCGGCGCGGCCGACGAGCAGGGCACCTTCATCCACCAGCTCGAAGTCACCGGCCTGCTCATGTACTACCTCGCCGAGCATCGCGGGATGCGGGATCCGGTGGCGATCTCCGTCAACAACACCTCGATGGCGGCGCGCCTCGGCAAGCACTACGGGATCGAAGTCCACGAGACGTCGGTCGGGTTCAAGTACATCGGCCCCAAGATGATCGAGACGGGCGCGATGATGGGCGCCGAGGAATCGGGCGGCTACGGCTTCGGGATGCACCTCCCGGAGCGGGACGGCATCTACGCGGATCTCCTCCTCCTGGACCTGTTCCTCCGCGAACGGGCTCGCGGCCGCTGGCCGGTCTCACGGATCCTCGGGGATTTCCACGAGCTCGCCGGCCCCTCGTTCTACCGACGGATCGACATCCATTTCGATCGGGCCGCATACGACGCGGTGAAGCAGCACGTGCTGGTTGGCCTGCGGGACGAGCCGCCGGCCGAGCTGGCCGGCCAGCCGGTGACGACGTCGCAGGCGCTGTCGACAAGCGACGGATTCAAGTTCTTCGTGGCGGACGGCAGCTGGCTTCTGGTCCGCGCGTCCGGCACCGAACCGCTCATCCGGGTCTACACGGAGTCGACCTCGGCGGACCTGCGTGAGGCGATGCTCGTCTCGGGCGAGCGCCTCGTGCGGGGCGACTGAGCATGGAGCCGGCAGACAGCGGAACGGACCTGCGCCGACAGGTCGACAAGCCGTGGGGTCACGAGCTGATCTGGGCGCGCACGGACCGCTACGTCGGGAAGATCCTGATCATCGAGGCGGGACGCCGCCTGTCCTACCAGCTGCACGAAGTCAAGGACGAGTGGATCCATGTCGTCGCGGGACGGCTTCTCCTGACGCTCGAGGACGATGCCGGACAGGATCGCGAGCGTGAGCTTGGACCCGGCGATGGGGCGCACATCCAGACCGGCCGGCGGCATCGGTTCGTCGCCCTCGAACGCTGTGAGCTCCTGGAGGTATCCACGCCGGAGCTTGATGACGTGATCCGCCTGGCGGATGACTTCGGCCGCGAGGGGACCTCTGCCCCCTGACCATTTACGGGGTGCCCGTCGGGCCGCGCGGGTGTAGGCTTTGGTCGCGGCCGCCTCGCCTGGTCGACGGTGCAGGACCGGACGGCGGCACGCCAGCTGCCCCTGCGGGGGCCGGAGGGTCTGGCCAGATGCACAGCTCCCTGATCGGCAAGGTCGAGAAGGCAAATCGCTACGCCCGTGAGCTCGATCGGATCTCCATCGATCGCGTTTCGCTCACATTCCGCGGCGACAATGACACGCACCACGTCAGTCTCGACGCCGGTCGGTGGCACTGCACCTGCCACTATTTCGAGAGTTGGGGCGCGTGCGTCCACCTCCTGACCCTCCAGAAGGTCTTCGGGGTCATGCTGCCGGACGAGGCCCAGGTCTCGATCTTCGGCCAGCCCGCCGCGGTGCCGACCGCCTGACCTCGGGAGGCCGGCTCCCGCCGTGCCTCCCGTATGACCGAAGCGACCCGCCCGAGGTTCGGGCGGGTCGTTCGATTGTGCGCCCGGCATGGGCAGTCGCTTGGAGGTGAAAGTCCTCTGCAGGAGGCGGTGGTGCTAACTGCTAGTCGACGGCAACGGCGTCACCGCGAGGTGGGGTCGGAAGGA
>Ga0082335_1006430_pt1 | contig 15162 bp, 17 predicted proteins | sample Subgrocontami58m_FD_72375 | JGI IMG/M metagenome (GOLD analysis project Ga0082335, IMG submission 72375) | Subsurface groundwater microbial communities from S. Glens Falls, New York, USA - GMW37 contaminated, 5.8 m (SPADES assembly) (version 2) ...
GAGGAGAAGATACAGGATATCGGCAGTAAGAAGTTAACGATCTTTGGACAAATAGCCTGTGTGAAACCGTTTGACGGCATACAAGAACTCCTTGAAACGCTTAAACCAAGGTATAAACTCGCAGTCGTTTCTGGCTCCAACAGGAAGACGGTGGACGCCACCATAAACAACTTCTTTCCGGATACCTTTCAGGTTATTGTCGGCGGGGACGAAACGAAGATAAGCAAGCCCTCGCCAGAGCCTTATCTGATGGCCGTCGAGAAACTCGGCGTACCCAAAGAAGACTGCCTTGTCATAGAGAACGCCCCTTTTGGCGTGCGTTCAGCAAAGAGCGCAGGTCTGCGATGCATCGCCATAACCACGTATCTTGGCAAAGATTGTTTAAAAGAGGCCGACATGGTCGTAGACAATCATAGCGAACTGGTGAGATATATCACCGGAGGTACGCCTGATAGCATATTTGGACTCCAAACAACAACGGAACCACTGTCATGAGGACAGGTTTTTGGAGTGGTGACGTGCAACGAGTGACGAGAAAAAGAGGAATAGCGACCTATACGTGTTTTTCCCGGTCTTTTGCGCAGTCGCTGACTTGTCCCTTGATAAGGCCGATGGTGTGGGGAATGACGGGTAAAACGACCGCCAGGTTTTCTGCGACCCCCTTCGGACTTCCGGGCAGATTGATAATGAGCGTCTGCCGGTAAATGCCTGCAACCGCCCTTGAACCCATAGCCCGCGGCGTGTGTTTGAGACCCTCCGCCCGCATCGCCTCTGAAAATCCCGGCAGTTCTTTTTCTATAACCGCCCGCGTCGCCTCTGGTGTAACGTCCCTGGGGCCGACGCCCGTACCACCCGTGGTAACGACGAGATCGGCCTTTCCGGCAAATTCAAAGAGTTTTTTGGTAATGAGGTCTTTCTCGTCGGGAATGACTTCGTAGTCCGTGATGGTTGCATCAATTCCCGCAAGCATGGTGCGGATTACCTCGCCGCTTTTGTCCTCACGCTCACCCCTGGAACCTTTATCACTGAGGGTTAAAATGGCTGCCCGGATCATGCCTCCACCACGGTATCCTTTCCGGCCATGGTAATTTCATCCCCCGTCCTGATCATGCCGCCGGTAAGAATTTCTGCGAAAATGCCCTCGCGGGGCATGATGCAATCGCCTGCCGTGTAATAAATAGCGCACCGGTCGTGACAGAGCTTGCCTATCTGCGTCACCCGGAGGACTACGCCGTCGCCGGTTTTTAAAACGGTTCCTATGGGAAGGGATTTCAGCTCGATGCCCTCGGTTACAATATTTTCCCCAAAATCGCCGTCCTTGATGTTCAGCCCTTTACTGCGCATAACGTCCGCGCTTTCCCTGGCAAGCAAACTCACCTGACGATGCCACTTGCCCGCATGGGCGTCGCCTTCCAGCCCAAACTGCTCAATTAATTTGCACGACCCGACATCTTGTTTCTGCGTCCCCTTTTTTTTACTGACGCAGACGGCAACTACCTTTCCCATAATCATCTCGCTCAATGTTTCTCTGAATTGTCTATTCCTTATCCACAGATAAAGAAATATTTTCCAATAAAGATGCTGTAAGGTTCCTGAATTAAAGTGAAGTTTAGCATGAGATATGAGGAGTGTCAAGGATGAACACCTTTGGCAGTCAGTTATAAATTACTTGTTTTTTGGGGGTAATATGTTTAGAATTTACGAACATTTTACAGACAAATTATTTCCGCACAAGTCGTATTCAGCGAAACTCAACAAACAGTGTTAGAAAGGTGATATTTCCATGACCAGTGAGCATTCTGATTTGGCGATTATCAATCGGGCAAAAGAGGACAATGTAAAACTTGTCCAATTACAATTTACGGATATTAACGGGAATATCAAGTCCGTTACGATACCCATGGAGCGGTTCCCGGAATCCATAGAAAAAGGGATATGGTTTGATGGGTCGTCAATCGAGGGTTTTACGAGAATTTGCGAAAGCGATATGTATTTAAAACCCGATACGAGCACGTATGCACTGCTTCCCTGGGAAGCGGAAGAGCCAACGGCGAGGCTTTTCTGTGACGTCTACATGCCCGACGGCGCTCCTTTCGAAGGCGACCCCCGGTATATCCTGAAGAGAGCCATCAAAAATGCCCGCGCCCTGAATTTAGAGTACAACGTGGGACCGGAGCTTGAATTCTTCTTATTCAAACCCAAGAGCAATAATCAGGTGGAACCGACCCCCCATGACGTGGGAAGTTATTTCGACTTTTCTCCGAGAGACTTGGCGGGAAACGTAAGAAGGGACATCATTTTCACCCTGGAGAAAATGGGGCTTAACGTCGAGATGAGCCATCATGAAGTAGCTCCCGGTCAGCACGAGATTGATTTTAAATATGCAGAGGCGTTGAAAACGGCGGAAAACGCCCTGACTTTCAAACAGGTGGTAAAGTCTATTGCGCATAAACACGATTTGTACGCCACCTTCATGCCCAAACCTATCTATGGCGTGTGCGGCAGCGGGATGCACTGTCACCAGAGTTTCTTCGATATCAACACCAGAAAAAACATCTTCTTTGATGAAAAAGACGAATACAAGCTCAGTAAGGTGGCAAGGCAGTTTATTGCGGGACAGTTGCAGCACGTGCGGGCAATGAGCGCCATCCTGTCTCCAACCGTGAATTCATATAAAAGACTGGTGCCTGGATTTGAAGCCCCCGTGTATATTTGCTGGGGACAAAAGAATCGCTCCGCTTTGATACGTATCCCACGCTATTCTCCGGGGAGAGAGCAGGCAACGAGGGCGGAGCTGAGATGTCCAGACCCCAGCAATAATCCGTACCTTACCCTTGCAGTCATGCTGGAAGCCGGTCTTGATGGCATGAAGAGAGGCCTGACGCCCCCCAGTCCGGTCGAAGAAAACGTTTATGAATTTAATAAAGACGAGTTAACGTATAGAAATATCGCCACACTGCCAGGTTCTCTTGGCGAAGCCATTGAGGAATTGAAAAAGAGCAAACTGATGGAGAACGCCCTCGGTTCACACACCTACCAGATATACATACATTCAAAGATGGCCGAGTGGGATGAATATCGGATACAGGTGACCGACTGGGAACATAAAAAATATTTCGAAACGACATAATAAAATTAAACGAGTGTATATACTAAGTTTGTGCCTTCTCTAGCATGCCGGGGCGCGTTTTTGCAAGAACCGCTCGTTGTTTGGTTTTGCCAGGAAGTTTGTGCTGCGTGTTTTCAGGTAAGAAGCAGTTTATTTACGAAAATTTAGTATATATTAAAAGTTTAATTTTACTCGGGAGACAGACATGGAAGTTGGAAATATTTTTCGCCATCTGTTGATTCATAACGAGGCCTTTGTAAAGAGCTCGGAAGAAACGAAGTTCCTGGCGTATGCATCACACCAGAGCCCTTACATTACCCTCGTTACCTGCGCAGATTCACGGGTGCATGGCAATGTTCTTGGAATGGATATATTTAACAAGGTGTTTATTGTCCGGAATGCGGGCAATCAGTTTGCAGTAAACAGGGGTTCTATCGAGTACGCACTCTTAGTCCTTAAAACCCCTGTCATGCTTGTGATGGGACATACCGATTGTGGTGCGGTAAAATTTGCCACCCACGCCTGCATAACGCAATCCAAAGAAATTGTTAATCTGGCAAAGTCTTTTGATAACCTTATGAAGATAGACTTTTCATCTATCAGTCGAGAAATAAAATCAGAAATGCTCCCTTTAACCATTCCTATAGAGAGGGGAATTCCAGATCTGCGAAAGATTCAAAATGAAATGAAAGAACTTGCTTATTTGAGTCAGATCAATGTGGACTATCAGATAGAAAAGGCTCTAAAATATTATGGCGGCATGGTAAAAGAGGGGAAATTAACCATCATTGGCGGGATTTATGACTTTGTGGGCGCCTATTCTACACAGTTGGGCAGGGTTTTAGTTACCAATATTAACGGCATCATCAATCCTATAGACCTCCATGAGAAAGCCAGGGCTATAATCAAAAGAATACCCAACTACGACGAGTCAAGCGCGGGATATAAGGTTGCCTGTCAGTTAATTGACCAAAAAGTAACTCGTATAACAGTATAAATTAGCATGGATACTCATGGTATCGCGAATAAGAACCGCTGCAATATGTCCCTTGCTGAGAGTGAATGTTCCGATGGGATGTGTTGCTTCACCTGTGTCATTCCGCCAAACAACGGCCACATCGGACTTTTTAAGTCCATGTGGAGAAGGGGAACCGGCTCGCTCAACGTTAAATTGTTAGTCACGAGCGAAGGCCAAAAGAATGAGCTGTACGATTCATGCAAGTTCCTTGACTTTATCATATCAAGAGACGACAAAAACTCAGCCCTGAAAATAGATTTACGCTGCAGCATCTATAAGCATCGTCCGCAGCAGTGCAGGGGCTATCCGGACAGCGCCGGAGAATCGCTCTATCAGAGCATGAGCGGTCCGTGTATATTCAATGAATACACCGCTTCAACCGCGTATAAGCACCTTGTATACAAGAGGGAATGGAACGCCTTTTACGCAATCCGGGACGATATAGGCGTAATACAGGATATATTTGTGACCGAAGATGCCCATGCTGCGCGGGAACTGCTCGTAGGCGCAAAAGACGTCCGCTTGGCCACAATACAAGCAGGGTCGAAGGAGGTTGACTATATTCTGATTCCATTACCCAAACGAACGCAGAATATCCTGTATACGTCAGAGAAACATCAGCCCATCGGTACGATACGGCAGGCGTATCAGGCATGGGAGGAAAAGATACAGAGAAATCTTCAAAATCATTACGGGTCGGAATGGGAAGCAACGCTTAAAAATGCCATAGAAATGGAGGAGAAAGATGCTGGTAAAAGATGTCATGAAGACGCAACTGGTAACCCTGAACGCTGATTCGAAGCTTGGTTTTGCAAACGATATTATGTACCTGGGGAGGATACGACATTTGCCCGTTGTGAAAGGGGATGCAATCGTGGGCATATTGACGCAAAGAGACCTCTATCGCGCATCGCTGACTTCCATCCTTACAAACTGGAAGGAAAACAAGGAATTTCTCGATTCCATTAAGGTTGCTGAGGTGATGACGAAAAACGTCGTTACCGTTTCACCGGACGCAACCATAGAGGAAGCCGCGCAGATTATGATTGATAAAAAGGTCGGCGGTTTGCCCGTGGTAAAAGAGACGACAAAACTCCTTGGCTTGATTACCGAGACGGATGTGTTACAATACTTCGTAGATAACAGTAAAAAGAAGGCTTGAGGTTTTACCGAAAAGGGGTGTTACATGTGTGATGTTGGCGGTCATGTAAGCAGCGATATGATTACCTGGCAGTGCGCTTGCTGCGGGGCGGCAATTACAGACTCGAACAGCGCAACTGACGGACTGTGCGACCTCGGAATATGTCTTTCATGCCGGAATTCTCCCAACGATTGGATGGAATTCGTTCAGGAAGAATGGGAAGAGGGTATCTGTACCGACTGCGCATCGCCATGCGGTCTCAAGCGATAACGGCGATTCATTCAGGAACGTATACAAGCGATTTGACGGAGTAACGAAATATGATTTCCAGGCGTATGTTCATACAGGGCGCATGCGGATACGTGCTCGGCGTTATGTCTGTCGGAAGTTATAGCTGTTTGTTAGAGCCGCGCTGGATTGAAACAAAGCACGTGCTCATAAACATCCATGGCCTTCCGGAGCAATTCGAGGGAATGACGATTGCGCAGCTTTCGGACATTCACCACTGCAAATATGTGCCCAGGGAATTTATCAGAAGGTGCGTCCGGAAGGTGAACGCGCTTGCCCCCGACATAATCGCATTAACGGGCGACTATGTGTACGGCTCCAAAGAATTCATCTCCGCCGTTGCAAAGGAATTGGGGGGGCTGAAGTCAAAAGAAGGCGTCTTTGCCGTTTTGGGGAACCACGACAACAAAGACGACACCGTGGAGGCGTTATCGGAAAAAGGCATTCGTGTATTAATTAACGAGCACATCCCGCTCTTCCGGAAGAAAGAGCATCTCTTCATTGCGGGGGCAGACGACCTGTGGGCGGGCAAATTCAATTTAGAAGCAACCCTGAAAGGCACTGACGACAAACCCAAGATTTTATTGTGCCACAACCCGGATGCAATCGAAAAAATTAAATGCACCGGCATTGACTTTGTTATGGCAGGTCATACCCACGGCGGACAGGTAAGTCTGCCCATCTACGGGCCGCCGGTGGTATATTCCAAATTCGGCGCCCGCTACGCCTCCGGTTTGTTTCACGAGGAAAAAACCGCCATGTACGTAAACAAGGGCATCGGAGTTTCCAATTTTCCCATCAGATTCCTTGCACGTCCGGAAATCACCGTGTTTACCTTCCGAAACAGCGCTCGAATCGCATAACGTATCCATTCCGCGGACACACAAAAAACGCCTAACTCCTTGCGTTGTTTCTGTTAAATAAGGTGCGCAGGAAAAAAATGGTGATTACAAACGAGAGGGTAAACCCGTTTGCAATCGCAATAATGGGATTTTTTAAATGGACTCCGTAAGCCAGCCACATACTGCATCCCACCAGTAAAAGCGTGAGCATTGTCGGAGAAACATCCTTTAATTCCCGGGTTTTTATCCCGCGAATAATTTGAGGGATAAACCCCACCGTTGTGCAGATTGCAGCAATTGTTCCCATGACAGACCACAGCATAATTTTTTCCTCGCAGATTTCAATTTTATCTGAATTGATTCAGTTGAACACGACACGTTAACATGATAGCATAATGTCGTATTTTTTCAAATTTCATTTCCAAACCGTAAATCCATGAAAGGGCAACTGATGGGCATCTGGGAAATCGTGCTGTTTACAATCGCGCTGATTATTATGTTTGGGGGGATGGCTGGGATTATTGTCCCGATTATTCCCACCATGCCGCTCATCTGGCTGGGGGCATTCCTGTACGCGGTATTCACCCACTTTGAGAAGGTTACCTGGATGATATTGCTGGTCTTTGCCCTGCTCACCATCTTTTCCATCGTGCTTGAAAATCTTGGAAACGTCTACGGGGCAAAGAAATTTGGCGCAACGAAATGGGGTATCATCGGTTCAATCGTAGGCACGGGCGCAGGCTTTTACATGGGCGGCCCCGTCGGCTTGATACTGGGACCCATCGTAGGCACGGTTATCTTCGAACTTATCGGCGGGAAGGGTTACAAAGGGGCGTTAAAGTCAGGACTCGGCAATTTTGTGGGTTTTCTGGGCGGTTCGGTGATAAAAATAATAATCGGACTGGTAATGATCTCCTTATTTATCTGGAAGGTGTTTTCTTAAGGAAAAGACGGTCAGGCCAAGCGGAATTGACGAATTAAGGTTTTACCACTGGGTAGCCTTCCGCCTGCCACTTCAGGATGCCGCCCTCCAGGTTGTACAACTCCTTCAATCCCTTGTCTTTTAGCATCTCACACGCCCTGGCGCTGCGTTTTCCCGATGCGCAGTGAATGATCACTTTTTTGTCTTTTGGAATCTTGCCGGTGTTTTGTTCGAGTTCCTGGATAGGAATCAGGCTCGCCTCTTTCAGGTGCACCTCGTCATATTCTTCTTTGGTTCGCACATCCAGCACAAACACATCCTTTGACTTGTCCATAAGTTCCCTGGCCTGTTTTGGCGATATGTTTTTTACCTCAGTTTGCGATGTTAGATTTTTTTCGCCTGCGTATAGCTTTTTAAAAACGAAGACGTCTGAAATCGTGTTGAGAAACAGAACCGCCCCGGCAAGCGCAACGGTCAAACAAATATATCTTGGATTATCTATAATCTTCATTTTGAATTTACCTTTATGATCCAACGTGGGAATGGCAAAACTCTTCATAATCAATAAGTTCCTTGATCGTCGCCTTATCGCTGCATACCGGACAATTGGGGTTTTTGTGTATCTTGACCTTTTTAAAGTCCATATTTAAGGAATCATAGATGAGCAATTTCCCTTTTAATATCTCGCCCTTGCCCAGGATGAGTTTTACCACCTCCGTTGCCTGGATAGAACCGATAACGCCAGGCAATACGCCCAGCACGCCAGCCTCCTGACATGAGGGAACAAGACCCGGCGGCGGCGGCGCTTCGTACAGGCAGCGGTAGCATGGCCCTTCAAATGGCACGATCGTCGTAACCTGCCCTTCGAACCTGAAGATTGAGCCGTGCGACAATGGTTTCTTGAGGAAGACGCATGCGTCGTTGACAAGATAACGAGTGGGAAAATTATCCGCCCCGTCAAGGATAACATCGTAGTCTTTGATAATATCCAGGATATTTTCTGAAGTAAGGCGGTCTGTGTAAGGAACTACTTCGACATCGGGGTTCAACGCCTCCAGGGTCTCCTTGGCGGAGAGCGCCTTGGAACGTCCAACGTCCTTGGTGGAATGCAGTATTTGCCGTTGCAGGTTCGAGTGGTCTACGCAATCACTGTCGGCAATGCCTATTTTCCCAATGCCGGCGGCGGCAAGGTAAAATGCCGCGGGAGAGCCAAGCCCCCCTGCGCCTACCAGAAACACCTTGGCCTGCAGGAGCTTTAACTGCCCCTTCCCGCCTACCTCCGGAAGTATGATATGCCGCGAGTAACGCTTTATTTGTTCTTCTGTAAACGGTGATGACATCGTAATTTTCCTTACATAAAAAAGGTCATGTACGAAACATGACCTTCATTCCAAATTAAATTACCCAATATGTGCAGAATTATAACAAAGGACATGGTATCATTCAATAAATTTTACCTGCCTGTGAGGCAGAGAAGTATCGGTAGTCCTATACGTGAACCAATTTGATCTTTGAAATATCGTCCGTGCCCAATCCTAACGCAGCCGCGGTTGAGATATATTTAGGCTCGCGCCTTGCCTGTTTGAACGTAGGAAGTCTCACTTCCTTCCGTTTTTCCTCAAGTATCGTATAGCATATCCGGTCAATCGCAACAGGGTCTTTCCCCACAATGATTCCGTTATAATTCCACGTCCACTGCGGTTTATAACCGGGTCCGCCGTGGTACTGCGCCAGCAGGGCGTCGCACACAATCAGTCTTACCTTGCCGGCAATATAAGGATGGGCGCTTAACTCCGCAACGAACGGATTGCAATTGTCGCCGTGATATTTATTGGGATTATGGATGACGCCAAAAAAGTTTTTCATGGCCACGCTGACGCCCGCCAGGTCGTGGTCCTTCAGGACGGGCACGTTAATAAGCGCGGTGCATAACCGGGACACTATTTTGCTGAAGCACGTCCCCACGCTGCCCGCAAATTCCGGTTCCGCCTCGTAACCGCCGCCGGGGAGCTCATCGGTGCCGAAACACCGGACTCCATCCGTCATGCGCCTTACGCGGAACCCTGCGGTTTCCAGCTCCCGGTTGAACCGTTCGAATACGATAATATTTTTCTCTTTAACACCCGCGAATTTCAACCCCTGTATGATAGACTCCACGACCGCTACGTGGGGAGACATGGTTTTTCCGGAGAGGCAGTTTAATTTTATTCCGACAATGTCGTCAGGTCTGAAAAGCGTCTGCCACGCCTTTTCCTGCGACGGCGCGCCGGTTAACTGCATTACGGCCTTGTGCAGCAAACCCGAGATGGTAGTTTCTCTTATGGAACCCGTACCGGTAAATATGCTATCGTCTCGTGCAACGGCCACAACGGATGGATTCACGGGGGGCGTTTCTCCGCCCCACGAAATAAACCGGGCGTCAGGAGAAGTGTATCTGCCGATGAACGCGGAGGCGCACACACCGCCGCCAATTTGTAACGCCTTTTTAAGAAACCGTCTTCTTTCCCCGTTTGTTCTCATGGTTTTTATGATAAAAACAAGCTGCCGGATTGTCAACGAACTAATTCCCCGTTAAGGAATTTCGAACCCGTCCCTGTTGCGCTGCCTGAAGCCATTTGTCGCACGCGGTCATTTCAAATACATACTTGCAATACGATGTATCTTTATGTTTTAATAAATTTATGAACAATACGAAAATTATTCTACGGCTGGTGTGTCCCCTTCTTTCGCTTGCTTTTATTGGCTGCACAACGATACGGTACTATCCCACCAATTTTGTAGAATCGCTGAAGCATCCCACAAAATTCCCCGAAGTATACTCGTCTACGGTAAAGAATATCGAAGAGGTTGCAGAAAAAAATCCGCTGGGCGAAAATGAAGAGACAAAAGTTACCCACGTGGGCGAGAACAAGAATTCCAGCATGCACCTGGTTCAGGTGCGTCAAAATGGCGAACTGCGTCCGCATTATCACAAAAGACACGACGAGGTCGTCTACGTGAAGAAGGGAAGCGGCATCGCCACCCTGGACGGCACACGGTATATGGTAAAACCCGGCTCTATTTTGCAAATTCCGGCAAAGACCGTACACAAATTCCTCAATACGGGCGCTGAACCCTTTGTGGCGGTTTCCATCTTCTCGCCGCCCTTTGACGGACGGGACGAAAAGAAAATTAAGGAGAAAAGGAAGGCAGATCGGGTAAAAAAGGAAGAGAAGCGGCTCGCGGTAAGAAAGCCTGAAAAGACGAAGATGTCTGAGGAGAAAAACGATTCGACCGCCGTCCAGCCGGAAGAGGCTGTAGAGGATGAAAAACCAGAGATGAAATCAGAAAAAACTGCCCATAAAGAGGTCAGCAGAGCCGAGCCGGAGGAACCGGAAGCCGAAGACGTACCGGAAGAGACAAAGGCTCGTGTAAAGGAATCTGCTCTGTCGAAAGGTAAAAAGAAATCAAAGAAAACGGCGGCGACAACCGAAGAACCTGAACCAACCATAGATATCAATGATTTGCACAAAAAGCTTACGCAATTACTGGAGCTTAAAGAAGAGGGAACACTTTCTCCGGAAGATTACGAAGAAAAAAAGGACGCCCTCATCAAAGGCAAAGATATCGGTGAATTGCCGGAACCTAAAGCCCAGGTAAAGAGAGCACCGCGCGTGGAAGAAGAGCCTGTAGCGCAGCATGCAGAAGAAAGCACGCCCACGGACGCAGACGAAACCGCCCCCTCCGAAGAGCAAGAATATCCTCAGTTTGAAACGCCAAGTTTGTCCGGTGAAACGGCGCCAGTGACGCAGGCGGTTGAAGAAGTAAAAGAGGTTGCAACGGAAGAGATGCCTCCGCAAACTGATGACGACAAATTAAAGATGCTGGAAGAAATGCGGCAGGAGGGTTTGATTACTGAAGAGGATTATGAAAATAAGAAAAGCAAACTTACCGCTGTGTCGGCGGAAGAAACACAACCCGCATTGACATCTCCAGGAGAAACTTCCGGGGGTGAAATTAAAGACGAAAAGGCGAATGACCTAAAAGAACTTTACGAAGAAGGGCTTATTACGGAAGAGGATTATAAACTGAAGCTCAACGAACTCTCCAGCGCGCAACCGCAGGACGTTGTTCCTGCGCCCGTTGCAAACGAGCCGGAAGATGACCGGTTGTCAGAGCTTAACGAACTGAGAGAGGAAGGGCTTATCACAGAAGAAGACTATGAGTTTAAAAAGGCGCAGTTGCTTGGACAATAAAGCGTGTGCTTCCCCTGCAAAGGCAGATACAGTGTGGGATTTAACAAGACGCGCATCAGTTCGGTTTTTTGAAAACATGCGCCGTAGAAAACATCTTAGCGACCCTCTGTAGGGGAAATTCTTGAATTGCCCTTGCAGGTTACTACCCTTCTTTTTTCTCTCCAGCCTCATCCCTTTCCATCTTATCAAGACGCAATATTAACCAGATAGCCGCGCCGATGGCGAAGGGAAGCAGACTGTATTGGATGATTTCGAGTTTTGAACGCGGGGTAGGCGGTATTTCCGGGAGAGAAACCTGCGCGGACTGCCCCGGCTGCGACTGAACTGCGGCGCCAGCCGGATTTGACCGGAGTTCCTGCGCCTGGGCGGAAAAGGAAGTAAATACGGCAGTTGCAGTAAATAACAGATATAAAACGACAATTAGCTTTCTCACGTTGGAACCATCCTTACTTGGCGAATATTAATTTCTTATAAATCTCGTACTCTTCCTGCGCCTCTTTTGTTCTGCCAAGCTTGCCATAGACATCACCCAGCAACAGGTGCGCGCTGGCATTGCCGGGATTTAGCTCCAGAAGTTTTTCACACTCGGCGGCGGTCTCTTTATATTGTCCTTTCTGGCTGTACGCAAAGGCCAGATTATAGCGGGCATCGTGGTTGTTGGGATTTGAGTCTACGATCTTTTTAAAGACATCAGCGGCCTCGCCGTACATTTGCTTGTCATGGTAAACAACGCCAAGATTATACAACGCGTCGGCATGATCCGGCTTGATTTTCAACGCCTTTTGATACGCCCCGATTGCCTTATCCGTCAACTTCCTCTCGCCGTAGAGACAACCCAGATTATAGTGTATTTTGGCATTATTGGGATTTAACGCTGCATATCTCTCGAACGACTGAATGGCGTCGTCCGTCATTCGCCTTTTCGCATAGAAAGTTCCAAGGCTGAGATATGACTCGGCGTCATTTGGATTCAACTCAACCACCTTTTTATAGGAAACAATCGCCTCGTTCATCATGCCCAGCTTATTGCAGGCAACGGCCTTCTTCTTAAAGGCTTCAACCATCGTCGGTTCCATGTCTGTCGCCTTGTTAAAGGCCGCAATAGCGTCCTCCAGGCGTCCCTGGTTAAACAATTCCACGCCTTCATTATAAACGTCCTGCGCGGTAATTGGCTTAACGGGCTCCGGCGGAAGTTGCTGCGCTGGTTGTCCGGGTTGCGCCGGTTGCTCCTGCTGTCCTGGCAGGGCTGGCGGCGCAGGCTGTTCTGCAGGCTGCACGGCTTGCGTGGTTGTGTCTGTCTGGGCAGGTTGTTCAGGCGCTGCCGGTTCAACCGGCTTTTCCTCGGCAGGCGGCGCTTCTTCAGAAACCTGCGGCGAATGGCTTTCAGAGGTGGCGGAAATAAGTTCTTTAAAATTCACGGATTCTTCCGCCTCTTCTTCCCTGCCACACCCGGCGCAGACGAGGGCAAGAACGCAAACGGATACAACCAAAATGCTGCAAACAGGTTTGAAGAAAAACGCAACTGCATTTGGAAACCAGGTTTTCATGTTCTTATCCTCTAATGCCTTATGAAAATAAGCAAATTAACAGCATTTTAGTGTTACAGGACAAATTGTCAAGAAAAATTAACGGTAAATTTTTCTCGCTTGTTTATTTACACTTTTTTGATTAAGATAAAACCGCTTCTAACTATTCATAAATAATTTATCATAAATAAGGCAACTATTATGGCATACGAAGACAAACATCTCGTCATCATCGGCGGTGTTGCCGCCGGAATGAAGGCGGCTGCAAAGGCGCGGCGCGAATCGCCGTCCATGAAAATCACCGTGGTGACCGATGAACAGTATATTTCATACGCGGGGTGCGGCATGCCCTACTTTATCGGCGACGTCATCAAGGATTCAAAAAAACTCATCATCCGGGAACCCGCATACTTTAAGCAAATGCACGCTATTGGCGTGCTCACCGGACATCAGGCAACGGCTATTGATACCCGGCAGAAACAGGTCAAGGCGAGGAACATGGAAAATGGCCAGGAGCTGGTCTTCAGGTATGACAAACTTATCCTTGCCACAGGGGCGCTGCCCGTTGTTCCCCCCTTACCCGGCATTTCTCTGGGCAATATCTTCACCCTGAGAACCGTCAACGACGCGGTAAGGATAAAGTCCTGTGTGGATACCGGAAAGGTCAAGAACGCCGTAATTGTCGGAGGCGGACTGATTGGGCTTGAAATGGCGGAAAATCTTGTCCTGCGGGGCGTCCGGGTAACCGTTGTTGAGCTCCTCGACCAAGTCCTGCCGCCCCTGGACAAAGACATGGCGCTGCTTGTCCAAAATTATTTAGCCGGGAAGGGCGTCGAGATTATTACCTCAGACGGCGTAAAATCCTTTGAGGGAAACGAGGGGAACCTGGTAACGAAGGTAATAACCGGCAAACGTCAGTTACCGGCGGATATGGTCATCCTTTCTATCGGCATCAAACCCAACACCAAGCTGGCTCAGGAGGCGGGCATAGAAATTGGCGCTACCCGTGCGATAAAGGTCAACGAACGGATGGAAACCAGCGTCCCCGATGTGTATGCCATTGGCGATTGCGCTGAAAGCGTTCACTTAGTGACGGGGAAACCGGCGTGGATTGCGCTGGGCTCTACGGCTGCCAAGATGGGACGCGTTGCGGCCATTAACGCCGCCGGCGGCTGCGACACCTTTAAGGGCGTTGTGGGCGCTATGATCGTAAAGGTATTTGAGATGAACATCGGAAAGGCCGGGCTCTCTGAACGAGAGGCGATTAAGGAGGGTTTTAAACCGGCATCCACCATCGTCCCCGCATCGGATATTTCCCATTATTATCCGGGCGCAAAGGACATCATTATCAAACTCATTGCCGACGCGCCGACCAGAAGGCTCCTGGGCGCAGAAATCATAGGAACAGGCGTCGTTGACAAACGTATTGATATCATTGTAACGGCGCTGACATTCGGCGCTACGGTTGACCAGGTCGCCAAACTTGACCTGGCTTATGCGCCTCCCTACGCCATGGCCATGGACGCCATCATCGTCGCCGCCAACGTCTTAGGCAATAAACTATCCGGAAAAACGGTTGGCATCCTCCCCCAGCGTGTTGCGGAGAAGCGCGACCGCGGAGAGGACTTTATATTGCTCGACGTCAGAACGGAAACGGAGTATAAGAGCAGCCGTATTAAAGGATGCCGGCACATCCCGCTCGACAAGCTGGCGTCCCGTGTTCAGGAACTTGACAGATCAAAAGAGATTATCACATACTGCCGCGCAGGATTGCGCGCCGCCCAGGCATATCGCATCTTAAAGAACGCCGGATTTGACAATGTAAAGTATATGGATGGCAGCCTGCTGGCATGGCCATACGGCCTGGAAAAATAGTAACAATTTAGTTTTTTGAAAACCCCGTACATTTATATAAAACCAACATAAAACAGAATACGTAGCGCGGGTGGTTTATCCCCCGCCCAATGCCGACCACGCTTGTCCCCGACACCGATCGGGGAAGGGATCGGCGCTACGTTTTTCAAAAAGCTAAATTGTTACGGCTGGTCCAGATTTTGAACCGAACCCCTGGGCTGGAAAAA
>Ga0082335_1006431_pt1 | contig 15160 bp, 13 predicted proteins | sample Subgrocontami58m_FD_72375 | JGI IMG/M metagenome (GOLD analysis project Ga0082335, IMG submission 72375) | Subsurface groundwater microbial communities from S. Glens Falls, New York, USA - GMW37 contaminated, 5.8 m (SPADES assembly) (version 2) ...
TCTTTTTGTATTAACAACTCCTGCTTCACGTAAATTTTGTAGATGCTGGCTTAAATTAGCCTGAGGTAAATCAAGCATTTTTTGAATATCGTTAACTGGAAGTGAATGTTCTCTAAGGAGTTGTATTATTTCTAAGCGTTTTGAATGGGATAAAGATTTTAGTAATTTTGAATGTAAACTAAAAAGTTTTGAATACATATACGTTAATTCGAATATAACAGTTTAAAAAAGCTTTGTCAATAGTCAAAATAACAAATCTCTAAATTCTAATCTCTAAACTCTAAACAAATTCAAAATAAAAAATGCAAAATCTAAAAATGTCATTTCCAGCCACGCCTGTTGTCATTCCCGCCCCGTAACGAAGTACGGGGTAAACTCCGGCGGGAATCTGCCGTTTACACACCCGCGAGGTGTGTATTGGCCCAATGCAAAGTTCTAAACTCAGATAAAACCACGCATTCCTACCTACCTGCAGGCGCGGAGCAAGAACAAGTTGTCAGTCCATGATGACGTTTTCCTTTTAAATTTTGAATTTACAATTTGGATATTGTCTCGAATTTCGAATTTCGAGTTTAGTTCTTAACTCTCTCAACTTTACAACCTTACCACTTTTCAACTTAAATAATGGATATTTATCTATTTATATGTTCCACGTTCTATGTTACACGTTATACGTTACACTTTTACTTTAGGAAGGCGATCATAAGGCCGAAGACGGAGAAAAGGATTGACACAACCCATAGCCGCATAGCGATTTTTGGCTCGTCCCATGATCTATGTTGTAACCATAAGTGAAAAGGAGCAACGGGAAATATTTTTCTATGTAAAAATCTTTTACCAAGAAGCTGTATCAGAGAAGTTAATATTTCTACAACAAATACGCCACCAATAATAGGAAGAGCAAAAGATTTTCCAAGAACAAGACCAATTACGGCAAAAGTCGCGCCAAATGAAAGAGCTCCTGCGTCTCCTAAAAATATCCTTGCAGGAAAAATATTAAAATAAAGAAATGCGATAATTCCACCTATCCAAACTGCTAAGAATAATAACGTTGGTACATCAATAATAGCGTGAGCAATTACCCAAAAAGAAAATAATGTAATTAACAAAACTCCAGATGCAAGACCATCCACACCATCAGTTATATTAACAGCGTTTGCAAATGCAACAATTGTAAAGGTAGAAAAGAGTATGTAGAAATATGAGAGGTTATAGACACCAAAAAAAGGTATATGAATTATATCTATCTTCAAATCATTAAATAACCACCAAGATATTATTCCAGCTAGTATAACTTCTAATATTAATTTATGCCTGAGCCTCAAACCAAAGAAATCCTTTTTTTTCCAAAAAAACATTTTATTTAAATCATCGTAAACTCCAAGAAGTGCAAAGCTAACAAAACTAAATATAATTATTTTAACCTCTGAAAAAAAAGAAGGAAAATTTGTTATTAGAGGCTGTTCAAAAATCACAAATAGCAATAAGAAAAAAGAAAATAAAATTAGAGTTGTAATTACAGTTAAAATTCCGCCGCCAACTGGCCTTCCCGCCTTTGCTTTATTGTATTTATCAAATATTGGGGTAGTTTTGTCAAACGCGTCTTTTGTTAATTGATTAGCTCTCCTAAACTTTAATTTATATAAAAAATTTATAAAAGGAACAATTAAAATACTATTAATTAAAAACGAGACGAAAATTGCAAAAAAATAAATAGACATAATATTTAACTCAAAACTTTCCGCCTAGTCATTCCCAACTTGATTGGGAATCCAGACTCTGGATCCCCGTTTTCACGGGGATGACAGTAAAAAACTTATGATTTTTGGTATAAAAATAAAACCCGCGATTATTACAGCTCCTATTGCATAAATAAGCATAGATGCGGCAGACACGTCTTTTGCAATTTTAATATCTTCTCTTACTTGCTTGGTTATTGCATCAGTTGTTGCCTCAATTCCTGTATTTATTGTCTCTATGACAAAACCTATAAATATCAGCATGATAATGACAATAAATTCGCTTCTGTTTATTTTTAAAAACCATGATCCAAATAATGCAAGCAATGAAAAAAATAAATGTATTTTATAATTTGGCTGCGTCTTGAACGCCCACATAACGCCGTTAAATGCATTTTTTATACTTAAATGATGCCGTTTTATCATAATAGTAAAATTCTATTCCTTGTTTTAAAAGCTTGATACCGAATTTATTTACTTAGTGGGAACCCTCCGCTTAAGTTAAGCCTTTAGTTGTCCCAAAGCGTAAAGTAAATTGGTATCTTCGCTTCTTTTGACTTTTAACATGTTCTTTTTACTTATTTATAAACTCGTTAACCCGTTAACTCGTTAATTGACTAATTAATAATTTGTGTGTTAAGATACTTTATACTATTTTATATCTTCTTAATATCTCCGCCAAGACTATTTACTTTTTTGACAAAGTCTTCATACCCTCTTTCTATTATAGATGATCCATAAATTACAGATTCACCTTTTGCGATTAGCGCACTCGCAACTAGTGAAGCTCCTGCTCTTAAATCAGAAGTTACAAGGGCTCCTCCATGAAGAATTGTTCCTCCATGAATTGTTATTGCCTGTTGATAATTTTCAGTTTCTTTATAATTAAAATAGTAAAAATCCTTTGGGTCTGAAATTAAAGGATCTACAAAATCAATACTAGCTCCAAGTTTCTTGAGTTCTGTGACATATGTAAATCTATTTTCATATACTTTTTCATGAATTATGCAATCACCATTGGATTGAGTCATAAGAACAGTCCAATTTGGCTGCCAATCTGTCATAAACTCCGGATGCGGGCCTGTATTGATATTTACAGGTAAAATACCATCCTTATAAAAAAACTCGATTACGGAGCTGTCAACATAATTCACTCCACAGCCTGCAGAAATAAGCTTATCTATAAAAACTTTAATATCGTTTTTATTAATATTGTTAATTTTTACCGATCCTTTTGTTGCTATACAAAGAGTTGCAAATGTGACCGCCTCGTTTCTATCTGAAGCTATAAAATATGGTTTCTTTTGCCTTAATTCTTTAACTCCTTTTATAATAATTTTTCCGTTTTTTCTCCTTATTCTTGCACCTGATTCATTTAAGAATTTAATCAAATCGTCTATTTCAGGTTCAAGTGCGGTGTTATGAAGTGTGATTGTCCCTTGACAAAGAATAGAAAACAAAATCAGGAGTTCTGTTCCTGTATGCGTAGGCTTTCTAAACGTATATTCGCCTTGTGGTTTTTGTGAAAGTTTTGCCTCGTAATATCCTGTGCCATGGTTATAAATAATTTCTGCTCCCAAATATTTTAATCCCGCGATTGTTCTATCTATTGGTCTTGCACCTATTCTGCAACCCCCAGGATTTGGTATATAGCAATTTCCAAATTTGTAAAGCAGTGGCGCAAAAAGCATAAAAGAAACTCTTGTTTTTGCAGCATGAAGCAAATCTACTTTATTATTAGTTAGTCCTGAATTATCTATGTATAGTGTATTTTTTCGAATAAACTCACATTTGACCCCAAGTTTTTCAAGTAAATGTATCAGTTCATGAACGTCTCCAATTCTTGGGATATTCTCAAGTACTACGTCTCCTTGAAATATCAGTGAGGCAAGGATTGCTTTAAGAGCTACATTTTTAGCGCCAGATATTGAAATTTCACCTCTTAATAATTTACCTCCTCTTATAATATAGGCGTCTTCCATAATTTAGTTTATCAAAACTACTTCTTCTTTTAGATCAATATCAAATTTTTGCTTTACTTTATCTTTAATCAATTTTAGAAGTTTTACAAGATCACTTGGTTTGCCAGTCCCCTCATTAATAATAAAATTAGCATGGTCACTTGAGACAACAAATCCGCCAATTCTTTGTCCTTTTAACCCTGATTTGTCAATTAAATAACCTGCTGAATTAGTACTCAAATTTTTATTCATTTTTTCTTGATCTGTAATATTTCTAAAAAAACACCCGCTTGTAAACACGCCAGTAGGTTGTGTCTTCTTTCTATAATCCAAAGCCTCGTTTGATCTGCTTAAAAGAATACTCTTTTCTGTTTTTTTGAATTTAAAAACAGCTTCAAGTAGAATTTCTTTTGTATCTTGAAGAATACTGTAGTCATATGCAAAGTTAAAATATTCTTTACTAACTTCTTTTGTTGTTCCTGTTTTTGTTAAAAGACAAGCCTTTTCTAAATGATCACCGATATAATCTAATGGATTTGTCCATTTAGAATTCATATAAACTGCGCCTCCGATACTTCCCGGAAGTCCTAAATGATACTCAATTCCCTCAAACCCCTCGTTTATAGTTTCTATTACTAATTTATTTGTTGGGTAGCCTGATGAAATTTGATAAAGTACTTCTTCATTACTTTGTTTTATGATTTTTTTATCTATATAAAGATTTTTAACCACTATGCCTTTTATATAATCTGATAATACTGCCACATTTGATCCACCACCCAATATTAAAAAGCCAAGTTTCTCTTTTAAGGATAATTTAAAGATGTCAATTAAGTCTTGTCTTGTTTTTGCAATAAAAAAATACTGTGCAATAGATTTCGACCTAAGCGTAGTATGTTTAAATAGATTTTCTTTGTTTTCTAAATCTTTGATTGTCATAATAGGCTAATTTAAATTTTTAATAACCTCAATTATATCAGTTGAGTAGTTATTAAGATAACCAGCTCCCATTGTAAAAATTACATCACCTGATTTTAAGTTTTTCTTAAGTTCAGCCAGTAACTCATCTTTATTAGATAAGGACTTCATTTGAATATTTTGACGGGCCGTATCTACGATAGATTGTGATGTTACGTTAAATTCTTTCTCATTTTCCCTTGCGGATGAAAAAATAGGCATAATATATATAAGATCTGCTAAAGATAGGGTTTGCGTAAATTCCTTTAAAAATTTTTGAGTCCTTGAGTATGTATGTGATTGGAATATTACCACTAATCTTTTATTTTTAAAGACACTTCTTGCGGCTTTTATTGTTGCTTCAATTTCTGCGGGATGATGCGCATAATCGTCAAATAGGTAGGTATTGCCTTGTTTAAAAATTAGTTCAAAACGTCTTTTTGCCCCTTTAAAATCCTTAATTACATCTTTTATTCTCCTCAATTCAAATCCAAGATCAAGAAGCAAAGATACTACACCTGTAATATTGGATATATTTTTTTCTCCATATAGCTTTGTCTCAAACCATTCTAAATCTATGCCTTTGTGTAATAGATTAAATTTTGAGCCTGAATAATCTATTTTAAATGAAGTAATTTGTAAGTCTGCTTCTTTTGAAAAACCAAAGGTTTTGATTTTAGATTTGTCTATTTTTTTTAACACTTCCTGTGAGTTAGCATCGTCGATACAAATATGAATTCGGCCGGTATTGTCTATGAACCTTAGGAATACTTGCTTTACATGTTCTATATCACGATAAACATCAGGATGGTCAAAGTCTATATTTGTAATTATTGCACTATCTGGTTTATACAATTCAAGCTTAATCGTATTGTCATATGGTGGGTCTACTGCATATTCATCTGCTTCAAACACAAAGTATTTCTTACCATTAAAATCTCCACCTGAATAATTATTAAAGCTTGAACTTCCTATCATATAAGATGGTTTCTCGCCAAGTTGAATTAAGCAGTATGATAATAATGAGGATGTTGTTGTTTTGCCGTGTGAACCTGTCACCGCTATACTATGGTCGAAATCTTTCATAATCTGACATATGTATTCTGTTTGAGTAAAAGTTTTTATTCCTAAAGATAAGGCTTTTATGACTTGGGGGTTGTTTTTCCCTTTATTTGCTCCTGAGTAAATTATTAAGTTTAAGTTTGATGTAATATCGTTTGGGTCAAATCCTACTTTAGGAATAATTCCGCATTTTTTTAATTCCTCATCTGTTATAAAAGATTCCTTGACATCAGATCCATTAACCTCATAACCCATCTTGAATAAAATCACAGCCAAGGCAGACATTGCAACTCCTTTTATACCTACTAAAAATACTTTCATTTTTGTAAAAATTTCTTTATAGTATCGCTTTCGCTCCAAGGATATTCCTTTTTTCCTCGAGCTAAGCTTTTTTCATGGCTCTTACCTGTAAATATAACAATGTCTCCATTTGTAGCAATTGAGATAGCTTTTTTTATAGCTTGTTGTCTGTCTGTTATTTTTGAATAAACATTTATGCTTTTTTTATTAAAATCTTCAGGTTTTATTAAATTCAAACTTTTACTTATGCCTGCTTCAATTTCTTCGTTAATTTTATTTACATCTTCTGTTCGATAATCCTCTTCTGTCAAAATAATTACATCAGAATACTCTGAACTAATCTTCCCCAAAAATGGTCTTTTTTGACTATCCCTTAAACCTGCGCTTCCAAATACATGAATTAATCTATTTCTTTTGAATTTAGATACTTCTTTTAGAACATTTTTAAAAGAATTTGGCGTATGAGCAAAATCTATAATTACTTTAAACTCTTTGTCATATATTTTTTCAAGTCTTCCTTCTGGTAATCTGAAACTTTTAAAACTCTTTGTTATTACCACATCTGATAAATTGAGACTTTTAAGAATTGAATATGCTGTCAAATAATTATAATTATTAAATTGCGCTAAATTTAGTCCTAATTCTTTGTTTGAGTCAAAATTAAAATCAGCTTTTTGCAATAAAGAGTATGTAAGATATCTCGTTTTTTTGCTTTTTAAATACTCTGCAAGTATTTCAAAAGACTTATCGTCTTTATTAATTATGGATATCTTAGAGTTAATAAGTAGTTTTGCTTTTGCCTTAATATAATTTAAATAATTAATGTGGTAATCCAAATGCTCAAATGTGATATTGGTAATTGCTGATGCTCCAAACTTAATACCCCATAATCTGTTTTGATCAAGCGCATGAGAAGTGCTTTCAATTACAAAATATTTTCCGCCTGTAGACAAAAATTCTTTTAATAATTTTTGTATTGTGAAAGAGTTGGGCGTTGTTGTGTGCAATCCAGAGGCGCTAATTGATGATGTCATATAAGAGTTGCTTGAATAAGATTTAAGAACATGATGAATAAGATGGGTAGTCGTGGTCTTACCATCTGTTCCGCTTACACCAATAACAACAAGTTTTCTACTTGGAAAACCATAAGCCAAATTAGCCAAAATGGCTATACATAGATGATAAATGTTAATTAAAGGCTGAATTTTACGTTTAAATTTTTCAAAAAACATATACATATTTAAACTCTAATCTCTAAACCCTAAATTCTAAACAAATATAAAATAATTAAACTCAAAATCATCAAAATTTTCTTTTTGTACTTTGTATTTTGGGTTTTGACATTGTTTAGAGATTAGAAATTAGGATTTAGAGTTTTTTTACTCTGGTCCTATATTATAGTAAACAAACAGTTCTTTAGCTATATCGAAGAATATAGGAGCGGCTGTTTCAGAGCCGTATATTGACGTTTTCGGCTCTCTTAGAATGACAAGCGCGATAAACTTAGGATCATTTACAGGTGCAAAACCTATAAATGAAGCTATTGTTTTCGTAGCTTCATATTTTCCAGCAATTGGAATTTGCGCAGTTCCTGTTTTACCACCTATTTTATAACCTTCAGGCTTAGCCCATTTGTATTCACCATTTTCTACAGTCGAATAAAGCATTTTCTTTATTGCTTCGGAAGTTTTAACTGAAATTGTTTTTCTAATTACGTTTTTAGTAATGTTCTTTTCTTTACCATCTATTATTATTTTTTTTACAACATGCGGCCGAATTAACTCTCCACCGTTTATAAGAGATGAAAAGGCGGTAATCATCTGAATTGGCGTTATGGCAATACCCTGACCAAAGGTTGCTGTAGCATAATCTATTGGATACCACTGATTATTCGATTTTAAAAATGTCTTTGCTTCTCCTTGCAAATCTATACCTGTAAGAGCATCCAGTCCATACTTTCTTAAGTAATTTAATAAATTTTTATTGCCAAGTTTTTCACCTACAAAAACCATACCTGTATTTGAAGATTTTTCAAGAATTCTCGTGATACTTATTCTTCCTTCATATTTATTATTCCAAGTCTTTATAGTATATTCGCCTATTTTAATAGACCCTTTTTCGTTATATGTATCTTGCGGTTTAACTTTTTTTTCTTCTAATGCTGCAGCCATGATTAGTGGTTTAAAAGTTGAACCCGGTTCGTAAACCAACGAAATGGCATTATTTATAAAGAAATCCTCTGAAAATTCATAATATTTTTCTAAATCATAATCTGGTAAGCAAACCATTGCTAATATTTCCATATTTTTGGGGTTAGCGATTATGACACATCCGTCTTTGGCCTTATATCTATCAAGCCCATCAAGTAGTTTTTCTTTTGCTATTTCTTGAACTGATTTGTCAATCGTCAAAACTAAATTTCTGCCGTTTTCTGCCTCAATTTTTTTTTGATTTCCAATAAATATATATCTGCCAAGAAGGTCTTTATCAGTTTTATTTATTCCAGGTAAACCAGATAAGTCTTTGTTGTAATATCCTTCAACCCCAAAATATCCCACATTGTCTCCATCTTTATTTTTGCCTACAAATCCAAGTAAATGCGCAGATAAAGACGCTTCTGGATAATATCTATTAAATTCATCTTCAAATCCTAATCCTTTAAACTTAAAACCCTCAATTTGTTCTTTTACATCTTTACTCAAACCATTTGTAATTGATACCCAATCTTTTGAATCGTCTATTCTTGCTTCAATAGTTGCAACATCAATATTGCTAATTTCACTTAACGTATTAATAAGTAGATCTTTATCTTTAATTTTTTTAGGTTCGGCAAAAAGACGATATTTATTCTGATTTAAAGCAAGAGGATGCATATTTCTGTCATAAACTATTCCTCTTTCGGGAATTATTTTATTTAAATTTCCACCTGTCTTGTTGGTCTGGTAAGGAGAAACCACTTGAAGAAAAAAAAGCTTTGTAATTATTGCTAAAAATAAGGATAGAAATAAAAAGAAGACTAATCTAATCTTCATATTACTATTATTTTTTCAGAGCAACCCTTAAATTGTCAAGAAAATAAGGAACTGCTTTTTTAGTAAAATTTAAATTAGCAGCGATTGAAGAAGTGTTTTTTAAGGAGTTTATTCTATATAAGTTAGCTTCAAGCTCCATATTCTCTTTTTTAAGATTTTTTGTCTTTAATTCAAATTTGTTAATATCTTCACTCAAATGCATTCCTTTAGTAAAAACCCATAAGTTTAATAAAATTAAGCCAGTAAATATTCCAGTTATGATTAACTTATAAAAAGATTTCATATTATTTTTTTATTAAAACTCTTAATTTTGCAGACCTCTCATACCTATATTCCTGATTACCTTTTATCAATTCCATTTGTACAAACAGATCTGTATTATTTACAAAATTTTTAACAATTCTATCTTCGATTGAGTGAAAAGTAATAATCAAAAGTTTGCCTCCTTTTCTTAATATTTTTGATCCTGCAATCATTCCACTCTTTAAATTTTCAATTTCATTATTTACTCCCATTCTTAGAGCTTGAAAAATCCGAGCATAAGTTCCCATATCTTTTTTATTTAAAGTCTTATTAATCACATCGATTAAATCGGAAACGATATTAATTTTCTTTACACTACGCGACCGAACAATATCTTGAGCAATTGACCGAGAATTGATGTCTTCAGAATTTCCAGCAAATAGTTCATATAATTCATCTTCTGTATAACTTTTAACTATATCTCGCGCATTCACCTTGATACTTTCATCTAATCTCATATCTAAAATTTCATTTGGCTTTTCGTATGAAAAACCTTTTCCAGACCCTACAATCTGGCTATAACTAAGACCTAGATCTATTAAAATCCCATCAACCGCATAGAAATTATTCTGGTTTGCTACTTTCTCAAGGTCTGCAAAATTAGACTTGCCTAAAATTAGCTGACCTTTTTTTATGTAACTTTCAAATAATTTCTTAAGATGCGCTATTTGCTCTTCGTCAATATCTAACGCCAGTACCTTCCCTCCGCTTATTAATATTTCTCTTAAATGCCCCCCCTCTCCTGCCGTAGCGTCTATATACAAACCCTCTTTCTTAATATCCAGGTTCTTAATCACTTGTTGTAAAAGTACAGGTGAATGCACCAATATATTTTTTTAAACTTTCGTGGATTTTGAATATTTAACCCAATTTTCAGGGTTCCATATTTCAAAATGGTCACCAACTCCTATAATTTGTGCTTTGTTTCTTAAGGACGAAGAGTCGAGCATATTTTTTGGTATCACGAATCTACCCTGATCATCAATTTCAAGGTATACCGTAGAGGAGAATAAAAATCTCCTTTTTTCTAAATTTTCATTTTCAAGCAGAGATACATTAACCAACTCCTTGGCTTTTTCTTCCCACACGTCTTTATCAAAACCTGCTAAACAAAAATTAAATCCTTTTGCTAGAATAAAGATGTTACCTTTTAAAAGTTCACGAATTTTCTTGGGTAAAACAACCCTACCGGGTGCAGAGAATGAAACAAGATAATCACCAAAAAACACCATATATAACCATTTAACGCCATTTTATACATTATGTCAAGTGGATTTATACTACAATGAATAACCTTCTATTAGAAACAAAAAAATTCTTTTTAACAAAGCAAAAAACAATAATCTCTTCTGCTGCAGTTGTAGGATCAATGATTTTAATTTCGAGGTTGTTTGGATTCATGAGGTATCGTATATTGGCAGGTTATTTTAATAAATCAGATCTGGATATCTTTTTTGCTTCTTTTAGGATCCCTGATTTTGTATTTGAAATATTAATTACAGGAGCGGTCTCATCCGCATTTATCCCTATATTTATTAAATACCAAAAAAATCAAGATAGGGTCAATGAAAATATATCATCAATTATTAATATCATATCTCTTATTTTTATTGGTTTTGTAATAGTGCTTTATATATTTGCAGACGTTTTAATCCCGTTAATGACTCCAGGTTTTTCAGCAGAAAAAGTCCAAATAATAACTAATTATTCAAAAATACTCCTTATTGGACAACTCCCTTTTATGGTATTTGCAAGTTTTTTAACAGGACTAGGGCATGCTAATAAGATATTTATTATCTCTGCAATAGCACCTATAGTCTATAACGTCTCTATTATCATAGCTACTATTTTATTTGCGGATAACTTACACCTTATTGCTCCTATTATAGGAGTGATTATTGGATCGTTTCTTTTATTTATAACTCAACTGCCTCTTATGTTTAACTCAGGTTTTATCTACTATCCAATTTTAAAAATAACAAAAGGTCTGAAAGAATTTTTTGGCATGATAATCCCAAGAGTAGTTACAGTTTTAAGCGCTCAAATTGACGCAACAGTTGACCTGTTGTTAACTTCAATGTTAAGCGCAGGATCTTATACGATTTTTTATCTAGCCCAGCATCTACAACTTCTTCCTGTATCAATCCTTGGGATTTCATTCGGGCAAGCAGCACTTCCTTATCTTTCTGAGGTTTATCAAGAAAAAAAATATGAAGAATTTAAAAAAATTATCATTGATTCAATCTTGAGTATATTTTTCCTGACAATTCCAATTATGAGTTTTTTTATCTTCGCGCGTACTCCTCTTGTAAGACTATTTTTTGGAGGTGATAAGTTTGATTGGGCTGCAACAGTACAAACAGCCCTTACAATGTCATACTTTGCTCTTTCAATTCCTCTTCATTCAATATATTATTTTGTAACCAGATGTTTCTACGCATTTTTAGATAGTAAAACTCCTTTCTATATAAGCGTGTTTTCAATTATTGTAAATATAATATTAAGCACTTATTTTATTTTTATATTAAAACTTCCTGTATGGTCGCTTGGTATATCATTTTCTATTTCAATTAGTATAAATGTAATAATACTTTTATATTTTTTAGCAAAAAAACTTAAAGGATTGAATCTTAAACTCTTAGTTATAGAGTCCATAAAAATATTATCAACAACATTTATTACTTCTTTTTTTGTGTATTGGGAAATGAAGCTGTTGGACGGGCTTATTTTTGACACTACACGAACAATCAATGTATTTTATCTATTAACAACAGGAGCTTTTTCTTTTTTAATACTTTACAGTGCGTTATCATGGATGTTTGAAGTTAAGGAAATAAGAATTATTACAGACTTTATAAAGAAAGCTAAGTTTTACAAGAAAAGAGTAGTTGAAATATATACAGACGTCGAATGAAAACCTCAGATGAAATTAAACACTTAGATGCTGTTAAAAGCATTCAAAAAAAACTTCTAGGAAAAAAACTGACCTATAAGGAAATTTACAATCTTATGGACAATATTGGCAGGGATAAGCTCGGAGATATATTAACAACCTATTTTATTGCAGCTTCATTCAAAGAAGGATTTTCTAATGAAGAAATATATCAATTTACCAAAGCAATGGTTGAAACAGGCACAAAAATTGAATTTGATGGAATTGTTGCAGATAAGCATTCTACAGGCGGCATTGCGGGTACAAGAACTACTTTAATTATTGTCCCTATAATAGCTGAGGCAGGATTTAAAATACCAAAAACATCTTCCCGTGCAATTACAAGCCCTGCGGGAACGGCAGATGTAATGGAAGTGATGGCAGATGTTACATTTACTCCAAATCAGATAAAGAAAATAGTAAGCGAAGTTGGGGGATGTATTGTCTGGGGTGGGCATCTTGGAATTGCACCAGCTGACGACGTTCTTATAAATATCGAAGAAGAATTATCATTTGAGTCTTTTGACAAAATAATCGTTTCAATTATGGCTAAAAAGATCGCTGTATCAACCAATCACCTTGTACTGGATTTACCAATAGGATCAACAATGAAAATCAGACATTCAAAAGACGCTGATAAAATTCAGGCAAAGTTTAAAGTGATTGCAAAAAAATTTAATATAAATATAAAAATTGATATTAATGAGATAAATGAACCTGCAGGACGTGGTATTGGGCCTTTACTTGAAGCAAGAGACGCTTTATATGTACTGGAACAAAAAAAAGACAGACCTATACACTTGGAAAATAAAGCTATAAGATTAGCCACACAGCTTCTTGAACTTTGTTATAAAACCGCAAAAATTGACAAAGATCCAGAAGCTGAAATTAGAAAAATACTAACATCTGGTCGAGCTTTAAATAAATTTAGACAGATTGTACATGCGCAAGGTGGTATAAAAAATATTTCAAGCCATAAATTAAAAATTAGAGCAAGCCGTTTAAACATTAACAGTAATTATTATGGTAAGATAAATAAAGTAAATAATTACAATCTTAATATGATTGCAAAGCTTTTAGGCGCTCCTAAAGATATACAAGCAGGTATTTATCTGTATAAAAGAATTGGCGACCAAGTAGATAAAAAGGAAACTCTTCTAACACTTTTTTCCCATGAATTATATAAAATTAAAGAAGCACAAGTAACACTTGAAAATTTTCCGATTTATGAAATCTCGAAATAAATTTTCTATATTAATAACAGTATCGTTTATAGTCCTTGTGGGATTTGGTCTTTTTTTCTATGAAGGGACTCTACCTGTTGATAAAACAAATAAAGATTCAATAATATTTGTTGTTGAAATAGGGGAGGGGTCAAAATCTATTGTAAAAAAACTATCCCAAGAAAATCTTATAAGAAGTAGGCTCGCTTTTTATGGAATACTTTTGCAATTAAAAATACGCGATCAAATTCAAGCAGGAGATTATAGATTGTCCCCTTCTATGTCCTCCTATGAGATCGCAAAGGAATTGACACATGGTACTCTTGACAGGTGGGTAACGATCATAGAAGGTTGGAGAAAAGAAGAAATAGCTGATAAAGTAGCTGCAGAATTTCAAATTCCTGCAATTGAAATAATTAATAGCGCTAAAGAAGGTTATCTTTTTCCAGATACTTATTTGATTCCTAAAGATTCAACTGCAGGAGCCTTTATACTAATCTTAGAAAATAATTTTGCCAGTAAGTTTGATGATGCAATCAAAGCAAAAATTTCACGCATTGGCCTAACAGAACTTGAAGCAATTACTTTGGCTTCAATTGTAGAGAGAGAGGCAAAATTTGAACAGGATAGAGTTGAAGTAGCAAGTATATTACTCAAGAGATTCAGAGAGGGTATTCCTCTTCAAGCTGACGCAACAGTCCAATATGCTCTTGGCTATCAAACAGAACAAAAATCATGGTGGAAACATAGCCTCACATTTGAAGACCTAAGGGTCAATTCACCATATAATACATATCAAAATCCAGGGTTTCCTCCAGCGCCAATATCAAATCCCGGACTTTCCTCTCTTAAAGCTGTCGCAAACGCAAAGATTAATACTCCATACTTATTTTATGTTTCTGATGTCAACGGAAAACTACACTACGCCCGAACTCTCCAGGAACATAATATTAATATTGATAAATACGTTAAATAAATCTCTAAACTCTAATTTCTAAATTCTAGACAAATCCAAATGTTCAAAACTCAAAATACAAAATCGTCTTTTTCCCACGCCCACCTTGTCATTCCCGACCGCGATCGGGAATCCAACCTAGATTGTCCTAAGGGTCCAAGTCACTCCAGAGGGGAATTATTTAGGTGAATTTATTGTTGATGTCCTTTAACGCGTTTTATATATCTTTGTCTTTCTCTTTCCGAAAATCCCAATTTTTCTACAATTTTATTAGCATGACTAACCCTAGATATCCCATGAATAATTCTGTAAGTTGGACCTTCTCCATTAAATTCCACTTGTAAAAATTGGCCTCGATTTTCTTCTTTAAATTCGTCGACCAATGCATGGTTATGAGTAACTAATACCGTAGATGAACCTAATTCTTCAAAACCTAATAAGACACTTTTTGAATGCTCCATTTTTTCTTCCAACGTTGTGCCTTCAGCAAGCTCATCTAGAACAACCAAACTTTTTGGCGTTGATGTGTAAAATATTGAAGCTGTACGCTTTAGCTCTGTGCCAAATCTTCCATCTGGATCGCCCAAACTATCAAATCGCGGTGCTTGATAAGCAATTCGGTCAGCAATATTTATTGATGCACGGTTTGCAAAAATAGGACTTCCTATCTGTGCAAGTATTTGACTTTCTACTATA
>Ga0082335_1006432_pt1 | contig 15154 bp, 12 predicted proteins | sample Subgrocontami58m_FD_72375 | JGI IMG/M metagenome (GOLD analysis project Ga0082335, IMG submission 72375) | Subsurface groundwater microbial communities from S. Glens Falls, New York, USA - GMW37 contaminated, 5.8 m (SPADES assembly) (version 2) ...
AGGACCGGAACCACCCTTGCCACCCGTTGGACCTGCACCGCCTGGCGCGTTACCTTGTCCGCCTGCGGGGCCGCTACGTGCGCCGCCTTGAGGTCCTTGACCGCCAAATACGCCACCTGGACCGCTTTTAGGCCCTTTGCCGCCGGGCTTAATTTGCGGGCCGTTGGTTTTCTGGTCTTTGCGCCCGTCACGGTTTTCTTGGACGTTTTGTTTGACCGCTTCACGCTTTTCGTTGGCCTTATCCTTCAACTCATCTTTCTTTTCCTTTCGGTCTTCACGGATTTCCTGCTTCTTTTCCTTGGCATCTTCACGCGTTTGCTGCATTTTTTCCTTGGCCGCGTCTTTTTTCTCTTTGAGGTCTTCGCGCTTTTCCTGCGCCTTGTCCTTGATTTCTTGTTTCTTGTCTTGGCGGTCCTGCTTGATTTCTTCACGTTTTTCCTTCGCTATTTCTTTGATTTCTTGTTTCTTTTCCTTCGCCTTCTCGCGGGCCGCTTTGGCCTTTTCCAGCGTTTCCTTGCGGATGGCCTTGGCGTCTTTCGCCTTGCCGTTCAACGCGTCCTTCGGCGGCAACAGTTTAGGGGTTTTGGGCCCAATCAGCGGCTTGAGAGATGGTGCAGGCGTCACGGACGCGGCCGGACTGGGCTCGGTCGGCGCCACGGTGGCATCGGCGGATGGAGAAACGCTGGCATCGGCTGCCGCGGCCACGACGCCGACCAACGACAACAACAACAAACTGCTGAATAGGATGGCTACTTTCATGGATATCACCTGCTAATCCAAAGCCTTCCGCCCGTTCTTAAGCCTGACTTGACCGAAGTTCCACTAAAAACTAAAAACCAGTACGCGGAAAAAGAAGAACTCCGATTTCGAGCGTCACGACCCAGCCTGAAGCCAGCGGTTTTTAGGGCAGCCATTCCAAAAGAGCCGGGCCTTCAAACGCCGGCGTCAAGACGTTGCCTTGGATTGGAAACAAAGTGGCTTCTTGGTAGAGCGTTGAAAACCGTGCCCGGCTCTTGCCGCTAGGGATCGGCAAAGACACGGATTGGCGGGATCCCACATTCGCCAAAAACGACGCTTCTTGGGTTTCAGAATAGAAAACGTCGTCTGGCAGATCCAATCCCTCGGGCAAGGCAGCGTTGGTATCCATTACCAACCGATGTTCGCACCCGGCATCAAAAACGTCACCGAAGACAACTCGCGTTTTGCGTTGCAAGGCGCGAAACTCCGATTCACTCACGCACGCCGATGGCACGACTACCAAATCATACGAGTCGACGCGTCCCGCATCAAATACGACGTCATAAGGAACATGACGGTTCAGCAACATCTTAGCCGCTTGACGATACGATTTGAAAAACGGCGTCCGTTCCTCATAAAAACCCGCGTCGTTTTGATCCATAAAATCGCGAGCGTTGGACGAATACCAAAGCGCCACCTTGGCAGTCCGTCCCTGCGCCAACACGGCGGACTCGTTAGCCGCCCAAGAAAACAATGCCTTTCGAAATGCCGGATCCACGCTGTCATCCAGCATGGAGGGGCCGCGGGCTTCGTAAAACTGGCCACCGAAAGCCAGGACCACTCCCGCCATCTTGAGAGCGTCATCCGGAGTAGCACCATACGTCAAGGTCCACGTCGGCGCGCCGCGATTGGCAGAAACCGAATAAACCACCATGGCGGCAAACGCTCTCCATTGGTCTAAATTGGCCGACCCCATGGCCCGTTCCCCCAAATCCACGCGGTCGGCAACGGTCGAAATTTCAGGGGCCGTCGGCAAAAAGAGGCCGACTTTGGATGGATCCTGGGCGTACCCCGTAGATAATGGAGAATCCACGTTCCAATTCTCGGCAAAAACCAAGACGTCCGGATTGGCTTTGCGGGCAGCGGTCTGGATATCGGCCAAAAAACGAGAAACACTTTTTTGACGCCACAAAATCCACGCGTTCCAAGTTGAATTCCCCCAATCCGGACGGCGGGGCGGCTCAACACCACGATCCGCCTTAAAAGCGGCTACGCTGAAGGCGTCGTGCGACGGCCATAAGTCGTCGTGCAGGCCGATGCTGTTTTGGAGGTAGACCGTGTCGACCCACAACGCGTCCACCAGTGGCGACAAGGATTTCGTACGGTTGAGGAAAAAATCGCGGTAGGAAGACTCGGGTGAAAGCCATGCATCGACTTCTCCGGTTTCCAACCAATGCTCTTGAGTCGAGCCAATGTCGTCAAACTGGACCGGTCGACCGGCCTGATCTTGCTGCAGCCAATCCGGATGATCCGCCAAGGGATCGACCCCAGCGGGCCCCGTCACTTCCAAACCCGTCAAATACAGCGCCACTTTCAATCCGCGTCGGTGCGCCATTTGTGCGACGTTGCGGACCAGTTTGCGATTCGCTTCAAATTCATCGTCGTTTTCCCACGCGCGGTAATCCCAGCCCAGCGGCGTGTCCATGAGCATGACCGAAACGTTCCCGGCAACGGCTGAGTCCAACTTGGCTTGGATGTCTTCATCGGAAAAATCCGGATAAAAAGCAAAACCGGCCAAACGTGCCTCATACGCCCAAGTCGGAAAAGAGAATTCCGACGCCCGCAAAGTGGCCAAAGACGAAGGTGCGGGAGTTAAACCGGAATCGGCAATCACGCCGTCTGTAGTGGGCGGTGAAGAAGAAGGAAATCGCAGGCATCCCAAAATTAAGACCGAAGCCAAAAGTATAGCAACAACAGGCAGTTTCATTCCCGACTAGGCCTTCTTGAGCTTGACCGCCGTGCCGTACGCGTAGACCTCAATCATGCCAGGCATGACAGCCGTCGTGCCCATACGCATGCCGATAACGCCGTTGGCCCCTTGCGCTTTTGCGTTGGCTTCCAGTTTCTTCAACACGTCGGCGCGGGCGTTGTCCGTCAAGCTCTCGTATGAACGGATATCCCCACCCTTGATGCTTTTGAGCATGGCCAACATATCATGACCCAGGTGTTTGGACCGCACTACGGTAGCCCACACCACGCCGACGTAGGCGTCAATCTTCTGTCCGGGAATGGTTTCAGTGGTTGCGATGATCATGCCGCGTCGTCCTCCAACTTGGAAGTCCTGCTCACGATTACGGTATAGCCGTTATTAAGCGCGTCTTTCCGGACGATCCAATAGAATACCCGAGACTGTTCGACCTCGACATTGCCAGCATCGACGACAACGGCAAAATTGCCGAAATCCGGGTTCGAAGCGTCGAAAAGAATCGGAAGCCCGCCCGCTTTTTCCGAAACCCGATTCGTACGGATGATTTGTCCAGGTTTCAACATTTCCTTCAACGCCACCGAGTCAAGGTCAGGATGGGACTCCAACCACAACACGGCATTGGCCAATCGCTGCTCCTTTTCCGCAACGCTCAAACCGCCGTTTTCCAGTTCGTAAACGGCCCGCAAACGCTGGGCCTGTTCGTCCAGCGTACCTTCGGAAAGATGGGGATAGATGACCGTGGCCGCGGATTCGCCGCTACTCTGCAAAATAGCCAAGTACCCGTTCAGCCGGGCGACGGGAAGGGTCTCGGAGACGAACAGGTATGCGGAAGTGGAACGGTAGAATTCCGATTCTGAAAGAGGAAAAGAGGGACGGACGGAAGATGCGAAAGTGGAGGGAGCGAAGAAATCAGGCCGAATCGGGTTTTCAAAAGATTCCAAAGATTCCGTAATCAGCTCATCCAGTCGAGGATTGGAAATGCGGCCCAACGGTTCGGGAACGTGAATCTTGGAACGCATCATGCGCGTGTGGCTTTCCAGGTCAGCAGTTCCATCAACGAAAGGAATGCCGTACTGCCGGTTAGCTGCGAGGTCCAGACGTTCTTCGTGGGTCGGCTCCAAGGCGTGAAGCAGGATTCCAATTTGTGCAACGGCCAGTATGACGTCGGAAAGCGACTGAATCGCTCGACCGTCGTAGGCGTCCAGAACAGGATTACCCGGTCCGGACGATAATTTGGTACGGTTGAAATCGAGCAGCCAAGCGGTCATTTCTTTTTGGACCGGATCCGTTGAACCGGGAGCGTCGACATGCACAAAACGCTCAGATGTGGAGGGAGACAGCCGGATGACGCAAGACAGCGTCTTCTCAATAGGAATACAATCGGTGTCGATATCCAACCGGACGGCAGGTCCCGTATAATCGTAGGAAACGCTGACGTAATCAGAACCGCAGTCTAGCCTTGAGTCGGAGCAGTCGAACCGGATACCATCGGGCCGCACCGCGTATCGCGGGTCCAGTTCAGCTTCACGGTAATCCCGGTAGGCGGAAATAAACGATTTAGCGGACAAATATTCCCCGCGGTCCATGGAAACACCCACCCGGTGCGAAGAACCTCCTCCGGATTGCTCCAATCGTAACAGCTCGGCCCCTATGATGGAATAGACGCCGGAATCTCCGGAATTCATTACAGAGTAAACCGAGTTGGTGAAGTAATACCCCGCCGCCACGATGGCAAGCAACGACAAGCCGACAGACCACAGCAGGATGGCACGCGCGTCGTTCACAGGGATAAACCTCCAAAGGCGATGGCCCAAATTACGACACCCGCCAACGCCAATGCGGCCAGGTTACACAGATAAAACGAGTTCACGGAAACGCCATCCCCGTTGCGCTCAAGTTCCCTCAACGACAGGAAGCCGTACACCGACAATAAGAGTGCCAGCAAGACAAACAGCGGCACCACGGTGAACAACGGGAATGCCAGCACGATGCCTCGGAAGACCACGTCAAACGAATAGCGGTACGCCGTCATGGCCAAGGCGCTCAGGGCCAAAGCGAGCAAGAAGCCGAACGCCATCGGCTCAAAAAGCTCGAAGGCCTTTTTCTTTTTCCAGATGCTCAACCCCAAAGCGGCCAGCACCGGCACCAAAAGCAGCGCCAGAAAAGCAGGGTTGGCAAAGAACCACCAAAGCCATGCCAGACAACTGAAGGCCAAAAAGCCGTTTTTCCAGCCCAGTGCGGCCAATGGAGCCAACAATTGAGAAATGGAAACATGGAAGCAACGCATGGCAATAAAAAATGCGACCAAAGCGATTAACCCGTAAAATACCAGGTCTAAAGCGGGAATCGGGTAGGAATAAGAATCGGACCAAGTCAGGTAACGCCAGACGGAATAGGTTACAAACGCAAGGCAACCCAAACCCAAAATCCGGCGCACCCAGGCGTTGTCCAACAATCCCATTGTATCATCAAGGCGCGGCGTTTTTTATACCCGCCCGGCCACACAGTAGTTCCGATTGACATGACCGAAAACCAATCCGATTACATCCCGTGGGTCGAAAAATACCGGCCCCAACGGCTGCAGGACATCGTGGGCCAAGAAATCGCCGTCCAACGGTTGCAGGCTTACGTCAACCAGAAGAACATTCCCCACCTCCTTCTAGCTGGACCCCCCGGATCTGGAAAAACTACGAGTGCATTGGCACTTGCCCGCGAATTGTTCGGTGACGATTTCCGCGGCAGTTTTTTAGAACTCAACGCGAGTGATGAAAGAGGGATAGACGTCGTGCGCGGCAAGATCAAGGACTTCGCCCGCACCATGGCACTGCAAGACGTGCCGTTCAAAATAATCTTCCTGGACGAAGCCGACGCGCTGACGCAGGACGCGCAACAAGCCTTGCGCCGCACCATGGAACAATTCAGCAAGACCTGCCGGTTCATCCTCAACGCCAACTATTCGTCCCGCATCATCGAGCCAATCCAGAGCCGCTGCGCCGTCTTCCGCTTCATGCCCCTGACGCTTGAGCAAAGCCAACAACTAGCCGACAAAGTCGCCGCCGCGGAAGGCGTAAAACTTGAAAAAGGCGCAAGCTTGGCCATTGCCACGGTAGCACAGGGTGATGCGCGCCGCGTCTTGAATGTATTGCAAGCCGCCGCGGCCCTTGGAAAAACGGTGACCGAGGACGACGTGTTGAAAGTCTCATCCATGGCGCGTCCCAAGGAAGTGCAGGAAATGGTGTTGTTGGCCTGGCGTGGCAACTTCGGCGCTGCCCGCGCGTTGTTGGACCAACTCATCATCCGCTACGGCTTAAGCGGCGAAGACGTGATGAAGCAAGTCTACCGCGAAGTCGTCGCCCTCGACGTTCCCGACAGCGTCAAAGTCCACCTCGTCGACCGCGTGGGCGAGTACTCCTTCCGTTTAAGCGAAGGGGCGGACGAACGCATCCAACTCGAAGCCTTGTTGGCGCAGTTGGTGCTGGCAGGACAGAAAAAGGCGTAAACAAAAATGGAAAACGTCAAAATCAAGATCCTCATCACCGGCGGCACTTTTGACAAGGAATACGATGAAATCAAGCAGACCCTGTTGTTCAAACAAAGCCACGTGCCGGCCGTGCTCAAAGAGGGCCGCAACCGCCTGGACGTGGAAGTCGTCACCTTGATGCTGAAAGACAGCTTGCAGATGACGGACGCGGACCGCGAAATCCTGGCCAACTACTGCAAAGAAGCACCCGAAACCAAAATAGTCGTCACGCACGGCACCGACACCATGGACCAAACGGCCGAGTACCTGGCGTCGCGCGTTCCGAGCAAGACCATCGTGCTGACCGGCGCCATGGTGCCGTACACCTTCGGCTCGTCCGACGGTCTTTTCAACTTGGGCTGCGCGTTGGCCTTCGTCCAAACCCTGCCGGCCGGCGTCTACGTGGCCATGAACGGCCAGTGCTTCCAAGCGGGAAACGTCAATAAAAACACCGAAAGCGGCTTTTTCAGCAAAATCCGTTGAAGCCAAACGCCCAAAGGATGGGCCTCGCCCCCAAACACGGATTGGGCATGATTTTATAAGATTTGATGAGAGAATAGTAAGTGGTGGCACTTTTTCATGGATGAAATCGAACTCAAAGTAGCCGAAGCCATGCAGATCGACTACGGCAAACGCGTCGTCCGCCTGGACTCCAACGCCCGCCGCCTGCTTAACCTCACTACGGGCGACGTCATCCAGATTGCCGCCAAAAAAACCACCGCCGCACTCGTGCTACCGGCCCACCCGCAAGACGAAGGCTTGAACATCATCCGCATGGACGGCATTTTGCGGCAGAACACCAACGTGGCCCTTGGGGACCGCGTGAAAGTAAAGAAGGCCGAAATCCGCACGGCCAAGAAAATCGTCCTCGCCCCAAACCAGAACAGCCGTTACGCGCCGGGTTTTGACACGTACGTGAAAAAGAACCTCATCGGAAAGCCATTGAGCAAAGGCGACATCTTGTCCGTCAACATCTTCGGCACTTCGTTTCCCTTCGTCGTGGCCCAGACCGTGCCCAACGGCCTTTTGTTGGTCGCCCCGGAAACGGAAGTCATCCTCAAGGAAGAACCCGTCAAGGAACTGGGCAAGCTCAACACGATCTCGTACGAAGATATCGGCGGCTTGAAGGACACGGTCCAAAAAATCCGCGAGATGGTCGAACTCCCGATGCGTCACCCCGAACTGTTCGAACGTCTCGGAATCGAGCCACCCAAAGGCGTGCTGATCTACGGACCCCCCGGCACCGGCAAAACCTTACTGGCAAGGGCCGTGGCCTCGGAATCCGACGCGCATTTTATTACCATCAACGGACCTGAGGTTGTGAGTAAATTTGTTGGGGAAGCTGAAGAGCGCTTGCGCGGCATTTTCCAGGAAGCCGAAGAAAATGCGCCCGCCATCATCTTCATCGACGAAATCGATTCCATCGCGCCCAAACGCGAGGAAGTCGTCGGCGAAGTAGAAAAGAGAATCGTTTCGCAATTGTTGTGCGTAGCCCCGGAAACGCCAATATACGCCGAAACCGGAGTTTCAACCATCGAAAAAATCTACGAAACGGATTCAAGCCAAGCGGTGTTGAAAGATGGAATCGAATACAAACACCCGGAACACCTGGCCGTCAATGCCTTGGATAAGAACGGGCAAATCCAGCCTACGCGCGTTATGGCCATGAATAAGTTATTCGTGCCCGACGCGTTTGAAATCAGACTGCAAAATGGCGCCACCCTAAAGACGTCCGCCATCCAGAGATTCTGCACGTTAACACAAGGAAAATTGGACTGGATTCCGATTACGGAACTTCAGTCAGGCGATTACGTGGGGGTTCCGACACAAATTCACTTCCAACGCCAAGAACATGATTTGATCCAAAAACTGAAAGCCGATTATTCGCTCAAACTGTCGAAGGAATTGAAGTCCGCGTTTGGTAGGGCAGTAGTAAACAAGTCAGAGTTCGAGCACTTCATTGAATACGGCGACCTGTTGGAAGATGGAACGCTTAGGACCCGGATATTGAACTACGTCAGGAAGCAAAAAGAATGCACACTGGACGACTTGATTCAAACATTCCAAAGCACTCCGAACCAAAAAGTCAACTTACGCAGGCTACTGAAGTCCCTAACCCAGATTGGAAGCATCGACATCCAGACCAAGTCCAGAAAAATCATCGGTATCCGCGCGACGCCCGTAATGATGCCGACGTGGCATGGGGTGGAAGGAATATCCGTTTTCCGTTACTTCCAACGGTACGTCAAAGACAGTTACTTCGTCAAACCGCTCCGGGTCATGAGCACGGAATTGGCCGAACTGATGGGGTACGTCATGGCCGACGGGTGCCTCTCCAAAAACAGGCTGAACATCACAGGCTCGCCGGAAATGGTGGAACAGGCAAGCCAAATCGTACAAAAATTGTTTGGAAAGACGGGTAAAATCACCAAGTACGAAAGGTTTTGCCGGTTGGACGTCGCATGCCAGACCATTCCATTCGTCCTTCACGACGTTTTTGAACTGCCCATCGGCAAAAAAGCGTTTACGCTCCGCCTTCCATCGTTCATGTACACCATGGGGCAGGACGAAATTCGTGCGTTCATCCGTGCCTATTTTGATTGCGACGCAAGCCTTGGAACGAACCTTCGGGCTTTTTCCAGAAGCAAGCAAATGATGCAAGATCTTTCGGCCCTATTGCATTCCGTCGGATTCCAAACCAGTTACACCTATTCCAACGGGATGCATTACTGCAACATACTGGGCGGAACGAATACGATGATCCGCTATTCGGAAGAAATCGGATCCGTACGATACGATCGGCTGAAAAAATTCCAAGACTTAATGGGTGCACGCCACGTTCGTTCCTCCATCCAGTTCGTCCCAAACATGCAAGAAGCATTCAACGCCCTCCGAAGCGGATTTGAAGGCCTTTCCGACAACGACTACCGATATTTGAACGGAAATCGGGCCATGGGTTCTGACAAAGCAAAGTATTTCGTAGGGCTCTATAAAGGAAAAGCCACCCAAGCCGTCGAAAACCTGAACCAGCTCTTGCAAGCGCAAGTCAGTTGGACAAAAATCGAATCCATTCGTAAAATCGATGGCATGGTCATGTACGACTTGACCACCGAAACGGAAAACTTCGTGGGAGGAAATGTCCCGACCCTTCTTCACAACACGCTCATGGACGGACTCAAGGCCCGAGGCTCGGTCGTCGTCATCGGCGCGACCAACCGCCAAAACTCCATCGATCCGGCGCTGCGCCGTCCCGGACGGTTCGACCGCGAAATCGAGATCGGCGTTCCCGACAAGAAAGGCCGGAAAGAAATCCTCCAAATCCACACGCGCGGCATGCCCCTGAACAAAGACATTTCCCTTGACGAAATCGCGGGCCAGACGCACGGCTTCGTCGGCGCCGACTTACACGCCTTGGTCAAGGAAGGCGCCATGAAAGCATTGCGACGCATGCTGCCCAAGATGAACCTGGAAGACGAACAAATCCCCGCCAAAATCCTGGAAGAACTCAAAGTCACGCGCGACGACGTCCAGAACGCCTTGCGCGAAATCCAGCCGTCCGCGCTTCGCGAAGTCTACGTGGAAGTGCCCAACGTGCAGTGGAACGACATAGGGGGCCTCGAAGACGTCAAGCGCGAAATCCGTGAAGCCGTCGAAATGCCCCTCAAGAAGCCGGAAGTGTTCAAACGCATGGGCATCCGACCCGTCCGCGGCATCCTGCTCTACGGCCCGCCCGGCACCGGCAAAACCCTGTTGGCCAAAGCAGTTGCCACCGAAAGCGAAGCCAACTTCATCTCCATCAAAGGGCCGGAAATCTTGTCCAAATGGGTCGGGGAAGCGGAAAAATCGGTTCGCGAAATCTTCCGCAAGGCCCGCCAAGTCGCGCCCACCGTCATCTTCATCGACGAGCTGGACTCCATCGCGCAGACCCGGGGCTCGGACGAAGGCTCAGGCGTAGGCGCCCGCGTCGTCGACTCGCTGTTGACGGAAATGGACGGACTAAAAAACATCAAGGACGTCGTCGTCATCGGCGCCACCAACCGCATCGACATCATCGACCCGGCACTGCTTCGCCCCGGACGCTTCGACAAGCTCATTGAAATCAATGCACCCGACGTCGAAACCCGGTTGGCCATCCTCAAGGTCCACACCGCTCCGATGCCGATTGCGCCTAAAGTCGACTTGCAGAAAATCGCGGGCCTGACCGAAGGCTTTTCCGGCGCCGACTTGGAAGGACTCTGCCGTGAAGCCGCCATGATCGCGTTGCGCGAGAACCTCGCCGTCAAGTTCGTCGAACCCGTCCACTTCGAAAAAGCCTTGGCGTCGTTGTCGCCGGTGTTGATGAAGAAGCGCGAACGCGAAAAAGACTTACAATACGCTTAAAAACCGCAAGAAAACACCCCCGTCCTTGCCCCATCGCAAAGAGGAAAAAGAGAAGGCAGACCCCCTCGTCCCTCAAGAAAGGAAAAGAAAAAAAGAGTAAAGGGCAAAAAAGGAAAAGCAGAGGAAAACAAGCGGTACGTGCCGCGAGCAACGACGTCGGTTTTTATTTTTTTATCGCGCCTTCGAAAAATAAACAAGCGGTTCTTCTCCGTGCGTCGAAAACCGCGTTCCATAAAAACCCAACCGGGGTAAAACAACAACATGAACCTGGGTATTTTCTCAAAATCCCTCATGCTGACGTTGAGCGTCTCACTCATCCTCTATGGGTTATCCGGTTTCCTGGCGCAGCACGGCATCACGGCGTTCGGCTTGTTGTCCGATGTGTGGAAACTAGTGGCCTTGTCCATCGGCTTGTCCATCGTGACCGCCGCGGCGTATCCCCACCTGCGGGGCGTCAAGCAAGGCGACCAAATGGTGGCGTTCTTGCGGCGCGAGCACAACTCAGGCGGCGTGCGCCAACACGTCATGGACGTGGTGTTCGCCACGGCGTTGGAAAGCGGCAAGACGGGCCAAAAAATCAAGATCGCGATGTCAAACGGCATGCAAGCCGAAGGCCTCATCACCGGTTACGGCGGCACATTCAGCCCTGCCACATTGAAAATCACCGAAACGGAACGGTTCGGGTAAACAAGTATCAGTTTCCCGATTTTCGATAGTTAGATCCGATTCAATTATTAAAATGAGAGAAAACACTAATAGTTGAAAAACCAGCAGAAAAAATCGGATTTATACCATTACGGAAATCATAGACATCACAAACGGCGATGAAATAACCGACCGTTCCGAAACCCATATTAAGCCGACTTGGGACAAGGACGTTTAATCGTTTTTACACCCTCTAGCCGAAGGGCTCAGGACGCAAGGGTTTTTAGTTTGCAGCGCCTTGGAATCTGCAAGGCAAAAAAAAAGGCACGCAAGACCGGAAAAAGACAAACCCGCCAAAAACACGGGACAACGCCGTTTACCATTTTTACAGGTCGTTTGGATTTATGGATGAACGTTTGGAAACCATGCTGGCAAACCGCCACACGTTGGAAATGAACGCCGAAAACATGTCCGAAGAGGACAAAGCGCTCGTCGAATTCCTCAAGACCAGCAAGCCCAAGATTTACGTCATCGGCACCGGCGGTTCCGGCTGCAACACGCTGGTCCGCATGCAGGAAGTCGGCGTCAAAGACGTCACCTTGATCGCCATGAACACCGACGCCCAACACTTGCTGAAAGTCAAAGCCGACAAGAAAGTCCTGCTCGGCAAGAAAAAGACGCGCGGACTGGGAGCCGGCTCGAACCCGGCCGTCGGACAGGCGGCAGCGGAAGAAAGCGAAGCCGAAATCAAGGAACTACTCAAAGAAGCCGATTTGGTATTCATCACCTGCGGACTCGGAGGCGGAACCGGCACCGGTTCAGCCGCGGTCATCGCTCGCGCGGCAAAGGAAGCCGGCGCGCTCTGTGTAGCCGTCTGCACGCTTCCGTTCACGTCGGAAGGCACCAAACGCATGCGCAACGCCATGGAAGGCTTGGAGCGGCTCAAGAAGCACGCCGACACGACGATTGCCATACCCAATGACAAATTGCTTTACTTCGTGGCGGACTTGCCGTTGAATGCCGCATTCAAGACGGCGGATTTGGTCCTCACCAACGCCGTGCGCGGCATCACCGAACTGGTCACGCGCCCCGGCTTGGTCAATTTGGACTTCGCCGACGTGCGCACCATATTGGAAAAAAGCGGCCAAGCCATGATTGGTTTAGGCGAAGTCTCGCGTCCGGATCACCAGAACCGCGTGATTGAAGCGGCCGAAAAAGCCTTGTCCTCGCCGTTGTTGGATTTGGACGTAGGCGATGCGGATCGCGCCTTGATCAACATCACCGGTGGCAAAGACATGACGTTGGGCGAAGCTGAAGCGGCCGTCAACGCCATTTCAAGCAAAATGGCGAAAGAAGCCCACGTGATTTGGGGCGCGACGGTGGATGACAATTTGGAAAAGAACACCGTCCGTGTCTTGGCCGTCTTGTCCGGCATCAAGACGAACGCTTCACCGTCTTCGCATTCGCCGGAAAAGGCCATGGAAGAGCTGGATTTGGAATTCGTTTAGAGGTCGTCGTTCATGAACGTGGTGGAAGGACTCAAAGGATTCATCGCCCAAGCGCAGCGCGTCTTGGCCGTGACGCACAAGCCCCGGGGCCAGGAATACCGACAGATGGCATTGACCACGGCCATCGGCATTGCCATCATCGGTACCATCGGCTTCCTGATCAACCTGTTGTCCCATCTAGTGAGGTCATAAAAAACCATGTTGCTTTACGCGTACCGCGTCACCGCGGGCCAGGAAAACATCGTCGCCGACTTGCTGTCGGAAAAAATCCGCAAGACCAAGTCCACCGTCGGCGCGCTCATCGTCTCGAACCGCCTCAAAGGCTACCTCATCGTCGAAGGCCCCGACGAAATCGAAGTCAAAAAGCTAGTCACCAATGTGCCGCACGTCAAAAGCGTCCTGAACCGGCCCATCGCATTTGAAGAAATCAAGGACATGTTGGAATCCAAACCGCAAGAAGTCTTGCTGAACCGCGGCGACATGGTCGAAATCACCTCCGGTCCATTCAAAGGCGAAAAAGCCAAAGTCGTGCGCATCGACAACGACAAGGAAGAACTCACCGTGGAACTGGTGGAAGTGGCCGTGCCCATCCCCGTCACCCTCAAGCTGAACACCGTCAAGGTGCTGTCATCCGGAAGCGCATGACCCTAATTAATCCTTATGGCTTTCCGAAACGGCAACCTGTGACTTGGAAAAACGATTCGCATGATGCGGACCCACTACCGCAACCAAATCGACTCCGGCATGGACGGCAAACCCGTCACCCTAGGCGGCTGGGTTCACGAAACCCGCGACCTAGGCGGCCTACTGTTCGTTTTGGTCCGCGACAAGACCGGCATCGCGCAAGTGCTGTTCAAGAAAAAAGAAGCGCCAGCTGAGCTTCTTGCCGCGGCCGAGAAACTCGTCAAGGAAACCGCCGTCGTCGTGGAAGGAAAAGTCAAGGCTTCCAAGCAGGCGCCCGGCGGATTCGAAATCATCCCCACCAGCCTGCAGGTCGTCGGCCCGGTCTTGAAGAAAGTGCCACTTGACGTCACTGGCAAGGTTCCAGCGGAAATCGACACGCGACTGGACGCCCGGTTCATCGATTTACGCAGAAGCCAACCCAGCGCCATTTTCCGCATCCGCGCCGCAGCTCAAACCGCTTTTCGGGAAAAATTACTTCAGTTGGAATTCCAGGAAATCAATCCGCCCACCATCGTTTCGGCCTCCACCGAAGGCGGCTCCGATTTGTTCCACGTCCAATACTTCGAAAAAGACGCATTCCTAGCGCAATCCCCGCAGTTGTACAAACAGCTGGCCGTCATGGGGGGCCTGGATAAAGTATTCATGACGTGCCCCGTCTTCCGGGCTGAAAAACACAACACGACCATGCACCTCAACGAAGTGACGCAGATGGATTGCGAAATGGGCTTTGCCGACGAGAAAGACGGCATGGATGTCCTCGAAGCCGTCTTTTTACACATCCTCCAAAAAGTCCACGACAACTGCCAAGACGACCTCAAGACGCTGGAAGCCACGGTCAGCCCCCACACTAAACTAAAGCGGTTCACCTACGACCAAATCCTCGACGCGTTGAAACCCAAATACGGACTGGAATGGGGACAGGACTTCACCAAAGAAATGGAACACGCCATGCCCCAACTCCTGGGGGAAGAGGCGTTTTTCATCACGGATTGGCCAACTGCCGTGCGCGCCTTCTACTCGATGCCGTACGAGAACGAGCCCAAAAAATGCAAGGCGTACGACTTGATGTACCGAGGCTTGGAAATCAGCTCCGGCGCGCAACGCATCCACGTCCCGGACTTGTTGGAAAAAGCCTTGCGCGCCCGCGGCCTGGATCCGGAAGACTTCGAAAGCTACATCGACGCCTTCCGCTACGGCGCCATCCCCCATGCGGGCTGGAGCATTGGTTCGGAACGGCTGACCATGCAGCTGACAAACCAGAAAAATATTCGGGAGTGCGCACTGTTTCCGAGAGATAGGCACCGGTTGCTGCCATAAGGGAAAGAGCGGTATCGGTTGTTGACGTAAAGGCAGTTGAGCCTGGCGTTGCCGCAATAGCTAAAACGTCACCGGTTTCCGCCTTGACTTGCGCTTGAGGATTTCCTTGAAAATTCCATCCAGTTCAGGCCGATCTGCCCAGGCTCCGGCCAAATCCATAATGCTCTTTTTATCGTTGGCAGAAAAACCGCGCGCGTTTGAAGTGCCTACCTGAATCTTTTTCCTTTTCCTCATGACGCATCAACCCACCAAATCCTCAAACGTCAGTCCCACCTTAAGCTCGCTTTCCGTCAAGGAAAAACCCGCCGGCGTCTCGTTCAACATCGCAAGCGGGAAAAAGCGCCAGGGCACGTGGGGAAACTTCCACGCGATGTA
>Ga0082335_1006435_pt1 | contig 15148 bp, 9 predicted proteins | sample Subgrocontami58m_FD_72375 | JGI IMG/M metagenome (GOLD analysis project Ga0082335, IMG submission 72375) | Subsurface groundwater microbial communities from S. Glens Falls, New York, USA - GMW37 contaminated, 5.8 m (SPADES assembly) (version 2) ...
CGCGAAGGGGAAAAGCCCTCCCTGCACTTGCCTTCACAAGAACTTGTCGCTGGCCGGCTTGCGATGCGGGCTTCAGCGCCTCGAAAAGATCTGGGTAAAGATAAGGCCGAAGGCCTGGGGACCAGCGTCTAGCCGGATTCGGAGCCCCGAACGCCTCTCGCGCCAGATCCAGGGCCTGGCGGCCCTGGCTACATTCTTGCGGCCCCTTCGGGGCCTTGCACCTGCAGAACACGAGATGGTGCCCACAGGGTTCGCATCGGCAGTGCATGAGGTCGTTCAAGAGACGCTGGACGGAGGAGGTGGACCAGATCGAGCTCTGGATCGTGAGCTGCGAGATCGAGTTGGAGTGAGCCGCATTGCCGTCAAGATAAGCCCCGAAGGGGCGAAATATCAAAGCCCAGGGCGGAGCGAAGCGGAGCCCTGGGAAGGGGCATGCGGGGTGAGTTTCTAGCCCCGAAGGGGCGACATACCCGCGTTGCAGGGGGTATGTCGCCCCTTCGGGGCTGATCCAGCGAAACGCACTCCGGTACCCAGGGCTCCGCTTCGCTCCGCCCTGGGCTGGTTCATTCCGCCCCTTCGGGGCTTATCTTGACGGCGATGGGAGTGAGCCGCCCTCCTTCACCTCCTTCACCTCCTCACCTCCGCACCTCCTCCTCGATCGTGAACCCGTGAATGCGCGACAGCTCGCGGATCCAGCGCACGCGATTCGCCGTGAGACGCCCGTAGGAGTAGTCCTCGCCGATCCCCGCGAACCCGAGCAGGATCGACTCCGCCATGCAGCCGTAGACCTGCCCCGCCGCGAGAGGCATCCCCCCCACGTCCAGCACCTGCCCCAGCGGCGCGCGGACGATCCCTCCCTCCAGCACCACCACGTCGGGCCGCTCCTTCTGCACGGAGGGGTCCACGTCGCGCGGCTGCGCCACGTCGCAGATCACCACCCGTCCCTTCCCGAGATGCTCGGGGAAGATCACCGGCCTCGGCGAGTTCGTCGCCGTCAGGATCAGGTTGCACTGCTTGAGCGCATCCAGGTCCGCCGCGACCCGCACAGGCGCCAGCTCCCCCAGCTCCTTGTCGAGCCCCACGCGGATCGCATCGCCGATCCGCTCCACCCCCTGCGTCCCCTCGCGGCGCAGCCTCCGCACCGTCTCCGTCTCCGCGATGACGGCCGAGAGCCCCTCCGCGAGCCCGTACCGCGTCAGCCGCTTCCACGCCTCGAAATAGACCTCGCCGGCCGCCTCCTCCAGCCTCCGCGCCGCGCCGGGCCTCCCGATGAGCAGGATGTCACGCACCTGGTCCGCCGCCACCTGCGCGAGCACCGACCCGATGTTCCCCGCCGCGCCCAGCACCCCCAGCCGCCCCGGCCAGATCCCCGCCTTCTTCGCGGCCTGCGCGAGCGCCTCGACCGCGGCCCCCGAGGTGAGCGAGTTCCCGCTCGTCACCGTGATGTCGTCCTCGACGATCGTCCGGCAGTTGTCCGTCAGGATCGACGTGTACCCCCCGAACCCCACCACCGAGCACCCGAGCCGCTTCGCGAGCCCGACCCCCTTCTCGATCAGCGACACGGCCCACCGCGTGTTCCCCTCCGCGAACGCGTCCATCACCTGCCGCGGCGTGAATGCGAGGCCGATCACCGTGAGGTTCACCGTGTCCCCCGTGATCGACTGGATCTCCGTCCGCTCGACGACGAACGGATCGAGGAGCCCTCGCGTGCGGTCGAGGAACGCATCGCAGTCGGCGTCGTTGAACGCGGAGAGCGACGGGTCCCAGTGCTTCAGCTCCTTCGGCTCCAGGAAGTGGCCGAGGAACGCAACGTTCCGCGAGAACTTCGTCATCCCCGCGAGGAACCGCGTGAACGTCATCGGCTCCCGCTGCCGCGGAGGACGCTCCTTCGCCTCATCCCCCGCGCGCCCGACCAGGTAGCGCACCGCACGGTAGCCGTCCGACGCCTTCAGCGCCGACAGGAACCCCTCGAGCGCCGCCACGAACCGGTCGATCTCCGCCGTCTCGATGTACGCCGACGGCTCCATGCGGATCGTCCCGTGCGACGAAAGCGCCGGCGCGACCCGCACGCCCGCCTCGTGCAGCAGGTGTCCCGACGCGATGAACCCGAGGAGGTTTTGCTCCGAGAGGACGCGGATCAGCGGCGAGGCGCTCTTCCGCTGCCGCGCCAGCTCGATCCCCACCATGAGCCCCCGCCCGCGGACGTCGCGCAGCTCGCCCGGGTACCGCGCCGCCACCTCGCGCAGGCGGCGCAGGAGGTAGTCCCCCTTCTCGCGGCACTGCCGCATCAGGGCGCCACCGTCGCGCTCGAGGACGTCGAGCGCCTGGATCGCCATCGCGCTGGAGAAGTCGTCGTCGGCGAACGTGGAGGTGTGGAGGTAGCCGTAGTCGGCGACGTACCGCTCCTTCTCGACGAGGAGCGCGGAGATCTTCGCGAGGCCCCCTCCCAGCGCCTTCGAGAGGACGTAGTAGTCGCCGCGCACGCCGCTCGGCTCGCTCGCGAGGAACGTCCCCGTCCGCCCCATGCCGCTCTGAATCTCGTCCATGACGAGCGGGAAGCCCCCCGTGTCGGCCGCCTTCCGCAGCGCCAGGAGATAGTCCGGAGGGACCTCGCGGATGCCCCCCTCGCCCTGGATCGGCTCGACGAAGCAGGCGGAGATGTTCACGAGCTCCTTCTCGACGAGGGCGATCGCCCCGTCGGGGGCGATCTCGAGGTCGAGGTACGGCACCCGCGCGCGATCCATCTCGCGCGCGAGGGCCTTCACGTCGCCGATCGGCAGGAAGACGTTGCGCAGCCCGATGCGCCGCCATGGCGAGCGATAGTCGGGGTTGTAGGTGAGCTTGAGCGAGCCGGTCGACTTCCCGTGGAAGGCCCCCTCGAGCGCGAGGAAGAGCGGCTCGCGGTTGATCGCGTCGAGGTTGTGCCGGAAGACGCGGACGATCAGCTCGTCGAGGTCCTCGATCCGCGCGATGTCGAAGACGCGCGCGGCCTGGGCAAAGAGCGCCTCCGGGACGTACGCGGTCGGCGCGTTCACGCGGCGGCGGGCGTCCTTCGATGTCCGCTTCAGGCGCTCGAGGATCCGGTCGACGCGGATCATGTACTCGAGCTCCGCGTGTTTGATCGCCGCCTCGATCGCCTCCGTCCCGCTGTTCGCGAGCGTCACGACGTACGAGCGGCCGGTGGACCGCCCGACGGCCTCGGAGAGGCGGCGAGCGAGCAGCCCCGCCTGGCCGCGGACGCTCGCCTGCGCGTTGAACGGCCGCTTCTCGTCGAGGACCGCGCGCGCCCGCGCGACCAGCTCGGGGTGGTTGTGGCCGAGCAGCGAGGCGCCGTAGCCGCCGAGCATGTCGAGCACGCGGCGTTCCTTGCCCGCCTCGTCCGTGTAGTAGAGGAAGTCCCCCTCGCCGCGGTGGTACTCGACGTCGATCTTGATCCCGGCGAGGAGCCTCAACAGGCGGGGCTTGAGGTACTCTCCGAACGCCTTGTGGCCGTCGATCGGCTCCATCCGGTCGTTCCTCCAATTCCCATGACGTTGCCGCAGCCCCGAAGGGGCGTCGCCAAGACAGCCAGGGGCGCAGCCCCTGGGAATCCGTGGCCACCTCGGAGGGAGCCCTGAAAGGGCGTCCCAATGCGATGAGTCGCCCCTTCAGGGCTCCTGGATCACGAGATCGCCAGTTCCAGGGGCTGCGCCCCTGGCTGTCATGGGCCGCCCCTTCGGGGCTGGTCGAGGGTGCCATTGTTGGACGACCGCCCCCGCGTCGCCAGGTAGATCTCGCGCATCCGCGATCTCTGCACCTTCCCGCTCGTCGTCTTCGGTACCGTGTTCCGCGGGACGATCTCGACGACCTCCGGGAGGATGCCCGTCCGCTCCGCCACCCTCTCTCGGATCGCGCGCGCGAGCAGGGCGGCGTCGCCCCCGTCCCCCTCCGCCACGATGTGGAGCGCCTCGGTCCCCTGCGCCTCGTCGAACACGCCGAAGGCGACGACGTTTCCCGAGCGCACGCCGGGGACCTCCGCGGCGGCCCACTCGAAGTCCGTGGGAGGGAACTTCCGCCCGCGCAGGATGACGATGTCCTTCCGGCGCCCCGCGATACGGAGGCGCCCTCCGCGAAGGTACCCGAGGTCGCCCGTCGAGAGCCAGCCGTCGCGGAGCACGGCCGCGGTCTCCGCGGGGAGGCGCCAGTACCCCTTCATCACGGAGGGGCCGGAGACCTGCACGAGTCCAAGCCGTCCCTCGAACAGCTCGCGGCCGGCGTCGTCGACGATGCGCACGCGCGCCCCCGGCATCGGCGGGCCGCAATCGACGACGTCGATGGCGTCGCCGTCCTGCGCGTCGACGACCTCACCCCGATCGGCGAGGGGACCTCGGGCCAGACGATCCACGACGAGCGGGCGCCCGGGCGGGTGCACGGTGACTGAGAGCGCGGATTCCGCGAGGCCGTAGCACGGCACGATGCACGGGCGCCGGAGCCGGCAGGACGCGAATCGCGCCTCGAACGCCTCGACCGTCCTCCGATCGACGGGCTCCGACCCGCACACGGCCGCGCGCCACGAGGACAGGTCGAGCCCTGCGAGCTCGGAGTCCTTCACGCGCGTCGTCGCGTATCGGTAGGCGAAGTTCGGCGCGGGAGAGATCGACCCGCGGTGCTGCGAGATCGCCTCGAGCCACGCGCCAGGGCGGCGGAGGAAGCGGAACGGCGAGAGGAAGACCGTCTTCGTGCCCCAGTAGAGGCCGAAGAGGAGGCAGCCGATCAGGCCCATGTCATGGTAGAGGGGGAGCCAGCAGACGGGGACGTCCTCGGAGGTCGCCTCCAGCGCGAGGCCGATCCCGCGGACGTTCGCGAGCAGGTTCGCGTGGGTGAGCATCACGCCCTTCGGCGACCCCGTGGACCCCGAGGTGCACTGGAGGAGGGCAAGGTCGTCCGGGCGCACGGCCACCGGCGTCGCGCCAGCGCTCGACGTCCGGTCGCGCCACGCCTCCGCGAGGAGCAGCCGCGTCTCGCCGAGGAGCGGCGCGAGCGCCTCGCGGTAGTCGGCCGTCGTGATCGCGTGCCGCGCGCCGAGATAGGAGGCGATCCGCCCCGTGCGTTGCGCAAAGTCGATCGCCGCGCCGTATCCCGCTGGCGGCGCGAGCGCGCAGGGGACGGCGCCGGCCATCAGCACGCCGAAGAACGCGTAGAGGAAGTCGGGCGAGGTCGGGAGGAGGAGGAGGACCGGCTCGCCGGGCTCGACGCCCTCCTCGCGAAGCGCCTCCGCGCGGGCGAGGGCGCGGTCGTACGCCTCTCCGTGTGAAACCGGCGTCGACACGCCGTCCTCGAGGAAGACGAAGGCGTCCCGGCGCCCGCCCCCCTCTGCGCGGCTGCGAAGGGCGTCGACCAGGGTCGGGAAGGGACTGGGCGCCGTCATCGGGCGAGCTTCTTGCGGAGGTACGCCTCGGCGTCGGCGAGGGTGCGCATGCGGGCCGCCTCGCCATCGGGGACGGCGACGCCGTACTTCTCCTCCACGGAGACGAGGAGGTCGACCATGCGAACGGAGTCGAGGCCGTACTCGATCAGGGGTTTGTCGGCGCGGATCCGGGCCGGGTCCATCGCCAGGGTCTCGCCGAGCATCCGCTTCAGGTCGCCGAGGAGGTCGTCCATCCCCGTCAGCGTACCCGAGGACCCTTGTTTTTCAAGAGGCGATCCCGGAACGCGCCCCGCGCGGGGTCGAGAAAACGGGCATGGTTCAGTCGGAGGTGACGCCTGCGCGGGCATCCGCCGAACTCCAACTCAAAGACCCAACTCCAACGAAATCCAATTCCAACTCAAAGTTCTTGGGGCGAGACGGTTGGAATTCGAGTTGGAGTTGCGGCCACCCGTCGGGTTTGGAACCCGGACCAAGCGCCGCGTGAACCATGCCAGAAAGCGGAAGGTGGAGTCGTCGAACTCGGTGGGCCCCTACGACCGCAGCGAATAGGCGGGAAGCAGCTCCAGCACGAACTCGTTCCGCCACTTCATCGGCATGCGGAACCAGCGGAAGATCCTCTCCCACATCCGCCCGGACAGCAGGTACGAGCTGTACCTTCGATACTCCGCCGCGACGTCGTACCCGTGCTGCGCGAAGTGCGCGTGCAGCGTCGGCACGTCGAACGCGTGCAGGTGGGTCGGGTCCCCCGTGAAGTCGATCGTCCCCGTCGGGCTCTTCCGCAGCTTTCGCCGCCCCAGGAAGCTCTCGCCGATCGCCACGTGCACCGCGAGGCGCCCGCCGGGCGCAAGCCACCTCTTCGCCCGCTCCATGAGCGCGTCCTGGTCCTCGCGCGTGAGGTGCTCGTAGATGCTCACCAGCAGCACGAGGTCGTAGGTCCCCTGCCCCTCCCACGTCAGGATGTCCCCCTCGTGGAAGGTGAGGTTCTCGCGCTCGTAGTGCTTCCTCGCGAACTCGTTCGCCGTGGGCGCGATGTCGACGGCGTCGACCGACTTCACGTGCTTCGAGAGGTGCCACGCGCGCGACCCGAGTCCGCTCGCGAGGTCGAGGACCCGCGTCTCGCGCGTCACCGGCACGACGGTCTTCAGCTTCGCAAGGAACTGATCGAAGTGCTTGGAGTCGTACGGCTCGTCGAAGAGGGTCCGCATCCCGCGGCTGTGGAAGTAGTCCTTCTCGTACAGCTTCTTGTAGTCGAGGTGGCCCTGCGCCGCGTACGGCATGGTGTGCTCCCGCAGAGAAGGGCGGGGAGGTCAATCCCACAACGCTCCTCCGGGCGCCAGCCCCGAAGGGGCGACATCGGGGCGCCCGCGCAGAGGGCCGGCCCAGGGCGAAGCTCTGGGAACTGCCCGTTCCAGCCGGCACTACCGAGCCCCGAAGGGGCGCCATACACCGGCGCGCCGTGCAGGTCGCCCCTTCGGGGCTCCGGTTCTCCAGCCACCTGGGAGTCCCAGGGCTTCGCTTCGCTCCGCCCTGGGCTCTTTCATTCCGCCCCTTCGGGGCTGACGAAAGTAACGTCGTAGCAGTAACACCGCCCGGAGGGGCTGTCAATCACCCCAGTGCCACGCCGTGCGCCCAGGCGAGGGCCACCGCCATTCCCACATTGACTACGACGACGAAAGGCTCGACCCACATGCGCAGGTTTGCCCGTCCGGGCGCCGGCGCATAGAGGAGGCGGAGGCAGGCGAACACCGCGATCGCCGCGCTTCCGTGGAGGCAGCCGATGAAGGGGCCTCCCATGCCCGCGGGCCGCACGACCCCCGTCAGCAGCGCGGCCGAGGTGACGACGAAGATCATCGGCAGCGCCGCCGCCGTCTCCAGACCGAGGACCTTGGAGTAGGTCTGGTAGGAGGTCTCCTCCTCGGGGAGGCGGACCTTGCGCGCGGTCTCCCACGCCGCGATCGGGAGCCACATCCCGACGAGAATCTGCGGCGTGAGGAGCGTCAGCGTCCCCGCGCCGTGCTCCGCGACGTAGACCGCGGCCGCGTAGGCGGCGACCGCGAGGGAGATCGGGTTGTGCGTCGCAAACGCGAGGAGGAGCGAGCGGGAGATCGCCGGCACGAAGAACCAGTGGAACGAGGCCCACATCAGAGCGAAGACCGCGACGAAGGCGGCGAGAGGGATGGGCCAGCCGAGCGGCACATTTGCCGCGACGAGCGCCGCGGTGACGACCCAGCGGAGCAGCACCAGGTCGCCGACCTCGATCTCCCCTCTCACGATCGGACGGTCCTTGTAGGCCGGGTCGCCCGCCTGCCCGAGAGCGAGGTCCGTTCGGGCGTCCTTCAGCTCGTCGTAGACCCGCATCAGGAGCGAGAAGAGGACGACGCTCGCGGCGCCAAGGGCACCTCGCCACGTCACGACGAGCCTCCCGGCGCCCGCGAGGGCCTGCAGCGCGAAGTGGATCGCGAAGAAGTGCGCCGCGCCCGAGGGGACCATGACGAGCGGAGGCCACATCTTCCATAGCCAGCGTGCGAGTCGTCCTGCTCGGCTCATCGCGGTCCCTCGTAGACGACGGGCGTGCCGCCTCGCGGCGCGACGACGATGCCTCGCCTGCGGATGTCGAAGGATGGCTCTCCCGCCAGCCGCAGCCGCGCTCGGTGGAGGACGGTCGCGAGGACGACGTTCATCTCGTAGAGCGCGAATGCCATCCCGATGCAGGTGCGGTTCCCTCCGCCGAACGGGAACCACTCGAACGGCGAGGGGCGCTTCGACTCGAACCGCTCGGGGCGGAAGGCGAGTGGCTCGACGTAGAGGGCCGGGTCGCGTTGCACGAGGTGGGCGCAAGGGCACACGACGGTCCCCGCGGGGAGCGTGTCCCCGCCGACAACGGTGTCGTTCGCCAGGAACCGCACCGCCATCGTGATCACGGGAGTCAGGCGGAGCGACTCGGTGACGCAGGCGTCGAGGTAGCGCAGCCGCGGGACGTGCTGCGGATCGCCGGGCCCCTCGCCGACGACCTCTCGCAGTTCTGCAAGGACGCGGTCGAGCGTGCCGGGTGTCCCGAGGATCCACTGGAGGGCCCATGCGAGCGACGCCGTGGTCGTCTCGTGGCCCGCCGCGAGGAGGGTGAGCAGCTCGTCGCGGACCTCCACGTCGGCAAGGGGATCTCCCCGCCGCGCGCCCTCCTCCAGGAGCTTCGCGAGGATGTCCTCTCGTCCCTCGGGCGTCGCGCGGAGGCGCGCCAACTCCGCGTCGAGGGCCTCGTCGACGGCGCGCCGGGCGCGCAGGAAGCGGCCCCACGGCGAGAGGGGGCCGAGGTCGAGCTGGAGCCACGGCAGGAAGAGGAGCATCGCCGGGGCGCGGGCAGCGAGGCGGATGAGGAGACCTCGCATCCGTTCCACGCCCTCCGCGTCACTGACGCCGAACACGGCGCGGATGATCACCTCCAACGTGATCGCGTGCATCGCGTCGATCGCGCGGAAGGGCTGGCCGACGGGCCAGCGCTCGATGGCGCGGAGTGCAACGTCGCGGATCAGCGTCCCGTACGCGCGCATCCGCTCCCCCTGGAACGGTGGCATGAGGAGGCGTCGGTGACGCGAGTGCGGCTCCAGGTCGAGGACGAAGAGAGAGTGCCGTCCGAGGAACGGGATGAAGGTCTGATTGGCCTTCCCGGAGAGGAACACGTCGGGCGGGCCTGTGAACACCGTCTTCACATCGGCGGGGTCGGCGAGGATGACGAAGTTGCGGCCGTGCGGAAATCGCAGGGTGAATCGCGCGCCGTACTTCGCGCGGCACGCGTCGAGAACGGCGTTCGGGTTGCGGATCCACTTCCACGTCTGCAGCAGGGCGGGGCTGGCGGGGCCGGGGGGCAGGCTCATCGGGCGTCCTTGGAGTCGCGCCCGCGAGGGCGCCCTGGAGTCGCGCCCGCAAGGGCGCGCCCGGGCTCACGCGGCGCGGTGGTAGAACTTGAGGAGGCCGCCGAGGCGCTCCCCGCACTGGACGGTGCCGCACGCGTCGCCGATGCGGTCCTCGGCGCGAGGGGCGAGGAGTGCGTTGCTCAGCCCTTGGTGGTTTCGTTCAGCGTGGTAGTGGACGAGGAATTCGGAGAGGGCATGCCGCAGCATCCCCTCGCCGCAGAAGAGGAGTTTGTCCGTGCACTCCTGGCGGACGCTCCTCACCCATCGTTCTGCATACGCGTTGAGGTTCGGGGAGTGGGCGGGGAGGGTGAGGCACTCGATCCCGACGCCTTCCAGGCTTGAGCGGAACGCCTTCGAGAACTTCGTATCGCGGTCGTGGATGAGGTACCGGCAGCCGTTCAGGAACCCGTCGCCGGACATGGTGACGTTCCGTGCGACTTGCTTCATCCAGCCCTCATTCGGGGAGTCTGTGATTCCGGCGATTTCGACCCTACGTGTCCCGAGGTGCATGAAGAAGAGGACGTAGTACGTGACGAGCCCGTGGAGGGTGAGGACTTCGACGCTGAAGAAGTCGGTCGCCGCGATGAGCTTCAAGTGCGTGCGGATGAACTCGCTCCACGTCGTTCCCTTCCCGCGGACGGGGGCGGGCTGAAGCCCGTTGCGATCGAGGATGTTCGCGACGGTCTGGTGGCTGATGCTGTGACCGAGGTTGGCGAGGGCGCCGACGATGCGCCGGTAGCCCCAAGATCGATTCTGGCGGGCGATCTCGAGGACGAGGCTTTCGACCACCTCCTCGGTCGGTGGTCGCCCCTGCGTCAGCCTCTCCTTGGAGCCATCGAACTTCTTCGCGACGAGCTCTCGGTACCAAGCGAAGAGGGTATCCGGCGTGACGATGGTGGCGACTTCGGCAAGCAGCTTTCGGCCCAGTTGGACGGCCACTTCCGCGAGGGTCTTCTTCTCCTCGATGGAGAGGTACGGCCTGCCCTTGATTTGGGCCCGCAGGATCTTGTTCTCGGCGGCCAGGTATTCGTTCCGGAGGAGGAGTTCGCGGTTGATGGCTCCCGTGACGTATGCGAGGAGCTTGAGGAGCTTCACGACACCTCCTGCGTCAAACCCTTGGTGCGACGCAGGCTACAGTCCGGCTCCTCCCGGGTCGAGTTATTTGACCATACGGGATCCCAAGCGCGGAATATCCACACGGGCCGCAAGCCGCCGTTCCCCCCTCCTCCTGGCGGGACGTCGCCATACGACTCCCGCACCATCAACGGTTCCTGGCTCCCGGGGTTCCGCGGGGATCCCTCGCTTCTCAACTCGGGGAGATAGGCCGTCCGGGCAAACGTGACGGCCTTCACATCGTCCCGCCCGAGGGCTCTCACCTGGATGGTCGACGTTTCCGCCTCGTCGCTGTTCACGAACCGCATCCCGGCCTTGCCCTCCGCGTTCGTGACCGTGGAGAGCGTCGTGTGCTCGACGAGCAGGCCCCCGCCGGAGGTCACGTCCCACGACGTAGCGATCCCCTCGATCACGGCGTTTCCCCGCATCGAGGCCATCGGCAAGCGTGAACCGACTGCCATCAGGATGCGTGCGCGTGCTCAGTCAACTCCCTGGCGAGCCTGGAGATACCCTCCTGTCATGAGTTCGGTCAACCAACTACTTCTCCTTCAGATCGTACGTCCACACGTAGTACCACAACCGGCGGTTCTTGTCGTCTTCCATGACGGCATAGAACACGCCGTTGCAGAATTGCCAGGGCCTATGGTCGATGTCCGGAACGGCCAGATCGCAGAGTCCGCTAACTCCACCGCCCTTGTCTACCGAGATCAGCTCGATGAATTGATGACCATCGTATCGCATGTCCCGTGCCAGACGCGCCTGTCCGTTGATCACGATCCACTGTGAGTTCGACGCCAAGCCTTCGAGGAGCACCTCACGCCCATCTGGCAGGTAGATCGCTGGAGCATATTCTGGAGGAAGGCTGTCAACGCGATCCTTGTATGAGGCATCGAAACAAAGGCCCCGGGAGTCGTAAACAGGCGCCGACACCGAAGTCTGCCTCTTTCCGTCCGGCCCGATGCGCTGAGCTTCTATCCGAGTGCCGTGTTTGGGCGCAATGCGGGAATGCCAGACAAAACAGTCGTCATAGGCGACGTACGCTTCCGATGACTCGAGGTCCGGCGCGTCTGCCACCCATTCCTTCTCACCGCGCCCATTCAGGCATAGCACTTGTCCAGGCAGATTGACATATAGGCCCCCATCGCGACGTGCGCACGCGCGGCCGGAGGGCACACTTGGAGGCAACCTTATCGTCGAGAGCAGGTTTCCGTCCGGATCCAGACGCAACACCGAATCTGCGTTCTTGCCGAAGCGGGGCAAGATCTGAACTCCCCCATTCGCTTCGACTGCGAAGTAAGCTTGTGGGCACTCGTCCCATGCCTCCCGCATGCCGAAATCAACCTCGATCTTCTTGTGCCACAGAGGTTGTGCCGCTTCCCCGGCGGCGCGGGGAACGCATGCCGAGAGCAACGCAAAGAGGAGCAGTCCACGCCTACACAGCGACGCGCGCGTTCCCATTTCTCTCCACCTCGATGGGCAGGATCATCGGGGCTGACGAATGCGGATGACACACGCATGACTCAGGACGCCAATGTGAATGTCGTCAGCCATCTTGTCAAACCCAACGAGGATGACCCGGTCCCGTGTCGCAGGCGTCGGATCTCGCAGGCGGTTCGCCATCATAATCAAGTCCGCAGGACTTGAGAGGCCGTTGTCGGCGTCAGACGAGGAGACATAGATAAACGTGTGCTTCCAGTCCCACTGCGACGGGTTGCGGGGATCCGGAGGGTCTGCTGCTCCCGCCGCCGGGTCACCGAGCAGTACGATGTCTCCGGGCTGGAGTCTTCCAGGGTCAGCAGTCGGTGCGCCAGGTGCATTGGTCGGAATGGGTATCAGGTTACGCCTCCCATCAATGGTAGGCGTGGGGGGAATGACAAGCTGGTACGCGTCACGGAACTGTTCCGTAATGCCCGGGTAGAGGGTCGCGAGACGCACTTGCGCGCCCGTAGTCGGGTCAATACCCATGCATCTCTCTGGCGCTACGGCGCGACGGAAGAATCCGTCGGAACCAGTGTAAGGGAGCCGATCGAACTTGCCTTCCCTTCTCCACCGGTTGATGGCGGACATGACGAAATCGTTACAATCCGTTCCATAGTACGAAGCCGCCTGCGTCGGACCGTCGCTGCTGAAAAGCCAGGGTGTGTTGAGAAATGTGGAGGCATGGCGAAGAAGAGGGTGAGTGTATGCAGCATCATGGATGTTGAGTCGTGGAACATCGAGGGCAAGGGCATTGTCGGGCTGGCGCCTGTCCGCGACGCTGAATGCTCCAGTGCGGGAATCATAGTCCAGGCCACGAGACTCTAGCGTGTAGAACTGGGCCTGACGTGCCAGGGTACCTGTAATCGCCGGCCAAGCGAGACCGATCCGGTCCCTTCCGCCGACCGTCCATGCCCAACCCCGGGCCACTTCCGGACCGACCGTGTAGTCAAGTTGGGCCCATCGGGTCACCGTGTTGGAAGGCCGGTCCCACTCGTTCCGATAGGGTCCGTACACCGGGAGGATGGTTTTCCAGACATGGGTCCAGGTACCCTGCTGCGTAGTGTCCCACCGTGCAAGACTGCCCACGGAGTCGGCCTTCAATGGAAGGTCAGCGTCGGTGACATCCCCAAGATAGGTGAGTGTCTCGGTGTCTGTCTTGGCTTCAACGACGGCGAGCAAACGAACGTCATTCCGCGCATCTTGCAAGGAGCTATAGGCGCGCCCCCGGGCCAAACGGCGTGGTGTCTTCCACTCGCCGTCTCTCTTCTCCTGCACGCACATGATGTAGCTCAGCTTCGCAGTTCTGCGCGGATTCGCGGGGCCTGGGAAGTCCACCTGTATTGTGTGAGGGTCCAGCACAAGTAGGTTGGGACGCAGCGCCTCGATCACTCCGGGAGGCACCGAGCCATCGACGGCCACGAGTGGCTTCTCGGACCGAAGCACTGCCCCGCTGCGACGGAGCACTACATCTTCTGATGTCCGCGTCGAACCGTCGAGCGCTCTCCCTGTGACTCTGAGGGTGATCGGGCCGGGGAGCCCCCAGGGGTTCGGGAGCTCCACCCAGAACTTGACCTGGTCCGGAACGCGGAACTGGGGAATGATCCTACCAGGGTCCACGGAATCGAATCCCTCTTCTTGTGCGGACCTGTGGATGTCCCGGTCGGGATCACTCGGCGAGTACGGCGGCGTAAGTCCTGCCTCACTGTAGAGCAGTTCGCGTGAAATCGGGCGGAAGAAGGGCACCGCGGTTCCTGTCATGTCCGTAAACCGTGCTTGGACCGGATCGCAGGCGAAGCACTCGTCGCGCACCCTGGACGCGGCAATCGAAGCGTCAGGGAGTCTGAAAGTGCCGTTCACGGAGATGGTGACGCTGCTCGTGCGGGTGGCTCCGGGCCTGAACATGACATCCAGGCGCCCAGAGTCCAAGTCGAAGCTGAGGACCGAACCGACGGCTCCGCGGGCACGCAGCGTTCCGCACGGGACCATCTCTGGAATCGGGGTGTTCCAAGAACGGGCGTCCAGCGGAGGAGGTGCTAGCGTCGCACGCAATGTAACCGTCCCCGAGACGAACTGAAGTCCCGCCCCCGTCGCCGCCGCCCGCAAGTTCGCTGCGAATCCGGGGAGGTCGAGCACGACGGGATCGGCCAGATCGGTGTCCGCAAGTCCAAGCTGGCCATTCCCTGAGGCGATGAGAGAGCCCATGGGGCCCAACGCAAAGCGACCTCGCCCACCGAAGTCCAGGGTCTCCGACCTCGCGGACGCGATCCGAATCATCTCCGGAGGCAATGGCTCAAGATACGGTTGTACTCCCGAGAATTCCCTCAGGCGCGCTTGCAGCCTGTACTGGCCCACGCGCCGGCCAACCACATTGAACTCGGCGTAACCGAGAGCATCCGTGTGCTTCACCGGTGGTAGGAGCTGCGCGGCACCGGGATCCTCTCTCCACAGCCCGCTCGCCGGGTCGATGGACAACATCGAGATCGCTATTTCAACGTCTTGCAAAGGAACTTGCCGAATTGGATCACTTGCTCGGAAGACCCAGACTCCGAAGGTATTCAGAAAGCCGAACGCAGGGGGGACGTACCTCCCGAAGGACTCTTGCAGCATGAGTGGCTGCTGTACCTGCGGATCCCGTGGGCTATAAACCAGCTCGAGCCGGGGCAGATAGGCCGTTCTCTGGAAGGCAACGCCAGGTACATCGGGTTGGTCGGCGACCTGCACAACGATCATGCTTGTTTCGGCCCTCGGGCCATTCACGAACCGCATGCCCGCAATGCCATCCGCACCTGTCGAGACAGGGAGATCTTCCTCTACGAACCTCCCGACCCCTTCCCTCAGGACCCAGTCGAGGTCCAGGTCAGCGAGGGCCCTGTTTCCCCGCAAGGGATCCACTGCCCGTACGGCGATCGATGTTTGTGTCGCCGAGCTTGCGAGGTACGTCTCGGATTGGTTGGACGCTGGCGCGATCTGCAGCACGATGGAGTGTGGCAGGCGGCGCACACCCAGAAATGGATTGCTCGCGGCAGCACCCGAGTAGTCGATCGTGAACTCCACGCATACTTCGGAGTAGTTTCCGACGAGGTCAAAGATGCCGATGCAGGCGCGAATGCGGTTCGTCTGCGTCTTCTGCAGGAGGTCCGCAAGCTCCTCGATCGTCGGCGTCCAGATGGCGCGGATGGATTGCGGGACCGACGGGTCCTCGGCGCGGCCACCAGCGGGGTCCAGGCCCCGCCCCCCC